>Ga0187892_10011674_pt1 | contig 10669 bp, 8 predicted proteins | sample MA1701073metaG_FD_139345 | JGI IMG/M metagenome (GOLD analysis project Ga0187892, IMG submission 139345) | Bio-ooze microbial communities from a basaltic lava cave in the Kipuka Kanohina Cave System on the Island of Hawaii, USA - MA170107-3 metaG ...
AGGCGCCCGAGGTCGAGGGTGGCGTTGATCAGGTCGAGGAGCTGGCGCGCGTTCTGATCGAGCAGGTGCATGATGTGCCCCTGTTCGCCGTTGAGCTCGCCGAACTCGCCGTCACGCAACAAGCTGCCGTAGCCGAGAATGATGTTGAGGGGGGTGCGCAGCTCGTGCGACATCGTGGCGACAAACTCCGACTTGAGTTGATTGGCGGACTTCAGCTCTTCGAGGAGCCGAACGTTCTCGAGCGCGAGTGAGGCCATGTGGCCGATGCCGCGAACCACGCGTTGCTGCAGATTCGTCAGACGACGCTGCTCGCGGTAGCCTGCCGTCAGCACGCCGATCAGAGACTGCCCGCGGCGCAGCGAAACGGCGACCACCGTCTCAATCCCGTAGGGAGTCGTGAGCTGCTTGGGGATCAACGGAGTGCCTTGCGTGAGGTCGACTTCCACCAGGCCCTCGCGCTCCAACTTGTCGAGGAGATCTTGCGCCAGAGACCGTGGTATCCGCAGGACCCGAAGCGATTCCCACTCTTCCAGGCTCGAGCCGTGCGCCCCGACGGCGACGAACACGTCCTCGTCAGGCTCGAGCAGGAACGTGTGACTGGTCGGCGCGCCGAGCGCCGTGGCGGTGAACTGCGTCAGCTTTTGCAGCAGGTCGGCCGTGCCCAGCGAAGCGATGAGCTCCTGGCCCGCCTGTGCGAGGATGTTCGACGCCGCTGCCTCCTGCTGCAGGATATGCTCGCCACGTTCGAGCTCGAGGCGATCCTTGACTGCCGCCGCCCGCTGCTCCTCGAGCTCGTAAGCGATGAACACCGAAGCCGACAGGACGATCAGCACCTGGATGATCTGAGAAAGCGTCAGAGCGGAGTAGCTGTCGGTCAATACGAGAGAGGAGATATAGGCGATCGCCGCGATCATCGATGCCAGCAACTGTGCCCGCGGCCCCCACGGCAGCAGAGCGGCGGTGCCGAGCATCAGCGAAACGAACAGGAACAACCGCGGCTCCCCGGTCGCTTGCAGCGCCCCTACCACCGTGGTCAGCGTCGCAATGACAGCGACGCCGGCGTTGGCCGCCAGGATTGCCCCATGCCTTGTGCGAACACGCCGGGCTGCGATGCCTTGTATGAGCAGGGCGACGAGTCCTACGGCGCGAGCCATCTGGACCGACCAGGGCGCGCCCTTCGCCTGAAAGGCTTCGACGACAGCGATCAAGAAGACGCCGCCACCCCAAAGCGCCGTGCCGATCACCATGCGCTGGACCAGAACGCTGAGTGTTTCACGCTCCAGTCTGCTGCGAATCTCCTGAGCCGTCATGAGGTATCGTCGGTTGCTGCTTCCCCGGATCGAATCTTGTTATCACAAGCGACCGGCCTCGCGCGACTTCATAGTTAGACCCGGCTCTTCACGTTCGACTGCATCCGTGGCAGTCTCGGTCGGGTTCCAACAAGGAGTCGCGATGTCCTGGATGTTTCTGGTTCTGAGTTTGGTCGGCGCGTGGTTTACATACAACGCCTACCGTCCGGTGTACGCACCCATGCGTCCCGCGGCGATCAGCTTCATGGCCGGCTGGCTGACGACCGAGCTGGCGCTACATCACATCGCATGGCAGGTCGCGATGACCTTGCTACTCGCATGGGCGGGCGCCTTGGGTGCATGGCCCGGTCAGATCGGGTTGGTGATAACGATCGTTTCCTGGGTCGCTCTGTGGCGCTGCTACTGGCGGGCGCGCGAAGCCGAAGGGGTCGTCGAAGGAGCTCTGCAGAATGGCCTGGGCGCCGGATATCGAGACGAGATCGACGCCGAGATCGTCGAGCAGTTCGCCCCCGGCATCGACTGGCGCCAGATCCTTCTTCCGTTCCCCATTCGTCATCCCGAAGTCGAGCGTATCCGCAATCTGTCGTATTCGCGCATTGGCAAGAGCGACTTGAAACTCGATGTCTACCGGAGCCGCAACCGGCCGCAGAACTGTCCGACGCTGCTCCAGATCCACGGCGGCGCCTGGGTGATCGGCAGCAAGAACGAACAGGGCCTGCCGCTGATGCTGCAGATGGCCGCGCGCGGATGGGTGTGCGTCAGCATCGACTATCGTCTCAGCCCGCGCGCGACCTTCCCGGATCACATCATCGACATCAAGCGGGCCATCGAATGGGTCCGGCAGCATGGTCCGGAGTATGGCGCCAACCCGGAGTTTCTCGTCGTTACCGGCGGCTCGGCCGGCGGCCACCTGGCGGCGCTGGCGGCACTGACGGCCAACGATCCGGAATACCAACCCGGTTTCGAATCGGCTGACACTTCGGTGAGCGCTTGCGTGCCGTTCTATGGAGTCTACGACTTCACCGACCGTCACGGGGTCTATCGGAATCCCGGACTCGCCAGGGTGCTCGAGAAACAGGTCATGAAACTGAAGCGCGCCGATGCGTTGGAGGCGTATTCCAAGGCGTCACCGGTGAGCCGAGTGCGCGCCGACGCGCCACCATTCTTCGTTGTCCACGGCGATCTGGATACGCTTGTACCGGTGGACGAAGCGCGTCGCTTCGCCAACGAGCTCAAGCAGCTGTCGTCGTCGCCGGTCGTCTACGCGGAGATCCGCGGCGCTCAACACGCTTTCGAGCTCTTCCCGTCGCTGCGCACGACGTTCGTGATTCATGGGGTCGAACGCTTCCTGGCTCACTGCTACAGCAAGTATCTGGCGAGAGCCCCGAGGATGGCCCAATCCGAACTGGAGAGTGCGCCGGAGACCGCGGAGCCGGCACGCTTGGCGGGGTAGGTCTCGGCTCTCAGTCCGCTGCGAACTGCTTGCCGAGGCGCGCCAGCTGCATCGCTCCGGATCCGAGCGAAAGCTCGATCTGCTTCGACCACGTGTAATAGCGGTACACAGGGTAATCGAGATCGAGGCCGATCCCACCGTGAAGATGCTGGGCGGCGTACACCACGCGGTGCGCACCTTCCGATGCCCAGAACTTGGCTACGGTGATCTCCTCCGTTGCCGGTAATCCGGCGGCAACTCGCCACGCGGCCTGCCACATGGTCCAACGCACCGCTTCGACATCGATGTAGGCATCGGCAGCGCGCTGGCCGACGGCTTGAAATGTCGCCAACGGCTTCCCGAACTGCTCGCGTGTCGAAGTGTACTTGGCGGTGATGCGCAGCGCCGCTTCGACGACACCCGCCTGCTGCGCACACAGCCCGAGAAGGGCGCGGTCGCGCAGCCATTCGAGCGCCACCGTGCCGAACGCGCGTCCACCGAGCACGTCGTCGGCAGTCACCCGAGCTCCAGACAATGTGAGTGCGTACTGCGGCTCGCCGGCCGTCGTTTCCTGCAAGCTGGTTTCGATGCCACCGCCACGCGGGTCGACAAGAAAGAAGCGCAGCTCCTCGCCGCTGCGCGCCGGGATGAGGATGCGCTCCGCCAGATGGGCGGCCGGGACGCAGCTCTTGGCGCCATCGAGCCGCCAACCGCTTCCGTCTGGTGTTGCACTGGTGCGGATCTGGAGGATGTCGTCCCAGCCGGTCTCCACCAGCGCCGCGCTCAGGATCGTCTCACCGCGCGCCACCGCCGGCAGAAAACGCCGGCGTTGATCTTCGGTTCCGTATTCGAGAATCGGCATGGCTCCGAGAACGAGGGTCGCCCACAAGGGCAGGGGCGCCGCCGCCCGGCCGGCCTCCTCGAGCAGCAGGCAGAGCTCGAGCACGCCGAGGTCGCTGCCGCCGTACGCCTCGGGCAGGGCGACGCCAAGGAGATCGGCTTTCGCCAGCTCATCCCAGACGTCGGGCGCGAACACTTCCGGTTTGCTCGCTATCTGTTTCAGGCGCTCGTGTGAGAGGTGGTCCTCGAAGATCTTTCGCGTCAGCTCGCGCAGCGCTTGCTGCTCGTCAGAAAAGGAGAAGTCCATGCATCACCTCGGTCAGCGTTGGTACTCGAGCCGGATCACCGCAACGAGCGCGGCATGCCTAGACCCGCCATCGCGATGATGTCGCGTTGGATCTCGTTGGTGCCGCCGCCGAACGTGAGAATGAGAGTTGCGCGGTAGATGAATTCCAGTCGGCCGCGGAGGACGGCGCCGGGCGAGTGACGCTTCACGTAGCCCTGCTGGCCGATGACTTCGAGCAAAGCTTGATATGCTTCGACATAGAACTCGCTGGCGAAGACCTTCACCGTCGAAGCATCGGCAAAGTTCAGACTGCCTTGCGTCATCGCCCACGCCTGGCGCCAGTTGAACAGCTTCAGCACTTCCCACTTGGCGCGCACGCGCGCCAGCTTTTCCTGCACCCAGGGTTGGTCGATGACGCGACGGCCGTCGGTGAGGCGTGTCTCGCGGGCCCAGGAGGTGACGTCGCCGAGCAAGCGCTCGAGCGGACCGACCGGCACGAGCGATACGCGCTCGCGGTTCAATTGACTGGTGATCAGCCACCATCCCTGATTCTCGCCGCCGATCAGGTTGGCGGCCGGCACACGCACGTCTTCATAGAAGGTTGCGTTGGTGCGTACGCCGGCCATGGTGTGGATCGGCGTACATTTGTAGCCCGGCGATTTGGTGCTCACCATGAAGATCGAGATGCCTTCATGCTTCTTGGCGTTTGGGTCGGTACGTGCCGCCAACCAGATGTAGTCCGAATAGTCGGCCAGACTGGTGAACACCTTGCTGCCGTTGATGATGTAGTCGTCGCCCTCGCGCACCGCCTTGGTGCGCAACGAAGCGAGGTCGGTGCCGGCGCTGGGCTCGGTGTAGCCGATCGCGAAGTGCAGCTCGCCGCGCAGGATCTTCGGCAGGAACTCGCGTTTCTGCTCTTCGGTCCCGTTCTCCATCAAGGTTGGACCGACCGTGTTGAGCGTCAGGAAGGGCAGGGGAAAGCCGGCGCGCTGCACTTCATCGCTGAAGATGAATTGCTCGACCGCCGAGCGACCCTGCCCGCCGTACTCGCGTGGCCAACCGAGACCCAGCCAGCCGTCGGCTCCCATCTTGCGCAATGCCTTGTGGTAGAGCGGCCCGCCGCCTTCACCGCCGGTGATCTCCGCCTCCAGCTCGGGCGTGACGATCTGGGTGAAATAGCGCCGCAGCTCGTCGCGCAGTCTCTTCTGTTCTGGCGTGTAGTCGATGTACATTCGATCCGCTCCGCTGGATTTAGACGGCGAATCTTGCCACAGGCGAAACGGCGCGGAAAGCGATCGTGTCTCGGTTTGATTCACTTCGTTTTGTGGCGATCCAAATCCTCCCTGAGAACCGGGTGGATCGCACCTGTTGACCCCGAGCACGTCAATCCGTACTACCCCAAGAGTCGATTTCAGTCCGCCGCCACCAGCGGCCGGCGCAGGAGGAAGATCATGCCACTCGACCCACAGGCGAAAGCGATCCTCGATCAGCTCCAGAGCATGGGCGGCCCGCAATTGCATGAGTTGCCCGTGCCGCTCGCGCGTCAGGCGATGATGGCGATGGCGGGCATGCAAGGTGCCGGCGAAGATGTCGCACACGTCGACAACCGCACCATTCCCGGCCCGGCCGGCGATATCCCCGTGCGCATCTACGCGCCGGCCGGCACAAAGCCCTTTCCGGTGTTGGTCTACTTCCATGGTGGTGGCTGGGTCCTCGGCGGCCTGGAGACACATGACGGCACGTGTCGTCAGCTTGCCAATGGAGCGCGCTGCATCGTCGTTTCCGTCGATTATCGGCTTGCCCCAGAAAACAAATTTCCCGCGGCCGCCGACGACTGCTACGCCGCGGCGTTGTGGGCGTCCCGCAATGCCGCAACGTTCGGCGGCGATCCGGCCCGTATCGCCGTTGGCGGCGACAGCGCCGGCGGCAACCTTTCCGCCGTCGTGGCGCTGATGGCGCGCGATCGCGAGGCGCCGAAGCTGCGATTTCAGCTGCTGATCTATCCGGTGACCGATAGTGCCTGCGATACGTCTTCTTACCGCGACAATGCCGAGGGTTATCTGCTGACACGCGACGCGATGTTGTGGTTCTGGAATCACTACGCGCGCGACGAACGCGACCGTTCGAATGCGTACGCAGCACCCCTGCGGGCGGAGACCGTCGCGGCAACCGCACCGGCGTTGGTGATCACGGCGGAATTCGACCCGTTGCGCGATGAAGGCGAAGCCTATGCCCGCCGCCTCGAAGCCGCGGGCGTTCCGGTTACGCTGACGCGTTACGACGGGATGGTCCACGGATTCTTCGGCATGACCATGCTGGTGGACAAGGCAAAAGCGGCAATGCAGGAGGCGATCGCGGCATTGCGCCGGGCGTTCGAATAGGACAGAAAAGCGCGGAGGTTTTCCGTTCATGATGCAGGCGACTGTAACCGAAGCGACTTCCTCTCCAACCCGCGAAGCACGGGCCGGCGAGTGGATCCGATTGTTGGCGGCCATTCCGGCGCGCTTTGCCGGCACAGCCTCGGAACGCACCGCGGCGGAACGCGTCGCGGAATGGGCGCAGCAACTGGGCGCGCACGATGTAAGCCTGGCGCCGGTACCGGCTCCGCCCAAGGCCGGGCTCGTCCTGGCGATTCATCTCGGAGTCGCTGGCGTCGGCTTGTACATCGGCGGATTCCTCGGCGCCGTGCTGACGCTTGTTGCCTCGGTGTCCTTTCATTCGGAATACCGCAAGCACAAGCAGTTGCTCTCGCGTCTTCTGGGCGGCTCGCAGTCCCTGAACGTGACGGCGCGTCTGGGGACGGACAAGCCGGCGCGCCGCGTGATTCTCTCGGCGCACATCGATACGACCCAGGCCGGCTGGTTGTTTTCTCCCGGGCTGGCCGATCTGTTTGCTGTCTTCTCGGGCGGCACGCGCAGCGAGGGCGACGCACCGTTCGGGCCGATCGTATTTCCTGAGATCGCCATCCATCTTGCGACCGTCCTCTCGATTGCCAGCTGGATGGGCGCGCACGGTTTGCTTTTCTGGGTGATCACCACCGCGACGCTGGGCCTCCTGCTCTTCGGTGTCGTGTCGACAGCTCAATGGGCGATGGCGCCGCCGACTCCAGGAGCGAACGACAATGCTTCGGCGGTTGCCGCGATGTTGACTTGCGCCGAGCGCTTGCAGGCCGACCTGCCCAAGGATGTCGAGATCTGGTGCGTCGGCACGGGCGCCGAGGAAGTCGGCTGCGTCGGTATGCGGCGCTTGCTCGATACGCACCCCGAATGGCAGGCCGAGTCGACGTACTTCGTCAACTTCGAATGTGTCGGCGGCGGCGCGCTGCATTGGGTGCGCACCGAAGGGTTGCTCGCAAAAGGAAGCTATCCGCCTGAGCTGATCGAGCTGGCGCGCCGCATCGCCGCCGGCGGCAAGTACGGCCAGGTGACGGCGACGGATCTGATGGCGGCGACCGACGGACACGTTCCCGCCGAGCGCGGCTTTCCCACTCTGTCACTGATCTCCTTGCAGCCCAACGGTGTGCCGCTCAACTACCATCGGCTCGAAGACACCGCCGACGCGATCGATTGCGCCCTGGTCGTTCGCTCCGCCGATTTCGGCGCGGCGGTAGCTTCCGCGGCACTCGCCGGCAAGACGGGTCCAATCACGGGGTGACGTTTCTGCTCGCAGGGGTTCGAATCCCCTTGGGACCACTCTATTTTCCGGATAGTTAGACACCAGAATTGGTGACCCTACGCCTAGGGTCACCACTTTCGCCTCCTTTTGACCCTCTGTCGCCGCTCTTTCCGCTGCTTCAAGGAGACGCAACTGCGTATCGGCATCATCCGTCAGATAGCGCCCATAGTGGCGCTCGATCATCGCCACCGAAGTCCCGCATTGTTCGGCGAGGAACTTCACGTTCACCCCAGCCGTCAACGCCACGCTGATGAACGTATGCCGCGTGGTGTAAAACTTCCGCGGTCGAATCTTAAGCGCACGCAGCGGCCGGTGCCAGAACTCCTTCCCCCACTCGCCTTGATGAATCGGCTCACGCGTCAGCTCGTTGATGAATACGTAGTCCTCCCCGCGGGCGTGTAACGGCATCGCTCCAAGCAACGTGTCTCGCACTATCGACAGGACGCGGATTGTCCGCTCGCTCCCCGCTGTCTTCGGTGCGTTCTCCGTACCCAGGTAACGCGAACGCGTAATGCTAATGGTTCCGCGGCTCAGGTCGACGTCACCCCAGCGCAGTGCCGTCGCCTCGGACGGCCGCATGCCAGTATGGAATAGCGTCAATACGAATGAATGGTAGTGCGGTTTCTTGGCGCGGAACCACGCGATGATCCGCTGTCGCTCCTCCGAGCTGAACGGATCAGGTCGCGTCGGCGGTCGGCGCGGCCATTTCATTTGCGGTGGTTGTGCAGTGACCTCATCATAGCGCTCGCGGGCATCGCGCATGAGCGAGCGCAGCGAGCCCAGGATGTTCTTCGACGTCTTGTCAGAAAGTCCCAAGGTGCGAAATCGATCCCGAAGTTGAAACCACGTGCTGGCCTTCACGTCCGTCAAGTTCAGATCACCAAGGAGGCTGCCGTCCCGAAGAACCGCCGGGAGCACATAGCCCACAACATGGCGGCGGAGATCCGCTTGCTGCGCCACCCGCACGATCGGCGGAACCTGTCGTGCAATCCAATCCTTAAAATGCTCCCGCACCGTAGGAATTGCTGCGACCGTGTCCTCGGGACTCTCCCCTACCCCCGCATTCGCCTCGTGCAGTTCCGCCGCTCGCGTGCCACCCGGAAAGTAGAACAAGTAACGACCAGCATCGAAGATGTCAGCCTTGATCTCGGCAGTGACAAGATTGGCAAGGGCTCCCATACGCCGCCGGTTCTCCGGGGTATCGGTAAGCCCCGTGCCCTCCCACGAACGCCGACCCCGCCAGTTTAGGCGCAGTGCCAAACGTCCGTGTCGGTTCCTAACGACCTGGCAGCTCATATGCTACGCAATCACTCCGAGATTCACGCGGCACCGACCTTGATGCGAGACCTTCTCACCCTTGTTGTCGTCTAACGTGGCGTCGGTAAGCCACGCAAGGACCGCATCGCGGTTGAACCGGGGCCGCAGTCCCCGAGGTCGCGAAAAGTGCACACCTTCCCGCAGCACACCTGCTTGCATCAGGGCTCGCAACCGCTTCGGGGTTACGCGGGCCAGACCTGCTACTTCAGCAATTGTCAGAAACGGTCCATTCATTCCTGGCGCCCGTTGCTACTCTAGGCAACGATTGCTACTCTCAAATCCATAGATTGCATTCCAGAGGCGCTATTGCAAGAGTGCAATCAGGGACGACTGTGGAAAAAGAGCATTTCGATACCGAAGGCTTTTTCGCGGCCCTGGATGCCGTACGGGAAGCCAAGAAGCTGACTTGGAAGGACGTCGCGGCGGATTCTGGGGTCAGTGCCTCAACCCTGACCCGTATGGCGCAAGGAAAACGTCCGGATGTAGACGGCCTAGCAGCCCTGCTTTCCTGGTCCGGACTCAAAGCCGAAGAGTTTCTAAGAGGACGCCGCTCCAAGTCGAAACAGGAAACCCTCGCGGTCATCTCGACTCTGCTTCGCGCCGATCGAGACCTCGGCAGAGAGAACGCCGCTGCCCTTGAACAGATCATTCGAGTTGCCTACAAACGGCTGGCCGGGAAAGACTAATCCCCCTCGCTTCCGATGCCACTCAGGCGTGGTTTCAAATCCGAAGCAAACGAAATCGCACGTCAGGTTCGCCGCGATCTGCGCTTAGGACTTGCCGCCCCTCTTGATCCTTGGAAGCTTGCCGATCATCTCGGAATTCCCGTCCTGCCCCTGACCTCGATGAAAACGGAAGCAGAAAAGGCCGTCCGCCAACTCACCCGTGAAGATCACGAAGCATTTTCTGCTGTCACGGTCTTCAGCGGCTACCGGCGGCTGATCATCCTCAACGATGCCCACAGTCACGGACGGCAGGCTAGCAGCCTAGCCCATGAGATCGCCCATTCCCTGTTGATGCATGAGCCAGAGTCTACCGTTGATGGCAAAGGCACGAGAGAATGGAACGCCGAAGAGGAGGAGGAAGCACAGTGGCTGGCCGGCGCGCTGCTGATCTCCGAAGAAGCCGCATTGACGATCATGCGCAGCAAGCTGTCGCTTGCCGAGGGCGCCAAACGATACGGAACGAGTATCGAGATAGTTCGCGGGCGACTCAACGTGACTGGCGCGAAGAAGCGCCTGTAGCAAGCCCCAGCCCTGACGCTGAGTGGCAGAACCAACAAGGCAACACACCTTCATTCCTGCGTTACCTGGTGCTCAGTTGACGATCCGAGCCCGTTTACCCAACGACTCCAGATACCCCCGAGCTGAAGACCCTCGGTGACCATCTTGCGGGTCAATCAGCTTGCGACCGAGCCCTCATTCAAGCTGATACTCAAAACCGACACCTTAGAAAGGCAGCAGCCAGGTCATTCCTGTTCTCAACGCCCCGAATAGCGCATGCTGAAGATTGGCGAAGGACAATGTTCTAGGAGATCGTCTTGCTTTCGTACTCCGATTTGTGCGACCTAAGCGGCCAAGACTCGGGGGCACGCCCTATCACTTTCAATATCAATCTTGATGCGTGCTGGGTCGCTCACCCCGGAGTTGCTCGAACGGTCATGAGAAGAGAAAAATGATATCAATACGCCGTCAAGTTATATTTGCCCTCTTGCTGCTGTTTCCCAGAGCGGCCAGCCCTCTGTGCCAATGACGGTGAGACATTTTCGCTCGGCTGAAATACTGTAGAGGGCGGAGGAAGAAGTCAGGG
>Ga0187892_10011675_pt1 | contig 10669 bp, 7 predicted proteins | sample MA1701073metaG_FD_139345 | JGI IMG/M metagenome (GOLD analysis project Ga0187892, IMG submission 139345) | Bio-ooze microbial communities from a basaltic lava cave in the Kipuka Kanohina Cave System on the Island of Hawaii, USA - MA170107-3 metaG ...
CTCTACATCTTCCGCTCCACCCATCCCTTCCGGATGCACGGGCGCGTCCTCCTCGATCCAACCTTGATGATCTATGCCATCGAAGACCGGCTCGTCGATTTTCCCCAGCTCTCCCCCCATCAGGACAAGATCGCCAAGGCCTTAGAAAAGCTCATCGAGGATTACAATCGACGCACGCCCCCTTTAAGGATCTTTGAGTTGGCCGATTCCAAAGAGGCAGAGCTGGAACCCTATCAGCCTCAGAGTTTGAGTGCCCTCTATTCAAAGGCGAAGGCGGAATTCGTTGAGATTTATCCGGAGGCGAAAGGCATCCTCTCCGAACGCTTGAGTCTTGCGGCCTTGAAGGAATTGAGAGATGTTTTGGAAAGGGGTGAGTTTCCGGATTCCGCCGAGGTAGAAGTGGCCTTGGGCGTGGGGCGTGAACGGCTGATCCGAATGGGTCTTTCCTCTCCCCTCGTTGATCCCTCCTTGGAAACCAAATTTTTCGGACACTTTCTCGCGCTTCTTCACTCCCAGTCCCTCGCCACACAGCGCCTCTCCTCTCTCATTCCCGCCTTCGTTACAGGAGAGAAATTTCAAAGCGGCCTGGAGGATCCGAAACAGGTGGCCCGGGATATCTTAGAGGTCCATCGCCACCTCACACTTTCCCAGATCCTCGATGCCGAACCCCTGACGATGGGTGAGGCGATCCAGAAGACCTTGGGCGACCGTTTTTCTCCTTACGGCACGATTCGAGAGGACGTGATTCGGGGGATGAAGGTCATCTATCACGAATTTTTAACGTCCATGAGGCGCGATTACTCTCAAGTTCGAGACGCCTTGGAGGCGAGCCTGGAGGAGGCGAAGATCCACCGGAACTTAAAAGAATTCTGGGAGACCTTCACGGCCCTGGCTTCTGAGGTGGATCCCAGTCTCAATGATCAAGAGAGCTTGAAACAGCGGATCCAAGATTTGGAAACCCTTTTTCATCTCATGCCCCACCCGCCTCTCGAAAAGCTCTCGGAGATGATTGAACATGGGGTGGAGGAGATGAAGAAACGCAAAGAACCGGATCAGGGGCCTTCGGGATCCACGCCTCCACCGGCGGATGAAAATGTAGGGGCGACTCCTCGTGATCGCCCACGGGAAGGGCAGCCACAGGGAGCTGCCCCTACGGATCTTTTACCTCCAATAGACCCCAAACCCATCCTCGAGGCCCCCCTTTCGAAAGATCTTTTGGAAAAATACCCCGAACTCGAATTGGCGGATGAGAAGGACGTGGCTCAAGAAATCCAAGAATTGGAGAAATTGAGAAGGGATCTCATCATCCCCGAGGCCAAACCCATCCTCCAGCTCCTGGGCCTGCTGAGGATCTACGAGGAACAATTGGACCCAAACACCCGAGAGACGATCGAGGCCTTAAGATTGGAGGTGGAAACGTCTCCGGCCGGTGAAAATCTGGGACAAATCGCGGAAAAGATTTTGAAAATTTATTCGGATATCCGGCACGATATCCTTAAAAAAGTCTCACCCTTTGATCGGGTGGGCCTTCTCCCTGAGATCAGGGCCTCCGGCCCCCGCCTGACCGATCTGGAAGCGGGTTGGGCCCTGCAGAATTGGATCAGCAAAAAGGACCTGCCTCTCCTCCTCCAGGAAAAATTACTGAAGATTATTGATGCCGTCATTCAAGAAAAACCCGAAAACAGAGATCAATTCCGTTACTTTTTCAAACTGGTGCAATTTTATTTGGATTATCGAAGCGCGATCCTGAAAGCCCCCGAGCTCTCCGTTCCAAAAACAGACCCCCTCGAAGAATTCCCCGAATTGGCCTTAACCTCCGACTCTTTATTGCCCGAAATTCGCTTGGCTCTTTCGGACTTGAAGGGGGTCGATTTAAATGACTTGGAATTATATTTCTGGAACCAAGAGGAATCGAAGCCCCTTCTGAAAATGATTTCATTGATTTTTACATCCACGAATTGGAAAGGTCATCCCCTCGAACCATTTGTCAAGGATGTGGGCCTTCATCTCAATCGAGTGTGGAACCTTTTGCAGACCGGGGCGAGCCCTCGCCACTTCGCGATCTGGGCAACAGACCGGATGAGGGCCCTCTACCAAGAACACCGATCCAATATCCTCCTATATCTTGGCAACATCAGAGGACTGGAAAAGCTGATCCCCACCTTCCCCGAAATCAAAAAACAAGAAATCTATTCAAGCGAGGCATTTCCTGAAGAACTACAGCCTCGTCCGAATGAGCTCTTTCAGGTCTTCGCCAAGGCCGTCGCCCTTTTAAGGAAAACACCCCTCAAAGGGAAACTGGAAGTCATGCTTTGGGATATCCGCGTCAACGACAATTTGGATACCCTTGAGAATGATATCACCACTCAACTCATAAAAAAGGTGCTTCGTTTCTATTTAGAGGAACGTCTCAAGAATCCCAAAATCTTCCTGAGGGCGGCTTCTTCCCCCGATGTTCCTGAAAAAAAAGAGGAAATGGATTACGCACCTTTTTACGAGCTCTCCCTGTTGGAAAACGCCATACAAAGCCCGGAATACATTCTTCGCTCCCTGCAATTAATGAGACAGGCCGTCTCGACTCCCAGCGTCGTCATCGGTTCCTCCGAAAAAAATGGAAGGCCGGAGGAAATCATCATTCCTCGCGATGAATCGAAAAGGGTACGAGAGATCCTGATGACCGGAAAGAGGGCGCGCCTCGAAAGCCGTCCCGAGATTGAACTGGGCCCCGAAGATTTGAATTTAATGTTGCCCGTAATCCCTCTTGCCATCGCCGAACAGGCGTTTTTTTCGATTCTTCCAAGGCCTCATCTTCTCCTGCAGTCTTCTTTCGCAAAACTCGGCTTTTCCAATTTATCTCAAACGATTGATGTCGACCGCCACATCGCAATTTGCCTTTTGAGGATGGGAATCGAGCCGGAATGGGTTTTAAACTCTTTGAAAAAGAGAAACCTGCGATTCTATCTTCAATTTCGTTCCGAAATACTTAGCAAATTCGACTTTCCCGCTTACGTCTCCCAACTCCCCGAGATCCAAGCGGTGCCGGATTACAAGATCGAGGGAAGCATAAAAAAAGCTATCACAAAAACGGGAATTGAATCTCTTGAGGGGGACCCCCAGTACGACCTCGCTCACCGGCTCGGAGTGATCTTCGAGCTAGAGACTCTCCCGAAAAAACTCAACCAACAATGGCACAGACTCGCGGATCAAAACATCCACGTAGGATTGAAAAAATATTATCAAATCTTGTCTCGATTTTACCTCGAGCACCGCCAAGAAATCCTCCTCCACCTCAAACCATGGCCGACCGCAACCACATCAAACGACCCCATCTCCCTCGTCTCCCAACTCCCCGAGATCCAGGCCATCCCCGATCGAGAGATCGAGCGGATCAAAGACCGCGCCCTTCAGAAAACACCCAACCATCCCTCTGTTCAACTCCCCGCGAATTTTGAGATCCATGCCCGGATCCTCTATCTCCTCCTCAATGAGAAAGTGCCGGAGGCATTGCAGGTGGCCTATCACGACATCGGGAACTTCACGAACCCCAAGACCGCCGAGTTTTATCTGGAGCACCGGGAGGAAATACTCTTTCACCTGGGGATTAAAGCGGAGGAGAAAAAATAAAAAGGGCCGCCCCTGTCGGAGCAAGCTCTTTCTTTTAATCCTTAGCCCCAATGGGCAAAGATCGAATCCGCAGACGACTTTCCTCAATAACGGCGATACATCCCTTTTCCAAATCACTTTGAATCGCTGGAAGATTCTTGATAAGCAGTTTATGTTGCGCTTCAGGTTGTCGCTGTGAGGATTTTCGAAAGAGAATAATGGAAGGTCTTACTTCCCGTCGAAGGGAAAGGAGTGTCCCAAAATCGGTATCCGCGGACACTAAAACGCGACCTTCCTGGGCCGCGCGTAAGAAAATCATCTCATCTTCCGCGGACTGAATCCCATAATCCCGGACATGAACCGAATCATAACCCGCGTCTCTTAATCCTTGGGCCACAAGGGGTGAGAGGGCGTTGTCGATTAAAAATTTCATGAGGCGTGAGCGATGGGAATTTCACGTTCTCGAACGGCTTCGGCGGCGTATTGAAGGGCCTCTCGGATATCCTCAGGAACGAGATCAGGATAGGCTTCGAGGATCTTTTTCTCGGTCATCCCATCGGCCACCATTCCGACGACCGTGGAAACGGGGATTCGCAAATTACGAATGCAGGGAACCCCCCCCATCTGCTTGGCATTGACGGTGATCCGGGAAAATTTCATGGGAAACGACCTCCCATTAAGTACTTATTAATTTACCATGAAGGTCCATAGAAAAATATAAAATAAAAAAGGGCCGCCCCTTTCGGAGCAAGCCCTTTTTCGAGGGAGGTAAGCGTTAGGTAAACTTCTAAGCCGCCTTATGCGAGAGGTGTTGCAGGCGCTTTTCCAAGGTCACGATCTTTTTCTCGAGGCGTTCGACCTCGGTTTGAGAGGGAATCTTCAAAAAAGAGAGGAGCCCATCTCGGGTATCTTCGGCCTTGGAACGGGCCAAGGCTAAAAAATCGCTCTTCTCCACGACGTGAACGAATCGGTTAAAGCTCTTGCGGGCGTCTTTTAAGAGTTTTTTTGCGGTGAAGCCGCTGGGGCCGATCTCGAGGCCTTTCACCTTGCTGACTACATCATCTGCCAGGCGGCGAATCTCTCGCTCAAAGTCTTCGGTCTTCTCTTGGGCCTTCGTGTAGAGATCGAACTTCTTGAAGCGTTTTAAAACATCATCGAAATTCTTGCGAAGGTCCCGGCTCGAGCGCTCACCCTGTCGCACGAGTCGCTTCACCAAAGACTCGACTTCCCCTTCCACGCGGGTGAGGACGGTGTTGAGCTTATTCAGACGTCGCCGTAAGAAATCTTGGCGACCCGACACTTTCTTGGATTTTTTGGATGGCATTACCAATCCCTCCTTTTCGAAAACTTCTCCTTAAGAAAGAAGTCTCATCATTTATTTTCCTCATGAGGTAACACGTTGCGTCAACCCCTGTCAACAGATAATTATGCAACGCGTTAAAACCAGGGTGGAGGCGGGTTTGAGGGCAATTTTTTAAAGGATTGGGGTCGGGGGGGATCCACCAAACGGAGCTGGATCCTGCGATTTCCCCTCCATTCATTGAATTGACAGGAAAAGACGCAGTCGACGGAGGCAGCGGGGGAGATTTCTAAGGTCCCCATCCCAAAACCGATGGCCTCCAACAGATTTTCGCCGGTCTTGAATTTCAATTTGAGATGATCACTGCCGACCTTTTGGCAGTTGAAGACCGTCATTTCCTTGGCCCAAAAGACCGGCTCCGGATTTCCTTGGCCAAAGGGGGCGAGGGTCTCTAGCTCCTCCACCAGCCGTTCCTGGATAAATCGGGCCTCGATCGCAGCGTCCACGCGGATGAAGGGTGTAAATTGCTCTTCGGAAAGCCCAGCCCTCACCGCCTGGTCGAAGGCCTCTTCAAAGGCCTTTTTCTTTTCAAGAGAGAGGGTGAGGCCCGCGGCCTGACGGTGGCCGCCAAATTTTTTAAGATGGTCCGCACAGGATTTCAGGGTCTCGAAGAGGTCCAGTCCCGCGATCGAACGGGCGGAGCATCTCATGCTCTCCCCTTCGACCACGCCTACGATGGTCGGAAGATAGAATCGTTCCACTAGACGACTCGCCACGATGCCGATGACCCCAAGGTGCCAAGCGGGGTCTGAGACGAAAATCGATCGCCTCTTTTTGGGGAGAATGTCTTTTTTTACCTTGTCCGAGGCCTCTCGAATGATGTGTTCCTCCAGCGCCTGGCGTTCACGATTGGCCTCGTCCAATTTTCGAGCAAGCTGAAGAGCCAAAGCGGGGTCCGAGCAGGTCAGGAGGTCGAAACCCACCTTCGCCGAATCGAGGCGACCGGCGGCGTTGATCCGTGGCCCAAGTCGGAAGCCCACTTGTCCCGGAGTCACTTCCCCCGTCACCCCCGCCACCTCTTTTAAGGCCCGAACTCCAACGTTCGTGCTCTCGCTTAAGACCTTCAGCCCCATCTTCACCAAGATCCGGTTTTGACCGGTCAAAGGGACCATATCCGCAATCGTCCCAAGTGTGACCAGATCAAGATATTTCTTGAGATTGGGCTCGGCCCTTCCCTCAAAGAAACCCCTTTTTCGAAGATGGTTGCGCAGACCGAGGGCCAGTTGAAAGGCGACCCCCACCCCCGCCAATTCCTTACCGGGATGCTGGCAGTCCTCCTGCTTGGGGTTCAGGATGGCCATGGCGAAGGGAACTTTGGGCGGGACCTGATGATGATCGATGATGATCAGGTCGAGACCCAACTCCTTCGCCCGTTGGGCCTCGGTGACCGAGCTGATCCCGTTGTCGACGGTGACGACCAGGTGATTGCCTTTGTCCTTCAGGTATTCGAGGGCCTTGATATTGAGTCCGTAACCCTCTTGGATCCGGTGAGGGATGTAGACCTCCACCGAGGCCCCCAGCTCGCGGAAAAAGAGATAGAGCAGAGAGCTCCCGGTTGTGCCATCCACATCATAATCGCCGTAAATCGTAAACCTCTCACCGTCCCGTAAGGCCTGTTCCAGACGCAGGACGGCCTTCTCCATGTCTTTAAGGAGAAAAGGATTGGCAAGATCCTCGAGTGCGGGTTTGAGAAAGGACTGGGCCCTCTTCGCCTCGGTGAGGCCGCGGTTGATCAGGACCTGCGCAATGAGGGGATGGACCTTAAGCTCTCCGGACAAGGCCTGCACCAGAGAATCTTGGGGGGGCTGGATTTCCCAACGCTTGATTGGAGACGTATGGACCTCACGGGTAGGGGCCTACCGCAATAGGCCCTTCCGGTCATCGATGGGAAACTTGTTTTGAGCTGAGTCCGAATCGATGCCCATGCTTTTTTAAGAAGATGTAGATCGGGGAGGCGATGAAGATTGAGGAATAGGTCCCCGTGATGACCCCAATGATCATGGCAAAGGCGAAATCCTGGATATCGCCCTCCCCTTTTATGAATAACACGACTACCACAAAAAACATCGTGAGGGAAGTAACGATGGTGCGAGACAAGGTCTCGTTGATGCTCTTATTGACCAACTCCTCGATGGAGAGGGTCTTATATTTCTTCAAATTTTCACGGACCCGGTCATAAACGATGATCGTGTCATTGACGGAGTAACCGATAATCGTGAGAAAGGCGGCGAGCACGGTCAGATTGATCTCCCGCCCCGTAATAGCGAAGGCCCCCAGGGCGATGATGATGTCATGGATCAAGGCGACAATCGCGCCCGGCGAGAAATAAAAATCGAAGCGATAGCCGATGTAGACCAAGATCAAGATCCAGGCGACGATCACCGCGAGCTCGCCTTTACGGCGGAGCTCCTCCCCCGCCTTCGGTCCCACGGCCTCTTCCTTGACGAGGGTCGTGGACCCCGCGCCCAGTTCCGACTCCAGGGCTTGAGTCACCCTCGCCGAGAATCCCTCGATCCCCTGGGAGGGTTTCAAGATATCGAAGGCAAACATATTTCCCTTCGGATCCCCGAATTGTTGGACAGCCACCTTTTCATTCAAGGCCTTCTCCAGGATTTCCTGGATCCTCGCCGAATCCACCGCGGTGTTGAATTTATATTGCAGCTTGATCCCACCCTTGAAATCAATCCCGAAATCGAGGCCGTGGGTGAACAAGAGGATCAAAGATCCGATGGTCAGAACCAGGGACAGGATCAACAGGTATCCCTGGTATTTCATGAAGGGGATTTCTTTTTTGGTGATCTGCATAAAATTCCGTTGGGAGGCCGTCTCACAAGACGGCGTTCCGATTAGATCGAGACTTTCTTAATCTTCACCTTCACCGTCAAATAGTCATAAATCAAATGGGTAACCAGATACGCCGTGAAGAGCGTGGTCAAGACACCGATCATCAGGGTCACCGCAAAACCGCGGATCGGACCCGTCCCGAACTGATAGAGGACGATGCCTGAGAGAAAAGTGGTGATATGCGTATCCACCACCGCCGTCCAGGCGTTGGAAAAGCCGGCATCTACAGCGGCCTTGACCGGTTTCCCCGCCTTGAGTTCCTCCCGGATCCGCTCAAAAATAAGGATGTTGGCGTCCAGGGCCATGGCCATGGTGAGCACAATCCCCGCGATGCCGGGGAGGGTCAAGGTCGCCTGAAAGAGGGCGAGGCAGCCCATGATGAGCAGGACGTTTAAACCCAAGACCAAATCGGCGATAAGTCCTGAGAGCTTATAATAAAGGATCATGAAGACCACGACGGTGAGCCCTGCGATGAGGGCGGCCATCAGGCCCTGATGGATGGCGGACTGTCCGAGGGAGGGGCCAATGACGGTCTTGGTGATCTCTTTGAGTGAGGCCGGCAGGGCGCCTTCACGAAGGACAAGTGTCAGATCCTCCGCCTCTTTTAAGAGGGCATCGTAATTCCCATACCCTAAGGTGATCTGGGCCTCTCCGGAGGGGATTGCGCTCTTGATCACGGGGGCCTTGCTCACATTCCCGTCCAAGATGATGGCCAGGCGCTTTCCCACGTTGGCGGCGGTCACCTCGGCGAAGGCCTTGGTCCCCACCGCATTGAAGGACAGGCTCACATAGGGCTCGTTGTTTTGGACGCTCACTTGGGCCGCCCGGAGCATGTCGCCGGTGACCTCGGACTTCCGTTTGATAAGGTAAGGAATTCCTCCGACCACCTTGCCGGTGACGGGGTCACGCTGGATCTCGAATAGGATCTCGTCTTCCGCCGGGATCTTCCCCTTGGCGGCCTCATTGATCTTATTCACGATCTCTTCGGAAAATCCCTCGGGGATGTTGGCCTCCTTGCGGATCTCGGCCACAAGCGTCTTCACCTCTTCATCATTCTTAGACTCATCCACCATCTTGAATTCGAGCTTCCCCGCTTTCTTTACGATCCCGATGGCCCGGTCGGGGTCGGTGACCCCGGGGAGCTCCACCACCACACGATTTTCCCCGAGCTGCCGGATGGAGGGCTCGGCCACTCCGTAACGGTCGATCCGGTTTCGAATCGTCTCCACCGCCTGCTTGACCGAATCGGAGCGGAGTTTCTCCACGTAACTGGGGACCGCCTGAAAGATCACCTTGTTGGGCTCGGTCGCCTCCTTCAAGGAGGGAAACTGGGAGCCGATGAGCGCCTTGGCCTCGTCGGGAGAAGCGCCCGATTTCAAGACGACCCGGAACAGATCGGAGCCGCTGGAACGTTCCACATCCACCACCCCGGCCTTCCCAGATAATTGCGTATTCAACTCATTGTAGAGGGCCTGGAGCCTGGCCTCGTCTTTTTCCTCGCTCTTGTAGGTGAGTTCGCTCTGACCCCGCTCCTCCACCAAGGCCCCGCGATAGATGTCGTTGGCGTGGCTGAGGAGCTTGTCCTTCGCCGCCTCATTGGGGAGGAGGACTCGGATCCGGTAGGTCTTGGGGATCCGGTCGGCCTGGACCCCCTCGACCTTTTCTTCCTTTAGATAGCGGGCGATCTCGCTGGCCATCAGGTCCAGTCGATTATTGATGGCCTCATCGACAGTGACTTCGAGCTCGAGATAGATCCCGCCGCGCAGATCGAGGCCTAAGTTCAGCTCTTTTTCGGGAAAGAGTTTGACGTACCAGGGGAGGGGCGCGGCTGTCTTCTCCGCCGCCTCCCGCAGGGAGTTGAATCGCCCAAAGGTGGGGACCAGCACATAGACGGAGAGGAGCGCTAAGAACAGGGTGAGATAGACTTTCCAACGCCAGGATTGGGACATATTATTTGCTACTCTCCACCGCCCCCACCGGTTGATCGAGCCTGGCCACGGCATCCCGATCGACCTTGATCTTCACGTTATCAGCGATCTCGAGGGTCAAGATCCTGTCGGCCGTTCCCACCACCTTAGCGTGGATGCCCGCCGTGGTGACCACCGCGTCCCCCTTTTTGATCTCGGAGATCATTTTCAGACGCAGCTTCTGCTGTTTTTGTTGAGGTCGGATCATCAAAAAATAAAAGATGACGAAGACCAAGACGAGAGGCACGAAGAAGCTAAAGGAGGGAGAGCCTGGCGCCGGAGCCCCGCCGCCCTGGGCCTGAGCGAAGGCGTTCGTGACCAAGAGATTTGTGAGGCTGTGCATACTTTATCCTTGTTCTAAACCATCCCGAGGGATGGGACTGCGGTTGGCAAAAAAATCCTTTTTAAACTGGGAAAATCTCCCCTCGGAGATCGAGAGGCGGATGTCGCTTAACAAATTGAGATAGTAATGTAAATTATGAATTGAATTGAGGACGACAGAGAGGACCTCCTTGGCATGGGTCAGATGCCTAAGATAAGCCCTGCTGAAATTTTGACAGGTATAACAGTGACATAGGGGGTCTACCGGCCTCTCGTCATGGGTATAGGCCGCATTGCGGGCATAAATGAATCCCTCCGAGGTGAAGAGCATTCCATTTCGGGCATTGCGGGTAGGGACGACACAGTCGAACATATCGACGCCGCGATCCACCGCCTCCACGATGTCTTCCGGGAGCCCGACCCCCATCAGATAACGCGGCTTCTGCTCGGGGAGCCGCTCATTGCAGTAGGCCGCGATTTCGTAGGCGAGCTCCATGGGTTCCCCGACGGAGACCCCGCCGATGGCGAAGCCATCAAAGCCCCTCCTGTCTCCTGTCTCCTGTCTCCTGACTCC
>Ga0187892_10011676_pt1 | contig 10668 bp, 10 predicted proteins | sample MA1701073metaG_FD_139345 | JGI IMG/M metagenome (GOLD analysis project Ga0187892, IMG submission 139345) | Bio-ooze microbial communities from a basaltic lava cave in the Kipuka Kanohina Cave System on the Island of Hawaii, USA - MA170107-3 metaG ...
TAGAGACAGTAAAATGTATCTGCTCCGCTTCAAGCAAGCCGAACTCAACACGGAATCGGCTAGCTCCGCCGTTCAAGCTGCCCTCACCACCACCTTCGGGGACACGGTGCAAATCCTGCGGATCGAGGCAGTGGGGGCGAAGGTCAGTAGCCGTTTGCGTCAGCAAGGAACCCTAGCCGTGGCGTTTGCTACCCTCTTCATGGGTATCTACATTGCTCTACGTTTTGAGTGGCGCTTCGCTGTGGGTGCGGTGATCTCACTGCTTCACGACGTTCTGGTCGTGACGGGCGCACTGATCCTCACACAGACCCCTTTTGATCTGACGGTCTTGGCCGCAATGCTCACCGTCGTCGGCTTCTCGGTTAACGACACCATTATTATCTCCGATCGTATCCGCGAGAATTTACGCAAACTCCGGCGCGTAAATCTTGCTGAGGTTATCAACCGTAGCATCAACGAAACGCTCAGTCGTACGATCATTACCTCGTCAACGGCGATTATGGTATTGATCGCCCTCTACACCCTCGGCGGCTACGTGATCCGTCCCTTCGCCTTTACCCTCCTTGTTGGTTTTGTTACCGGTGTTTATTCGTCAATCTACATCGCGGCTCCTATTGTGCTGTATTTTGAGCGTGGCCCGGTTGCTCAGAAGAAAGCCGCGTCAACCTCTGTCACTCGATGAACATCAAAATTGGCGTTGCTCAAATTGCTCCCCGACTTGGCGACCTCGCAGCGAATTTTTCGGTCTGCGAGCACTTCGTGCAAAAAGCCAAAGGACAAGGGCTCGATGTCCTGGTCTTTCCTGAACTCAGTCTTACGGGTTATCACTTGCGCGATTCGGTCGCGGCGGTTGCTCTCCGTCTCGACTCTACGGAAATGACCCAGCTCAAAGCCTGGAGCAAAGAGATCGCACTCGTCGTTGGATTCGTCGAGGAAAGTCCAGAGTTTCACTTCTACAATGTTGCGGCATATTTGGCTGGTGGGGAACTGCTCCACGTGCACCGTAAAGTCTATTTGCCGACCTACGGTATGTTCGACGAGCAACGGTATTTCGCGCGTGGTGATCGAGTACGAACGTTCGAGATGCCCTTTGGCCGGGCTTCCTTGTTAATCTGCGAGGACCTTTGGCATCCCTCAACCATGTACGTTTCCGCGCTTGATCGCGCCTTAGTGGTGATTTGTCCCTCATCAAGTCCGCTGCGCGGGATTTCCGATGGTGAGACCCAGGACGATAACGCTCGGTATTGGGAACTGATCAACCGCATGTACGCCGAAACTTTCGGCCTCTTCCTGGTCTATGCCAACCGCGTTGGTTTTGAGGATGGGGTTGGCTTCTGGGGAGGATCAGAAATTCTCGACCCTTTTGGTCGGCGGTTGGCAAAAGGGCGGTATTATGAAGAAGACTTTATTACCGCCGAATTGTCACTCGACGCCATTCGACGGAAACGTATCGTTGCCCCACTCCTCCGGGACGAAGACATCGACTTAACAATCAATGAGCTGGTGCGGATTCGTGGACGATAAGAGACACACAGATAGAGATACAGATAGAGAAGTGAGATAGAGATAGAGATAGAGATAGAGATAGAGAAGGAGTTGTGACCAAAAAGGAGGAAGGACAATGGCGAAGAAGGCAGCAGCAAGAACACGGACGGCCGCCAAAGCCATTCGTAAACCTGCCAAAACCGTAGCCAGAACTCAGGTAGCAAGAAAACGAGTTGTTGTCCCCTCCGCTTCCTCAATTGTTGAAGACCACCTGGCGATCATTCAGCTTTTGCATCAATACTGCCATGCCGTTGATCGTGGCACGGCGGATGATGTCGCTGCCTTGTTCCATCGCAATGCGGTGTTGTTCCCACGCTACGAGAGTGATACCCAGCATGAAGGCCGTGAGGCAGTACGCGCCTGGTACCAACACTATATGGAAAACTTCCGTGCCAAAGTGCGGTATCTGCGTCACAAAATTGAGTCGCCAGTTATTGAAATTACCGGGAACGAAGCCACAGCGGTCTGCTATCTCGATGCAGATTCGATTACCGAGTCCACTGACCAAGCCAGCATCGCATTCGGTCGCTACGATGACAAGTTTATCAAAGATGAAGGTCGCTGGTGGTTCAAAGAACGGACGATCATCGTCTACTACAGATATCCGCTTGCACAGTACCGCGAAGGACGAGGCGTATGAGGGCATAGAGCGGGGTAAAAGGGACAACGGGGAAAGGGTAAAAAGGGAAAAAAAGAGAACCAGCCCCTTTGTCCCTCAATTTTTGTTTCGCTTCTAGCCCTTTTCCCCTTTTACCCCACTTTCGACTTGACCTTTCCCCAGCAAGCGCGATAGTCTGCCGCAGCATTCAACCTTCGGGTTGGGTGAGGATTGAAACATGAAGATCATCGTACTGATTAAACAAGTTCCGGTCGTGTCGGCGATGAAGCTCGACCCGGAGACCAAAACCCTGAAACGTGAAGGGGTGCCGTCAGAAGTCAGTTCCTTCGACGTGCGCGCCTTACTCAAAGCCGTCGAGCTCCGCAATACTCACGGTGGTGAAGTCGTCGTCATGACGATGGGCCCTCCACAAGCACGAGCGGGCCTGGAGCACTGTTTAGCCCTTGGTGCAGATCGTGCGGTTTTCCTTACCGACCGTGCGTTTGCTGGCGCGGATACCCTCGCCACTGCGCGCGCGCTGGCATTGGCATTGAAACGCGAAGGCTACGACCTCGTTCTCTGTGGCCGTCACAGTACGGACGCGGAAACCGGCCAGGTCGGACCAGAGGTCGCGGAACTTCTCGACCTCCCCCAAATTACTGGCGTACGGAAACTGACGATCAATAGTAATACGGGCAACACCCTCACGGCAGAACGCGAAACCGACAGCGGATTTGAAACCGTCACTTGCGCACTACCTGCGTTGCTGTCTGCCACGGAAGACCTCGCGCCAGAGAAATTTCCCAACAAAGCAGACAAAGAAAAGGCCAAAGAAAAACCGGTTCAAGAAGTCACGGCAAGTGATCTTTCTCCTGACCTGTCTCAATTTGGTGCGGCTGGCTCACCAACCTGGGTCGAGTCTGTCCAAGCGGTTGAGGTAACCCGTGAGAAAAAAATCCTCGAAGGCGATCTCCCTACGCAAGTGCAGACGCTGGTGCAAACGCTGCTTGACCGCGGGCTGTTCGGCATCTGGAAAGGAGACGACACTGAGCAAGCTGGTGGACTGACAACCGAGAAATCCACTGGGGGCAAAGCGGTATGGGTGGTCGCCGAAACTCTCGGCTCTGCACTACGGCCCGTGACGCTTGAATTGCTTGGCAAAGCGGGCGAATTGTCCGCCAGGTACGGTGGAGAAGTCGGGGTGTTGCTGATGGGCCATGATAAACAACAATATATCAACACCCTTGCTGCTCACGGCGCGGAGGTGGTCTATCTTGCGGACGATCAACACCTCGACCCCTATACGACGGAGATCCACACAGCATTGATGACACAGGCTATTACTGCCCATAAACCAGGCGTTGTGCTCTTAGGGTCAACTGCCATTGGCCGCGACCTTGCCCCACGAGTGGCCGCGCGTCTGGGACTTGGCCTCACTGGCGATTGCGTTGACCTTGATGTCAATGCGCAAGGCCAACTGTTGCAGTACAAGCCCGCGTTCGGTGGTAACATTGTCGCCCCGATTCTCTCTCGAACCACACCAGAAATGGCAACGGTCCGCCCTGGCATGTTGAAGAAAGGTCAACCGACTCCAAACCGACAAGCCCGAGTGGAACAGATCTCACTTCCTGCCGCCATAACGAGCCGGGTCACGGTCCTTTCGCAAAGTGGGGAGGATGCCGGGAAAGCTGCCGCACTTGATTCGGCGGAAATTGCTATTGGTATCGGAAAAGGAATCGGTGGAACAGTGAATCTGCCGGTCATCGAAAAACTGGCTGATGTCTTGGGCGGCGCTCCGTTGGCGGCAACCCGGGACATCGTTGACTTAGGCTGGATTCATCGACAGCACCAGGTTGGCCTCACTGGTCGTGCGATTGCACCGAAGCTCTACTTTGCTATTGGTATCCGTGGCGCTTTCGAGCACACGGTGGGCATTCGTCGAGCAGGAATTATCGTGGCCGTTAACAAGAACACCAAAGCGCTAATTTTTCAAAATGCCGATTTCGGTATTGTCGGCGATTATGCAGAAGTGGTTCCGCTCTTAACAGCAGCATTGCAGGAAGCAAAAGTACGTAGACCGTAGAGCGTGGAGTGTAGAGCGTAGAGCGAAAATCATACGAGCATTCTTCACTCTTACGCACCACGCTTTACGCCTCACGCCCTACGTCTTCTGAAAAGGAGGTCTCCAATGCCCGGGCAGGGGAACACGGGCTATTCCCTCCTGGAAACGCTCGTGACCATTGCGATCTTTTCGATCGCTGCGGCCGCGCTCACTTCTAACCTCACGTTTGGCATTCGCGCTAGTCACGCCAGCGAACGATTCACTCAAGCCACCATTCTTGCCCAAGATAAGCTGGAGGTGCTATGTGCGCGTCCAGCCACTCGCGTGAGTGGCACTGACTCTCCACAGGCGGGATTCGACCGAGCCTGGACCGTGACCACAGATACCCCCCAAACTGGCGTTACACAGATAGATGTCACGGTCTCCTGGACCGATTACCTCCCACGTACGATTACCCTCAGTACGGTGATCAATGAGTAAAGGCATCCATCTTCAATCAAGTACCAGGAGATTGACAGACCAGCCATATCACCCTGAGCCCTTCGCTTCCGCTCATCCTGAGCGTAGGTGCGAAGCACCGAAGTCGAAGGACGCTCAGGGTAAACTCTGCGAAGGGTCTCTCAATCAGATTCTTCGCTGCGCTGCTCAGAAACAAAATACCCAACCCGTACTACAACCCCTGGATTCCAGCTTTCGCTGGAATGACGAAAACGACACGCCCGTCATTCCAGGCAAGGCCGCAGGCCGTGACCCGGAATCCAGGAACAGCCAACTGGATTCCCTCCTACGCGGGAATGACGGAAGACCTTGTTTCTGCTGCCACGCTGAGCGCTCTGCGCTCTGGGCAACTCAGAATGACACTCCTGTATCGTTGCATCGTAACGTACGCGAATCTTTCAGACTTCGATGGGGGAGGCGCTTTTCTTTCTCCTCCCCTCCCGGTTTCAGCGTGCTGGAACTCGTAGTGGCAATGGGCGTGGCTGGCCTCTTCTATGGCGCACTCTATTCGTTCTACCACCTCCATGCACAGGTCATGAAAGTCCAAGAAGTGAAGCTGGACCTCCAGGAGGGAAGCCGTCTGGCGATTGACTTTCTGGTGCGTGAGCTTCCGCTCGCTGGTGCGCGTCCGGTGCGCGGGAGCCCCTGCGAGGGCTTCGAGCGTCTCACCGAGGCGAGCAGTCAGCGTCTCACCCTCCAATATGACTATCGTAGCAGCAGTGTTGGCTCCTCACCTGATGGCTGTCCCGACGACCCGAACGAACGGATCGTCTACACCTATGAAAGCAGCACTCACCTCATCAAACGCGGCACCGGGGGCGGTTCACCGCAACCATTCATTGCGGATGTTCCACCGGACGGATTCCTGCTGCGCTACTTTGACCGCGACGGCAATGAATTAGGCGCGGAGTTGACGGCCACACAACGTGAAGCCGTCAACACGATTGTTGTCACTGTCCGCACCAGCAAGCGTCATCCTGACCCTCAAGTCACTGAGCTGCTTACCTCAGAGCTGAGTTCAACAGTCTTCCTCCCCAATCCAGCGAGATGAACCCATGCCCTGGCCTCTCCTCCGTTTCCCTTCATCTGAAACCGGTATCGTACTCCTCTCGACCCTTCTGCTCATGGCCCTTCTCCTTGTCGTCGGCGCGAGTGTTCTTTCTTTGAGTCGCACCGACCTCATGATCGCGCGCAACCTACAAATCGGCACGGAAACCTTGTGGGTTGCCCGCTCCGGGGCAGAATTTGGCAAAAATTGGTTAGAAAACAATCTCCTGACCGCCCCACTTCCTGTCACGTTGGGACCAATACCACTGGGCAATGGGACATACACCGTGGAAATCGTCGCGTTGGGAAATAACACGTACCGTCTCACTGCCACCGGCTTAGGAACCGATGGGTCTCGTCGAGAGGTCGAGGAGATCGTTCGGCTGCCCAATCTTGTTCCCATCGGGGTTATCCTCAATGAGGGGGACGGGCTTCATCCAGACTTCGACGATTCCAGCGGTGGCACTGGTCGACGGATCCCTGCCTTCAGCATCGATGGGCGTAATCACTCCCTCTCTGGTGCCCTCTCTGGTACCTGCCCCGCAGTTCCTTCGTATGCCGTCACTCAGGCATCTGCACAAAGTGATCTCACCACAGCGCTGAACATCCTCAAGCGCGAGGTCGTCGTACGAGCGAACGCCTATTGTCAGGCCGATGGCAGTAGTAGTGGAGGTGGGACCTGCACCCCAGGCCTGTCGTGGATACGAGGGAATGCGGCCCTGCCTCGTTTTACCAGTGGAGGATGTGTCGCCACTAACCCAGCCTGTTTTATCAACCTCGATCTCTCCGCTGCGGCGTTGCGAGCGACTGCACAGCCGCCAGCCATGAACCTGCCTCCAGCACCACAGGATCGCGGCCCATTTGCACCTACTATTACTACCACTGTCCCATTTGCACGTTTATTGACCACCAGCGAGCAAACGAATACCCACACGGCACTCGATGATCTTGTCCGTCGCGTAGGAGAGGTCTCTGTAGAAAAAAAGCTGACGATCACGACAAGCATCACATCCGGAGTTCACACCTATGGAACGACCGTAACACCGAAAGTTACAACCATCGAGGATGGGGTGAGTTCTCTTGAGATCAGCGGAGGAGCGGTCGTCAATGGTGTTGGTATTCTCATCATCCCGCGGGTGCTGCAACTGCGCAATGCTACCTTGAACTGGCAAGGGTTGGTCGTGATTGCCGGGGATGGCGACCTGCGAGCAGATAATTCAGGAGCCTGTGGGCAGATTCTTGGTGCCCTTGTCATTCGTGATGACGCAGCAGCAGATCGTAAATTCGATCTCGATGTCGTTGCACAGACTGGAGGCTGTGCACCTTTCGCGGTGAACTATAGTTGCGAAGCCGTTGCACGAGCCCTTACCTTACTGATGCAAACTGTTTCATGGACGGAAAAGTTCGATGGGTAGAACAATAGGAAGAGGTCCACAGCCTTCTCTACTTCCCCCTCACGGACTGACACTCCTAGAGGTTTCGTTTGCCATTGTTCTTCTCTGTATTCTCATTGGGATTGCTCTTCTCAGGCTCCAACCTTATCTTGCCCGGTCTCGCGTACACACTGCTGCTCGGCAGGTGGCAAGCGACTTCCAATTCGCACGCACAAAAGCGATTGCGCAAAACTGCCGCTTTCGTATCACCTTTCGTACTGGTACTCAGGACTATATTGTTGACAGAAACGATGACGGGACGTGGCGGCGGCATCTCCTGCATAGTCACCATACAGCAGAAGTTGCGGATGCCACGGTCTCCCTTCCGTCCGGAGTGCGAATCACTGCGGTCAATTCCGGAGGCGATATTATTTTCCTCCCGCGAGGGTCTGTCGATGGCGGAATGACCGTCACGCTGGGCACCCCGACTGGAGAAGCAACGAAGCAAGTGATCGTCAACCTTGCGGGTCGCGTGCGCATCGAATAAAGCAAACAGGAAAACCACCGATAGTCCCAGTCAGGAAGAGAGGAGCTTTCCTTGGTTGTCGAGATCAATCCTATCGCGGTCTTTGTCCTGGCGTTCGTATTTGGCGCATGCATTGGCAGTTTTCTCAATGTCTGCATCTACAGAATGCCACTCCATGAATCGATCGTGTTTCCAGGTTCGCATTGTCGATCCTGTTCAACCCCTCTTCCGTGGTACGACAACTTACCGCTGATCAGTTACCTCGTTCGACGTGGGCGCTGTGGCTCATGTGGAACCGCGTTTTCGGTCCGGTATTTCTTCGTAGAGTTGCTGACTGCGCTCATGGCGGTTGCCCTGACCTGGCAGTTCGGGCTCACTCTCTCCACCTTGGGGTATTTTGCGTTTGCCGCCGCCTTGATCGTCATCACCTTTATTGACTTTGACCACCAGATTATTCCTGATGTGATTAGTATTCCTGGCGTCCTGGCTGGCCTGCTGTTCTCCCTTCTCTCTCCGCTGCCAACACTCGATATCTGGACTTCGCTGATTGGTGCTGTCGTCGGTGGCGGCTTCTTACTCGCGGTCGCGCTTGGCTACCACGCATTCACTGGCCGAGAAGGGATGGGTGGGGGTGACGTCAAACTGCTCGCCATGATCGGCGCGTTTTTGGGATGGCGCGCGATTCCCTTTACGATCTTCTTCGCCTCGTGCGTGGGTTCGCTCGTCGGGGTCACGACCATGATCCGTCGTCAGGCCGATAGTCAGTTGGCTCTCCCCTTTGGTCCTTTCCTCTCCCTCGGGGCGCTTTGCTATCTCTTCTTTGGCGAACGGCTGATCGCCTGGTATTTAGGGCTATTGTAAGAAAGACTTCGAACCATATCGCAGAATTCCATCACTATATTCTGAACTCTTCATTTTCATTCATCATTCAATAACCGGCGTAGCGCACACTGACGCACTCGCGCTATCGGTGCGTGCTTATCTATAGCCCATCCTTTATCGCACGTTGTCGTCCCCTCTCTCCTCATGTTACAGTCTAACCGAGAAAGGGAATTTGCCGCGATGTCGAGTAGAACCTTAACCATAGACACCTTGATACAGTCCGATTTATGGCGCGAGTTTGAGAAAACCGCTCGCGACAAACGCCGCCGTCCGGTTGAATTACTGGCGGAGGTGATTGCAGATTTTCTTGCTACGCAAGAAGGGACGGCGTTATTTGACGACATCGAGCACGATTTACGCCACACAGATTACACCGAAGACGACGCGGTGGCATTGGTCAAAGCCTATCGTGCGTCACGGAGAAAATGAGATGGTGCGAAAAGACCGCGTTCCTGTTGTCTTTGATACCAACCTTTTCATTACCCGCCTTTTGCGCCACAAGAAGAATTCAGTCAATCAGCGCGTCTTCAATCTTTGGCTCGTGCGTCGACGGTTGCAACTCCTCATGAGCCGCCCGATTCTTGACGAATATCTTGGGATTCTGGCAATGCTCGGTGCTGCTCCATCAAAGCTCACCAGCCTCGAACATTACCTTTCCACCGCAACGACCGTTACGCAGGTTAATCTCGGCAAACGCCTGTACTTGAGCCGCGACGCGGACGACAACAAGTTTCTTGATACCGCATACGCTGGCAGAGCAAAATTTCTCATCACCCGTGACAACGACTTACTCGACATTTCCAAAACCGATTTGCGTGGGCTCCGTTTTCAAATCGTCAGTCCGATTGGGCTATTACAACAGCTTGGCGAACTGTAGGTTCCCGTAGCTTCCCGTCCCCTGCTCATTTGAGCCCCGCCTTGCGCAGCGCGGCAATATGCCGCTCCAACATCGCTGGATCTTTGATGGGCACTCTTTCTTTGTGAACTTCTAGTGAGAACTTAGGATTGAGCCGTAGTACTTCCGCCACCTCGGCCTTGGCTTCTGCTTCTTGGCCCAGTTCGCTGTAGACCGCAGATAGGGTCAGATGGGCGCCCAGAATGTTGGGGTAGCGGGTAAGAAATTGTTTCAATGGGGCAATTGCCTCCTCAGGCCGCCCTGCCAGGTAATAGGCAACACCTACGCTGTTTAAGTGCCCGTCTGCAAAAAAGGGCTTACGACGCAGCGCTTGCTCCACCATCCGCAGGGCATCCTCCGACCTGTTCACCCGGCTCAATGTCTCAGCCAGCAATGCACAGCCATAAGCTGTGTTGGGATCGAGAGTAGTGGCCCACTCCATCTCGGTTACGGCCGGCTCATACTGCTTTTGCCATAAATAGACAGAGCCCAAGGTCCAGCGACCCGGAGGGAAGGAGTCATTGAGGGCGATGCTCCGTTGCGCCGCCGCCAACGCGTGCTCCAGCGTGTGGGTATCCGCATCCTGTTGAGAAGCCCACTGCTGTACGTAGCTGTTAGCCAGGATCGGGTACACAACCATTAGATTAGGACCCCGCCTCGTAGCTTCCTTGAGCGTAGCGACCGCCTCGGCATTCCGCCCGGTCATGATGTAGGTCCAACCCAAGTCTCCCAAGTAGAAAGGTGGATAGTGGGGGTTAAGCCGCATGGCCTGCTCTATCAGTGGCAGAGCTTCGGCTGGCCTGCCCGCGAAGTTCAGTGCTACCCCCTGTCGGTCGTAGCTGAAATCATTATTGGGATCGAGGGCGATGGCCCTCTCCCCTTCCGCTATGGCTTGGTCATACTGCTGTTGCTGCGCATAGACTAAACTCAAGAGCGTATAGGCTCCCGGCAGAGAGTCGTCCAGGGCAAGGGCCTGTTGCGCCTGCGCCAATGCGTGTTCCAGGGCCTGAGGGTCTGCACTCCAGCGCCAGAGCCACTCCACGAAGTAGGTGAAACCCTGCCACGCGTACGCCTCTGCATATTGCGGGTCCAGGGCAATGGCTTTCTCAAACATTTGCCGCGCCTGAGTATTGGCCTCTTTGGTAGTGCGAGAAAAGAAATCAATCCCGCGTAAGAAGAAGTCATAGGCCTCCAGGTTGTCGGTGTGTTTGCGCGCGCGATACCCTTGCTCCTGCACGGTGA
>Ga0187892_10011677_pt1 | contig 10667 bp, 11 predicted proteins | sample MA1701073metaG_FD_139345 | JGI IMG/M metagenome (GOLD analysis project Ga0187892, IMG submission 139345) | Bio-ooze microbial communities from a basaltic lava cave in the Kipuka Kanohina Cave System on the Island of Hawaii, USA - MA170107-3 metaG ...
CTTGCCAGCCGCAATGTCCTGTGGGCTCGTATTCGGATTGCGGACGTTTGCCGCCTTCGCACCACTGTATCTTTTCTCTCCGGTGTGATAACTCCACGCCAGCTTGAGCTGCGACACGTTGGAACGATTAATCTGTGTCAAAGTTGAATAGCGAGTCCCTGCCGGATCGCCGCCGTAGTTGCGCCAGTCGGCTGCTTCCCGACAGGACGGCGCCGACTTCAGCCCGCTTGCGCAGCCTGAAAGCAAAACCCACGGCAGGGCGAACACCAGGACTGCAGCGACGGTGTGGCAACCAGATTGAGTGTTGGAGTTAGTTGTCAGCATAGTCATGAACCTAGCCTGGCCTCATCTTGGCCGAAAGGATTCTGCAGCGCCTGCCTGAAGCTCGATCTTCGACGACTTCCAGTCTTCTTGGCGCTACTTCTTGCGGTCTGCGCGACCCTGGCCTGTTTCGCGCAGCCTGCTGACGCAGGCAATTAGTGTTTCCATGTTGGATGTATACATCTTGGTGTCGATCCCCTTGAACCGAAGCGGCGGATTGTCCGCATAGTTATCGATGTCCAGAAACTCGATTGGGGTGATCCAGGCGCCTTTGGCGTCCAGCGATGCAACGATTCGTTCTGCTTTTCCCAAGTCTATTGACGAAGCCGCCAGTTTCGTCCTCTCTTGCATACGCCTTCGATATTCGGCACTGGCCTGTTGGGGATTGAGGTTTCTAATCGCCTCGAACCCCTTCTTCAAAGCTGCTACATCGAAGCGTCTTCGCCCTCCGTAGGAAGGGAGATCGAATTCTTCGTACCCCACTCGATAGCTGGAAATCTTGCCGTCTTTGACCTCGTGCCTGGCATAAAGGGGTTTGTTGGACCCCACTTCGTAGAACGTGGCGTGTGTGAAATCCTTGGAAGGACCCTTGGCGATGATGGAACTCTCCAGCCACTGGATGGCCTTGGGAATGGGCTCCAAGTAGCGCCGGTCGCCCGTGATCATATAGAAGTTCTGGAGGTCTCGTATGTTCTCTACCGTCTGGTCCGAACACAACGAGGCCGGCTCGTAGGAGCGCGCCCAGCCCGGTTTCAGATCCATTTCGTATTGCAGCGCCCAGCCTGCCTGCGGCGGGGACAGTTGGGAGATAATGTAGAAGTCCATCCCGCGGCGGGCCGCTTTGAGATACTCCTCGTTCCCCAGCTTCTCGTAAGAGTCGAGGAGCAGGTAGATGTTGTTAGAGATTACCTCGTCGTTGTAGGTGTAAAAGGAGGTGTAGTCAGCGCGGCCATCATGCGGGAAATCGTTTCGTAACGGATAACGCTGAGGCCAGCTGCCGTTGGGGTATTGTGCTTGCAGAATAAAATCGAGCGCTTTCATGAGGGCGGGACGGAACTTGGGATCCAGGGTGGTTGAATAAATCTCCAGCAGAAATCGGGCAGCGCTTGTCGTAGTGTCGTCATCGAAGGTCGCATTGCCGTAGTAATGGTAAAACTCCTCCCACCCTCGGCACTGAGACGCCACCTCCTCGTACCACTTCTGAACTCCCGGCATATCGAAGTCGATGAAGTAGTGCCATCCTCCTGAGGGAAGCTGCCCCCAGATCAGCGCTCCTGCCACTCTGTCGGCGTATTTGAGGTAGTCAGGATCGTTCGTTGCGGCGGCAGCCTTCAGCAACATCATGCCCACATTGGTCGTGCTGCCGGGAGGCTGCACCCAGATTTGAGACTTCCGGGCCGGGACCTCCCCCCATTGTTTTGAAAAGTCCTCGGAATAATGCCAGAGAAATCCTCCTCGGTTGGAGACCGTGTTCATCATGAAACTCGTCGCTCGTTTCATGGCAGCGAGAACTTGCGCTTCCTGCAAATCTGCTCCCAAGGCGACGTCATTCAGACCAAGGAACAAAGCGAGTCTGACCATCAGCGAAGTCTTCAGATGCATAAGTTTGCCTCTCCTTCGTGTTCCTCTGCGGTCGAACCTAGCTCTGCGTGATTGTTTGGCGGGCTGAGACCCAGGCTCCAACTGAGCGCGCTCATCACGCGAAATCGGGAGTCCACAGGTAGCCCAACCTTCGAAAGATCAGGCAATTCGATTAATGAGGCCCAGGATACGAGCGTTATGCCCAAGCCGCGCGTCCCGCGTGCTCCCTTAGCCGATCGATGATTTGCAGGCTCAACATCAAATACCTGGGGTGATGATAGTTTTCTCGTCGCTTAACGTGTTCCTGGGGAGTGCATTGACGATCCATATAGGAATGCCATCCCGGGTAACGGCGGATGCGGAAGTTTCCAAAGGTATAGCGATGAATGCGCGCGTACCAATCTCTCGCCCATTCCCACCCGAGACGTTCAATCAGTGTCAAAAGACCGATCATTGCCTCTTCGTGAACATAAGAAGTCTTTCGATAGTCCACGCATCCCTTGTCAACGTGCATCGACCAACCAAGCCCTCCATACACATCGTCCCAGGCAACCTCCAGGTGTCGTTTTAGGCGTTCAGCCGCAGTCCCGAACAATTCCCGATCATTCAGGCGGACCGCTTCCCGGAGGATTCCCCAGAAGTTCGCGATGGAGAAGCCAAGGTGTACATAACCGCGCCATTCTTCATCTTCATAACGACTGTAGTCGTGTCTGAGGATTTCATTGTGCAGTCGAAACCCCGGATTGAAAAACTTTTGCGACATGGCTGCCATCGCGCGCGTTGAAACTTGTAGAGGCGGGAATCGGGATGCCGTTGCAAGATTTGCGTCAAAAGTGGAATGACAATCATCTCGACCCCTTGCTGCCGAGAGCCTGCCGGATAAGGTTCAGAAGAGCGGCTTCCGTAACTGTTACTCGGGCTTGTACGTCGCGGAAGGACTGCAGGAGTATTCTCAGGCCACGGCGGACAACACTGCCTTGAAAGGGAGTGGAGACAGCACCCTCTCGGCTGACCACATCGGGCCAGGTACTGTCCCTTCTGGCGGGCATACTTCAAAAGGAATTCCTTGGCCTTGCGGGCAATGTCGAGGTGCTTTTGGTTTTCTCCGAAATGGTTATAAAGAAATGAATAGACCCAGAGTCCCCTTCCTTGGAACGAAATGTTCTTTTCGGTGCTTAGAAGAGTTCCGTCATGGTCCATGCTGCACATGAAGCCACCATATTCCATGTCGATGCCGTGGTTGTCCCAGAATCCCAGATCGGCCTGAAGTTCCTGCTGATAGACCCGGCGAAGCTCATCCAGGGTCATGCCAGCCAATTGAAGGGATTGCGTCTGAGCGGCGTCATGTGGTTCTTCTGAGCGCCCAGTGCAAGCAACGTTCGGAAGCGTCACAGCCGCAACAGGCAATTTTGAGATCAGGCAGCGCCGTGAAAACGTCATCTTCAACTTTTTGAGCTGCAGTGCAGGTCGAAGTCAGACTGTTGGGTGCGATGAGCAAAGCCTGTATCATGCTCACCGTCTTCACTGGCAATCACTCGTCGGAGGCAAGGGATCCCCTAACAAGACGGCAACTCAGCCCGTCAAACCGTCGGGCCAGCTGTGACCAACATTGGCTTCTGAAAGTACGTAGATCAGCTCGCAGGGTGTTCGCCCGTCTCGAAATCGAGCGAGCGGCTTTTTTCCCGGTAGTTCACCAGGCACCGCAAGCGGCGGCCCTGGACCGTCACCCGGCTTGTCTGCCGGATCTTCATCATTTCCTCCTCGGTTTCGACGGGGACAAACAAGGTCAGTACTTGGGTCTGCGTTCCCGCCGCTTGAGTCACCAAGTCCCAATAGGGGACCCTGCTGAATTTCGCGTGGCGCTGTTCGCCGAGAAACGGATGTGTATCCGGTTTGAGAGCGAATGCCTCCGGCTGAAGGAGGATCACCGCCATCTTCCCCGCTTTTCCGGACAGCAATATGTCCTTCTCTTTGGCCTGGAAGGGCACGCCCGGATGAATGCGAACGGCGATTTGGGCACCGGGGGCGGAGACTACCTCGTCCAATACGCCGATGAGGTCCGGCTTGCTGAAGACGATGTGCCGCTGCCACGATCTGAGCTCCTTTCCGGGATAGGCTCGCGAGGCATCGATGATGGCGTAATCCTGCTCAGGCGAGGTCTCGAACCGGGTTACTTTGCCAAAGTACTGGTTCCCGAACTCCTGCTGTTCATTGTTGACAAACACCACATTGTGTCCGAGAGAATTGGCGTGAACATACTCTTTGAAGCGCCGCCGATAGTCCCAATAACCCAGGCCGTAGGGTGACATGTAGCCCAATTCTTTAATGAACCATTCCCCCCGATACTTGATTGCGAACTGGCCCGCGTCAAGATGTCCGTGGTGCGGGTCGTCGTGAATCCCTCCCTTGGCCGCAAGCAGCGGGTGATCCGGGTTCTCCCAGGACGCCCGCATTACTACCCAATCGATGGATCGAAAGTGGATCGACATCGGTTGAAACGCACTCGGCAACGCCGGCTTGACGGTGGCTTCAGGCCAGATGATCGAGAAGAGGTCGAGTTCGCCATGATGCTCACCTCCATCGTACTCCTCGAAGAACTGCGCCAGCCACTTGGCCTGGGGGTTGCCGTATTCCTCGGCAAGCTTGTTGAAGAGTTCCCAGTTGCCCTGCAGGGGCTCCCGGGCATCACCAAACGGAACAGACCCTCGCGGGGCTGTGAAAGCAGAACATCGGGAATCGAACTGTGGCTTTCAGGCGGGGATTTCGAAACAGATTCGCTCTGCCCGCCGACACCTTCTTGAGCGCCGCCGCAAAGACCACTGCGTTCTCGATCCCGTAGCGCCAGTAACCCAGGCCCTCTTGATAATCCCCGTCGATTCCAATAGCCTCATCGAAAAAGCGGTTCAAGCGGCTACTCGTCTCGGCCACGACATCGAGCAGCCGCCGATCCTCCCCAACCAGAGCCAGTGCAGCCTGGCCAACCCCGCTAAAACATACAGGCAGCCAGTTGGTTCGCCAAGCATGGGCCCACCAATGGTAGTCGTAATTCCCGCGCACCCTTAGCACGGCATTCTCAAGCAATGCATTGGCCAACCTCTTCCTTCGATAGTCGTCCAGCACGGGATAGAGCCAGTCGTAAACCGCCGCAATCTGGCTTGAAACCCGAGCTGAGCCCAATTCGAAGGAATAGACAATCTCGTTGTTTTTCTCCTCGTTCCATTTCGCGCCGAAGGGTTTTCCCATCCAGTAAAGCCAGCGGAACTTGTCCCAGCTGTCCACCCAGCTGTCGAGCGCACAAACGGCGTCGGCAAACTCGTAAGCTCGATCTGCGTACTTCGCCTCCCTGGTCATCTGATACACGAACGCTAGCAGGTAAGCGCTTCGCGCCAGACCGTCACGATAGATGCCAAAGGCATCCTGTCCGTCGAAATAAGGATTGATACCGCGATATCTCTGTGGAACCTCGAGAGAGATCGGAAGGTCCAGCAATCGATTCGCCTCCGCCAGGACCCAACGATAAACCTCGCGTGCCCGCGGATGGCTTCGCACTCGCTCGCGAAGCGCGGGAAGGTCGTTGCTATCGAAATGCAAGTAGGGATGCTGCAGATTCGCCCCAATGGCACTCTGCAAGTCCGCCAGATCGGCAGCGGCCCCCAAGCTTGGGCATGCCACGATCTCGAGAATGAGCATGGCAGCAAGGAGCACAGCGTGCCTTAAGATCGTGACTTGTTGGGAATCAGGCATGGCCGCACTTCGCCAGGGCCAACGGTTTAACGGGACACAACACAGCATGTCTGCCACTGTCTTCGATCTCCAGCGTGCGCCCTGGGCTATTGCTCTTTCGATCTCAAAAAGTTCATCAACTTATACATGTTAGAAACGAAAGTTCCGGTGTCGATACCCTTGAATGCAACAGGAGGGTTGTGAGTAAAATCGAGCATGTCCAAGAATTCGATATCGGTTATCCATGCTCCCCTGGCGTCGAGCGACGCGACAAGCTCCTTGATCTCGACTGGACTTCCTTCGGCTTTGGCGCGCCGGTCGGAAGCACGCAAGGGCCGCGCCGTCCCTCTGCCGTATTGGCCTCGAACCTGATCGAGAGGCAGCGTGCTCAGCTCCGAGAACCGCCGCCTAATCGACGCAACATCGATCGATCTCGGCTCGAATGTCTTGTAGTGCGAGTCCTGATACTCCACTCCCAGGTGATAACCCGCCGCCTTGGTGTTCTTGCTCGCCGGCATCTCCCGCTCGATAGGCTTTTCCCTTCCAAGTTCGTAATCCACCCAGTAGCGCAGGATCTCGAACCTGCCGTTAGAAAGCTCCCGATGCTCATGATGAACCACCAGAGGCTTGTTCGTCCTGGACTCGTAAAAGTTAGCGTGAGTGAAGTTCTTGGTGGGATCCACATTGATGACAGAGCTCTCGATCCATGCGATCGCTCCGGAAATGGGCTTCAGATAGCGCCGATCTCCCGTGATGCGATAAAAGTTCTGCAGTTCCTTGATATTGTCGAGAGTCTGGTCCAAGCAGATCGACGCAGGCTCGTAGCTGCGGCTCCAGGCAGGCTTCAACTCGAAGTCGTACTGCTCTGCCCATCCTGCCTGCGGGCTGGGCATTTGAGAAACAAGATAGAAGTCCATCCCGCGCCTGGCAGCCTTCAGGTAAGTTTCGTTTCCAAGTTTTTCATGGGCTTCGAGCAGGAGATAAATGTTGTTAGACGTGACATCGTCATTGAAGGTGTAGAACGAGGTATAGTCGGGGCGCCCATCTGACGGAAAGCCGTTCTGCACGGGATAGCGCTGGGGCCAGGCGCCGTTGGGGTACTGGGAATCCAAGACAAAGTCCAGGGCTTTCAGCAGCGGCCCTTTGTACCTGGGATCTAAGGTCGCGGTGTAGAGTTCAAGAAGGAAGCGAGTCGGGCTTGTGGATGTGTCATCATCGAACGTGCAGTTGCCATAGTAGTGATAAAACTCCTCCCATCCCCGGGCCTTGACGGCGACCTCGTTGTACCAGCTCTGAATCCCCGCGCTATCGAAGTCGATGAAGTAATGCCACCCACCGGAAGGATGCTGTCCCAAAATGAGGGCGCCGGCGGCTTTTTCGGCATATCCCAGGTACACATCGTCCCCAGTTGCCTTATAAGCGTCCAGGAACATCGTTCCCACGGTGGCCGTGCCAGGAGGCTGGACCCAGATTTGCGACTTGCGCGCGGGCAGCTCTCCCCAGCGCTGCGAGAGGTCGGCAGAATAGTGCCAGACGAAGCCTCCCCGATACGAAACGTGGTCCATCATGAATTCTGACGCCCTCTTCATTGCACTTGCAAGTTCCTGCCTTGTCGGTTGCGAACCCGACCCGGAGAAAGAGAAAGTCAAGAGAAGCAGGAAGAACACCGTTTGCAGGGACCTGAAAAGGAAAGAACCCATGTAGAACTCCTGCAGGCACGCCTTCGGTGGTGACCCGAAACAAGCCTCACGCCAGGCTGTGGCCGCCGATTGACGACTGCGCTGTCAGACTCTGCGCAGTCCACCCCTTCAGTCTCAGAGCGTACGTTCCAAGGACCGCGCTGGGCATACGCGCTGAGTCCGGAGAGAAGTGACGACAATGGCCGCGAAGCCTGAAAGAGCTGCCAGAAGACGAAAAGGAAACAAAACCACTCCATTTTCGATCATAGGGTAAGAGTGGAGGCATGCCGAGAAGCGGCTCACCACCTCCTATTCTCAGAAAACAGGAAACCAGCAACCCCCAGACCAAGCCCGCAGAGTAGGTGTATTCAGCAGTGCCGTTGACATAGCCTCCATCGATCCAGGTCGCCGCCATGCTGAAAGTCCCTATTCATAACGGAAGGGAACGATCGGCAACGATCATGTCCTCGAGGCTGTCGCTTCTTGAACTCGCAGCCGCAACGCCGACGTAGTAGACGGCCGCGTACGACATCAGCATGATTGCAAGCCCAACCCAATGGATGTCTCCGCCTCTAAGGGCGCTGACGATCACCGTGACGACGAGCATGACTGCAACACCGGCTTCGGCCAGCGTGCGCGCCGCGCTCTTCTTCGCTGTCTTGTCGAGGAGGCCGGTCAACTGTCCCATGAGGACTTAAGATCCCCCGCTCTTTGCGCAAGCCTCTGGAGAAACTCCTTGGCCATTGACTTCTCGATCAAGCAGCGGGATCCGGTTGTGCAAATCCAGCCTGCTGACGTTCTCGAAATGAACTCATTGCGATTGATGATGTGTCATGGCTGTTTCACGCGATGCCGGGGCCAAACGCATTTATAGTAGGGCAGCAAACTCGTGCTATCAATACTTGCGGTTCTGTTTCATGAAGCCAATGAGCTTGAGAGAGTTCGAAACATAGGTTCGAGTATCGATTCCCCTAAAGCGGGTTGGCGGATTGTCCACGTAGTCGAGAGTGTCCAAAAAGGCGATCTCGCTGATCCATGCGCCTCTGGAATCCATTGTGGAGATCAGCTCGCCGGCTTCCTCCGCAGCGATCTTTGGCGCAGGGCCGCTGGAATCCTTGTCCCGGCGGTAGTCCCTCATGGCCTCTTCTGGACTTAAAGCCGCTGCCTGCTCATACCGGCGGCGGATCACCGCGATGTCAAGATTGGGGAGTCTTCCATAGGTAAGATCGACGACCCGTTCGTGATCTACCCAGAAACGAAGGATTTCTTTTCGACTGCCTTCGCGATGTGCGTGGTGGATATACAGCGGCTTGTTGGTGCCCAATTCATAATACAGCGCGTGCGTGAACCCTGCCGTGCCCCCCGATTCCACTGTCGAGTCTTCGAGCCACTGGATGGCTTTAGGTATGGGCCCCAGATATCTTCGATCTCCGGTGCTGCGGTAAAAGGCTTCGAGGTCCCTGATGTTATCAACGGTCTGGCCGGTACATATAGCCGCCGGTTCATAGGAGCGAGCCTGGGCGGGCTTCATTTCCAGGTCATACTGCTGGGCCCAGCCGGCTTGGGGAGCAGGAAGCTGCGAGATCAGGTAAAAGTCCATGCCCCGGCGGGCGGCATCAAGGTATTCCCGCCTGCCCAGCTTTTCATACGCCTCCAGGAGCAGGTGAATGTTGCTCGAGATCACGTCGTCATTGAAGGTCTGAAATGAGGTGTAGTCGGCATGTCCTCCGTGAGGAAACTCATGACTGAGGGGGTAGCGTTGGGGCCAGCTTCCGTTGGGGTACTGCGCCTGCAGGACGAAGTCCAGAGCTTTGAGCAGAGGCGTCCGGTACTTGGGATCCAAGTTGACGTAATAGAGTCGCAACAGGAAGTGCGCAGCGCCCGCTGTTGTGTCGTCGTCGAATGTGGCATTCCCATAGTAGTGGTAGAATTCCTCCCAGCCGCGGCACTGGGAAGCTGCTTCGTCATAGAATCTTTGGATTCCCGAGGGATCGAAATCGACGAAGTAGTGCCAGCCTCCTGCGGGATGCTGTCCCCAAATGAGGGCGTTTGCGGCTCGTTCCGCATAACTCAGGTACTGTCGTTCCCCAGTCACGGTGTAGGCCTCGAGAAACATCGAACCAACATCAGGGGTGCTGGGAGACTGAACCCAAATCTGAGACTTGCGAGCGGGGACCTCCCCCCACTGCGCGGAGAAATCCGCGGCATAGTGCCAGAGGAACCCTCCCCGGTTCGAGACCGTATTCATCATGAAGTCCGCGGCCTTCTTCAAAGCGCCGGACACCTGCTTTTCGTCCGGCTTTTGCGATGACTCGGCCCAGGCTGCGACCAAAAGCACGCTAGTCACAAAAGCCGCTGCTGACTTTCCCGTTGCCACGAACAACACTCCCTACTGAAGCTGGCGCAAAATATCGATCACTTTGCCCGCGCCGCGATTGCCCCATCTGGGATCGTCATAGAAGTCATTGTCAGTGTCCGTCCCGATCACCAGCATCTTGTATCCCTCATCAACCCGCTGTTTGACATCGCGCTCGTCTACCCACTCGATGAAGTGGATTCCGCGCTGCTTGCATGCATCTTTGACTTTTTTTTCAGCGGCTTTCACGTCCGGGTGAGTCTTTTCGTTAGGTCGGCCGATGGTAAAACTGTAGTCCAGCGGTCCAAAGGTCACGCCAGCAAAGCCAGGAACGTTCAGAATCGCGTCGACATTTTCCACTCCCTCTTTGTCCTCGATATGCAGGATGAGCATCAGGTCGCCATGCGGATTGAGGGGCCAGGGGTCAGCATGCTGCCTGTACTCCTCCTGCGTCAGTCCCCAGAGGAAAGACGCCCAAAACGGATAGAAGGAACGTGTCCCGCGCGGATCGAGAATCGGCGACCCAGTTGGCTGCGCATACCTGCAGGCCTGCACGAACTTTCTTGCCTGGTCAGCGGATTGCACTCGCGAAAACCAGATTCCGAATACTCCAAGGTTTAACACTTCTTTGATCTGGCTGTAGAAGTCATGAGAACCGGTGGTGGGAAGATTGACGATGGTCACCAAGTTTGGCTGCAAATCCCCTTTCAGAAAAACCTCCCGCCGCGAATTTAGAGCTAGCAGAAAGGTCCGGAGCTTTTCGGTGTTGAAGGGCTCGTATTCCAGCTCGACGAACAAGAAGTCGATGGCGGGTTTTGTGTAGACTTCTTCTCCCTTTTGCCAGCCGTTGGAGTTGATCAGCCCAACGGCATTGGTGGGATCCAGGCTGTTCACGTACAGGCCGGTTACAAGTTTGCCGCGCTCCAGCTTGTCGATGGCCTTGTTGAGATGCTTGAACGACGGCTCGCGCTTGGCGTCGTGCGCGTGCGCCGCCCTCCCGGCCAATA
>Ga0187892_10011678_pt1 | contig 10666 bp, 10 predicted proteins | sample MA1701073metaG_FD_139345 | JGI IMG/M metagenome (GOLD analysis project Ga0187892, IMG submission 139345) | Bio-ooze microbial communities from a basaltic lava cave in the Kipuka Kanohina Cave System on the Island of Hawaii, USA - MA170107-3 metaG ...
CCGATCGCCGCGTGTGGCTGGAGCAGAAGGGAGATCTGGCCGCGGTTTGAGAGGGCTTCGCTCGCCGCGTCCCGAGGCTTTGCATGCAAGCCGCTCAGGGCTAAAATCCACGGCGGATCCCATTGCAATACGCTTATGCCCGAGTCGCTAGAGTTCAACTTCAACAATGTCGAGCGCCGGCCGCTGCACGAGTTCAGCGAGCGCGCCTACCTCGACTATTCCATGTACGTCATTCTGGACCGGGCGCTGCCCCACATCGGGGACGGCTTGAAACCGGTCCAGCGGCGCATTATTTTTGCGATGTCGGAGCTTGGGCTGTCGGCCGGTTCCAAGCATAAGAAATCGGCGCGCACCGTGGGGGATGTGTTGGGAAAATTCCATCCCCACGGCGACATGGCCTGCTACGAAGCGATGGTATTGATGGCGCAACCCTTCGCCTACCGCTATCCGTTCATCGACGGGCAGGGTAATTGGGGATCGACGGACAACCCCAAGTCCTTCGCCGCCATGCGCTATACCGAGGCGCGCCTGACCCGCTATGCCGAGGTATTGTTGAAAGAGCTAGGTCTCGGGACCGTCGAGTGGGTCCCGAATTTCGACGGGACCTTGGAGGAACCGCGCTTGCTGCCGGCCAGGCTGCCCAATGTGCTCTTGAACGGCACCACCGGGATCGCGGTAGGCATGGCCACCGACATTCCTCCGCATAACCTCGTGGAGGTGACGCGAGCCTGCGTCGAGCTTCTCGATCGGCCGAAAGCCACGATCGCCGATCTGTGTCAGCACGTGCTGGGCCCCGATTTCCCCACCGCGGCCGAGATCGTGACCCCGCGCGAGCAGTTGTGGGCAATCTACGAGAGCGGCGCCGGTGCGGTGCGCATGCGGGCCATCTACGAGCTGGAGGACGGCAACATCGTCATCACCGCTCTGCCATACCAAAGCTCGGGGGAACGCATCCTCGAGCAGATCGCCGCGCAGATGAACGCCAAGAAGCTGCCCATGATCGAGGATCTGCGCGACGAGTCTGATCACGAGACGCCGGTGCGGCTGGTGTTGGCGCCGCGCTCGAACCGCGTGGATGCCGACGCCGTGATGGCGCACCTCTTCGCCACCACCGATCTCGAACGCAGCTACCGCGTCAATATGAACGTTATCGGCTTGGACGGCCGCCCGCAGGTCAAGGACCTTAAGACCCTGCTAACGGAGTGGCTGGAGTTTCGGACAGCGACGGTGCGTCGGCGCTTGCAGCATCGCTTGAACCAAGTCAACGAGCGTTTGCACATCCTCGAAGGGCTGCTCACCGCTTACCTCAACCTCGATGAGGTCATCACCATCATTCGCAATGAAGAGTCCCCGCGATCGGTGCTGATGAGCTGCTTCGGCCTCACCGAGATCCAGGCGGAGGCGATCCTGGACCTGAAACTCAGGCATTTGGCGAGACTCGAGGAGCAGAAAATTCGCACCGAACAGAGCGAGCTTGCCGAGGAGCGCAAGGGCCTGCAACAGACCTTGGGATCAAGTAGAAAACTCAAGGCGCTCATCCGCGCCGAGTTGCTCGACGACGCCAAGCGCTACGGCGATCCGCGCCGCGCGCCGATCGTCGAACGCGGCGAGGCGCGGGCGCTCGATGAAGCCGCGTTGATCCCAAACGAGCCCATCACCATCGTGCTCTCGGAGAAGGGTTGGGTGCGAGCCGCCAAGGGGCATGAGATCGATGCGGCGGAGCTGAGCTACCGGGCGGGTGATCAGTTCAAGGCGGCGGCCTGCGGACGCAGCAATCAACTGGCGGTATTCATCGATTCGACCGGGCGGTGTTATTCCATGGCGGGACATTCGCTGCCCTCCGCGCGCGGTTTGGGTGAGCCCTTGTCCGGGCGCTTGACGCCGCCCGAGGGAGCGACGTTTGAAGGCGTGCTCTTAGAGCAAGGTGATGCCCGGTACTTGATGGCCTCGGATGCCGGTTACGGGTTTATCGCCAGGCTGGAAGATCTGCATACCAAGAACAAGGCCGGTAAGGCAGTGCTCACGCTCCCGCGCGCCGCGCGCATACTCTCGCCCGCGGCCGTCCATGACATCAGCGGCGACAGAGTCGCCGCGGCTACGAAAGCGGGACGTCTTTTGGTGTTCCCCTTGAAGGAGCTTCCCGAGCTTGCCAAGGGTAAGGGCCTGAAAATGGTCCATATCGCGAGCGCCAAGGTGGTGTCGAGAGCGGATTATGTTACCGCGGTCACAGTTGTTCCCGCGGGTGCGTCCTTGGTCGTGCGTGCCGGTCAGCGCCACCTTACCCTCGCTCCCGCGGATCTCCCGACGTATGCTGGTGAGCGCGGCCGAAGCGGTAAGCGGCTTCCGAGGGGCTTCCAGAATGTCTCGGCGCTACTGGCGCAGCAAACCGAGCAATGAGTAAAAAAATGGCCGAGGCAAGCCCCGGCCAAATGCAGGACGGATATGAGCGGGGAGGGGGAGGAGCCGTCCTGCGGGAATAACTATCGGCTTAGCATCGGCATTACTTTATGCAAGTCGCGACGGGCGAGCGGGGCACTTGAACCTTGAGTCCGTTACCCCCAATTACTTTTACACAAGAGGAAGATCATTCATGTTACGTATCGTGTTGTTCCTGATAACCAACCTCGCGGTGATGCTGTTGCTCGGCATCATCGTGAAGCTCTTTGGCGTCGAAACTTATCTGGCCGGCCAAGGGGTCGGGATGAACCTGAACGGGTTACTCATCATGGCGGGTGTGTTCGGCATGGGCGGTTCCATCATTTCCTTGTTGATCTCGAAATGGACCGCGAAGCGCATGATGGGGCTGCAAGTCATCGAGCAGCCCCGCGATGGCGCCGAGACCTGGTTGCTCGATACCGTCATGCGCCAGGCGCGCGAGGCCGGGATCGGCGTGCCCGAGGTGGCGATTTACGACTCTCCGGACTTGAACGCCTTTGCCACCGGCGCCAATCGCGATCATGCGCTGGTTGCGGTCAGCACCGGTTTGCTGCAGCGGATGCGTCGCGAGGAGGTGGAGGCCGTGCTGGGGCACGAAATGTCGCACGTGGCCAATGGCGACATGGTTACCTTGGCCTTGATCCAAGGCGTGGTTAACACCTTCGTGTTTTTCCTCTCGCGGGTCATCGGCCAGTTGGTGGATCGGGCCGTGTTTCGCAATGAACGCGGGCATGGGCCGGGCTTCTGGATCACGACGATAATCGCCCAGATGGTGCTCGGCGTACTGGCGATGATCATCGTGATGTGGTTCAGCCGCTGGCGCGAGTTTCGCGCCGACTCGGGCGGGGCCAAGCTGGCCGGGCGGGACAAGATGATTCGGGCCTTAGAACGCCTAGGCGCTTCGGTTCAGCAAGATCCCATGCCCGAACACCTCGAGGCCTTCGGGATCGCAGGCAAACCCTCGGGCCTCGGGCGGCTCTTTATGAGCCATCCGCCGATCGAAGAGCGTATCGCGGCGTTGCGTAAGCTTTATACTTGAAGCCGCCCGAATGCGTTGAGCGGGGGCTTGGAATGAAGCGGCGATAGGGATACGCTTATGGTTTCGACCACTTGATCGCCTGTGCATGGGCGGGCCGCGGCCGGATAACGATACTAATATATGGCAAGGTGGAGCACATGAATATCCTACTGGTCTACCCCGAGATGCCCTACGCCTTCTGGTCGATGAGCAATTTGCTCAGGATATCGGGAAAACGGGCCAGTTATCCCCCGATCGGATTGCTAACCGTCGCCGCCATGTTACCCAAGGAGTGGAATAAGCGCCTCATCGATCTCAATCTAAATAAGCTTGCCGACGAGGATCTCAAATGGGCGGATTATGTCTTCATCGGCGCCATGAATGTCCAAGCTACCGCCGCGCGAGCGCTGATCCGGCGCTGCAAGGCGGCGGGCGTCAAAGTGGTTGCGGGTGGCCCACTGTTTACGCACGAGTACGCCGCGTTTCCGGGTGTTGACCATTTCGTGCTCAACGAAGCCGAGGTGACCCTTCCGCGATTCCTCACCGATTTGGCAGAGGGCTGTCCCAAGCCTATCTACACTTCGCCCGAGATGGCCGATGTCCACACGACCCCGGTCCCGTTGTGGGAGCTGGTCGATCTCCGTCAATACGGGTTCGCGATCGTCCAGTATTCGCGCGGTTGCCCTTATCAATGCGATTTTTGCGACGTGACGGCCCTTTTCGGCCGGCGGCCGCGTACCAAGACCCCAGCGCAGATCATCGCCGAGCTCGAGGCACTTGGGGATCTGGACCGTTTCGATCTGGTCGTCTTCGCCGACGACAACCTCATCGGCAACAAGAAGCTCTTAAAAACCGACCTATTGCCCGCCTTGATCGAATGGCGCCGGCACAAGCGGCACGCCGTCGGTTTTGCTACCCAGCTGACGGTGAATCTGGCCGATGATCCCGAGCTCATGCAACTGATGTTGGACGCCGGCTTCCGGCATATCTTCGTGGGTGTGGAGACACCTGACGAGGAGAGCCTCATCGCTTGCAAGAAACGGCAAAACACTCGCCGCGACCTACTCGACAGCATCCGTCAATTGCACCGCTCGGGCTTCATTGTCACGGCCGGATTTATCGTCGGTTTCGACACCGACACACCGGCAATTTTCCAGCGCCAGATCGATTTCATCCAAGACTGCGGAATCGTCATCGCCGGGGTCAGCGTGCTCAAAGCGCCTCCCGGCACAGAGCTTTACGATCGCATGAAGCGAGAAGGACGGCTCATCTACGAGTTCGATTTTCACGAGAGCCAAACCAATATCGTGCCGAAGATGGATGCTCGAACCTTGAGCGCAGGCTACAAGCAAGTACTGACACACCTGTGCGCGCCCGAACATGTGTTCGAGCGCGCGACGGCGTTTTTGCGGGATTACCGATCGCAGTACTTAGGCAAATTGCCGCTCACCGCGCCGTGGAGCCTCAAGTTAGCGCGGCGGTACCTGGGCATCCTTTGGCGGATCATCTACTCCGTCGGACTCAGAGGTCCACAGCGCGCGCATTTCTGGCGGTTGATCCGCTGGACCGCGGTGAATCGCCGTGATCTCATCGATCTCGCCTTCTTCTTTGGCGTATGGATGTATGAGTTGCAGGCGATGTACAAGAGCTACGATGCTTCGGGCCATTTCGATATTTACAAGGTGCCGATGGCGCTCGCGGAGCGGACCCAAACGGCGGCGATTCCCGGTGTCGCGAGTCTGTCGCCGTCTTAGCGCGTTGAGAAAATATCGGGTGGCTGAGGGCGCGTGTGACCCGACGCACAAGCGAGGTTTTCCAGGAGGTTTGCTTAAAGCACTACTAAGAATCCCCTCTCCCACTGGGAGAGGGTTAGGGTGAGGGGATATAAATATGATTTTGAGTTCCCCTCATCCTAACCTTCTCCCGAAGGGAGAAGGTATCCGTTGACCAAGAATCAACCCAGTGGGGTAGGCGCATGAAAACTATAATACCGGTATCACTCCTTGTGTGCATCGCTTTGAGCGGTTGCAGCGACATCAACGCCAATTCCACGATGATCACCACCACTAAATTCGACGGCGCGTGGCAGGTCGGGGGCGGCACCAAGACCGCGCGTCCCGGCGAGGACGACAAGTGCGGTTACGGGATTGGGGACGGAACCATCACGATTAAAGGCGGCAAAGTAAGCGGTAACCTCACCGATAATTCCGGCTATGCCTATGCGCTTGAAGGCGTGATCCAGGACTCCGGGAAAATGGAAGGCGGATTTACCTACGAAGGCTACGATGCGGCGACCTTCGAGGGATTGCTGTCGGCGGCCAAGGGCGGAGGAAGTTGGAAAGACATCAACGGGTGTCCGGGAACCTGGCAGGCCACGCGGAAAGAGAGCGTACCGGCTGACATGGTCCACGGGAAAGCGGATATCACGCCGTCGTCTTAAGGTACATATATAGGCCTGGAGTGACGCCGATCACGCTTGATCACTCCACCTTACCTCAATCGTTTTGCTTACGGTATCGCGGGTTTAGCGGGCCGCAACAAGAGATATTTCCTGATGCTCGCCTGACGCTTCGTTGACGACGAGAAGCTTGCCCTCATCTGTCTGGGTAAGCTGGGCATTTGCATTCAAGAGTTCTATCCCGTGCACGCTCCCATCCGCGGCCAAATCGACGTTGAGTTCCTCGCTGATGCGAATCGTCTCCACTTCGGCTGTCTTTTCCCTCAGCCGTATGTAAGCGATGTTATTTTTCGGGTCATAGGTCAACTGCATACAAACCTCCGCCATTAGAAATATCGAGTGATCACCGTGATGATGAGCCAATCATTTCCGTCCTCCACGGCAAGAACCTCGACTTGCTTCGTTTCATACCGCCGTCCTCGCCAGTTGGCGCCAAATGGAAAATTCCGACGAAAACCGCACCGCCCGTACTTTGCGGGGAGACGTTCGCCATGTTCTACGGTCGCGATCACCTCGGCGTCGGCCGCGCCGCGTTCTTGCATCCGGTCTCGAGCATGCGGATGAAATCGTATAGCACGATTCACTTTATAAGGGTTAGGGCGACAGCCTGTAACCGAACCCTGGCTTCCCGAGAGGATCAAGCAGCGGTGCGCTTTGGTTGCGTACCTTCAGAACCGGGGTTCTGTGTTAGGGCTGGAAAATCGCTCTTCTGGAAAAGCGGGCGTACGTGGCCATACGACTCCTCAAGTCGCTGTTTTCCGCCTGCCTCGCGATCGACGATTGCGATGATGCCAACGATCTCATAACCGGCAGCAGAGAATTCCTCGCACGCTTTAATAGTTGACGATCCGCTTGTGATTACATCATCAACCACAACGATCGGTGTTCCTATTGGAAGCTGATTTTCGATTTTGTTCATCGTTCCGTGCTTTTTTGGCTCTTTTCGAACTATCGAACCGTGAACGGTACTAAGGCCTCTCTGGTAGGCCAGCAACGCAACCGCGGCTGCGATGAAATCAGCGCCCATCGTCATACCTCCGATTGCCGTAGGACGCTTCGGGAACGCTTCTATTTCTCGAAGAACTTCGGATGCAATGAGAGCCAGTCCTTCACCTTCGAGAGTAACCGCCTTACAGTCAAAATAGAACCTGGACTTTCCCCCTGTGCTAAGGGTAAAGCCTTGGCTAGTTATTAAGCATTTCTGCTCGATCAGTTGCCGGAGGCGCTCGCGTTCGCCTGTCATATTCGTTCTCCAGAAATGCTATTCGCACAGAAAATAAATGCGGCTACGTCGGGCCTTCTTATTATGCCGCTTTGGGCATGCCCGATCCACCGAAGTACAGCGCATCGGGGTCAATGCGTAGGGCAAGGTCGTTTCGCCCGCTCCGTTGGGACCAATGATAGCAAAAGCGGAAGCCGGATTTCTCGAAGTACGGCTGAAAGAGTAGACCAATCGGAGGTGCTATGAGCCTTACCGGCAAGACGCTGTTCATCACCGGGGCGTCGCGCGGCATCGGAAAAGCGATCGCGTTGCGCGCCGCACGAGACGGCGCGAACGTCGCGATCGTCGCCAAGACCGAGCGGCCGCATCCGAAACTGCCGGGCACGATCTACTCCGCCGCCGAAGAGATCGAAGCCGCGGGGGGGGGCGAGCCTTGCCGATGCCGGTGGACATCCGCGACGACACCAAAGTCGCCGAGGCGGCGAAGCGCTGCACCGAGCACTTCGGCGGCATCGACATCGTGGTCAATAACGCGAGTGCTATCTCGCTCACCGGCACACTCGAGACGCCGATGAAACGGTTCGACCTGATGTTCGGCGTGAACGTGCGCGGCACGTATTGCTGCTCGCAGGTCTGCATCCCTTACCTCAAGCAGTCGGCGAAGGCCGGTCGCAATCCGCACATCCTCAATCTCGGGCCGCCGCTCAACCTGAACCCGAAGTGGTTCAAGCATCACACCGCCTACACGATGGCGAAATACGGCATGAGCATGTGCGTGATCGGCATGGCGGAGGAGTTTCGCGCAGACGGCATCGCGGTGAACGGACTCTGGCCGCGAACGGTCATTCACACCGCCGCATTGGCGATGATCCCCGGCATCGATCCCAACCGCTGTCGCACGCCGGAGATCCTCGCAGATGCCGCATACATCATTCTGAACCGCGACAGCCGCAAGCACACCGGCAATCTCTACATCGATGAGGAGGCGCTCGCCGCCGAGGGCGTCATAGATCTCGCGCGCTATGCGGTGGTGCCAGGCACGAAGAATTTGCTGTCCGATCTGTTCGTCGATTGACGAACCACGGGAGTAAGATTTCTCGGCCATTCCGGGCACGAGGTTGCCAATCCTGTCCCCTATTCCTTCGACACCTTACGCGGGTCGTCGGCAGGATTCACGTAGTTAATCTCAAACGGGCCCATACCCGATACCTGAATCACGGTCTCGCCCTTCACCCAAACGAAGTGTCTCACTCCGTTGGGCATCAGCGAGTACGATCCGACCGGTAGCTCGTGGCCCGTCGCCTGATCGAACTTCTCCCCCGCCCCCATCCCGAATACGCCTTGAAGGACGACGATCCTTTCGTCCGTCGGGTGCCAGTGTGGCGGGACTCTGTAGCCGTCTGGGAACTTTGCACGGATGGTGAACGGCGCACCGGCTTTCGACAGGTCACCCTCTAAGACTGCGAGTTGGGCGCCGGGGGGGAGCGACGGCGGGGCAGGTCCCCATTTGACCTGATCGGGGACGACGATTACATGTGCCGTGTGCGAGGCGGCAAACGCGGACCTGTCTTTCCTCTCTTGACTAGATTGGGCAAGGCACAGTGAGGCGAGAGTCAGCGAAGCGAGAATTATGACGCTAAGTTGATACTTTCTCATATCTTTGTTTCCTCCTTAGCTGAGATGCTGGGGGCAACTGGGGAGACGAGTGGTGCTTTTATGCCAAATTTTAGGTTGGGTCAATGTTAATATGCGGCGACCTTAACCGCGCTAATCGTAATATGCCGCCGCCGAAAGTTATCACAACTGCGACAGCAGGTTCGCAAGCTCGGCGCAGCGAGAGTAACCTGGATGGAGTGAAACGGAATCCGGGAATGATGATGCCACCGGCCTCCCCGTATTCCGCTGTGCTGCATACGGGCTACATTGCTGAAAAACCAACACCATTCACCGCCGACGGAAGACGACTGTAAAAAGCTTGTCCGAGAGTTCGAGCGCTAACCGGCAGCCTTGGGCTCGGGTATTGAGTGGGCAATTGCGATTACCGCACCACGGTTTTTCATACGGCACCCCTTCGCGCGTTGATCGGATGCCGATGATTTAGTCTACTATCCGTGGATCGCCGAGCTGAGCGACCTAGTCTCGGTGCATGTGTGACATAGGTCGCTTATGTTGACCTCAGACAGCAAAACGGGCCAAGGGGATTAGCGTGGTTTCGATAATCCACTCCACAGACAATCGCGAGTGTCTCAACCGTGGGGTCACGCAGTGACCTGTAAGTGGACATACCGTCCTCAACTAAATGCCAACGAGTGAAGGCGACACCGAGCAGCCCGTCGGCCGCCTCATGAAGACGAATATTACGCTGGTGACGGGCTGTTCGACGGGCATAGGCCGGGCGCTGGCCGAAGAATTCCATCGTCGGGGACATGTGGTGTATGCCACGGCGCGCCGGGTGAGCACTCTGAGTGCGCTTGAGGCGCGTGGTGTCCGGACGGCCACGCTCGATGTGACGGATGCAGAGAGCATCCGCCGCCTGCAGGTGCGTCTTCAGCACGATGGTGTCACCGTGGCGCTCCTGATCAACAATGCGGGCTACGGAGCGCTGGGACCGCTCGCCGAGCTGCCCATGAACGAGCTGCGCCTTCAGTTCGAGACGAATGTGTTCGGTATGGTGGCTTTGGTCCAGGCGCTGCTGCCCGACATGGTGCGCCAACGCTCCGGGCGGATCGTCAATATCAGCAGCATATCGGGTGTGCTGCCCACGCCCTTCGCAGGCGCCTACTGCGCCACCAAGGCGGCGGCGAATGCGCTTTCCGATTCCCTGCGCATGGAGTTGCAGCCTTTCGGCATTGAGGTCATTACCGTCCAGCCTGGGGGCGTTGCATCTCAGTTCAGTGCGACCGCGGCTAAACGCTTTCACCCAAGCGACGCTTCTCTGTACGCGGCCGTCACGGATGCGATTGCGGCGCGCTTAGGAGCTTCGCAGGCGCGAGCGACGCCCACTGTGGTGTTTGCGCGTAAGATGGCAGACGCAGTGTTAGCGCCCAATCCGCCGACCGTCGTCCGGATCGGTCACCACAGTCTTCTCTTACCCTTCCTCAAGCGCTGGCTGCCTACCCGCGCGCTTGATCGCGTGCTGAGCCGGCGCTTTAAGTTGCATCGGCTTTCGTAGTGCGTATTCCCGCCAAACCCACCACCCGTTTTTCTCGAGCGCTGTTCCTGACCAGGATAAGTCGAGACCAGCAATGAATGACTGCCTGCGGCCAATGTACTAAACCGCTCTCGCGGTAATTAGCAGTGCGGTGATTAGAGGAGTTGACAGACAACACGGCCCGCTACACCCAGGTGGCGGCTAACCTTCTGCGCGAGGTCAAGGGACCCCTCGAATATCTCGATATTCCCTCCTCGCGCTGAGCCGCTGTCATGGCTCGGCCTCCCTTGGAGGTCGCGGATATTTTCCGCGATCAGGGCCCCGCGTGGCGTTTCAGGCACGCTGGACATGTGACGCTCAGCCAACTGAAAGTGATGTCAG
>Ga0187892_10011679_pt1 | contig 10666 bp, 10 predicted proteins | sample MA1701073metaG_FD_139345 | JGI IMG/M metagenome (GOLD analysis project Ga0187892, IMG submission 139345) | Bio-ooze microbial communities from a basaltic lava cave in the Kipuka Kanohina Cave System on the Island of Hawaii, USA - MA170107-3 metaG ...
GCCGCGGCGATTCGCGGATGCGGTCGCAAGCAGTTCTTTAATCGCCTGAATTTCATTGTCGTCCAAAGCGGGCGGTTTTGTTCTGTCATTTGGCGGTTCTGTGTCTTCATATTCGTTCATAGCAAATTTCGGAATCTCCAATCTGTCGTGAGGGGACTCAAATCTCAAAGCTTTGATAATTTTGCAGTAACAATTCGGATGAAGAGCTGAGTGTATGCGGTTGACTTCAATGCGTTGTTCTTCGTCGGGGTCTTGTCCGTCAAATGAGAGATGAGTTATCGAATCACTAAGCGGGTCGAAATTATCAGGCACGACGCAGTGCGTATCCCAAGGCGTAAAGCGATTCAAAGAGGATTTCACAACAGCAGTTTTTTCTTCTGCTTTATCGCGGGCATTGAATCGTTCTTCTCCCCTTATGCCGCGTACAACAGAAAGCATATCGCCGAACCGTGTTTTTAGTTCTTTCATTAACTGCCCTTTGCGCGAACGATAATAATAATCATCATGCACGCGCTCGGGGTCTTGAATTACTGTGTTGTAAATTTCCATCGTTTCACTTGTTCCGTAAGAATGAAGTATTCGGCTCAAGCCCAGCGTCACATAAAACGAATTTCTCTTGAGCGTAATGCGAACAAGATGCTTGATGAAATGAATAAGCAAATCATCTTTATTTAATGTTTTTGTCTCTTCTTTTCGTTTTTCGTATTGCTCGGATTCGACGTAAACAAGGCGTTGAAGAAGTTGCGTGTCATTCAAATAGACTTTACTGCGCGAAGCGCGTGACGATTCGGCTCGCCCCGTCGGCGTGTAATAAAGCCTTTTGTATTGCGCGTTGGCGGCGACTTCTAATTTGCTCAATGCTTCAATAGCAATCCGCCGGGCAATCTCTTTGTTGTTGTGAATGAAGTAGGCTAGTTCGTATGCGCGTTTTAGCCTTTCTTCTGTTCTTATGGCTTCGTTCATAGCTCTTGATCACAAAACTCCAATCGCATCTTACCTCTACTTACCAAATTCAGCGTGTAATTTTCGGAATTCAAAAAATGCCACGCAAATCTTTTCAAATCGAGGGTAATTTCCCACCAAGTTCAAGCCACGAACCGATTTTGAGGTGAAAGGAGAAAGATTGAAATGAAGCACACGGAAACTTTTTTGAGTCTTTTGATTTTGCTTGTCCTTTGTGTAGCGTCGCAAACCGCGTCGGCGCAAAAAGGAATACAGGTCGAGATTAAAACGGTCAAAATCTTAGGCGTTTCAGCGACGGACGAAACTAAATCAATTATAGAAGTCCGTTGGGAAACGATTCCGCTTCAAGACCCGAAAATCAAATCTTTCGATATAAAACTCGAAGTCATTTACGCAAACGGACAGAGCGTGACAAAGCAGTTTTCTGTTGGCGGAACAGCTCGAAACGGCAGAACGGAAATCGCAACGGTTCATACTTCTTCGGGTCGTCCGCCTGCTATGATTAAAGCAATCAAAACAAGCATCTCGACCTCTGAAACCGAAACTGTAACAAAACAATTCCCGATGTAAATCGGAAATAAAACCAATAACTGACAGCTAAAAAATAAGGAGTGGAAACTAAAATGAAAAGAATAATTATGACATCAATTTTCGGCTTGGCTTTAGCCGTAGTTCTCGGATTCGGATTTATTCCGGCGACCGAACAAACAGCATCTTGTGCCGACTGCGATACGGAAAATTTACCCGATATTCAGAAAGCATTTAACGCTTTTGCCGCAGAATGCGCCAAGCTTGTTGCAGATGGCAAGGAAGAACCAAAGAAGTGTTTCATCCCGAATACTTATAACAAGCTTTTACCGATTATGAAGGTGTTTGCTAAAGATAATCGTTTCGGACCGGGCGACCGCATTCTGTTCCCGGGCGAAACACAAGTCGGCAACTTGATTGCAGGAGCAAACCGCACATTCCAAGCAGGCGCGCCGTCAGCCAAAGATACAATGACAATCGAAATTACCAAGACAGATGGCAAAAACGGCGCGCTTATAAAGGTCTGTGCTGTTGACGATAAAGGCAATGTCACAAGACCGGCGGCAAACATAAAGTTTGAAGAAAACGAAGCGAACGGAACAAAATCGGTAGTTGCCACGGGTATTCAAGGCAAAATCATCCGCATTCAAATCGCAAGCTTTGGCGGCGTGGCGAAGAACTTCAAGTACTCGCTGAAAACCAGCCAATAAACACATTCCCAATTTCCGATTTCCGATTGCCAATTGCCGATTTGTTTGTGTTCAAAGTTTTGTAAAAGTTCACAAATGAAAACGACAAAAACGGCAAATCAAAAATCAATCGGCAATCGGCAATTGGAAATTTAATTGAGGAGAAAACAAGATGAGAAACCGAAAAACAAGCTCGTTATTAACCGTATTGTTCTCAACTGCATTTGTTATCGCCTTGTGCGTTTCAAATACAGCGGCGCAACAAAGGTTTGATTTTAAGGCGGCTGGTGTTGAAAACGAAGCTACCGGGATTGAACAATTCACCGATGCTCTAGTCTCTTTTTATCTAAAAGATGTGGAAACTAAAAAATCCAAATCATTACCAGACAGAGTAAGACTTAGAAGAGAATTACAAGATGCCAGTAGCAAAGTAAAAGGAAATTCAGGCAACGCCCGTCGTCTGTTTCAAGAGTTGATTTCCAAACTAAAAAATGGAAACCGATGGAACGATGATTTTGACAAAGATTTTCTTGCCGGGATTGTATCTCCAAGAATCAAAAGTCTTATTCAGAGACTTGGCGGAGCAAGAAAAGCCTTAGACTTAGCTGAAGCCGCGTTTAATTCTCTTAACGCAGACATTGATCAAACTGTAAAAGAAGCAAACGATGACAACGCCTTAAACCAAGCGGGCGAAGTTTCTTTTACGAATGCGTCATTTACACCCGCCGCTTTTTCCAGAAAACGTGGGGACGGATGCATTCTGCTCGGAATCGGAATCGCACTTGCGGAATCCAGATTATTAAAAATGAAACTGACCGCCCAAAATCTCGACAATATCTTTGATAGCAAAGGTTGCGGTGGTAGCGGCGGCGGCGGCGGCGCCAGTCCGACAACATAAATCTTTTGCTCTGAAAAGACCTAGAAAAACTTTTAAACCAAAACATAACTACAAATCGCTTATCACGTTGCCTGTCACAAATGTTGACAAGCAACGTGAAAGGCGAAGTGCATTTAACAAAGGGTGAAAGCAAACCGATAGTTATAAAAGTTGTTTGTACCGCTAAAAATAAATCGAAAACCGGCAGTCCAAAATCGAAAATTTAATTAAGGAGAAAAGCCATGAAACTATTTTTATCGTTATTTTTGATATTAACTTTGCATATAACCTCTGTGCCGACAGCGCGTGCAGAAACCTGTCGCTCAGCGGCGCAGGTGACCGGCGACATTTATAAGAAATGGGGCGAGGTCATCATAGCCACAGGTTGTGTGACCGGCGTGACCATTTCATCAGGCGGTGTGGCTTTACCAGCCACAATTAACTGTATTAACAAAGCCGACAAATACGCGGAAGCTGTCGAAGATATGGTCAAGTGGTTCAACGTCATGGCAAATAACGGACGCTGGACAATCGGTCCGCGCCGCATTGAATTCGGCAACACACAAACAGGCTCACTTGTCAGCACAGCCAGCAGAGTTTTCATCGCTCCGGCACCTGTGGACAAAGACAGCGTGACATTCAAAGTTAAAAAACTCGACGGAAAAGCAAAGGCGCAAATCATCATCTGCAAAGTGACTGAGAAAGGTGAGTTCATCAATCTTTATGAAGGCGAATTTGACAAAGGAGATGACAACACTGGTCAGGAGATAACTAAAACCGTAACTGGCGTGAAAGGCTACTTGGTTCAAATCCGCATTGATGCCGACAGCGTGATCAAAAAATTCGAGTATCAATTGCGCGTGACAAAATAAGAGACCTATCTGAAAACAGCGTTGCCCTATAATCAAACAAAACCAACGCGCGCAGTCTGCCACGTTGAGCGTCAATTGACGCTCAACGTGAAGGGCAAAGTGCGCTTAACCAAAGTGAAGAAAGGATTAACTGAAATGTTGCGACACTTAATGTTTTTAATCGTTGCCGTTTTGATTTTTTCAGCCGGCTACACAAAAGCAAATGCACAAAGAAAACTTCGCGTTGAAATCAGGGATGTTGTTGTCAGAGAAGCTACGGATAACCGCATCGCTCTTGAAATCTCTTGGAAGTACGTAGAGCAAGACAACCTGTTTAGACGGGGCGAAATTATGGTCATCGCCGTCTTTGTTGATTCAAAAGGAGTAGAACGCAAAGGGACAAATGTTATCGCTGTTTCGCATGAGATATTGCCGACCTCAACCAAAGTTGTCATCAACCACGAAGAGCAAATTGTAAGCCCGCGAGACATTAAGTTTGTCGTGACAGTTACGCAAAAAGCGAGCAACGCGGTTGCGGCAAAGAAGGAAGTAAGACTGCGCGTTAGTCCGACTAATTAAAGGAATTTTATGTAGCAGAGGAGAAAGCTATGAAATGCGAAATGAAAAACTTGAATACCAAAAAACAGCGATGCTTGATAGGTGTGTTTGTGGCAATCGCACTCATAGCTTCGCTCGTTTTCTTGCAGACAATTCACGCGCAAGAGTTGAAAGTCACTGCAAGTTTTAGTGAAACGCAAGTCGTGCCCGATGAAGCAATCGAAATTGTTTTAAGCAGAGCATTATCGAAAGACGAGCGCGTGGCGGTTCTGATTGGCGCAATGGATGTAACGGCGTTTTTCAAAACAAACGAAAACCGCTTGAGCTACGACGCGAAACTTTTGCCTTTGCCTTTGGGACAATCAAACGTCACCGTTTATCACATTCCGGCAAACGGCGAGTGGAAAGAGATCGGGCGTTTTAATCTGAACGTGGCAAAAGAAAAACCTAAAGTAGAAGAGAAGAAGGAAGAAAAGAAGGAAGAAACCAAAGCCGAAACGCCAACAAGCGAAGCCACTCCTGCGAGCAGCGATGCCAAAACGGAAGAAAAAACTTCGCCCGGCGAAACCAAAACAGAAGAGAAGCCTTTGTCAACTGAAACGACCACAGAAACGGCAACTCAAACAGAGAAAACAGAAAATAAAATGGAGTTTTCTCCTTCAATAGTTTTCGGAATTAAATCACAACCGTTTCAATCAAACTTTCCCGCAGACACGCGCCCAACGGAACGCGCCACGTTTACGGATTTCACTATTCAGGGTTCTATGCGAACCGAAATGCAACGCGGGCTTTTCAATGTTCAGACGCAATTCGATTTTGCAGGCTCAAGCTTTCAACAAGAAGCTCTGCGTTTTGGCACATTGGGAAACCAAGCGCCGCATGTTGACCTTGCGAGTTATTTGATGCAAATCAAAATCGGCAAAGTAAATCTGCAACTCGGACACACTTCTTTCGGCGGCTCTCGTCATTTGATTAGCGGCTTTTCAAGTCGCGGTTTGACGATTACTGTTCCAATCACAAAGTGGATGGATTTTTCTGCGGGTGCTTTGAACGGCACGAGCGTTGTCGGTTATCCGAACTTTTTCGGCTTGGGAAAAATTCGTCATCAGCTTCAAGGTGCGACGCTCGGTTTTGAATTCATGCCAAAACGTCCCGGGGCAATGCGTCTCGAAGTGACGGCGATGAACGGCTATATTCAACCTCTGAGCGGCTTTAACGAAGGGCGCGTAAACGACGCGGAAAGAAGTAAAGGCGCAGGCGTGCGTTTTATTACAAGCGACAGTTCGGGACGTTTCAAATTAGAAGCGGGCTTTACTGTCAGCCGTTTTCAAAATCCGCAAGACACTTTGTTAGACCCCGATGGAAACGCTGTTCCCGTTCCGCCGATTTCGCGCACAGCGCATTACATCGAAACGAGTTTTCAAATTCTGCGTGATGTCTCTTTGACGAAAACCAAAAAAGTTAATTTGAACTTTTCATTCAAACACGAACTCGTCAATCCTCTATTTCGTTCATTGGGCGCGTCAACCTCAGCAGACAAAACCCAACAGGATTTCTCGATTGACGGGAGCATCGGTGAGATAACCATTCAAGCAGGGCATACTCGGTTTAACGACAATCTGAAAAACATTCCTTCGATTTTGAAAGCCTTGACAAGGGCGAATCGCTTTTCGATTGGCGTTCCAATCGCTTCGCTGTTTGGCGACCCCGCGAAGCCTTCGCCATTCTTGCCGCGCCTTTCTTACAGTTTTGACCGTACACATCAATTCGGTGTTGGGATACCCGTAAACGGCGGTTTCGAGACTGACCAGAGCACAGTGCCTGACCAATTCGGCACAAACCAATCTTTTTCTGCCGACTGGCAGTTTCAAAAGTTCACTGTCGGTTATCGGTTTAATCATTCATTCACGGATAACCGCCAAACGGGACGCGAAACCGCAGACCAAAAATCTCTGGTAAATGGTTTTACCGTTGGCTTCAACCCGATAAGCATTTTGAGCGTAAACGTGGGTTTGAATTTTGAAAGGTCTTTGAATGTTGAGACGGGACAAATCAATCGCACGACCGCGCTAACTTCGGGCGTGACATGGCAGATGTTCAAAGGCACGCAATTTGCGGCAAATTTTTCAAACACAATTGCGGGCGATGTGGCGAAAACAAACCGCAACCGCAACGCAAATTTCGATATGCAGTTTTCCTATAATTTCAGCAAGGAAAAGAGCAAGTTCAAAAAGTTTGGAACACAAGCTTTTATTCGTTACGCAAATACGTTTTCGCGTTCGCGTGATTTCGTCTTTGACGTAAACAATTTAACCAAATCAAACATTATCAGCGCGGGATTAACGGTAAATATTTTCTAAAGGCCGGGAACGCCGTCGTCTCGACGGCAACGAGCGCAAGACGTGCGCGGGTAAAAGCTTCGTTGCATTCAATGTTGGATTTTAATGATGTTTCTAAGCGTGCGCTGCACACTTTGGCAAGCGGGACGCTTGCGCTCCCAGTAAAGAGGTAACTATGAAAAACTTTTTCTTAACTATCATTTTTTTATTCGCTGTAACCGCCACGTCGGCACAAACCGTTACGGTTTCGCCTTCGGACGTGAATGCTTATTCGCAAGGCGCAACGACTGTGTTTTTGACGTTTGGCAATGTTGTGAACCTTCGTCCTGCTGAAGCGACTTGGTGCGGCGAAATAATTTCAGCCGCGCCAAATTTGGGTTTCAAGTGCGACCCCTCGACCATCTTTGGTCAATTGCCCGCGCGTTACAACCAATCGCAACTCAGCGGCACGAATAACTATACGGACATTATGTCAATAACGCCTGCGGTTGCGCGAAAGGCTTACTTGGACGCCGTTCGCGGAAATAACGCGCAGTTTTATTACGTCAAACATTTCATCAGCACAAATGGCGGATTGGATGAATACGTCCCCGTCACAATTCGATTGAGCGGCAACGGGTCGGGTGTTCCGTTTTCGTTGACCGATGTGAAATTGCAGTGGGACAAGGGAACGAAAGTAGTCCCTTTTGTAAAGGTAAACGAGAAGTTGCCGCGCGTCACTGCCGAAATCAAATACACAGGAACGGGACGTTTGAAAGGACGTTGGGAAATAGTAAAACCCGGCGAGGCTTTGCCCGAAAGAAAAGATTTACTCCCTGAAGCCACGCTTCCAATCGAAGAACGCGGCACACAAAAACGATTCACACAACTCAGCCGCTTTAACGTCTATCTTCCGCCCGGCGGCAAATACGTCTTGGCTGGTCCTGAGGATTGGCGCATTGATAAGAGCATTGAAGGTATGTACTTGCTTTTGCTCCGCATCGAAGCGAGCGAAGACGCCGACAGTCAATCAAACGCGGGCAACGGTGTTGTAAACGCCGGCGGTGTTGCAGGGTTTCCAATGCCCGTTTTGCGTTACTACGTCGGCGCGGGCGGCAATAACATTTCTGTCGTTCCGAATCCAACAGATGACAATTCGATTGCTCCGATCGGTTTTACCGCCTTAACACCGGAGGACGAATCCGTTGCAGACAATACAAAGCCGACTATCTTCGGGTGGACTCAGTTTGAAAAAGCCGTGCTCTATCGTCTCGAAATCGAAAACGAAAAAGGCGAATTGATTCTGAGCGCGATGATTCCCGCCGAAAAGAGAATTTACAATGCTCCTTCGTGGTTAAAGGAAAAAGCAAACACCATTCGCTGGCGTGTGGTTGCACTGAAAGAAGACGGCGGCAAACTCGGCGAGACAAAACCGAGAACTTTGGTTTTGAAAAAATAAGCTATCGGTTTATTGCAGGTTGTGCTGATTTCGCGCGGACGTTTATTCCGTGGTCTGCCACGACCAGTAAACGGCGTTCTTCAAGCGTGGAAAAGCCTCCGGGTTGATATGAAAGAATGTAGCGGTTCTTTCTAAGTTCATCGCAGATTTTTTGTGCGGCTTTTTGTGCCTCGTTGATTTGAAACGTGAGACCGCCTGTCCCTTCTGTGAGTTTTTGAATAACTTGGTTCGGCTTTGGTTGATTGCGCTGAATAGCCCCGCCTGTTCTATCGGGAAGTTGAATCGCATAAAGAGCAATATCTTTTTCTTGAAGTTCTGCGAGGACGTTTTGAAATTTTATCTGGCTTCCTCTGTCTAGTCCGTCACCGATTACAACGATTGCGACCTTGCGGTTGCTGACGGCAATCGGGTCAAGCGCCTCGGTAATGACTGCGGAGATTGCATCAAAAAGTTTCGGACTTCCCTTCTTTCTAAAGAGTTTCAAAGAGGCTTCGACTTTTTTTGCATCGTCCGTCCAATCCGAAACTATCTCGGCGTTGTCATCATAACCGACGACCATCAACTGGTCGCCATCAAAAATCTCGTAAGCAAATTCTTTGGCGGCTTGCTCCAGCTTTTCAATGTCTGCACGCAAGGTCAAAGAATTATCAACCAATAAAACAATGCGCGAAGGTGAAGGGTCTTTTACAAAACTTTTTATTGTCAGTTCAGTCCCGTTTTCATAAAGCGCAATGTTTTTTGCCGTGATGGCTTCTTTCGATTCCTCATCACGAACGGCGAAGACATTTATCACAGAACCGTTCTCGCTTGTTGGCGTACTGCGTCTGCCGGATTGTGCAAATGTGGAAACAGACAAAAGACACAACAAAGAGAAAAATGTAAGTGTCCTTATTGAAAACTTCACCCTGTATTGTTTTGTGTCTTTTATCTTGGTCATTGTCTTACGCCTTTGCCGATGGTTTCGGTTTTGTCTTCTTCGCTTCTTTCTTTGTTTCTTTTTTGGCTTCTGTTTTTTTCGGTTTGCTTTCAGTCTTTGTTGTCTCGCTTGGTGCTTCGGCAGTGGTTTCCGCTTTTTCCGCCGTAGCAATTTCTTCTTTTGCCTCTGCGCCTTTTGCAGAATAATCCGTTACATACCAGCCTTCGCCCTTAAACTGAAAACCCGAAAGCGACCATTGCTTTTCCAACTTGCCGCCGCACTCTTTGCATTTTGTCAGAGCCTTGTCTGAGATTTTCTGCATTATTTCCAGATGCGCTCCGCATTTTTTGCACCTGTATTCGTAAATAGGCATGTCAAATAAAACCCTCTTAATCGTTTCTTAAAAATTTCATAACGAAAAAATTATAACGAGAAGGTTCAAATCCTGACAAATTTTTGGTAGTCTTGTGATGCGCTTTTTGGCGCGTGATGTTGGTTTGGCATTTAAGACACCCGAAAATTTCTTGCCTTTCCCCTCTTTCGTTTGAAAATCTTTCAACTAAATTGCTTTGTAGGTCGTAACAAGGGGTACGTTTTTTATGAGACTCCACAGGATTGTTTACATCGTTCGCAGTTATGTTTTACTGCCCTGTTTGCTAATAGCCTTTTTGTTTGCGTGTGATTTATTTCAAAGCGTACTTGCGCCTACGGCACAGGCAATAATTTCGCAAGCGAAGAAAATCATCAAAGAAGAAGATATTCCGACTTCGGGCAACAGCGAATTAGACAAAATTATTTTGCAGGCAAGCGAACGACACGGCGTTGACCCGCGCCTTGTTCACGCTGTCATCTGGAAAGAGTCAAAGTACAAACAAAATGCACAATCGCCGCGCGGCGCGCTTGGATTGATGCAGATGCTACCCGCAACCGCCCGTCGTTTTGATTGCAAGGACATAAACGACGCTACGGAAAACGTCGAAGCCGGAACAAAATACCTGCGCTGGCTTCTTGAAAAATACAACGGCAATGTGGAACTTGCATTGGCGGGTTATAACGCTGGCGAAGGTGCTGTTGATAAATACGACAACATCCCTCCATACAACGAAACACGAGATTATGTCCGCGAAATCATTGCGCGATATGGCAAAACATATCATCCGATTCTCGACCCCGAAAAAGCACGAATAGAGTTTCAACTTGTTTGAGATTAACAGATGAATTGGGACGAACTCTATAAACAGTTTTCCGGTTTAATAGAAAATAAAGACTATGAATTAACTAAGCCATTGTGGGTGAAACCTCGTACTCTACTTAATAACAGGAAGTTAAAAGAAGTTGCTTGGTTGATTGAAGCTTTAGGTGATGAGAAAAAAAAGTGGTTCGTAGCTATGTTATTGAGGGAAAGCAGTAACATCCCGAAACTCTTGTTTGTCCCGATGATTCGTGCTGCCGTTTATGAAAAATGTCCTAGCTCAAACAGACAGTTTATTGACCCATGTGAAAGAAC
>Ga0187892_10011680_pt1 | contig 10666 bp, 11 predicted proteins | sample MA1701073metaG_FD_139345 | JGI IMG/M metagenome (GOLD analysis project Ga0187892, IMG submission 139345) | Bio-ooze microbial communities from a basaltic lava cave in the Kipuka Kanohina Cave System on the Island of Hawaii, USA - MA170107-3 metaG ...
AATTCAAGCCTCTCTGATGCAGCCTGAGCCAACTGACAGATCTCATCCTCCTTTTCGGTTAAGGCGCTTGCCATTCTCTGGATTTCATCCTCCTTCTCGCTCAAATCGCTCGCCATTCTCTGGATCTCTTGCTCCTTCTCAGAAAGTCGTGAAAGATGTTGCCCGACCGATTGGTGTGCTCTGCTCAAGGATAGGTCTCTGCATTGGAGCATCCTCCACAGTTTCTCTAGAAATGGCTCGGGCACCATTCGCCTCCGATTCACCGGCTATCCACGGAGCCAAAGCAGTTTCTTGACTGCAACTACGGGGTAAAGCAGCATATGACCCAGGCGGTAGTAGTAAGATCGTTTAAGCTGGTCAATATCCTCATGAAGCCGCTTGACAATCTCCATCCGCTCCTCCGCCTCGCTCTTCAATCGCTGGATTTCAACTTCCTTCTCTGAAATCTCTTCTTCCTTTTCGAGCAGGCTGATCTTAGACAGCCGATGGGCCCCCGCCAGTGTCTTGTCACGCGAAGCGATCAACTTCCATAAGACTTCCACATGAGCTTCATTGAACATATCCAAATATCCGGTCTGCCTCCCGGCACCGCTCATCCGTCGCCGCAACCTTCCAGGCGGGCGTTTCCCGATTGTCGGCCAGTGGCAGAATTCGCTCCGAGTTGCCGCCTCGGGAGATAGCAACAAGACGGTTGTCGCCGGTGCAATTGACGAAGCTACTGAACGCCGTAACAAAGTCGTCCGAAAAGCTGCAGTGCAGGGCATCGCACAGCCGCCCGAACTCGCGCACTGGTGCTTCGCAAAACTCTTCAAAGTGGATCACAGGAAACGAAGCCACGGCGTGGGCATAAGTAAGGTAAGCCGAGCCGAAATCATCGACACTCAGATCCCGCAGATGCGCAAACGATCGCCTGAGCGATTCGTAGACCGTGGCCGATCGGCGAGAAACCACCGCGGAATGGCGTCGCAAACCATACCGCTCAAGGTAGAAATCCTGTTCCAGTATGCCGCTTGGGAAGAAGTAGTCCCAATGAATTCCACCCAGAAAATTCAGAGTGGGCCAGTCGCGAATGATCAGATGCTTTCCCGAAGCAGTCGCAACGCCTGCTAGGAGCGAGATCTTTTCACCGTAGGGCCTCATTGCGAAGTGGTCAAAATTGTCAGCGTCCACCAATCCAAGCCAATCTCTGGCCTGGGACTCCACCGTAGCTATAGAGCCCATCGGGTTCACTTCGGAAAGAACGAGATTTCCCGAAATACAACCTAAACAGCGGTTAATGAGCGTCCCTCCGGACCGTGCGAAACAATAGTAAACCGAGACTTCCGCCCCTGAATCTCCCACGTGTTTCCTACTCCTGGCGATCTCTCGCAGTTACTTCACGGCGGAACCTTCCAAGCTTCGGATGATTGCCAATCGCTCTTCAGCCGCTTGGCGCAGTTCCTGTATCACATTCTCCTTGGACTGAATCTCTTCTTTCAGCCCGCGAATCTGAGTCCGCAGGGCCTCTTCTGGCGTCGCAACAGGACTGATTGAGTTGTCACCCGGAATATCCGTATAGGCCATCCGAAAAATATCCAAGATGGCACCCGCCACTTCAGGTCGGACATGGCGATTGTCAGCCTCGAACGGGTTTCCAAACAAGCCAAAGACAAGTTCGTAGGACGGAAAATAGAAATATCGCCCAGATGCAATGATCGCAGCATTTGTCATGAATGAGTCCAAACTCACGCGCAGAATCGCTTTCGACACCTGGTTGGCAGTGATTGGAGACTGGTTGCGAAACGTCGCCAGCAGAGGAATTGGAGAAACCGTAAGAATTACCTTCAATGTGGGGCAGTGTTGTTGAACCACCCGGTCGAGTTCCAGCAATGCCTGCTCGGTCTCAGCAACGGGCGCCAATTTGAAGACATGGCGATCGGGTTCATACAGGCGCTCCGGCATCGTCCGCCACAACGGTTCGTTCTCAATTTGATCGAACCAGACTTCCGAGAGTCCGAGCGTGATCACAACGACGTCAGCCTGGCTGAGTGTGCTGCGGACCTTCAAGCGACGCTCTTCGGTAGCCTCAAAACAAACCTTGTCTTTGCTAATCCACATTCCTGGTTTGGGAGTGAACTCGCCAAAAGCCCATCGAAACTGCTGGACGATGACGAAAACATTCTCAAAAGTCTGGCCCAAGGAAAGGAGCAAATTCTCTTCAGATGGCGCATAGCGCTCCGAGGGTGCCGTCCAGTTGTTGTACCCATGCACAGACAAGAACTTGATGAAATACTCTGCGAAGCAAGAACCAAAGGCGATCACCTTGCTTTGCCTGTTGACGATGGGCGCGGGCGGACTCCAGCCCAGCAGCACATCCGATGGGTGAATGGCCCGGTTCGTGGGAAACGGATTGCAAAACTCTCCCTTGAACCAGCGGTCTGGCTGCTCAAAATCCAGATCGCCCATCTGTCGTCTCCAAACTGATGCGGGCAAAGGTTTCTCAACGCTCATAAGCAATCGCAACTGCTACCAACAATTCCCACCACTTCACGATCAAATAACATCTCTGATCTCCGGCCTCAACCGTCGCATTACGGCATAACCCGCCAGCGTCATGCCCAAAGCCCAACCGATCATGCTGCCCCACTTCCAGGCATCCGGAATTGCCTGATTCAGCATGGCATCGTGAATGGAGTCGATAAAGGCAAACGTAGGATTCCAAACCAGAGCTCCCTGCAACGCCGGTGGCAGCGTGGTCTTCAAGTATACAATCGGGTTTAGCCACATCCATAGTTGAAGCAGGATCGCCACCACCTGGCCAATGTCACGAAAGAAAACATTAAGACTGCCCAGCAGCACTCCCAAGCCGAAGGCGAATCCCTGGAACAAGACCAGAATGACGGGAATCAACAGCCAGGTGAACGATAGAGCTGAGCCGCTGCTCACCTGAAGGCCGAACAACAGCGCCATCGAAACCAGAAGATTCAGCGTGCTTGCAAGCGCCGATTGGGCCACAAACACCTGCTCGGGAACGGGTAGCTTCTTCAAGAAGTGGGCGTTGCTCACGAACGCCCCCGTACCGCGCACAACCGACTCGGCAAACGCTGTCCAGGGGAGAAGGCCCGAGCACAAGTAAACGGCAAAGCCCGCGGCGCTTGGCCGTTGGGTTAAGTGTGCTTTCATCAAACTGGAAAAAACCAGCGTGTAGACAAGAATCTGAGAGAGTGGGTTGAGGACGTTCCAAAACACACCCATCGTCGAGCCAGCATAGCGATGGCGTAGATCGTTGACTGCGTTTTGCAGGATAAACCTGCGATATTTCCAAAGGACAGTCATTCAGGAGTCATTCAGCCAATGTTGAAGCGGTTCAAGCCAATCGCAAACAATTTGAGACAGGGTATGTATGAATGGGGCAGGCTTATGGACAAAGACTGGGGGCCACTTGAGGAGGCCCGGCTGACATCTCAACTCTGCTCCTCGGACCGATCGAACCGCAACTGGGCGATCTGCTCGGAAATCAACCCCAAAAGAAAAAAGAGAAACGATGCGATGAAACAAAGCACCGACATGTTTGTCAGCCGATGAGTGGTGTAGTACGTGTAGGCATAGTTCGTGGCGCCAGAAGCAAGGAAGAGCAGGCTAAATGGCAGAAAAATCTTCAGCGGTGAAAAGAAGGTGGCGATCTTGAAGATGATGAGCAAGAAGCGAACACCGTCCCGCATGGGTTTGATCTTGCTCTTGCCCAGCCGTTCGGCCGTAACAATCGGCTCGTAACACAGGCTGTGTCCGGCACGCAACAGCGACAGGGTCAAGGTTGTCGGATAGGAAAACGTGTTGGGTAACAGATAGGTGAATCGCCTTAACACATTGGCTTTAATGGCCCGGAACCCGGAGGTCAAATCGCGAATGAAGAAATCCGCCACGTAGGATGCAAACAGATTATAGAAGTTGTTGGCCAACAGGCGGTGTGTTTCGTGCGACCCGTTGCTGCGAGCACCCACCACCATGTCGTACGGGCCAATCTGTTCAATGAGCTTCGGGATATCCGCGGGGTCGTGCTGCCCGTCGCCGTCCATCATCAGGATGATCTCGCCGCAGGCGTGGCGGATGCCGGTCTTAATGGCCGCGCCGTTGCCAATGTTGTAGGGATGCGCGATTGCCTTCACCTCCAAGGGCTCAAGGCGCCTCAGTGTGTTGTCGGTCGAACCGTCATCGATGATGACAACTTCCCAAGGCCTGCCGAGCCCCTTCAGAACTCCGATGACCTGCTCGACGAGACTCCCAATGGCATCCTCTTCATTGTGCACCGGAACAATGACGCTGACGCTGGCACCCCGGTAGTCGTCATAAAACAGCCTGCGCGGACGTTCGTGGACGGAGGGGACTGGCAGAGGAGAATCGATCTTCAAATCGCTTGTTGGGGCTGTCAAGTTTTGCTACCGTGTTTGAGCTTTGTGGACTCGACTGTCAGCCTGTGAGGACCGATTCTAATCTGCCTCTAGTCGAGGGTCAACTCTTTATCCTTCAAGGGTTATCCATACCGGCGCTCATTTCTAATTACAAAGTCTGTGTCACACAGAAAGGTCGCTTCAGCCATGTTCAAAACACAGCCCGTTTTTATTGTGTTTCTCTTGTTGCTCCATTGCTGCTTGCAAGCAGGTGGGCAAGAACCCATCATCGAGGTGAAGCAACCGGCACCCTATTTCATTCTGCCAACCTGGGACGGAAATACGCTGCGTTCCACCGGCCTCAAGGGCAAAGTCGTTGTGCTCGATTTTTTTCAAACCTGGTGCCCTGATTGCCAGAAGAGCAGTGTTGAGTTGGAAAAGCTTTACCAGAAGTATAAAACCCGCGGAGTGGTTGTCGTGGGAATCTCCCACGACAAGGAGAAATCAGCCGTTGTCGCGCCTTACATCAAGAAGTACAACTTGACCTACCCAGTCCTGTTAGGGGACATCTCTGTGGCGCTCAACTACATTTCTGGGATCACGCCGCAGGCGCCGAAATTCAACATCCCCTATGTCGTTCTGATTGACCGCGAAGGCAATATCGCGGGTCGATTCCAACAAGGACACGAGAAGGAAGCCACGGAAATCCAGCTGCTTGAAGAGCGGATCAAGAAATTGCTCTAGCTGCCGCCGCTCCTTCATTCCAATTAAGAACCCTGTTCCCGAAAGCGTGGGACGGAGATTCAGCCACTGAGACCACTCCTGCCACCTGGATTCCGGCTCGCGCTGCGCTTGGCCGGAATGACGAGCCTCTTGCAGTGCGAGAAACCGTCCAACATTGTGCGACAGCTGACTCGGATCTCACTTCTTCTGCCCCTGAGTTGAGGCCCCAGGTGCTCCAATGCCGAAGTACGCCTCGTCGATTTTCACGGAACTGCGCGCTTTCATCTCCTGGTATAACGCTTCGGATTCCCGTTGCCGGATGGCGTTCTCAACTTCCTGGCGCACTTCTTCGAGTTTGGGCGATTTTAGTTCTTCCAGCTTGAACATCTCAAATCCGAACGGTGTCTGGGTGACTGGACTGGTTTCGCCGACCTTCAGGGCAAATATTGTCTCGAGCATGGGAGGTGTCAGCAAAACTCTGGGATCCTGATTGACACGGCGCACATAGCCCAGGTCGCCGCCCTTGCCCGAAGTCATCGGATCATCGGAAAACTTGGCCGCCATCTCTTCGAAATCAGCGCCTTCGGTGATCTTCTTTCTGATGTCTTCGGTTTTGGCCTTGGCTTGTTCGTCGGTCGGCAACTGATCGGAAGGTTTGCCATCTGCGTAGAACTGATTCGTCGACGCCGAGCGCACAACAATCCGCCGGACTTTGGCTTGTTCGAATGATTTCGAATTCGCATCCAGAAATTGCTTGGCCTCTTCGTCCGTTACTTTGATCTCTTTGACCATTTCCGCCTGAACCTCACGGGACAACAGGCTTTCCCGGAAGAGGTTCAAGCTGCGTTTTATGTCGTCTCGATCTTCCAGCCGGCGTTTTTCGGCCTCCCGAACGAACAACTTGGTTCTAACCAAAAAGTCCGCCAGCTGGGGACGCCCCGCAGGACTGGCAAAATACTGCCGGTTCTGAGGCGGCAAGCTGGCGACGATTTTCTCCACTTCTCCGGCCGTAAGTTTCAAATCGCCGATCGTGATCACGATAGCCTCTGGTGAAGCCGTTGACTGGCCTAAAGACTGCACCGCGGAAATCGAACACAGGCAGAAACTGCCACAGACTGCCCAGATGACGTTACGATAACTTGAACGAATCAAGAGATTCCTACCTCCATTTGGAAAAGTCTTTCACACCAACGCGATCTACTATAGTCTTTCGGCGCGAAAATTGAAACCGCCGTGAGGCGTTCAAGCACTCCCTTGAAAATCCCCCTTACAAAAGCGGGAAGGAAGGCGAAGCCTTCAGGGGGTTGTCTGGATGGGTTCGGGAAAGTTGAACGGACAACCCCCTGGCGCTTCGCGACTGCGCGAAGTCTTCTCAAGACTTCACCTTCGCGCCGCCCCTTTGTTAAGGGGGAATATTTTCATCGAACGTGGCGCCGTCGAGCGGCATGAAAAACTCCCTTACGAATAGGTCCCTGGCAATTGGAGTTCTCCCCGTGCATGCAATCACTGGCAATCAAGCTTAATATCGCAGCCCGCTGGTTGACGATGCTGGGCGTCACGATGCCGCTGGTCAGCATCGCCTTGGCATCAATATTTCTGGCCTGCGCCATCCTCGTATTCGCCGTTGAGTGGTTCATCACGCGCCGCCGTCCCTGGTTCCCTCCAGTTGCAGCGCCATTGCTTCTGTTCATGTTGTTTACAGCACTTTCCCTGATTCTTTCTCCAGAACCATTTCTAGGCCGTGCGGCAGTCAGCAAGTTCTGGCTCTTTGCAATCATTCTGCTGGTGGTCAACGTCTTCACCAAACAAAATGTCACCCAATGCTACCTCCTGCTGTTCGGTCTGAGCGTGATGGCCGCGCTGCTGGTGATTGGCCAATTCCTCATTGTTGGGCAGGTGAGCGTGGAAACGCGGCTCACGGGCTTTATGGGGCATTGGATGACTTTGAGCGGAGAGCTCATGCTGGCGTTTATTGCAGGAGCTGGATGCCTTCTTTTTGGCCGGCCCCGCCGCCTTTGGCTCTGGCTCGCAGGTTTGGCCCTGGTGGGCGTGGCGCTTTCCTTGACCTTAACGCGCAGCGTCTGGCTCGCCACACTGGCGGGATTGCTGACCCTGCTTCTGATGAAGCACTGGCACTGGAGAACTCTTGTCATTGCGGCATCGACGGTTGCGGTTCTGCTCTTGGCAGCTCCGGTTGTTATTAAAAGAAGAGTACAGAGCGTCGTCGACTTAAACGACCCTTCAAACTACGCGCGCGTCGCCATTTGGAGAGCCGGCTTGCGGATGGTGCAGGCGCATCCGTGGGTGGGTGTTGGACCGCAGCGGGTGTCGAAGGTGTTCTACGATTACCATTCGTATCCAGAGGATCGGCATCGCTCCGGATTCTTCCCGGTTCATATGCACAACAACCTGCTCCAATTTGCCGCCGAACGCGGCATTCCGTGCGCGGTCTTCTGGATATGGCTCATGATTCGGCTGGCCCGCGACCATTGGGAGGGATTCGCACGCTCAAAAGGAGACAGCCAGCGGACGAGTCTCTACGCCATTGGTTTCGCTTCGGTCGTTGTTTTGTTTTTGGCCGGACTCTTTGAGTTTAACTTCGGCGACTCCGAGGTGCTGATGATCTTTCTCTTCCTCGTGTCAGCGCCGTACACACTGCAGTCAAGGCTTTCATCTCCCTGACGACACCATGATGTTCAGCCTGGCTCTGCGCAAGAATCTCATGACATCGCGCCAGCAAGCGGAAGAAACAATTCAAGCCCTGGGCTGGTGGTATCAACACTTCGAGTTTCCCAACGGGGCGAAAACCGGCCCGGGGAAATTGCCCGGTTATGATGCCAAAGGGCGCTGGCACTACATCGAATCATTCGTGCCCAAAGATCTGAGGGGAAAGACCGTCCTGGATCTCGGTGGCAACGCCGGCTTCTTTTCAATTCAGATGAAGTTGAGAGGCGCACTGCGATGTGTTCTCGTGGATCCGTTTGAGGTGGCCATCCGCCAAGCTCGGTTCGCAGCAGAACAGTTTCAGGTGCAGTTGGAGTATGTGGTTGAAGATGCTCATGTCTACTGTCTGACGACGGAGGAACGCTTTGACTACGTGATCTTCCTGGGCCTCTTCTATCATTTGAAATACCCCGGGCTGGTGCTGGATCGATTGGCCGAGATGACTCGCGAGCGGATTTTCATTCATTCAGACATCCTAAACTCTCCGCAAACGAGTCCGGTCAGGGAGACCCCCTACTCAAACGCCAACGACCAGGAGTTGCTTCGGGGGCCCGATCTTCCTAGGCTGACGTTTATTGAGGATCTGCTCAATGAAGACGCCACCAATTGGTGGCTGCCAAACACCGCAGGACTCGCGGCCATGGTGAGGAGCTCTGGTTTGAAAATTATTGATCAGCCACATCCCCACATTTTCATTGCGGAGCCGGAAGTGTATTTGGGCAAAACGATTCTCCCTAGGCTCGTATTCCCTTGCTACGGAAAGAGCCGGGGCAGTGTTTTCCCTGGCCGGCAGGAGTGTAATGCAGCCGAGTGGTTGGAAACCTCACGCTCACTTGAGCAAACTCAGTGCTCTTCTCCCAGGCTTCTCTTTCTTGGTGCGCCTCACGCCTCTTGAAAATCGTCAGAAGGGCCTGGTTCGTCTGGGTGCGAGTACGCGGTTATGCGATCAACCACCTCCGGAGATAGTCCTCACCAGACCATGTGGGACGCAAACGACCCGTCGAACTATGCGCGGCATTCCTTGAGCGTTGGCCTGGCTTTGGCGGTTAAGCTGGCTGGAGATCATTGGATCCGGTTTCGGAAAGCACTGGCGACAGACGAAACCAGGGCCGTCTCCGCTGTGGGCTTCACCGCAGTGGTAGTTCTTTTTCTGGCGGGGTTGTTCGAATTCAACTTCGGCGATTCCGAAGTCCTGATGGTCTTTCTGTTTCTGGCTTCGGCTCCCTATGCTCTCTCGAACCTTAGCACGGATCGTCCCCGCGCTAGGCAGGAAGCACAGTATCCCGGAGGCCCGTCTCATGGAAAGTAGCACCGCAAGGGAGTTGACCCGCCAGTTTCTTCAAGCAGAGATGCACAGATACCGGACCAGCCAGCTCGTAAGCGTTCGGCCGGATGAATTCAGAAAAGACATCGAGGCGTTTCTCCGTATGAACGATGCAGGCATGGAAGAGTTCATCGATCCAGGGAAGCAACGGGACCTGTCGATTAAGTTCCATTGGGGGCACAACCACGACTTCGGCGAATTTCGATTGGAAGGGCGCATGGAAAACCGGCACATCGATCTGCTGGCGGGGTTCATGGAACGATTTCGGTTGTCACCCTCTCATTTTGCCGGGAAGAAGGTGCTGGACATTGGCTGCTGGACCGGCGGAACCAGCCTGCTGCTTTGTGCGTTGGGCGCAACGGTGGTTGCCATTGAGGAAGTCAAAAAATATGCAGAGGTTGTGCGCTACTTGAAACGCGCCTTCGGCCTGGCAAACCTTGAGGTGCTACATGCTTCGCTGTTCGATTGCACGACGAGCGAATTCCAGGACGCGTTTGATTTCGTTCTGTTTGCCGGTGTCCTCTATCACGTCACAGATCCCATCCTGGCTCTGCGCATTACTTTCAATTGCCTGAAGGACGGTGGCAACTGCCTGCTGGAAACCTACGCTTTGGATTCAGCGGAATCTGTCGTGGAGTATCAGGGTCCCGGAATGCTTGGACCCGGGGCGGAAGAAGATTTGAATCGAGGTGGGTGGAATTGGTTTGTGCCTTCGCCTGCTGCTCTGTGCCGAATGATGCGAGACGTGGGCTATCAGGAGGTGACTGTCACTGAGGTTATCGGAGCGCGTTCAATGGCGGCCGGAACCCGGCATCGGCACAGTGACATGATGCGCGGAGGCCTGTCGGTTCGGGCCATACGGTAAGCTCTTTTCGATCGAATGGGGAATAAGCGCCCGATGTTCGCGGAGGCGGCAGCGCTATACGGACGGGCCCAGCCCAGGCGAAGTCTGTTTGATCTTGTTGGCTCCAGCATGCGCTGCCACCTTGTAACACTCAGCCAATGTCGGGTAGTTAAAAACGCTGTTCAGAAAATAATCCAGCCCTCCCCCAAACGTGAGAACGGCCTGTCCGATGTGAACCAACTCGGCCGCTCCTTCGCCGATGATGTGGACGCCCAGCAATTGCCGGGTTTCGCGGTGGAACAAAAGTTTCAGCAGGCCGTGTTGGTCCCCAATAATATTGCCACGAGCGATTTCCCGATAGCGCGCAATACCCACTTCATACGGAATCCCCTGCTCGGTGAGCTGGTCCTCGTTCTGGCCCACGTAAGAAATTTCGGGAATGGTGTAGATGCCATAAGGAAAAAGGTTGGGCACGCTGGTAAAGGGAACGCCGAAGGCATGGCAAATCGCCAGGCGCCCCTGCATCATGGAAACCGAGGCCAGGCTGGGAAAACCAATCACGTCGCCAGCGGCGTAAACATGGGGGACACTGGTCTGGTAGTGCTCGTTCACCTTGATGCGGCCTCGATCATCCGCTTGCAGCCCGGCCGCTTCCAAATTGAGAGTACTCGTATTTCCTTGCCT
>Ga0187892_10011681_pt1 | contig 10664 bp, 8 predicted proteins | sample MA1701073metaG_FD_139345 | JGI IMG/M metagenome (GOLD analysis project Ga0187892, IMG submission 139345) | Bio-ooze microbial communities from a basaltic lava cave in the Kipuka Kanohina Cave System on the Island of Hawaii, USA - MA170107-3 metaG ...
TAAAAGGGGTGAAAGGGTGAAAGGGTGAAAGGGTGAAAGGGTGAAAGGGTGAAAGGGTGAAAGGGTGAAAGGGTGAAAGGGTGAAAGGGTGAAAGGGTGAAAGGGTGAAAAAAACTACTTCCGGCCAGACGGAAGTAGCCACGAATCTGCGTGATTGATCATGCCAACCACCGTGCCGATGATTCTTTCGTAGTTGCTGCTCAGATCGGATGCCTCTTCTCTCTTAAGATAACTGCAAGCCAAGGCGAATTCCAACCAGGTTTGTGTTTCAGCCGCCTCGGCTTCGACATCGTTTAATTTGCTGATGAAGGCTGCTTCATATCGTCGCTTGCGCCAGGCTTCGGCAAGGTTGGTGCAAACGGAACGGGACGAGCGGCGAATCTGGTCAGTTAAGGAGTAGGTCTCTTCCTTCGGAAACTTCCTGCTCAGTTTGAAAATGACCATAGCTGTTTCGAATGCCTTCCTGTAGACCTCAAGTTGGCCGTGCGAGATGATCTTTTCGCTCACCTTTTCACCCCTTCACCTCTTCACCCCTTCACTCTTTCATCCCCGAGATTTCCTGAGTTCCTCCAGCGTTCTAAAGAATCCCGGAAACGACACCCGCGCACACTCCGCTCCTTCGATCACAGTCTCTCCGTCCGCTACCAGAGCCGCCACTGCAAACGCCATTGCGATGCGATGGTCACCGTAGGTCTTGATGACGGCTCCGTGCAGTCGCTGGCGTCCAGGGATCGCAAACCCATCCTCAAATTCTTCGACCTGGGCGCCCATGGCGCGCAGATTTTCGACGATGCTGCGAATACGGTCACTCTCCTTCACGCGCAGTTCGCCGGCATCACGGATTTCCGTGCCCTCCTCGCTTTGTGTAGCGAGCACCGAAAGAACGGGGACTTCGTCGATCACCTGTGGAATCTGAGCGCCTCCGATGGGGCCGCCGCGCAGCGCTGCCGAGCGGACGCGAAGATCGGCCACTGGTTCGCCCCCCAGAAACCGATTGTCCAGGATCTCAATTGAAGCTCCCATCGCGATGAGGAGGTCCACAATCCCTCGCCGTCCAGGGTTTAGCCCGACCTCTTTGAGAACGACGTCTGATCCGGGGACCAATGTCGCTGCTCCAATCAAGAACGCCGCCGATGAGACATCTCCCGGCACCGTCGTCTCAATGCCGCAAAGCCTTTGCCCGCCACGAATCGACGCAGAGTTTTGGCTGATGCTTACTTCCACGCCAAATCCGCGCAAAGCCAGCTCGGTGTGGTTGCGCGTCAGAACCGGTTCAACCACCGTGGTCTCGCCCTGCGCATAAAGTCCTGCCAGCAACACCGCCGATTTGACCTGGGCGCTGGCGACGGGCAGTTCGTAGCGAATGGGCCTAAGAATACCGCCGTGAATCGTGAGCGGCGGGTAGTTCTCCTGAATCGCCTCGATTCGGGCTCCCATTTGGGTGAGCGGGGCCATGATTCGCTTCATGGGTCGCCGCTGCAGCGATTCGTCACCGGAGATTCGCGTCGCGAACTTCTGTCCTGCCAAAATCCCGGACAGCATCCGAATCGTTGAACCAGAATTCTCCGCGTCCAAAGTCTCAGCCGAAGGCTTCAGACCCCACAGCCCTCTCCCTTGGATCGTCACTCGATGGTCTGCCTGGGCAGTGATAGGAACGCCCAACAAGCGCAAGCAGGCGAGTGTGCTATGGCAATCCTGGCTGGTGGCGAAGTTGGCAATGCAAGTGACACCTTCAGCAATCGCACCTAACATCGCAAAGCGATGGGAAATGGATTTGTCGCCGGGCAATTGCACACATCCGGACAGTCTGGCAGAGGGTCGAATAGTGACGTTCATGGATGATTGATTCTTGGGCCTGAGGGTGGCTTTGTTCCGCAAGCTGCGGAGGACGAAAGATACCATAACTTGACTTACTCGGCCTCTGCGCTCCACACGACCTCTGATCTATAGCCTCCCGATTCTCGCAGGTACTCTACGAGATTGCGGAGAGTTTCTGCATCAAGTTATCCCAATTTGGATTCCAAGGGTTCCAACGGCCACAAGTGTAACAAATCAATCAGATTATCTTTTCCACTGGTTCACCCACTTTTGGTATCAACCTTGCAAATGTAAGCGTATTCTCAGAAAGAACCCTTGCATGCCATTCGTAATTCCCGTCAGTTTGACGGAAGACAACAACCTAATGTGGGTCTGCACGAAAAATCGAATCCCGAGGAGGATAGAAGAATGAAACGATCAATTCGGTCTGTGCTCAGTCTTATCGCTTTGATCACGTTTGCCTGCAGCCTAACAGGAGAGGTAGATGCCCAGACCTTGGGAGAAATTACGGGCGTCGTGAACGATTCGACCGGCGCCGTGATCGTGGGCGCCAAAGTCACAGCGACGAACACGGGCACCAATGCCACCCGCGTGGCCGCAAGCAACGACGCGGGCATTTACAGCTTTCCTGCCATGCAGCCGGGCGCTTATACCCTGAAGGTTGAAATGGCGGGTTTCAAGAGCTTCACCGAGACGGGCATTCAGCTTCAGGTCCAGCAGACGGCCCGCATCGACGTAACGATGGAGGTCGGCGAGGTGACCCAGACGATCGAGGTTTCAGGGGGAGGCGCGTTGTTGACGACTGAAAATGCCACGGTCGGGACGGTCATCGAAAACAGGCGGATCGTTGAGTTGCCGCTGAATGGCCGCAACTTTTTACAACTGGTTTCGCTCAGCCCCAATGTCAGCTTTGGTTTCCAGAACGCAGGTCAGGCTGGGTCGCGGCAAGGTGGAACGCGCTCCCAGCAGAACATCTCTCTTTCCGGCCAGCGTGCCCAGTTTAACCGCTTCACGCTGGATGGAATTGAGAACACCGACGTGAACTTCAACACCTACATCATCCTGCCCTCGATTGATGCGCTACAGGAATTCAAAGTGCAGACCGGCATTTTCCCGGCGGAGTTTGGCCGCGCCACCAGTCAGATCAACGTTTCCACCAAGTCTGGAACCAACAATCTCCACGGTTCCGTGTTCGAGTTTCTCCGCAACGACGTGCTGGATGCGAAGAACTATGCAGTCCTGCCCAACCAGCACGCTTTGCCTCGAGACCCATTCAAATGGAATCAGTATGGCTTTACCGTGGGCGGGCCGGTTTGGCTGCCGAAGATCTTGAACGGAAAAGACAAGCTGTTTTTCATGTCCAATTTCGAAGGATACCGCGACCGCAAAGCTCTACGGGGAATTTATACCGTGCCGACCGCTGCGATGCGCAGTGGCGATTTCTCGGGTCTAGGGACCATTTATGATCCTACAGCGCCGGGTCGCACCGCCTTCGCGGGAAATATCATTCCTCAGAGCCGCTTCCACCCCACTTCTGTGAAGCTCTTAGAGTTCTATCCGGCTCCCAACGTAGCTGGCACGACAAATAACTACCAGAACTCCAGAAAGCGTGTGATCGACAAGGACCAGTTTATTCAGAGAATCGATTTTGTGGAGAGCAGCAATTCCCAGTGGTTTGGCCGTTACAGTTTCGGCGACGAGACGCAAGTCCAGCCCGAGCTAAAGCTCAACGGCTCTAAGTTGATCACCACCGTGCATCAGATGATGCTTTCCAATACCCGGGTGCTGAACACCACTCAAGTGAACGAACTGCGACTCGGCTATAACTACTTTTTCAACAGCCTGGGACGAGAGCTGGCGTTTGAGCGTGACGTCGTTACAGAGTTGGGCATACCCGGTGTCGCACCGGGACCACCCATTGCCTGGGGGATTCCCAGCATCGGCATCTCAGGCTACGCCGGGTTTGGCGATGATTCTGAAGGGCCGTACGTCAACAAGAATCACACCTATCAGCTCACAGACAACTTTTCCTGGACGAAAGGAAAGCACTCGTTCCGGTTTGGTGGTGAGCTGCGTAAGGACCAATATAACCAGGTGGGCAATCAGTTTGCCCGGGGCTCGTTTGGCTTTGAACCAACCGCCAGCGCCACTCCCGCCGGTGGTGGACACTCTTTTGCCGATTTTCTTCTGGGATACTGCAAACGCTGTGAAGCCTCTGTCTCTCTGGCGACAATTCAGTTCCGCGCCTTCAGCCAGTACTACTACATTGACGATACGTGGAAGATTCGTCCGAACCTGACGATCAACGTCGGCTTACGCTATGAGAACACACCGCCTTGGTTCGATGAAACGGGAAGGCTGGTGAACATCCATGTTCCATTCGCCGACGCCACTCCCAACGTCCAAGACCTAAGCCGTCATCCCACGCTCATTCGAATCGGCAGCGGCGACTTCTATGAGGGGATTCCGTTGCGTTTCAACCCTGCGATTAAGGTTGCTCGAGACGGGCGGTTGGGGGATCGGCTCATTCGCCGTGACAACAACGACTGGGCGCCGCGGTTGGGGATCGCGTATAGCCCAACCAGCAAGTGGACCATCCGTGCAGGTGGCGGCATGTTTTATTCGCAAGACACCGGCAATCCCCGGTTCGACATGGCACGGAATTTTGCAGGCCGCCGGCGCGACGAATCGACAATCGCCACCCCGGATCTGAACTGGAGCGCCCCATTCCGCAACCTAGGGGGGACCGTCCAGATCAACAACCCCTACGTTCTGGGTAATATTAATGATCGAAGAACACCGTACGTTCTGCAGTATATGCTGAACGTGCAGCGTGAACTCGACAACCATACGGTTCTCGAGGTCGGCTACATCGGGTCGCAGAGCCGCAAGCTAGAATCGTTGCGCGCGTTTAACGAGTCCATTCCCGGAGCAACAGGCTTGGTGCTTGAGCGCGCCCCGTATCCCGAGTTCGGTCGCATCCAGGAAGTCGACGGCAGCGGCAAGGCTAACTACAACGGCCTGGGCGTGAAGCTGCAGAAGAACTTCAGCAGCGGCCTGACCTATTTGGTGGGCTACACGTGGTCGCGGTCGATAGACAATGCCAGTTCGATTCGCTCGCATGGCGGCGACACGCTATTCCCCCAGAACAGTTACAACATCGCAGCCGAGAAGGCCCTCTCTACTTTCCACACGGCGCATCGGTTGGTGACCTCCACTCTTTACGAACTCCCGTTCGGAAAAGGCAAGCCAATGTTGGATCGCGGTGGTGTTGCCAACGTCCTGCTGGGAGGATGGCAACTTGGATCCATCATCACGATTCAGACCGGAAATCCTGTGACTGTAACCACGGGGCAAGATCGAGCTCAGACCGGAGGTGGGTTTGACCGGCCCAACACTACTGGCGGCAATGCCGTCCTTCCCAAGAGCGAGCGGACCACCAGCCGGTACTTCGACACCAGTGTTTTTGCGATACAGGCGTTAGGCACCTTCGGCAATGTGGGTCGTAACACTTTGATTGCGCCAGGAATTCTGAATTGGGATTTCTCGACGCTGAAGAACTTCCGCATCGCCGAGGGCCACGAACTGCAGTTCCGCTTCGAGGCCTTCAACTTCGCCAATCATGCGCAATGGAATCCTCCAAACACCAATCGGAGCTCAGGCGATTTTGGCCGAATCAACAATACCCGTACCATGCGCGAACTGCAGTTCGGGTTGAAGTACATCTTTTAGTTTATCGTCGTTTTCTGCTTATGTCAGGGCCACCTTCGGGTGGCCCTTTTGTTTGCTCGCGTCCGGTGCGCTCGCTTGAAGGAGTCCCCAGCGGAGCACAATGCCCGACGTGAGGGAGGAGGGGAAGGATTCGTCAAAGTTGACTGTCTGACTGAAGAACCAGCGACTGTCTGTTCTCGGAAAGAAGATTGAATGTGGGAGCCGCTGTCCTCAGCGGCGAACGGCTTGCGGCAAGGAGTCGCCGCTGAGGACAGCGGCTCCCACTTTCTTAATTGATCTGTCCCTGCTGGCTTGACGGTGACTATGACGGAGCCCATGTACCCGACGTGCCGTCCGACCAATTTCTGGCGAGCGGTCATGATATACTCCGCCCATGGATGCGAAGACGCGTGAGAGCCTGTCAGAGGTGTTTGCAAGCCTTCCTGAGGTGAAGCTGGCCTACTTCTTTGGTTCCCGGAGTCGGGGCACGGAAGGGCCGCTAAGTGACTACGATTTTGCTGTCTATGTGGATGAACAGAATGCGTTGAGGGCTCATGATATCAGGCTTAGCCTCATGGAGCTGATCTGCCAGGTCGTGGGATCCGACCGAGTGGACGTGGTTATGCTTAACACCGCTGTGAGCCCTGAGCTCAAGTACCACGCAATTTCAACAGGGATCTTGCTGTTCGAGCGGGAACCGTTCAAGGTGCTGTTGGAGCCCCGCATCTTGAACGAGTACTTCGACCACCATACTCTTCTTCGCCTAAACCACCTTACCCAGCCATGAGTGCATCTCGCCGATGACTTCGCGCGACGTCATTGAAAACAAGATCAGCTCGACGCGAAAGTTTCTTGGCCTCCTGGATCGCTATCGGGGCTACTCCAAGGATGAAATTCAGGAAGACATCGACCTCAAGGGAGCAGTTGAGCGCTACCTCTATTTGGCTGCGCAATCGACGATCGATCTGGCTGAAGCCCTTATCGCCTTCAGGAATCTGCGAAAGCCGGCTACCATGGCCGAGAGTTTTCGCATTCTTCAGGAGGAAGGACTGCTCTCTGCCGAACTGGCTGGGAAGCTCGCAAAAATGGCCGGATTCCGGAACATCCTTGCCCACGCCTATGAGGATATTGACGGCGATATCATCTACGATGTCCTGCAGAATCGGTTGAAAGATCTCGGGGAATTTCTGGACAGAATCTCCCTCATCTACTGACGGCATCTTATGAGGATTGGGTTGAGCATCAGCCACTCTACAGGAGCTCGTGCCTCGTCCGAATTCCGATCGTAGGCCCTACATTCGGCTGCCAATTCCTGACGTGGCTGCGCTGCCGCTCTGGCAGCTCCTCAACTTCGGTATCCAGGTTAGCGAGCCAGCGCCGAAAGTCCAATGCGGTCGAGTAACGCCTGAAATCGCGGATCGGAACGCAGGTCGTCGAACAAGGGTTCTACTCCCAAAAAAATTACTCGGAAGACGCGATCGTCACAAGCCTTTTGCAGCCAGGTCAGAGCCTGATCCTTATCGCCCAGGCCGGTGTAAATGAGCGCCATATCATAGGGCGAAACGTACCGGAGTCTCGCCTGATCTTTCAGTTCATTAAGTATTCTTGTCGCCTTGTCTCTTTGACCCGAGACGGCGAAGACGTAGCCTTCTCCTCCCATTGCAGCCACCCTGGAATAAGCATGGGCTTGGCTAAAGGCTGCCAACGCCTCTTCATAGCGGCCTCTTTTTGCATAAGCCCGCCCGAGGTGGAGGTGTGCCCCAGCAAAGTTTGGGTCCATCTCGAGTGCTGTCCGATACTGGTCAATCGCCTCATCATACCGGCGGGCAAAATAGAGGCGCCATCCTAAGCTGGTGTTGATGCTAAGAGAGACCGGGTCCAACGCCAGCGCACGTCTGATTTCAGCCAGGCTCTCTTCGGTGCGTCCCATCGCCATCAAATGGAGCGAGTATCGTTGATGAACCGTCGGATAGTCGGGGTTCAGCTCAATGGCCCGCCGATAATCCCGTTCAGCGCCCTTCCAGTCCCTCTCGTGAAGCCTGGCGGCTGCCAGTCTCATGTGCCCTTCGGGCAGAGTGTCGTCGATGTTTAGGGCTCTGGTGGCTGCTGCCTTTGCCTTTAAATACATCTCACTTGGCGGGCTATTCTCAGATGCTCCGAGCATGCCGTAGCAATCAGCCATCATGGCGTAAGCCAGAGCATAGTTGGGATCCTTCTCAACCGCCTGCTCAAAGTAGTCGATGGCCTTTTGCAACGCCGGCTCAGTCCTTCTGTTCCAAAAATAAAGACCTTTCAGATAAAGCTGATAAGCCTCGGTGTTTTGCGTGTAGCGCTTTGTCAGCTCCTTCTGCTCTTCGCCTGTCAACCGCAGCTCCAGCTTTTCTAAGATCTCTCTGGAGATCTGTTCTTGCACCTCGACAAGGTCTGTGAACTCGCGCTGGTACTGATCGCCCCAGAGCTGTGAACCATCGGCCACATTCATCAGCTCTGCCTGGACGTTCAGGGTCTCACCTCGCTGCAGGACTCTGCCCGTAACCACGGCATCGACGTTTAGCTGACGCCCGATGTCCTGAACACTTACTTCCCTTACCCTTATAGCGGAAAACCGTCGTGCGGGCGACCACGCGCAATTGCCGCAGTCGCGAAAAGCGATTGATGAGGCTTTCGGTAATCCCATCGCTGAGGTATTCGGCATTGGGATCACCACTGGCGTTGGTGAAAGGCAAAATCGCCAAGGAATTAATGGGTCTACGGGTTTCTTTCTCGTGACGCCCAAGCCAGTAAAGGGCGAGAGCGGCGATCGCAACGGCCAGGACCACGCTCGCGACAACTGAGCGTCGGAATCGTCCCCAGGCCTCTCTAGCGACAACGGGCCCGCTCCCATCAGCTTGAGTGGAGATTGCCGGCTTAGTGACCTTGTCTTCAACGTCCTTGAGTGGCTGGTTCACCGGCGCAATAAAGCGATAGCCTCGCCGGGCCAGGGTTTCCACAAAGCGAGGATTGTCGGCTGAGTCACCCAATGCGTCGCGCAGTTTTTTGACTGCAGCGTTTAGGCTGTGGTCAAAGTCGACGAAGGTATCCGCCGGCCACAGCTTCTGGCGTAGCTCTTCCCGAGTGACCACTTCGCCAGCCCGCTCCAGCAACAGGCTTAGGATCTGAAACGGTTGCTCCTGCAGCTTGATCTTCAGGCCGTTCTTGCGCAACTCGCCAGCTTTGAGATCCACTTCGAAGACTCCAAAGCGGATCGGTCGCACCGGCTCAGGGGAGGCCGCGGTTTTATCCATCTGTCGAACTCGGATAAGGGCAGGTGGCATAGTCTACCACTCGAGTTGCCTCGATCCAAATTTCAGTTCGAAGCAAACCTAGAAAACGGGAACACGGGACATGATACCTGTCCCACGCGCATCGCTGGCTGGCGCCTGAAGTAGCTTGAGCGTTGGTCGAATCCACCTGCGTCTCTACTCCTCATCGCCTCAATGGCTTGCACGGTTATCTCCGGATGACTTTCAGATTACGTGCAGTGCATTGAAATATCGCCTGAGCCAGCCAACACTCAGCGTCACACACACCGACGCGCAGCAGAACGCTAAAAGCCTGTGGGCGCCGTTCTCCGCACGCTTCGGGCTTCTTGACTGGCTTCAAGGGAGCTGTTCACCGTGAGGGGATGGCTAGCGAAAAGTGCCCCCATAAGCATAGCTCTTTGCCTGTTCGTTCCAAACCTACCTACCCGTTCCGAAGAAACTCTTTGGAGGAAATCCGTTAACGAGGCGAAGCAGCTCCGAGCCCAGGGACGCTACGTCGAAGCCGAGAGACTTCATCTGCTCGCTCAAGCGGAAGCAGAGAAGTTTGGACCTGAGGATCGTCGGCTGGCCTTGAGCCTGAATGAGCTGGCCGTTCTTTACCACTCCAGAGGGCAGCTCACGGAAGCCGAACCGCTCTACCGAAGGTCGCTGGCCATCTGGGAAAAAGGTTCTGAACCTCTGGAGGTCGCCACTCTCCTGAATAATCTGACGCGGCTCTGTCTCGACCAGGAAAGGTATGAGGAGGTTGAATTTCCAGCGAAGCGTGCCTTGGCGATTTTGCAAAGCCTGGGACCCAACAATCCAGCAGTTGCCAACAGCCTGAACAATCTGGCGGATCTTCATGCAATCCGGCGTCGTTATTCCGAAGCTGAGCCACTCTACCGGCAGGCCTCGACAATCCTGGAAAAAGCCGTCGGGCCGGAACATCCCGAGGTGGCTTATGGTTTGAACCACCTGGGCAAGCTCTACTATCGAGAGGCGCGTTATGCTGAGGCTGAAGCCTTGCATCGCCGGGCCATCGCCACTCTCCAGAAAACCCCAGGACAAATGGATGCTGTTCTTGCCAGTAGTTTGAATGATCTGGCCGACCTGGTCGTCGATCAGGGCCGCAACACCGAAGCGGAAGCCCTCTACCAGCAGGCCCAAACAATCTGGGAACGAGTCTTGGGACCTGAACATCCAAACGTCGCGTTGTGCCTCGGCAACAGAGCCCGGTTCTACAAAAAACAGGGCTGGTTGGCCGAGGCCGAGCCGTTGTACCAGCAGGCGCTGGCGATCTGGGAGAAGACGCAGGGACCGGAACACCTGAACGTCGGCAACGGCCTAGGCAACCTGGACAGCTTTACATGGTGCAGGGACGCTATCTGGAAGCGGAGCCACTGCTCCAACGCGCACTCAGAATTCAGACAAGAAAAGTTGGAACCGAGCATCCCGACGTGGCAGCAACTCTCAATGCTCTGGCAACTCTCCGTGGAGCTCAGGGCCGCTACGCGGAAGCGGAGCGTCTCTTCCGGCGAACTCTCGCGACCAGAAAAAGGGTCTCTGGACAACAGCAACCTGCAGTGGCAGCCATCACGAGTAACCTGGCTGAGATCTGCCGCTTGCTGGGCCGATTGACCGAAGCCGAGACCTTGTATCGCGAGGCCATCGCCGTTCTCGAAAGAGTTCTCGGAACAGAGCATCCCGACTTAGGGGTGGCCCTGAACAATCTAGCGGCAGTCTACCAGGATCAACAGCGCTACTCCGCAGCAGAGCCACTCTATCGCCGTGCTTTGGGTATTGAGGAAAGGGCTTTCGGGCAAAATCATCCCGGCGTAGCCACTATGACCAACA
>Ga0187892_10011682_pt1 | contig 10664 bp, 7 predicted proteins | sample MA1701073metaG_FD_139345 | JGI IMG/M metagenome (GOLD analysis project Ga0187892, IMG submission 139345) | Bio-ooze microbial communities from a basaltic lava cave in the Kipuka Kanohina Cave System on the Island of Hawaii, USA - MA170107-3 metaG ...
CGTCAGCGTCCCCGCTCCGCAGGTCACTTTCCGGGCCCGCGCCTTCCCCTTGCGGACGACCAGCGCATGGCCCGCGTCGTCCCGTTCCTGGTGGCGCTCGAGATACGCCGCGACTTCTGCTTCAAGAGCCTGTCGCAGCATCATCGCGGCCCCGGCCTGGGCGATCGCATCGAGCGTCTGCGCGCCGGGCAGCTCTTCCATCGCGGACGGCGTCGTGACTAGCTTCAACATGGGTGGCGTCTCCTTCCCCCTGGCGCGAACCAGGGCGCATGTGGTTGAACTCACATGGAAGGGTACGCCGCCTTTCTCATGCCCTCAATCCACAACTTCTGACAATAACTCAACCCGGGACCTCCTGCGCCCAAGGGGCTAGGGGTCAGGCCGAATTCGACAGGTTGTTGAACCTACGCGTTGTCCTGGGCATCGGCGTTGACGTTTGAGGACGTCGGAAGGTCGCGGCGGCTAAGAAACTCACAACGTAACTCGCAACGGGCTCCTCGACGAGCACGGAGCCGCCCACTATACATGCTCGATTACGTCGAAGATGTCCCGGCGGGCGCTGTCAGCGGCGAGCGCTTGTTTCGAAAGGAGGTCAACTAATTCTGCAAAAGCGGCCGGTGAACTTGCGCGCGGCCAGCGTATCCCCATAGGTCGTCCCCACCAGGGGTGTGATTGATTCGAGAACGCGACCTCACCTCCCCAAGAACGTGAGTCGTGTTCGCGCCGCTGGGTCCTAGGCGCTAGAATGTCCCTTCACTATGACGATTGTCCCCAAACGCGACCCTGCCGAACGGGTCCTCGTCGACAGGATTTGCGCCGGGGACGCGGCTGCGTTCGAGCAGTTGTTCCGAGCTTATCACGTTGAGCTGAGGGACTTTGCGGCTCGATACGTGGGCTCAACGTCGACCGGGGAGGAGCTGGTGCACGATCTCTTCGTCATGATCTGGGCTCGGCGCGCGGAATGGCAGGTTCATGGGAGTCTGCGCGGGTATCTCTTCAGCGCCGTTCGCAACCGCGCGGTCTCGGAGATTCGTCGCGCGATCTTGGAGCGCCGGTGGCGTGATTCTCCCGAACACGCCGTTGAGGCGGAACGGCATGACGAAAACCCCGCCGAGCGCAACCTGGAACGCGAGGAACGAATCCGGCTCGTGGCGCGGGTTCTCGAGGAGCTTCCGGAGCGCTGTCGGATCGCGGTCACCCTTCGCTGGCACCGCCAGCTGAGCTACGCCGAGATCGCCGAGGTGATGGGGATCGCCATCAAGACGGTCGAGATCTATCTCACGCGGGGAGCCAACGCTCTCCGCACGCGGTACAAGGAGGCTTTCGACTAACTCCTCTGGCCCCCACTAGGGGGTTTTTTCTTGCCGTGCGACGCTCAGGTATGCAGCCCTTTCACGCCGTCCCGATCCCAACCCGTGTCTGAGTCACCCGACGCCGGCGCTCAACCGAACGGCGAGCTGGATCTGGCGTTACTCGATCGATTCCTGGCTGGCGAATGCTCGGCGGCCGAAGCGGAGCGGGTCCGCCGGTGGTTGGCAGGCTGGCCGCTGGAAGGTCGGTATCTCGACGCGATCCGTGACGCGCTCGAGCGACGGAACTCGCTGCTTGGTGGAGGGTTGGACACGAATACCGCGTGGACTCGTCTCGCGCGGGATACCGTAAACGCCGAGCGCAACGCGGATCGGGTGCCACCGCCGCTCCGGCTCACCTCTCAGGTCTTCGAGCCCCGGCGCGGTATTCGGCGTGTACTCGCCAGCCCGTGGTTGCGAGCGGCCGTTCTGGTGGCCGCGATCGGCGCCGGCTTGCTCTTGATCGACTGGACGCCAACCGCGCCTCCTTCGGCGGTGGGCGCCGCTCCCCCGAGAATTCGGGAGTATGCCACCGTGCGCGGTCAGCGGAGTGAGTTCCGGCTTCGCGACGGTACCCGTGTCATGCTCGCCCCGGACAGCCGGCTCGGCGGGCCGGCGGACTTCGCGGTCGCGGCTCGCGAGCTCACGCTGCAGGGTCAGGCCTACTTCGACGTGACACACGACGAGCGAAAACCCTTCACGGTGCGAGCCGGCAATGCGCTCGCGCGCGACTTGGGCACTCGATTCGTGGTCCGGGCCTACCCAGGCGCCCACGCCGTGCAGGTGGTGGTGGCTGAAGGAAAGGTACAGCTCGGATCGGTCGATCGTCCCGCGGACGGCAGGCCAATCCTGGTTCGGGGTGATGTGGGGCGGCTTGACACGGCTGGCGTCGTGGCCACGGCTCGAACCAACGTCTCGGCGGCGCTGGCGTGGACTCGGGGTGAGCTGGTGTTTGTCGACACGCCGCTCTCCGAGATCGCGGTGGAGTTGGGCCGATGGTACGACCTCGATATCCGGGTGGACGGAGCGGCACTCAAGCAGAAGCGACTCACGATGCGGATCGGAAACGATCCTGCTCCGGTGGCGCTCGACGCTGTGGGTCTCCTCGTCGGTGCCCGATACGAGATCCGTGGACAGTCCGTCTCCTTCTCGAGCTCTTCCATTTCTCACTGAGGTGTCCGTGATGCGCAGCTTGCTCCCCATCGCCATGGCGGTCGTGCTCACTGCCGGCGGCCATGTCCTCGAAGCCCAGGAGCCGGGCTATCACACAGCCGGCACCACCCTCGCCCAATCGGGGCAATGGGTCCGGGCTCGGGAAAGTCGGTCGGCGCTCCTCCAGCGCCGGGTCAGTCTCAACCTGACGAACGTGAAGCTGTCGCGGGCGCTCGAGGAGATTGCTCGACAGGCCGGCCTCAAGATCGGCTACAGTGGCGAGGTATCCCGCTCGCCGGTGAAAGTGTCGCTCCGGAGCGACGACTTCACCGCAATCGATGCGATCGGACACGTCCTGGACGGTACCGGATTCGAGCCGTTCGTGTCGTTGCGGGGGGATGCGGTGCTGGTGAGCGCAATTCCGCTCGAGCCGGAGGCGCCGCAGGCTTCTGGGCGAGTTTCCGGGACCGTGACCGACGCGAAGACCGGCCTCCCGCTGCAAAGTGCAGAAATCGTTCTGGAGGGAACGACCTGGCGAGGAATGACGGATGCAGGCGGAAAATATCAGGTCGGAGAGGTCACGGCGGCAGCATATACAATGACGGCGCGGCGAGTCGGGTACACCAAGGGAAGTCGCTCGGTGCGAGTCAGCGATGGCACCGACGTCACGGTCGACTTTGCGCTCGAACAGGCGGCTCTCAATCTCGAAGCGCTAGTTGTGACCGGAACGGCCGATCAGGCACAACAGAGGACGTTAGGTAACGCGATTGGTCGGTTGAACGTGGCCGAAAACATCGTCGTCGCGCCGCCCTCTAAGCTGCAGGACCTGCTGTCCCTCAATGTCCCCGGCGTCCGCGTCCTGCGCGGCAGCGGCGAGGTCGGGACTGGCGGCGTCACCCAAATCCGGGGTGCCGGTAGCTTGTCGTTGTCCAACGAACCACTCGTCTACATCGACGGAGTCCGATCGAACAACGTCAACGCGCAGGCGAACCAGGGCTACCGCGGCGGCTTCGCGAGCCCATCCCGGATCAATGACTTGAATCCGGAAGAAATCGAGTCGATCGAGGTGCTCAAGGGTCCCTCCGCCGCCACGATCTACGGTACCGAGGCGAGTAACGGGGTGATTCAGATTACCACCAAGCGAGGCAAGCAGGGTCGGCCCATCTATGAAATGCATTCCGGGGCTGGGGCGACGTGGTTGATGAACCCCGAAGGGCGCTATCCGACCGTTCACTACATCGGTCGGGATGGCGCCATTCACGACTACCGCCCGCTCGAGCTCAGTGCGAGCCGAGGCGAGCGGCCCGTCTTTACGACGGGTGGCTCCTACGCGCTCGGCGGCAACGTAAGCGGCGGTTCGGAGCGATTGCGCTACCTCTTTTCGGCCGATATCGGCCGGGACGAGGGCTATCTCAGCTACAACTGGCAAAACAGGTACGCGGCGCATGCGAACCTCAGTTATTCCTCTTCCAATGACAAGGTCAAGCTCGACCTGGGACTTGGCATGATGCGTTCCAAGGCCCGTGGCGCCTCTGGGAACAACACGGTGGTTACCCGTGCCTTCGTCAGCCCCTGTAGTCTGCTGAACTGTGAACCTGATCCGGCGAACCCAAACACGACCGGCTGGAACGGGCCAAGTCGCGGCTTCAACCCTTCGAATCGCCCTGAGGACTATGATCACATTTTTGCCTATGACAACAACGACCGGACCGTTTTCAGCCTGACCATTCGTCACAACCCAATGCCGGGGTTTCGGCATCGTCTGCTGGTTGGGCCTGATTTCACCAACAATTTTTCATCGAATCTCGTCGAGCGGGTTCCGGCGGATCGCGTCCCGGTCCCTGTGCTTGGCGATGGTTTCACAGGCACGACTGAATATCGGGCCACCTTTCTCACGCTGGACTATGGTGCATCGGCGGACTGGAGCATGACCAAGAGCTTCATCGCGACGACCTCCGCTGGCGTACAGTACTACCATAGGCTCAGTCAACAGGTGACTGCGGAGGGTCGTGGATTTTCCATCCCTGGCCCGGCGGGTCTTTCCGGTGCAGCAACGGTCACCACCGCGGAAAGCTACGTCGAAAACAAGACGTTAGGAGTCTACGCCCAAGAACAACTCGCCTACAAGAACCGCCTCTTTCTTACAGGAGCGCTCCGCGCCGACGATAACAGCGCGTTTGGTGAGAGTTTCAATGCCGTCTACTATCCGAAATTCGCCCTCTCGTGGATCGCCTCGGAGGAGCCGTTCCTGGCCAACTCGAATCTCGTGAGCCAGCTCAGGTTCCGCGGCGCATGGGGTCGAGCCGGGCAGCAGCCCAGCGTCTTTGCAGCAATCCAAACCTATCAGACCGTTCTGCAACGCACGGGGCAATCTGGCATTACGCCGGCATCCATTGGCAATCCTGACCTCAAGCCTGAGGTGGGTGAAGAGCTCGAGGTCGGGTTCGACGCGGGGCTTTTCAAACAGCGCTTCGGGATCGAGTTCACGTTTTACAATAAGAAGGTGAAAGACGCCATTCTCTCCGCTCCACTCAAGCCATCCACGGGGTTTCCCGGAACGCAGTTGACGAATATCGCGATGACCAGGAATCGAGGCATCGAGCTCGCCATCGACGGCGCCCCCATTCGCTCGCGCAATGTCGGGCTCGATCTCCGATTCACGCTGGCCACCAATGATGCCAGGATTATCGATCTCGGTTCCAGGCCACCGACGTTTCGTGGGTTCGCCTTCGTCTCCCAATGGGATGTCCAAGGATTTGCGCCTGGCGCGTACTTCTACAAGCGCGTGGTCAGCTCGACCATCGAGAAGAGGGCCGTCGGCGGCGTTCAGCTTCCGATTGGTACCAACGCGATGTGCGAAGGGGGGACGGATTTGGGGCATGGCGATGGCACGGTGGTGTCGTGCGCGCAGGCGCCTCGAATCTACACGGGAAAACCAACACCGTCCTGGTATGGGAGCTTCAGCAGTACGGTTTCGCTCGGCAAGCGACTCAGGATCCTCGGGCTCGTCGATTACGTTGGCGGTCTGCGACAAATGGTATCCGACATATTCACCGCGCATACCGCGAGGTTTACCTCGCGGGCAGCGGTCGAAGGCGATCCGGTGCTTTCCGCGTACGTTGGGCGTCTTCTGCTGAACGGTGACTTGAGTAATGCTGGTGCGGCCGGCCTCATGAAAGCCGGGTTCGCGAAGCTCAGGATCGTCTCCGCCAGTTACGACCTCCCGGAGCGAGTGGCTCGCTGGGTGGGTGCCTCTCGTGGCTCGATCACGTTTTCGGGTGAGAACCTCGTCATCCTGTGGCGCGAACAGAAGACGTCCTTTGGAGAGCCCTGGGTCGATCCTGAGACGGTAGGCAATATCTCTTCGGGATTCGCCCCCGGGTTGGTGGACAACGTCTTGCCTCAAGCAGCACGGTTCCGAACCGTGGTTCGTCTCACCTTCTGATCATGCGGACAGGCCATCGGAGACCGAGATAATGCCAATGTTCTTGCGTGCCCTCGCCGTTCGAGCGCGCCACATCGGGGTTGCGGCCACTGCACTCGCTGGCGTCGCGCTCAGTGCCTGCCAGAGTATTCTCGACGTCGACTTTCCCGGTCAGATTCCCACCGAGCAGCTCGACGATCCGGGGCTGGCTCCGGTGATGGTGCAGAGTGTGATCGGCGACTTCGAGTGTGCGTTCGCAACCTACGCATCCGTGACCTCCATTCATTCAGACGAGTTCGAGAGCGCGACGCTCCTTCAGACCACGGCGGTATGGGGCGAGCGCAACTTGTCCGCCGACAACGGAGACTATGCCGGCAGTGGGTGTGCGTTGGATTTCGGCCTCCAAGTGCCGATGCACACCGCTCGCTACCAGGCCAATGATGTGTATCGTCGCCTGCAAGGTTGGAGCGATGCGCAGGTGAGCAATCGCAGTATCGCGATGGCCACCGTGCGCGCCTACGGGGCGTATACATACCTGTTTTTTGGCGAAACCTATTGCTCGGTCGCGTTCGACGGCGGACCCGAACAGGCGCCGTCAACGGCGCTTGCCATCGCCGAGCAGCAGTTCATCGAGGCGGTCGCGTTGGCACAGCAAGCGAATGCGACTGATATCCTGCAATTGGCCCTGACCGGGTTGGCCAGGGTGAAGCTGGATCTAAAGAAGTGGGCCGAGGTGGCCGCACTCGCCCAGCAGGTGACGGCGGGATCCGAAACCTTGACGCAACGGGGAACGGAGTCCATGCGTCGGCACAACAAGCTGTTCCGCATCGCGAATCAAACGTCAGCCTTTACCGTCGCGGACGCGTTCCGCAATCTGAACGACCCGCGGGTGTTGGTCGCCAACGCAAACCGACCGTCGAGTATACCGTCCGTGCCGCTCTGGATTACGACCAAATATCCGGCGCTCAACTCACCGAACCGTCTCGCGAGCTATCGTGAGGCCCAATTGAGCTTGGCGGAAGCGCTCGCGCAACAGGGGCAGGTGGTGCCCGCGATGACGATTCTGAATTCGCGCCGAGCCCAAGTCAGTCTGCCGGCGCTGACGGCGACGACGCAGGCGGAGGCGGTCACCAACGTCATTGAGGAACGACGGCGCGAGCTCTCGTTCGAGGGCGGCCATCGGTTGAATGACCTCCTCCGCTACAAATTGCCGTGGAAGGTGGGGACGAGCCCCTTCACGCTCCGGCCCTACGGTACCACGTCGTGCTGGCCAATGCCTACCAGTGAACGCGCGGGCTCGTAACGGGTCACTGGGCGATCCGCTCGATTGGAACGATTGCGATCTCCCTACCTGGGACCTTTCCGCGATAAAGGAGTTGAAGCCGTGATCCAACGCCGGCAGTTCGTGCAGAGCACCTTTGCCTTTGCCAGCGGCTTGGCCACGAGTGGATGGACCACAGTGGCGCGCCGATTCGCTCCACGAAAGCAGGTGCTGATCGTCGGTGGAACCAACTTCATCGGCCCGGCGGCCGTCGAAGCCGCGGTAGCCGCCGGCCACCGGGTCACCTTGTTCAATCGCGGCGTCTCGAATCCAGGGATGTTTCCCAACCTGGAGCTGCTCCGCGGCTACCGCGGCGACACCCTCGACGACCAGGGGCTTTCAGCCTTGGACGGCCGGCGCTGGGACGCCGTCGTCGACGTCTGGCCGAACAACCCCGAGATGGTGACGGCGCTGGCTCGGCACCTCAAAGGCCATGTAGGGCATTACCTCTACGTGTCGTCGACCGCGGCGTACGACGGACCGGCCTACGCCAAGCCTGGCTTCACCGAAGACGAGCCGTTGCGGCCATTCAGTCCGGACTATTCCGGAGGAAAAGCCGAGTCCGAGCGACGGCTCCAGGCCGAAGTGGGGGACAAGCTCACCATCGTGCGACCGGGCGCCATCTCGGGGTATCGGGATACCGGCGTCGGGTTGCTGACGTGGTTGCGCCGCGCCTACGCGGGGGGGCGTCATGTCGCGCCGGGGAGTGGGCAAGATCCCATCCAGGTCGTCGATGGCAAAGACGTGGCGCGGTTCCTAGTCGCCGCGATCGACCAGTCGACGTTCGGGACCTTCAATCTGACTGGAGAGACGATGACCTTCACGGACTTCCTCCGCCAGTGCAACGCGGTGCTTCGTTCGAATGCAGAGTTCGTGTGGATCCCGAGCGATTTCCTGCTCAGACAGAACGTGCATTACCGCCAGGACTTTCAGTTCTGGCGACCGAACCCAGGGGAGCGGGGCGTCTATCAGATCAGCAGTGAGCGGGCGGTGCGGGTGGGCTGGACCCGCCGTCCGTTCGAAGAGACGGCGTTGGACTACCTCAAGTGGATGTACGAAACGGATGCGATCAACCCTCGCTCTGGACGACCGGGGTGGATCGATCCGCTGACCTCTGCTCGGGAAACGGCGATCCTTCGGGCCTGGGACGCTCAGCGCCCATCGTGAACCGCCCTCACTCGAACATTCGCAACCCCAGCCGCTGCTGGACCCGTCGCGGTGTATGCGCGCTCATTGCGGTGCTGGCCGGAGACGTGGCTGATCGCGCTGGAGCGCAGGTTCCGACTCACAACAGGCAACCGCCGGGACAACGGGTCGATCTTGGCGGCTATCGGATGCACCTGTGGTGCACCGGTCCCGCACACCCCCATCGGCCCACCGTCATCCTCAGCATTGGGGGCGGTGGGTTCGCCATAGATTGGTCGCGCGTTCAGCAACCTCTCTCCGACTCGGTTCGAGCGTGCAGCTATGACCGCGCCGGATCCGGATGGAGCGATCCAGGACCATCCCCACGGACTTTTCGTCAAGAGGTGGCTGAGCTTCGTCGCGCACTAGAGCGCCACGGTGAAGAGCCGCCATTCGTATTGGTGGGACAGTCGTTGGGAGGTTTCGTCGTGAGGCAGTTTGCTCACGAGCACCGGGCCGAGGTTGTCGGCATCGTCCTCGTCGAGCCGGCGAACGAGAATGGCAAGCTGATCTATCGAGGGCGGTTCGTGCTAGCTCGGACCCTCGCGACGAATCGACCCATTCCGCCACCCCGAATGTTGTCGGAGCAACCGCCCGTACCGTTGACTCGTGCAGACTGCGACTCCAGTCGGGCTCGGGCGGCGCGGACTGCGCGTATAGTACGGCCGTACGATCAGCTCGACGCGCAGGCACAGCGATACCGCATCCGCGCACTGTCAAACCCGGCGTGTGTGGTTCGGCAGGACGACTACTTTGTCGAGGAGTCGGCCAGTTTCTTCAGTCGTTGGTCGGCGAGCCCACATCCGCTCGGTGATCTTCCTCTCATCGTCGTCAACGGAGGGGCACCTCCTCGTTCGCCCCCACCAGGACTTGTTACCGAGGAAGAGTGGCGGAGCGACAGCCTCCGGATCGATCTTTCTAGGCTTTCCAGTCGCGGCAGGCTGGTGACGGATTCGCTGAGCGGCCACCAGCTTCAGTTGGACAATCCCCGCCTGGTCATTCGGCTGATTCTCGAGCTGATCGGGGACGGCCGCGAGCACCGATAGCTTTGCGCCGTATCGCGACATTGACGAGGCAAAGGATCGTTCTCCAGCATTGGGCTGGCATCGTGCCGGTGTACCGACCTGAAGAGTGGGTTCCCCAAGAAAAGGTGATGACAAGGGACCAGCATCGAGGGCCGCGATGGAGCTGGTGGGTCTTGCTGCTCACGGCAGCGGGGTACGGGAAATGTCGGTCCAGGTGGCCTCGGCCAATCAGCCCGACCTGACGCTGACACCGGCAATGCGACTCGAGGATCATCGATAGCGCATTGAAGCGCCTCAACGACGGCTACGTCTCGGACGTGGCCAAACAGATGGAGAGCGCCATCCGCCCGCGAGTGACCAACCGGGAATATGACCGGATTGCCAGTGCCAAACTCTTCGTGGATAGCCTGACCGCCCACCTCCAGGCCGTAAGTCACGACAGGCACTTACGAGTAGACCTAGAGAAACTCGCAACGCAACTCACAACAGCGGGCGCTGGAAGCGCGAAACCCCACAGCATTAACCCGCCTTCGATCCTTGGGCGTGCTCAAACGCGTCACTGGCACATACCGGTACTACCTCACTCGCCTCGGTCGCGCCGCGATCGCCGCCGCCTGCTCCCTCACAGAATTTCAGCTCATTCCGGCTCTGGCGGCTGCTCCGTAGGAGATTCTTCGCCATTTCTGTCAACAGTGAACTCTTTAGAGACTAAGGTGTTGACGCCGGGGCAGCACGCAACCATGCCACGGCAACCACGCCGGCAGCGAGGAGGCTCGTGATTGTAAGCTGCGTAATATGGCCCCAGTTCTTCGCCATCGGCGATCGCTCCTGAGCTTTACTCCCCACGAGTCGGACTTCACGGCCAGTGGCTGTTTTCTCATCGAGACCAAGAACGTCCAACAATGCACTCTCGTATGCGTATGTCTTGTCCAAATCCGCGCGATTGGCTCCTGCGAGACCGACGGACCAGAGCGCATGTACAAGGACTACAACGCCGCTCATAACGGTGACGATGAGCTTCTTGTCTGGCGAGGCCAGAACGACTCTACCCGTCGCGAGACCGGCGAGGATTGCGCCCAATGCCGTCCACAGGCCGAACGATAGCTTCCATTCAAATCCGCGTCGCTTGTCAAAGCTGTCCCACGCGGCTTTGCGCAGGGCGTTCACTGCATCGAAGTATGGCTGGCGATCTCGGAAAAGGCCTACCA
>Ga0187892_10011683_pt1 | contig 10663 bp, 6 predicted proteins | sample MA1701073metaG_FD_139345 | JGI IMG/M metagenome (GOLD analysis project Ga0187892, IMG submission 139345) | Bio-ooze microbial communities from a basaltic lava cave in the Kipuka Kanohina Cave System on the Island of Hawaii, USA - MA170107-3 metaG ...
CGCTTGGCGAGGTACCGCGTCACGCGGCGGATGACGCGCGCAAGGATGATCTGCATGTCCTCAGGATCGGGCTCCGGCACCCGGATGAAGGAGAGCTTCCCCGTCTCGGGATCCCGTGCGTAGGCTCCGTCCAGGACCAGCGAGTGAAAGTGGACGTGACAGTTCATCGAGGACCCGAACCTCTGAATCGCCGTCACGCCCCCGCACTTCGCTTGCCTCGCCTCCGGCAGGCGCTTGCGGTAGCGCCACCGGAACTGGAGCCCGTCAACGCCGAGCTTCTGGAACGCGTACTGGCGCGAGAGATGGCGGAAGACCTCCTCCATCCAGATCGTGAGCGTCCCGGAAAGGAGCTTCGCGTCCTTGGCCAAGTAGAACCGGATCTGGCGGGGGACCGATAGGACCCACTGCCTTACCGGCGCCTCCGGAGGGAGGACGCGATCGACCAAGTTGGCCGCCGTCTCCGCCATCCGCCGCCCGCAGCACGACGGGCAGAAGCCGCGGCCCTTTCAGCTGAAGCCGACCACGGTGTCGTACCCGCAGTCGGGACAGTGGACCCGGGCGACGCCATTCGCAAGGATTTGACAGTCGAGGAACCGGAAAAATTCCTGCCGGACGTACCTCGGCAGCGGCCCGCCGGCGCGGCGGTCGGCGAACTCGAGGAAGGTGTTGAGGTTCTCGCGGATAACATTGTACAGCAGGGTCTTCTCCGGCTGCCTTCGCCGGTACGTCGAGACGTCCACGCCCTCCGTAAGGCAAGCGGCGTGCCGCGCGAAGACGCGAATTCCGCGCGGATTCAGCGGGTCGGCGATCCGCCGCGTTACGTTTCGTAACGCGGGGTAACGCCGCGCCGCTTGGCTCATGTATCGGGATAGGACGCAGTCGGGGGACGGCCTGGTCCGCCGGACGGGCTCGCGAATCGCTTGGCCCATCGCCCGTCGGCCTCTAAGATGCGGGGGCGATGGGGCGCCTTCTCGAGGTCATCCGGAAGGTCTGGGGGTTCGAGACCCTCCGGCCGCTCCAGCGCGAGGCCATGGAGGCGGCGCTTGAGGGGTCCGACTCGCTCGTGGTCCTCCCCACCGGAGGCGGGAAGTCCCTCTGCTACCAGGCCCCCGCCCTCCTGTCGAACCGGCTCACGGTCTTGGTCTCCCCCCTCATCTCGCTCATGAAGGACCAGGTCGACGCACTCCTCTCCCGAGGGATCCCGAGCGCGTTTCTCAAAAGTTCGCTGGGGGCCGCGGATCGCGCCCGAATCCAGGCGGGGATCGCCCGGGGGGACTACAAGCTCCTGTTCGTGGCGCCCGAGCGCTTCTCCGCCCCCAGGTTCGACCGGCTGCTCCCCCCGGGGGGCGCGCGTGGGGCCTTCGCGATCGACGAGGCGCATTCGATCAGCCACTGGGGTCACGATTTCCGTCCGGACTACCGGGCCTTAGGGCGCCTGAAGCGCGAGTTCCCCCAGGCATCCGTCCATGCCTTCACGGCGACGGCGACCCAGCGGGTGCGCGAGGACATCATCGAGCAGCTGGGCCTGAAAAACCCTCAGAGCCCGTGAAGAAATTCAGGGATGTTTTCACGGGCTCTGAGAGCCTGTGAAAAAATGCCAAAGTGGCAGATTTTTGCATGTGTAACTCCTTGATTCCCAGTAGGAGCATGTTCATAGGGTCGATTAATTCACAAACTCTGAGGCCTGAGGCCTGGGGCCTGAGGCCTCGGTTTACTTGCGGAGGTGGAGGCGCCGGAAGTTCGTCTCCGCGTCGGTGATGAAGTGGACGGGGCGGCCGGGGGGTAGGGCGGCGGCCACGACCACGGCCGGCTGCTGCCGGACGTACCCGATGAAGTCGCCCCCTTCCGCCACGAAGGCGAGCTCGACCCACTCGCCCGCCGATGCGGGCGGGTCCACGGGCACCGACTTCACGAGCCTTTCCGCCTCGCCCTCCTTGGCATGGAACTCCGCGCGGCCGGCGTCCGCGAGGACCCACCGGTACCGCCCTTCGAGGCCGAAGCCGGCCCCCAGGGGCTTCTTCCCGTCGGCCACCCGCACCTGGACCGCGGCGCCCGTGGCGCCCACGGACCGTCCGGCGGCGAGGGCGACCTGCTTTCCGGCCGACAGTCGGAGGCCGTTCGAGCCGTCGTCCCGGCCGGGCGCCGCGGCCCCCTGCGCCTGGCCTTCCCAAGTGAGCGTCCCGCCCTTGATCTCCGCGGCGACGAACTCCCAGTAGCCGGTCGACCGGCACGCCTGGCCGTAGAGGCGCAGCAGCTCCTTCTCGTCGTAGCGACCCGGGTGGTGGGCGCGGAGCTCCCGGGCGTGCTGTTTGATCTCCCGCGGGTCGGACGTATGGCGCAGCTGGGCGGTGAGGGCAGCGGCGGCGACCCTTCCGACCTCCCCGCGGAAGGCCGCGTCGTGCGCCCACTCGGCGTCCAACTCCGCCAGCGCCCGGCGCGCCGCCTCGAACTTCTTTTGAGCGACGTCGGCCTCCGCGGCGGCCAACCGGTCCCGGGCTTGACGCACGGCGGCGGCGCGGAGCTTCTCGAGCCGGTGCGGCAGGCCGCCGGCCTTCAGGTCCGCGGCTTTGGCGAACCAGCGGACCGACTGCGACAGCCGGTCCGGCTCGCGGGAATGGTGCCAGGCCACGCCGGCCGCCCTCGCGAGGAGCCCGTTCCGGTCGTACGCCTCCTCGAGCGTCTGTCCCAGGCCGGCCGCGGCGATCAGGACGAGATCCGCCGGCCGCAGATCCGAGAGGACGACCTTCTTTTCCGCGCCGCCCTTCGCCTTGAACGTAATGCCGAGCGGGCCCAGGTCGACCCGGCCCGCCCCGCCGAACGTGACCAGAGTGACGTCTTTGTTCGATCCCCGCAGCGATCGCAGCCCGAGATCCACCCGCCGGAAGAGCCACTCGACGTCCAGCGCGTCGAGGAGATCAGCCAGCATCTCGTACGCGAGGCGGTCCTCCCCGGTGCGGACCACGTCCCCGATCCGGTCGCGCACCTGGCCGAGATAGTCGATGTCGATCTGCGGCTCGGGAAGGAATCGGACGACCTCGGCGTAGTTCAGGCCCGGGACGAACGCGCGGCCGCGCTCCGCGGAGTCGGTGATGCCGCGGAGGAAGTCGGCGACGGCCTTGTACGCGGCGGCGCTCTTGCGCTTGAGGAGCCCGTCGGCCCAGGCCTGCCGGACGGGGGCGTACCGCTGGACGAGCGGGTCCTTGAATTCGGCCTCCCGCCCGGGGAGGTCGGCCTTGAGGGCGCGGAGCTTGTCGGCGCGGCTCGCGGGGGCGTAGGAAAGCATGTCGTCGAGCAACTGCCGGACTTTGCCGAAGTCGCCCGATTCGAGCAGCGCGGTCAGCCGGGACTCGTCCTGCGCCAGCTTTCTTTCGATGCGCGCGGGAATGCCGGCCAGCTCCGTCCGGACCCGCTCCCCGGCTCGGGTGATCTCCAGGAGCGGGCGCGGGAAGCCTTCCAACGCGCGCTTCCGGAGCACCGGGTCCGGATCCGCCGGGAGCTTGTCGTACTCCTCCGAGGACTTCTTTTCCATGAAGGCGGTGAACTGGTCGCGCGCCTTGCGGGCCTCGTCGAGGAACTTGGGGTTTGTCGTCGCTCGCAGGAAAGCGTCGTACTGGGTGAGGATCCGTTCCCAGGCGGCGAAGTCTTTGCGGTGGTCGGCGTCGAACGTGAGGGCCTGCATGAGCTCGGGACTCTCGGTGGACGCCGGGGCCACGGGCGGCGGGGTGGGCGTCGGAGGCACGGCCGGCGGGTCGCCTCCGCCGGCGGCCAGAACCGCGATCAGGACGATGAGAAGGACCAGCCCGGCCGACGCCCCGGCGGCCGCGAGCTTCAGCCTCGGGGTGAGGGGGGGGAGGCGGAAGGGGACGCGCGCCCGGACTTCCTTCCCGGCGAGGAAGCGCTCGAGGTCTTCCGCGGCGGCGGCGGCGTTCGCGTAACGGTCGTCGGGCCGCTTGGCCATCATCTTGAGGACGATGTCGCTCAGGGCCCGCGGGACTTTGGGGTTGACCGTCACGGGCGGGATGGGCGCTTCGTGGATGTGCTTATTGAGCACGGCGAGCGCGGTCGCGCCGACGAAGGGCCGCTTGCCGGTCAGGAGGTAGTAGAGCGTCACGCCCGCCGCGTAGATGTCGCTCTTAGGCGTGGCCTTGTGCCCGCGCGCCTGCTCGGGCGCGAGGTAGTAGGGCGTGCCGACCACCATGCCGTCCCTCGTGATCTGGAGCGCCGTCTCCTGCTCGATCGCCAGGCCGAAGTCCAGGAGCTTGGGCTCGTCGCCCTTGGTGAGCAGCACGTTGTCGGGCTTGACGTCGCGGTGGACGACCCCCTGCTCGTGCGCGTGCTGGAGGCCGTGGAGCATCCCGGCGGCGACCTTCGCGGCGTCGCGCGGCTCCATGGCGCCCAGCTCCTCGACCACCGTGGAGAGCGATTCGCCGTCGACGAACTGCATGACGATGAAGTGTCGCCCCTCGGCGTATCCCACGTCGTGGATCTGGACGATGTTGGGGTGCTCCATCCGCCCGGCGGTGGTGGCTTCGCGCATGAACCGGGCCACGTACTCGGGGTCGCGGCTCATGTCGGCGGGAAGGATCTTGACGGCCACCTTCCGGCCCAGGCCGAAGTGCTCCGCGAGGTAGACCGAGCCCATCCCCCCGGTGCCGAGCTTCCCGGTGATCCGGCACTTTTCGAAGGTCTTGCCGATCAGGCTCTCGTCGGGTTTGAGCGGCATCAGGTCCCCCGCCCTTCGGCGAGGACGGGCTGGCCGTCGAGCCAGCGGCGCAGGTCTTCGGCGAACTCCCGGGCGGTGAAGTACCGGCGCGCCTTCTGCCGGTGGAGCGCCTTCAGGCAGATCGCCTCGAGCTCGGCGGGGGCCCCCGAATTGAGCTTCGTGGGGGCGGGCGGCGCTCCCGCCAGGATCCCCCGGTAGACCTCCATGACGGAGTTGCCCGGGAAGGGGACGCGCCCCGTGAGCGCCTCGTAGAGCATCACGCCCAGGGCGAAGATGTCGCTCCGCGCGTCCGTGCCGGCGATGTCGCCCTCCACCTGCTCCGGAGACATGTAGAAGGGGGTCCCCAGCGACACGCCCGCGTGCGTCACGGACTTGTCCGTGTGGTCCATCTTGGCCAGCCCGAAGTCCGTGACGTGAGGCACGCCTTGGGCGTCGACGATGATGTTGGCCGGCTTGAGGTCGCGGTGGATGATCCCCAACTGGTGCGCGTGGTGGACCGCCCGGCCCACCTGTTCGAGGACGACCGCGAAGTCCCGGAGCTGCAGCTTGCCCTGGCCCAGGACGCGGTCGAGAGTCACCCCTTCGACGTAGTCCATGGCGATGAAGGCGGTGCCCTCCTCCTCGCCGGCCTGGCGGACGGCCACGATGTTCGGGTGGGAGAGCCGCTGGGCGGCGCGGGATTCCTGCTGGAAGCGCAGGAGCGGTCCCGGGTTCGGGTGGTCGGATTTGCGCAGGACCTTGAGGGCGACGGTGCGGCCGTCCCTCGAGTCGACCGCGCGGTAGACGACGCTCATGGAGCCCCGGCCGACCTGGCCCACGATGGTGTAGGGGCCCAGGCCGTTGCCGCCCAGGGGGGGCTCCGGCGGCGGGGTCGGCACGATCGTGGGCCGGCCCACGGTAAGCACGGTTCTGCACTTGCGGCAGACGAACTTGGTGCCCACCGGGAGTCCCGAGACGAGGTAGTAGGTATCGCACCCCCGGCACGGGAGCAGGAACCGGTCCATCCGGAGGACGCCGCCGGTCTCCGCCTGAGCGCTCGCCTCGACGAGGTGGATCCGCTGGATGTCCAGGATGGCCTGGATCTGCGATTCGGTCAGGAGGCCTTTTTCGCGAAGGAGGTCGGGCAGAACGCGGCCGTTGCGTTCCTTCAGGCAGGCGTCGATCTGCGCCTGGGTGAGGAACCCTTCCTGGACGGCGATCGAGCCGAAAAGGGCATCATCCTGCACCCCGCGATTATAGCGGACCGCCCACCCCGTCATAAATCAAAGAGTTTGAAAAATGACGGGGGGTTAGGGGGCGGGGGCGGGGGAGTAGAGGGCGGCGCGGTTCTTGCCGGCGCGTTTGGCGGCGTAGAGGGCCTCGTCGGCCTTGAGGAGCAGCTCGCGCGCGTCGGAGGCGTCCTGCGGGTAGACGGCGCCGCCGATCGAGAAGCTGAGCTTGACCGCCTTCTCGCCGTAGCGGAACTCCTCCTTCTGCACGGCGGCGAGGATCCGTTCGGCGGCCTTCTGGACGCCGTCGCGCGGCGTCTCCGGCAGGATGATCTCGAACTCGTCGCCGCCGTAGCGCGCGACGATCGGGCTGACGTCGCGCTCCTGGATGCGGGCGACCGTGTCGGCGCCCCGCAGCGTCGTCGCGAGGAGCCGCGCGACGCTCTTGAGGATCTCGTTGCCCGCGTCGTGCCCGAGCGTGTCGTTGATGGTCTTGAAGTCGTCCACGTCCATCATGAGCAGCCCGCACGGGCGGCCGTGCCGCCGGGCGCGGGCGACCTCGTTCTCCAGCCGCTTCTCGAAGTGGGCGTGGTTGAAGAGGTTCGTGAGTCCGTCGTGGATCGACTTGATGTGGAGGAGCGCGTTGTCGATGGCCACGGCCGCGTGGTCGGTGAGGACTTCGGCGATCTCGATCTCGCGGGGCCCGAACGCCCCCACGACCTGCGGGTTGTCGAGGTAGACGGCCCCGATCAGGCGCATCTTGACGCGGAGCGGCACGCACAGGATCGACAGCAAGCTCTGGTCCTGCACGCTGTCGACGATCCGGAGCGTGGGGTCCTGCTGCGCGTCCTCGGCCACGACGCGCTTCCCGTGGTCGCGCACGAGCTTGAGCACCGTGCGCGAAACGCCCATCTCGACCCGCTTGAGCTCCTTCTTCGTGCGGTCGCGGGAGAGCTCGACCTTGAAGCGGTCGCCCTCGAAGACGACGATCGTGCCGCGCTGGGCGTTGCAGAACTCGATCATCGTGTCGAGGATCATGGTGATGAGCTTGCGCAGGTTGAGCTCGGTGTTGATCTTCTTGATGACCTCGAGGACGGGCTTCAGGCCCTGGAGCGACAGGTCGGTGGTCGTCGTCTGCGACTTCTTCGGCGAGTCGATCTGGATGGGAACCTTCCACATGCCGCTGCCGGTCATCGGGTCGCCGCCCAGCGCGTTGACGATGGCCGGGTTCTTGAGGTAGCGCTCGCGCGCCTCGCGCGGCAGTTCGTCGGCGATCTGGTTGATCGTGTCGGCGCCGGCCTTGCGGTGCATCTCGACGGCTTTTTCCTTGCCGGACTTGAGGAACGCGTTGGCGAGGGCGGACTCGACGAGCCAGTAGGTCTCCGCGTCGGACTGCTGCTTGAGCTCCTGCTCGGCCGTCGTCAGCAGGTCGAGGGCGGCGCCGAGGTTGCCGGTGCGTTCCTCGCAGATGGCCTTGACGAGGCACGCGCGGGCCTTGATCCAGGGGGCCCCCCGGGAGGCCCCCCAGGCGAAGGCGTCCTCGGCGAAGACGCGCGCCTCGGCGTAATCCTCCTTGGTGATGGAAAGCTCGGCCGAGACGAGCCTGGCGAAGGCGGTGACCTCCTCTTCGGGGTGCTTGTGGAGGGCCTCGAGGGCGCGGTCGATGAGCGCGTCGGCCTGGTCGAACTCGGCCAGGCGGATCTGGGCGAGGGCGCCGACCGACAGGGCGTAGCCGGCGGCCAGCAGGTCTTCGGCGCGGCCGGACAGGTCCAGCGCCTCCTGCGCGAAGCTCTTGGCCTTGGAGGGGCTGTTCATGAGGCAAAGAACGTGGCCGGCGGCCCCCAGGGCGAGGGCGGCGCGGCCCCGGTCGTTTTTCTTCAGCAGCTCGATCGAGAGGCGCTTGGCGTCCTTCAGCGCCTGTTCGTACCGCCCCTGGTGGATCAGGTTGTAAACGCCGTCGATCAGGCCGTGGATCATAGCACACCCCCGGGCGGGGGGCACAAATTTTCACGGACCCAGAAACGCCGAGCGGCCGCTTGAAATCGTCTCGTGATTTGGGGTTCGGACGATTTCAAAAAGGGCCGAGAAGATACCATATTTCTTAGGATCCCAAGGGTTGCGGTATAATACTAACAGGGCGCACGGAGGGCAAACCCTCGTCGCGCCGGTGTCGTAACGTAGAGTGGATCAGGAGCTCCGGCCATGAGACCGATCGCGCTGTTCCTTTGCCTGCTTCAGGGCGCGCCGGCGGACGAGTATAAAACGAAGCTCGCCCAGCTCTCGAAGAACACCGCCGCCAAGCACTACGCCGTCGGGGACTACCTTTCAACGGCGCAGATGCACCTGTGGGCCCGCGCCGAGTTCAACAAGACCCTCGAGTTCGACCCCGACCACGAAAACGCGCGCAAGCGGCTCGGCTACAAGAAGGGGGAGAACGGGTGGGAGAACGACCCGTCCCTCAAGCAGGAGTTCGCCAACAAGAAAAAGGCGGAGGACGCCGAGCGCGTCCGCAAGGCCTACCTCGAGCGCCTCGAGACGGCCGGCCGGGACCTCTCGCGCCAGTGGACCGACCTGGGACTCTTCTGCAAGAAAAACAGCCTGGCCAAGGAGGCGCAGGACGCGTTCCGGAAAGCCCTCGAGTACGACCCGTCCAACTCCGCCGTCCGCAAGGAGCTCGGGTACGAGAAGGACGCCAAGGGCGTCTGGATCTCGAAAGTCGAGCGCGAGCTGCGGAAGGAGATGAAGGACGGGATCGCCAAGGCGCCCGAGGGGACGACCTCCGGCGTGTCGACCCAGTCGGAGGAGAAGCTGAGCCTCAAGAATACCAAACGCGAGAGCGGCCACTTCCTGCTCGAGTCGCCCCACCTCAAGGACAGGGAGCTGGCCGACCTGGTCCAGCACGCGGAGCACGCCTACGCGATGTTCCACAAGATCTTCGGCGAGACGGACCTCTACGGCGGCCGCAAGCACAACTACCTCGTGCTCAAGGACAAGGTCCAGCACGAGCGGTTCGTGGACACCTTCCACGGGGGGTCGGCCGCCCAGAAGGACCTAGCCAAGAAGTCCGCCGGCACGGGGAAGTTCCCGTTCAGCGAGATGTACCAGGACACGCGGCCGATGCCGTCGATCCAGGACATGGTCGTGCACGTCGTGGCCGAGTCGCTGTGCGAGATCTTGATCGGGAGCCGCGAACACCACTGGCTGAACGAAGGCGTGGCGTACCACTTCACGCGGCTCATGAAGGACTCGGCCTCGACCTACTGCGTGGACCTGGCCGGCTCGGGGCCCAAGAGCGACGGCAAGAACTACCAGGACTCCGCCAACTGGCCCATCGTGTGCAAGGTGTGGGTGCGCGAGGGGAAGGACCCCAACATCGACGAGATCCTGAAGTGCACGAACATCGCCGAGCTTTCGGGCGCGGAAACGGTGAAGGCCTGGAGCCTGGTGGACTTCCTCATGGCCGAGCACCGCGACAAGCTGATCCAGCTCTGCAAGACGCTGAAGGAGGAGAAGCCCATCGACGAAGCGCTCAAGGCCGTCTGGAACTGGACGCCGGCCGACTTCGACTTCCGCTGGAAGCAGTTCGTCCGCGTGTCGTACTAGGCCCCGAATCACGAATCACGGACCGCCGCCGAAATCTTCAGTCCGTAATTCGTAATTCGTGATTGGGCCGGGTTACGCCGGCCGCGGGGCGGTGTTCGCGGCCGCGCTGGCGAAGGCCTGAAGGGTCTTGAGTTTCGTGGCCAGGCGCTTGAGCAGCCACTCCTCGATCGCCACGTCCGTGGGCTCCCGCAGCTCCGCGACCAGGCGCCCCAGCTCCAGCTCGGCCCGCGCCATCGTCCGGTGGCCGCCCGCCCCGCCGTAGTCGAGGAAGAGCATCTCCGCCAGCCGCCCCGCGTGCTTCCGGAAGCCGTCCGAACGGAAGACCGCGACGACGCGGTCCTTCGACCGGCACGCCACGATCACCCAGGAGATGCCCGTCAGCTTGATGAAGAAGTCCGCCACGTGGACGCACATGTCGGGGTTGGGAATCGTCCCCAGGTAGGCGAACGCCACCTCGCGGGCGATCTTTTTGTTGGCGATGGCGACGGCGAAGTAGTCGAGGGTCTCGACGGGCAACTGCGAGAGCTCGATCGTGCGGACCATGTTCTCGTCGGCGCGGACGCGCAGATAGCGGAACGCGGCGACGTCGGCGTCGCTCACGTTCCGGGTGAGGTTGCCGGTGTCGATTTTCAGCCCGTAGAAGAGGGCGGTGGCGATCTTCTTCGTCATCCGGACGCCGGCCGCCTGGTAGTACTCCGTCAGGATCGTCGAGGCGGAGCCGTACGTGGGGCGGACGTCGGCGAAGCGGTTGGCCCCCAGGTCGGTGATCGGGTGGTGGTCGATGACGACGTCGAAGCGGACGCGCCCGTCGAGCTGGAAGAAGGACGGCTGGGCGTCGACCGTGGCCACGACGGTCTCCGGGGTCACGAGGTCGTACGAGAACTTCCGCATGGGAATCTTGAGGATGTTGACCATCGCGGCGTTCTCGGGGCGGGTGAACTCGCCCATGTAGGCGATCGTGACCTGCCGGGCGTGGTCGCGGACGAGCTCGGTGAGGGCGTACGAGCTGGCGATGGCGTCGGGGTCCGGGTTGCCCCAGACGAGCGTGAGGAAGGGACGTCCGCGGGCGACGGTCTGGATGGTCTCGACCTTCTGCTGGCCGGCGGCGCGCCGCTGCAGTTCCCGGAGC
>Ga0187892_10011684_pt1 | contig 10662 bp, 6 predicted proteins | sample MA1701073metaG_FD_139345 | JGI IMG/M metagenome (GOLD analysis project Ga0187892, IMG submission 139345) | Bio-ooze microbial communities from a basaltic lava cave in the Kipuka Kanohina Cave System on the Island of Hawaii, USA - MA170107-3 metaG ...
GATGTTGGTCATGCTGGCGAGAGGCACCACAGCCCCTCCCGCCGCGTCAACGTCTTGAGCGCCTACCCTCTATGGCCGGTTTTGTGGTGTCGACCTATGGCCGGTTTTGGGTGTCGACCGAGGTTCTTCGAGGCCGGCGATTCCATATGGCACCGTGGTGGTTTCCTTCGAGTGCCGACAATACAGCTGGAGGCCCCGCGCATCGAACACCGCGATCTGCTTGCCACAGCGACATAGGAGCTTTCGACTCTCTTCCCCAACTGCCATCCCGGATCTCCCCGGGGGAAGAACACAAGAGCCCAGAGCCACGGCTTGTGCCGTGGATTCTGGGCTCTGGGTTCTCGAGCTCGGGGTGACCGGGGCTCGGGGATCGGAGGGATCCGACCTCTGGCCTCTACGTCGGTGCCTATTGTCCCGCCGGACGGTTGCTGCGTTCCTCTGGGCCTGGCTTCCCCTTCCTAGTGGTTCAAGGCTCTCGCGGCGAGAACTCGGGGGGCATCGTAGCAGGAAGAGCGAGCCAGCAATGGAGATCCTTCAGGGGAAGTCATCCCTGCAGATCACGCAAGAACTCCGATGCCGGATTAACGCCTGTCACCAGCAGGTGATCGCGCGCACGGGTACACGCCACGTACAGCAGATGGCGCTCGGTGTCATACACCTCCTCGAGGTCGCCCTCATCCGTGACCGCCCCGATTCGCGCCTGCAGGGGCAACACCTCGTCGTCGCATGCCATGACGGCCACGGCGCGGAACTCCAGCCCCTTGCTCAGGTGCATGGTCCCGACCGACACTCGGTCGCGTACTGTCTTTACGTCCTCATCGAGGAGCGCGACTGGCAGCCCCGCCTGCTCCACCGCCGCGCGTGCCCTCGGCAATTCGGCGGGTGAGCGGACAAACACGCTCATCTCGCCTGACGTAACCCCCTCCGAGGCGCGCTCTGCCAACCAGCGGCCGACCACTGTAGACTCCTCCCCTACGCTCTCAAGAACGCGGACAAGCGGGTTCGCGCCATTGAACACCGAGATCGTGCCGCCCCGCTCTTCCGTGTTGCCGTCCACGTCGGTGACCTGCTTTCCTAGTAGCCGGTCCGCCTGTGTCCTGATCTGGTGTGACGTCCGATAGTTGATGCGCAGGGTGGCCGACCGGCCGCGAATGTCCACGCCAAGCGACCGCCACGAGAAGGGCAGCTGGAAGATCCGCTGCCCAAGGTCGCCGGCGAAGAAGAGGGCGTCCGGCCGGCCGCTACCCAGGGCGGCGACAAAGCGGAGCTGTGCCACGCCCACGTCCTGCGCCTCGTCCACCACCACGAAATCGTACGGCGGACGGGCGCCCGCGGTCAGGTGAGTGGCCACCTGGCTATACAGGCCGGCCAGGGTGACAAGCTTCCGCCCGTTCAGCTCTGCCCGGACCCGCTCGAAGACCTCCCACAGCACCCGCCGCTGCTTCTCAGGCAGCCTCGTCTTCCGTCCCAGCCGGGCGACATCGCGGTACAACTCCCACGAATCGAGCTGCCAGGCGTCCACGACCTCAACCCACTCGGACACTAGGAAAGGGAGCGAGAACTTCTGCTCCGCGCTCTTGCTCGAAGCCTCACGCAGGAGGCCGCGCACCACTTCACGCGACGCGACCTCGGCATGGCCGAGCAAGCGATCGTGGAGCCGACGGGCGACCGTATCGAGGGGGTCCACGTCGATACGCTCACGGAGGCGCGGCTCGGTGCCGATCAGCCGCACAAGCTTGGTGCGTAACGTGCTCGCCAATGTCTCCGAAAAGGTCGTGAGAAGGACGCGCGCCTCAGGGTTGGCGCGGGCCAGGTGGGCAGCCCGGTGAAGCGCGACGACAGTCTTCCCTGTGCCGGCTGATCCAGCGATGCGGGCCGGACCGCCGAAACGCCGCTCCACCAGCTCGCGCTGCGCAGGATGCAGGAAGACGGTCCAGCGCTCCCACGGGTACTCCAGCGCGCGCGCCAGCTCGTCCACATCGGCCACCACCCGGAAACGACGTAGCGCGTCGGGGTGCTCGAACGGGCCGGCCGCTACCGGCACGGGACGTCGCTTCTGCGGGGTCGCACCGGTCGCCAACTCCAACACCGCCTCAGCGGCTTCCGCCGGCAGGTGGTCCGCCAGCGAGAGCACCGTGTCCTCGGTGGCCCGCCGTACGTCGGCCAGCCACTCGGCCGGCACCCCGTAGCCGAGAAGATCCTCGTCGGATACGTGGGCGAGCAGCGCCTTCTTCGGTGCCGCGACCTGAGAGGGTTGCTGCACGTACGCAGGGACTACGATCTCCTGCACCCGCTCGCGGATCTCGACGAGCTGGGCCGCGCCTGTGGTGGGATGCGTCTCCAGCTTGCGCCGCTCGGCCCATGCGTAGGCCTTGTCATGATGGTCCACGTAGCACAGCAGTAGACTGGCCGATGTCCGGTGCACGATCAACCGCAGGTCGCTGCTGACTCGTACCGACCAGAACCGCTTGTCCTTGGCCTTGGCGAGCTTGTGAAAGGTCAATCCGGGGCTGGCCGGGTTGACCTGCAGATCGAACGCGGTGGTCTTGACTGCCTTCTGCTCGTCGCCCGTGAGCCGCGCGAGACTGACCGTGAAGGTGTCGGCGATGCGGAACTCCATTGGGATGCCGCTCACACCACCCGGAATACCTTCATTACCTCGTCGCCTAGATGGTTGATCACCTTCACGGCGATGCGGCCCGACTTAGGCTTGTCGAATGCCCGTGACGTGTCGCTGTGGAGGGTCGCCCACGCCTCCTCGTTGATCTCGGCCTTGAGTGTGGTCTTGAGCGCGCCGTACGGGTCATTGGCACCAAGGAAGTACGCGTGGCGGACGAAAAAACTCTCCTCGTTGTAGTCAGTGTCAATGAACCAGCAGGCGATACCGTCAGGACCGTCGCTGCGCACCTCCCCGGTGCCAGGGTGGAAGACGTCCACACCGTTCACCTTTACACGCACCCGGTCACCCTTGGCGGGGAGGAGTGTAATGTCCGGCTCACCGAATATGACGAACAGGTTGCCCTTACCGGTGTTCTTTAGCTCCTCGCCCATCTGCAGGTCGGCGTTCATGCGAGCCTTGAGCACGGGGATGCGCCCGAGCTTGCTGAACTCGGTGGCGTGGGCCTCGTAGTTGAAGGCACAGGTGATGAGTACATCGAAGCCAGCGTCCCCCGCCTCGCGGGCGGCAGCCACCAAGTCGGGGCGGGTCACGGTGCCAAACTCGGGGCCGATGAAGATTGCGGCCCGCCGCTCTACCGCCGCTAACCCCTCCCCCTCAATGTAGCGCCCCTCGGCGGTGACCAGGTCGCCGGCCCAGGGAGTGAGCGCCGTGAAAGAGATGCGCGCGTCCTTGTGCGCCTGCTGCACGCCAGCGGTGCGCAAGTTCTCCAGGATCATCTGAGGGAAGGTTTGCTTGGCCGTGTACTCCGCGCCGCGCTCGAAGGTCTGATCGACCAGTTCGTCGTTCTCGTCCACGCCTAGCACGCGGTGCGGCGAGAGGCTCTCGACGGTAAAGGGCCCGGCCACGCGCACCTTCCTGTTATCCAGATAGGGCTTGTCGTGAAGGTACTCGAACTCCGCCTTGGCGCCGATGGATCGATCGATCTCCTTCTGGCGAGCAATGCGCGCCTGCCACCAGACGCTGTGGAACTCCCGTGCAGCTTCGGGCCACTTCGAGTCAGACTCGCGCGGGATCTCCCATTCCTGCCATTCCTTCCTGAGCGTCGCGTTCAGTTTATCGCGCACCGGTTCTAGTGTCGCCTGCCACTTCTCCCAGATCACGTCGATCTCGGCGTTGTTAGCGATAGACTTGAGGGTGATGTGCGGCACCCGCTCGTAGACGAAACCCAGCCGGATGTTGCCCGAGGTCCGCTGCGAAGCGGGTGCGGTGCCAGTGATCTCGGCTTCCTTCAGCTGACCCTCCCGCGAGTCGGCGAGTAGGTGGGACGGGTAGCGTGCGCCTGTGATGCGGGCGCGGGCGAGCGCTAGCGCGACGCGTGACGTGTCGATCGTGATCCATCGGCGGCCCCATTCCTCGGCAACCGCCGCCGTCGTGCCGGAACCACAGGTCGGGTCGAGAACCAGATCGCCCGGATCAGTCGTCATTAGGAGGCAGCGCTCCACTACTTTCGAGCTCGTCTGGACAACATACACCTTCTCGTCGGTAAAGTTCCCGGTAGCGGTGTCAGTCCAGGTATTCGTGCGCACTCTGAGAGGGAAATCGCCGGCCAACCGCACGTACCGCAAGCTATTCCTTGCTGTATGCAAGCGTCCGCATTTCCCAAGCACTGCCAATCCGTCAGCCGTTGTCTTCCAGTGTTGATTGTCTGGGATTGTGTACGCCTTCCCCTGAAAGGTGAAGGGGATCGGTTTCGAAGACGCTCCTTGAGAAGTCAACGAAGTGGGTTGGTAGAGGACCGTATCTGTCGGCACCTCTACTTCGCCCCGCTTCTCCTCAGCTGTTAAGCCACGCGCGAACCCCAGCCGGTTCGTTACCCACTGGTACTGTCCTTGGGTAGCGGAACGCTCGACGGGCTCTAGTGACGGGCGATACTTCAGTGCAGATGCATCCTTCGAGTACCAAAGAAGATAGTCATTGGTGTTCGGAATATCCCCCGCGTTGAATCCACCGGTCTTCTGTGTGATGATCTGACTAACAAAGTTTTGCTCCCCAAACACCTCATCCATCAACGCTCTCACCCGATGCACATTCTCATCGCCGATCTGGACGAAGACCGATCCTGACTCAGTCAGTAGATCTCGGGCCACCGCGAGCCGGTCTCGGAGATACGTCAGGTAGGAGTGAATCCCGTTCCGCCACGTATCACGAAACGCCTTCACCTGCTCGGGCTCGCGCGTGATGTGTGCCGCGTTGCCATCTCTGACGTCTCGGCTCGTTGTACTCCACTGGAAGTTGCTGTTGAACTTGATCCCATACGGCGGGTCGATGTAGATGCACTGCACCTTGCCGCGGAGCCCTTCGCGCTCGGCTAGACTCGCCATCACCTGAAGCGAGTCGCCGAGGATCATTCGATTCGACCAGTTCTGGTCGTGTTGGTAGAACTCGGTCTTGTCCACTCCCTTCGGGATGCCGTTGAAGTCCGCGAACAGGTCGGGCGTGGCCTCTCCGGCATCGTGCCGGCTCTCCCGCGTTTGACGTAGCAGATCGTCAATCAGCGCCTTGGGGTGGACCTTCTCCTGGATGTAGAGCGGCGGTGCGTGGACAACTAGGTCACTCCAGTCCTGTTGGTCCTTGCCGCGCCAGACGAGCTGCGGATCCAGGTCCCGATTGCGCCGCTCGTAGGCCACGCGAATCGGGGTCTGCGCCTCCTTCTCCAGCACCGACTGGTACTCCGCGGTTGGGATGTTCCTGCGTGTCGCCTCCTCGTGGTGGAGGGCTTCCACCGTCTTGCCGCTCCCACCCTTCCGGACCTTCAGGTTCTTCGCCACGGTCAGCTTCCGGCTTCCGCCGGCGCCCTCACCGCCCGGGCAATCATCTCGTCAAACGCGCCCTCGACCTTCGCCTTGAAGTCAGATTCGATCTGGTAGATCTCGGTAAGCTCTGCGAAAGCCCAGCGGCCAAGCGTGCCGAGGTTGTTGGCGGCGGGCACCCAGTAGATGTCCATCGTAGCCTTCTTCTCCTTTGCGTCCTCGCGCCGATAGCCTTTGATCTCGACAACCAGGTGCAGTAGGTCACCGTCGCCGTGCCCGTCGTCGACCACCACAAGGAAGTCGGGGAGATAGCGCCGGATTTCGGAGCCATAGCGGTACGGTACCTCGAGACCGAGGTTGTGGTTCTTGACGTACGCCTTCACCCGCGGGTGCGACTCGGCCACGCGGCACAGCTCAGCCTCCCAGTCGCTGTCCAACACCACCCAGTTCACATGGCAGCGCCTTGGATCCGTCTGCCAGCGGTGCGGCCGGGAGGTGTTGAAGCGGACATCCGCAGTGGAGCCGATCGGGTTGTAGGAGTCGAGCACCGCCTTGATCGGTCGCTCGCCCGCGAACGCAGCCGTGATAGCCGCGGTGATCCTGTTGCACGCCATGTCGGCCAGCTCCTGGTAGATGAGCTGGGCCGGGTAGGTGCCACCCGTGCACACCAGATGGTTGTCGAGCCATTCCCTGGTGATGCGCTTGAGCTGGCCGAACAGGTGCAGCTTGGGATCTTCCCCCGCATCGCGCCACTTCGTATAGAGCAGGCGGTGCGTGAGATGGAAGAGCACCGTGGACAGCCGCGTATCCTCCAGATGGTCCAGACTAAGGTCGACGCTCTGGCCGATGATGCCCGCGTTCCTGGTGATGGTCGGTCCGACCAGATCGGGTGTCAGCTCGAGCGTAGAGTCGGCCGTAAACTTGGCCGTGAGCCGCTCTTCGGGCAGCTCCACACGGTAGCCCGCGACGCGCGGGAACCGGATCTCGAGTGCATCGCGCTCGGGCCGCACCGCCTTCACCTGAACTGTCTCGCGCGGCGGCTGCGGCGGCGCGACGACGGGCTTCGCGGTGAAGTCGAAGGGGATGCCGAGCACGTCGGCGTACTCCACATTGAACAGCCCTTTGTCGGGTCCATCCTCGTTGAGGTCATACGACTGTCGGCGCAGCGCACGCCCGATCACCTGCTCGCAGAGGAGCTGCGTGCCGAACGCACGCACGCCGAGCACATGGGTCACGGTGTTGGCGTCCCAGCCCTCGGTGAGCATGGACACCGAGACCACACAGCGGATACCGGCGCCCAGGTGGTCAGGTCGGCCGACGGTGTTCATGACCTCTCGGAGCAGCGCCTGGTCGCTCAGGCTCTCCGCCTCGTTGCGATCGCCCGTGCGTTCGACGATCTCCCGACGGAAGCGATCGATCTCGTCGGCCGCCATGTCGCGGAAGTTGTCGTCCAATGCCTCGCCGCTCTCGAGCTGCTCGCTGTCGATGAGCAGCGTGTTGGGACGCGGGAGTGGGTTGCCGTGCTCATCGAAGTTTCGGAACAAGGCGAGGCGGCCGTTCTCCAGTGTAGTGGAGCCATCCTCGTTCTTCCGCTGGAAGCCCGAGATGTAGTCGTAGACCAGCTTAGACGTGGACGTGTTGTTGCAGACGACAATGAAGCAGGGGGGCACGGAGATCCGCGCCTCTTCCCAGAGCTTGAAGGTCTTCTCGTAGTGCCCGTAGAGCGCCTGGAGGGCCGTCTGCAGTCGGGCAGGAAGGGCGAGGGGATCGAGCCCCTCCTCCTTGCCGCGACCCTTCTTCGGCATGTCCTTGCGGATGTTCTCCCACAGATTGCGGAACATCGGCATGTCGTCCCCGGGGATATTCTCCGCCACGGGCACGCGCGGCAGCTTGACGATGCCGCACTCGATGGCGTCCATGAGCGAGAAGTCGCTCATCGTCCAGGGGAAGAGGGTTCCCTCGGCATAGCCAGACCCGCTCAGGAAGAACGGGGTGGCCGAGAGGTCGATCACCCGCGCCAGCCCAAGCTTGCGGTTCACGATCTCCAGGCCGGAGATCCATACACGGGCGGCCTCGCTGTTGCGCTCCGCCTCCTTTCGGTCATCCCCCTTGAGGTCGTCGTCCTCGTCTCGCGCCTTCTCACGGTAGCAGTGGTGTGCCTCGTCATTCAGCACGAGGATGTCCTTCAGTCCCATCAGCTCGGGCATCACCCGCTGGAGCATCTGCCCTTCAGTCTCAACGGTATCCAGATCGTCGCCGACGCGTCCCTGAAGGAGTGCGCGCCCGCCCTTCGAGAGCTCTACCCGCTCGCGGCGCTTGAACGCGTGATAGTTGGTAATGACGATCTTGACGCGGTTGACGTCGTCCAGCATGTCGACAGGCACCAGTTCGCGGCTCGCATAGTAACTGTCGGGGTCGTTCGGCTGGAGGACGCGCAGGCGATCCTTAATCGTGATGCCCGGTGTGACGACGAGAAAGCCGCGCGTGAAGCGCTTGCTCTGCGGGTGTCGGACCGCATTCACGGTCTGCCACGCGATGAGCATGGCCATGACGGTGGTCTTCCCGGCTCCCGTGGCGAGCTTGAGCGCCAGCCGCATGAGCTCCGGGTTGGCGTCGTGGTTGGCGTTCGCCAGGTGTTCGAGGAATCGCTTCCCCTGCCTCTCGTTTGGCGCCACTTCGGTGAGCCAGATCGCGGTCTCGACCGCCTCGATCTGACAGAAGAACGGGCGGCCGCCGGTGAACCCGTGATGCCGCCAGTGTTGCAGCAGCCGAGCTGTCTCCGGCGTCACCCCCCACGAGTTGGGGTTGCTGATGCCGCGCCACTGGTCCACGCGGTGGCGGAGCTCGTTGATGATCGGGGTTGGGTCGTACTGCTGCGTGGCCGTCGATACCCCGGCCCCTTCATCGAACACGAGCCCCTCCTGCCCCGTGCTCTTTTTATGCTTCCTCGGTTTGGGGATGGGCGTGATGAACTGGGCCGAGCGGCGGGCTTCGATGATCTGCCCGGTGGGCTGCCCCTGAGTATCAAGCTCCCAGTGACGCCCCGGGTACGCGTAAGGGGAGTTGAGGATCGGCCGCTCAAAGAAGCCGTTATCCATGGTCAAAATGTATCCCGGGGCGCAGGACAGCGTGTTGGGATTTATTCCCGAGTAAGGGCAGGTGGCTACACGTCCGTGAAGCCCCCCAGCGGCGGGCGAACAGATCCAACCGACCTACGTCCACGCCCAGCACCGACTCCGGAACTGGCAGTCCCTGCACTGCCAGCCGGTGTTCGGCACGAACACCCCCGCCTCGATCGCGCGCAGGATCTCCGCCGCCAGCCGGAACAGCCGCAGGTTCGCCGCCCGGTCCCGCTGGGTCCAGTACCGGCAGAGCTCCGGCTGCTTCGTCTTCGTCAGCACGTCGAACCGCAGCCGCAGATCCTCCTGGTCCGCGAGCCCGTTCATCGCCGTCGCGTAGCTATAGACCGAGAGCTGCAGCGACGCCTCCACCTGGAGGTCGGAGTACTTGCGCGCCGAGGTCTTGAGGTCCACCACGACCAGCCGGCCCTCGGCGTCCCGCTCCACCAGGTCGAGCGCTCCCACGAGGTTCCGGTCGAGAAGCTCGCCCGTCTCCTGGTCGACCAGCGGGACGTCGAAGGCCTGTTCGACCGCCACGACCTCGGTCCCGGGCTCCCGACTCCGGTAAAGCACGTCGAGCATCCGGGCGGCGAGGTCGAGCAGGCTCGCCTTCGTGTCCTTCTCCCCGAAACGGATCGGCTTGTGCTGCGTCTCGAGGTTCCAGTAGCCCTCGAAGTAGCCCTGCACGTCCTCGAGGCTCGGGGCCCGGCCCTGCTGGATGCCGCGGAGGAAGAAGGCCGCGGCGCCGTGGATCCCGGAGCCGAAGGCGAGCGCGGCCGGCACGAAGTCCGGCGCCACGCGGTCTACGTACGTGAAGTGGTACTTGAGCGGGCACCGGAGGTACTGGTCGAGCTGGCTGAAGCTGACATGGGGTTGCTGGCGCATCTCGGGTGGCACCATGGTCGGGATCTCCTTGAACGCACGACGGGGGAGGAAGCCTCTGGGGCTCCCTCCCCCGTGTCGTGCGCGTGGAGCCGCGGGCGGGTCAGGCCACGCGGCGCTTGAGGTTCGACAGCTCCTTGAGCAACCCGGCGGCCTCACGCTGGGTGAGGGCGTCGAGCTTGCGGTTGAAGACACGGAGCGACATGTGCTCCACGGCCTGGTCGTCCAGGCCCTTGGCCCGGGCCACCTTGTGGATGGCGTCGAGCTGCCGGGCGCTGGCCGGGCCCGGCGCGCGGTGATCGGTCGCGCCGCCGGCGGGACGAGTCCCGTTGACGGGCGGCCCGTCCGGAGGCCGAGGACCTGCCGGCGACGCCGCCGGCGGTCGGGGACCGACAGGAGGCACCCTGGTCGGCGCCGGCACGCCAGGCCGCGGTGCCGGCGCCCGCCCGCCGATCGGCTTGTCGGCGTAGAGGTGCAGCCCCACCCCGAGGAACGTCGCGCACTTCTTGAGCGCGTCCGTCGCCGCGGCCTTGAGATCGTCGCCGAGCGAGAGCACGCCGCCGCTCTCGCGCTCGCGCGTCACCTGGCTCCCGCCGAAGGCCATCTTCACGACGGGCCCGGCCGAGAGCTTGCCCACCACCAGCACCTCCTCCTCTCGCACCTCGTGGTGCATGATCTCGAACGACCACTCCCCTTCCAGGGCCTCGTTCAGGCGCTGGATCACCGTGTGGCCCTCGACGTAGTCCAGCATCCCGTTGCGCCCCTTGCGCTGGCGGATCTGCGCCGGCGTGAAGGGCTTCTCGAGCAGCTCGCGCTTCATCGCTCCACCTCCTCGTTCACCCAGTCGGGCGCCGCCTCGCCGTCCGCGGCCGCGGGCGCGGGGCTCCCGTTCGCCGAGGACAGGAACGTCACCCGCTGGGCCACCACCTTGAGCCGGGAGCGGCGCTCGCCGCTCTCCGTCTCCCACGTGTCCTGCTGGAGCCGGCCCTCGATGGCGACGGCGCGGCCCTTCGTGAGGTACTGCGCCACGGTCTCGGCCTGCTTGCTCCAGACCGTGACATCCACGAATGTGACCTCCTGCTGCAGCTCGCCGGCCTGGTCGCGCCAGCGGCGGTTGAGCGCCACCCCGATCTGGCACACCGCGGTGCCGTTCGGCGTGTAGCGCAGCTCGGGATCCCGCGTGAGGTTCCCGAGCACCATGACGTGATTGACGCTGTTCATTCTTCGCTCC
>Ga0187892_10011685_pt1 | contig 10661 bp, 4 predicted proteins | sample MA1701073metaG_FD_139345 | JGI IMG/M metagenome (GOLD analysis project Ga0187892, IMG submission 139345) | Bio-ooze microbial communities from a basaltic lava cave in the Kipuka Kanohina Cave System on the Island of Hawaii, USA - MA170107-3 metaG ...
AAGGAGTTCTTCGGCTCGAGCCAGCTCTCGCAGTTCATGGACCAGACGAACCCGCTCTCGGCGGTCACGCACAAGCGGCGGCTGTCCGCGCTCGGGCCGGGCGGCCTGACGCGCGAGCGCGCCGGCTTCGAGGTGCGCGACGTCCACTCCACCCACTACGGGCGCATCTGCCCGGTCGAGACGCCGGAAGGTCCGAACATCGGCCTGATCGCGTCGCTCTCCACCTACGCGCGCGTGAACGACTACGGCTTCATCGAGACGCCGTACCGCGAGGTGAAGGGCAGCAAGGTCACCGACAACGTGCGCTACCTGTCCGCTCTCGAAGAGGAGCGCGTCGCGATCGCGCAGGCGAACGCGGCGCTCGGCACGGACGGCAAGCTCAAGAGCGACGTGGTCTCGGCGCGCGAGAACGGCGAGTTCGTGATGCTCGCCCGGGAAGAGATCGACATGATGGACGTGTCGCCGAACCAGCTGGTCTCGGTGGCGGCGTCCCTGATCCCGTTCCTCGAGAACGACGACGCGAACCGCGCGCTGATGGGCTCGAACATGCAGCGCCAGGCGCTGCCGCTCCTGCGCACCGACGCGCCGCTGGTCGGCACGGGCATGGAGGGCGTGGTCGCGCGCGACTCCGGCGCGACGATCGTCGCCAAGCGCGGCGGCGTGGTCGAGAGCGTCGACGCCTCGCGCATCGTGATCAAGCCCGATCCCGACGCCGACGGCGCCGACTCCGCGCCCGACATCATCAACCTGATCAAGTACCGGCGCTCCAACCAGAACACCTGCATCAACCAGAAGCCGATCGTGAAGGTCGGCCAGCGCATCCGGAAGGGGCAGGTGATCGCGGACGGCGCGGCCACCGACCGCGGCGAGCTCGCGCTCGGCCGCAACATCCTGGTCGCGTTCATGCCCTGGGGCGGGTACAACTTCGAGGACTCGATCCTGATCTCGGAGAAGATCGTCAAGGACGACCTCTTCACCTCGATCCACATCGAGGAGTTCGAGGTCGTCGCGCGCGACACCAAGCTCGGCCGCGAGGAGATCACGCGCGACATCCCGAACGTCGGCGAGGAGGCGCTCGCCGACCTCGACGAGTCGGGCATCGTGCGCATCGGCGCCGAAGTCCAGCCCGACGACATCCTGGTCGGCAAGATCACGCCCAAGGGCGAGACCCAGCTCTCTCCCGAAGAGCGGCTCTTGCGCGCGATCTTCGGCGAGAAAGCCGGCGACGTGCGCGACACCTCGCTGCGTGTGCCGCCGGGCCAGAGCGGGATCGTGATCGGCGCGCGCGTGTTCAGCCGCCGCGGCACCGACAAGGACGACCGCGGCCGCTCGATCACCGACGCCGAGATCGCGAAGCTGCGCATCGACCAGGAGGACGAGATCCGGATCGTCCGCGAGTCGGCGCTGAACCGCGTGAAGGAGCTCCTGATCGGCGAGCGCTCGAGCGTGCGCATGGCCGACGAGCGCAAGAAGGACGCCTGGCTCTCGCCCGGCGACACCATCACCGACGCGCTGATCGCCGAGGTGCCGCGCCGCAAGTGGCGCGACATCCGGGTCGAGAACGCGGCCAAGCAGACGCGCATCGAGGCGACGCTCGCGGCGGCCGAGGAGCAGGCCAGCCTGATCAAGACGGTCTTCGAGGAGAAGATCGGGCGCTTGAAGAAGGGCGACGAGCTGCCGCCCGGCGTGTTCAAGATGGTGAAGGTCTACGTCGCGACCAAGCGCAAGCTCTCGGTCGGCGACAAGATGGCCGGACGCCACGGCAACAAGGGCGTCATCTCGCGCATCCTGCCCGAGGAGGACATGCCGTACATGCCGAACGGCGAGCCGGTCGAGCTGGTGCTGAACCCGCTCGGCGTGCCCTCGCGCATGAACATCGGCCAGATCCTCGAGACGCACCTGGGCTGGGCGGCGCGCGGTCTCGGCGAGCAGGTGCAGGCGCACCTCGACGAGCACTACTCGCCCGCCAAGCTGCGCGAGCGCTTCAAGGCGATCATTTCCAAGCCGGGCGCGAAGAAGCTGGTCGACGAGCTCCAGGACGACGAGGTGATCGACATGGCGCGCAGGCACGTGCGCGGCGTGCACACCGCGACGCCCGTGTTCGACGGCCCGTCCGAGGACGAGATCAAGTCCGCGCTGACCGACGCCGGCATGCCCGACACCGGTCAGACGGTGCTGTTCGACGGCCGCTCCGGTGAAGCGTTCCACGGCGACGTGACCGTGGGGATCATGTACATGATGAAGCTCCACCACCTGGTCGACGACAAGATCCACGCGCGCTCGATCGGTCCCTACTCGCTCGTCACCCAGCAGCCGCTCGGCGGCAAGGCCCAGTTCGGCGGCCAGCGGCTGGGCGAGATGGAGGTGTGGGCGATGGAAGCCTACGGCGCGGCCTACGCGCTGCAGGAGTTCCTGACCGTGAAGTCCGACGACGTGATCGGACGCACGCGCATGTACGAGTCGATCGTGAAGGGCGACTGCGAGCTCATGCCGGGCCTGCCGGAGAGCTTCAATGTGCTCATCAAAGAGATGCAGAGCCTCGGGCTCAACATCGATCTGCTCGAAGACATCCAGTAACCGACGACAGACGAAGGGAGTGCCCTAGATGCGCGACCTCTACAATCTCTTCGAGAAGCCGAAGGATCCGCTCAGCTTCTCCGGCATGAAGATCACGATCGCCTCGCCGGAGAAGATCCGCGAGTGGTCGTACGGCGAAGTGAAGAAGCCCGAGACGATCAACTACCGGACGTTCAAGCCGGAACGCGACGGGCTCTTCTGCGCCAAGATCTTCGGCCCGGTCAAGGACTACGAGTGCAACTGCGGCAAGTACAAGCGCATGAAGCACCGCGGCGTCGTGTGCGAGAAGTGCGGCGTCGAGGTGATCCAGTCCAAGGTGCGCCGCGAGCGCATGGGCCACATCACGCTGGCCGCGCCGGTCGCCCACATCTGGTTCCTGAAGTCGCTACCCAGCCGCATCGGCAATCTGCTCGAGCTGACGCTGAAGGACCTCGAGCGCGTGCTCTACTTCGAGTCGCACATCGTGATCGACCCGCTCGACTCAGCCCTGCGCCGCGGTGAGCTGCTCTCCGACGAGCGGCTCATGCAGTGCAAGGAGGAGTTCGGCCCGAACGCGTTCAAGTACGGCATCGGCGCCGAGGCGATCCGCGAGATCCTGGCCAAGATCGAGGTCGACGACGAGACGCTCTCGCTGCGCACCGAGATGAAGGAGGCGACCAGCGAGGCGAAGCGCAAGAAGCTGGCCAAACGCCTGAAGGTGCTCGATGCGTTCAAGGAGTCCGCGAACAAGCCGGAGTGGATGATCCTCGAGGTCGTGCCGGTGATCCCGCCCGACCTGCGCCCGCTCGTGCCGCTCGACGGCGGCCGTTTCGCGACCTCCGACCTGAACGACCTGTACCGGCGCGTGATCAACCGCAACAACCGCCTGAAGCGGCTGCTCGAGCTGAACGCGCCCGAGGTCATCATCCGCAACGAGAAGCGCATGCTGCAGGAGGCCGTCGACGCGCTGTTCGACAACGGCCGGCGCGGCAAGGTGATCACGGGCCCGAACAAGCGCCCGCTGAAGTCGCTCTCCGACATGCTGAAGGGCAAGCAGGGCCGGTTCCGCCAGAACCTGCTCGGCAAGCGCGTCGACTACTCCGGCCGCTCGGTGATCGTGGCGGGTCCGGAGCTGCGCCTGCACCAGTGCGGCCTGCCCAACAAGATGGCGCTCGAGATCTTCAAGCCGTTCATCTACTCCAAGCTCGAGCAGCGCGGCTACGTCACCACCATCAAGGCCGCGAAGAAGATGGTGGAGAAGGAGCGGCCCGAGGTCTGGGACATCCTGGCCGAGGTGATCCAGGAGCACCCGGTCATGCTGAACCGCGCTCCGACGCTGCACCGGCTCGGCATCCAGGCGTTCGAGCCGGTGCTGATCGACGGCAAGGCGATCCAGCTCCACCCGCTGGTCTGCTTCGCCTTCAACGCCGACTTCGACGGCGACCAGATGGCCGTGCACCTGCCGCTCTCGGTCGAGGCCCAGATCGAGGCGCGCGTGCTGATGATGAGCACGAACAACATCCTCTCGCCGGCCAGCGGCAAGCCGATCATCACGCCCACCCAGGACATCGTGCTCGGCGCCTACTACCTGACGCGCGAGCGCCTGTTCGCGCAGGGCGAGGGCATGAAGTTCGCCTCGATCGACGACATGCGCGCGGCCTACGACGCCGGCGTGGTCGATCTGCAGGCGAAGGTCGAGGTGCGCATCGAGGGCGCGCGGCAGTCGACCACGGTCGGGCGCGCGCTGTTCTTCGACATCGTGCCCGAGGGCGTGCCGTTCGAGCTCGTGAACCGGGTGATGGACCGCAAGACGCTCGGCGAGCTCGTGAACGAGGTCTACCGCCGGGTCGGCAACAAGGCGACGGTCATCCTGTCCGACCGGCTGCGCACGCTCGGCTACGAGTTCGCGACCCGCGCGGGCATCTCGATCTGCATCGACGACATGAAGGTGCCGAAGACCAAGGCGAGCCTGATCTCCGAGGCGCAGGACGACGTCGGCGAGTTCCAGCGCCAGTACCAGGAAGGCCTGATCACCGACGGCGAGCGCTACAACAAGGTGGTCGACCGCTGGGCGGCCGTCACCGACGAGCTGTCGCAGAACCTGATGGCGGCGATCGCGCACGAGGAGACGCTCGACCACTCGGCCAACAAGGTCACCGTGCCGAGCATGAACTCGATCTTCATGATGGTCGACTCGGGCGCGCGCGGCTCCGCGCAGCAGGTGCGCCAGCTGGCCGGCATGCGCGGGCTGATGGCGAAGCCCTCGGGCGAGATCATCGAGCGGCCGATCCTCGCGAACTTCCGCGAGGGCCTGTCGGTGCTCGAGTACTTCATCTCGACCCACGGCGCGCGCAAGGGCCTCGCGGACACCGCGCTCAAGACCGCGAGCTCCGGCTACCTGACGCGGCGCCTGGTCGACGTCGCGCAGGACATGATCGTGAACGAGCTCGACTGCGGCAGCATCGACGGCATCGAGATCCACCAGCTCGTCGAGGGCGGCGAGGTCATCGAGCGGCTCGGCGACCGCATCCTGGGCCGCGTCGCGCTGGCCGACATCAACGACCCGATCACCAACGCCGTGCTGGTCGGCGCCAACCAGGAGATCGACGAGGAGAAGGTCCGCAAGCTCGAGGACGCGGGCGTCGAGCACGTCACGATCCGCTCGGTGCTCACGTGCAACGCGATGCGCGGCGTGTGCGCGCACTGCTACGGGCGCGACCTCGGCCAGGGCAAGCTCGTGAACCTCGGCGAGGCGGTCGGCGTGATCGCGGCGCAGTCGATCGGCGAGCCGGGCACGCAGCTCACCATGCGCACCTTCCACATCGGCGGGACGGCCACGCAGCGCGTGGAGCAGTCGCACGTCGAGGCGCGCAACGAGGGCGCGATCAAGTACCTGAACGTCGTCACGATCCGCGACAAGCACGGCTCGATCATCGTGATGAACCGCAACGGCGAGATCTCGGTGGTCGATCCGACCGGCCGCGAGCGCGAGCGCTACCCGGTGGTGTACGGCGCGAAGCTGCACCTCGAGGACGGCGCACCGATCAAGGCGGGCGGGCTGATCCACGAGTGGGATCCGTTCCAGACCCCGATCCTTGCCAACGTCAAAGGCCGCGTGAAGTTCGGCGACATCACCGCGGGCCAGACCATGGAAGAGCAGGTGGACGAGTTCACCGGGCTCTCGCGCAAGGTCATCGTCGAGGCCAAGGATCCAGACCTGCGCCCGCGCATCGTGATCGAGGACGAGCAGGGCAACACGCTGCAGTCCTACATGATGCCCGTGGGCGTGAACATCTCGGCCAACGAGGACGAGCTGGTCGAGCCCGGCGACACGCTCGCGCGCATCCCGCGCGAGACGACCAAGACCAAGGACATCACCGGCGGTCTGCCGCGCGTCGCGGAGCTGTTCGAGGCCCGCAAGCCCAAGGAGTTCGCGATCGTCTCGGAGATCGACGGCTCCGTGTCCTTCGGTCCCGACGTGCGCGGCAAGCGCCGCGTGATCGTCACGCCGGAGACGGGCGAGCCCAAGAACTACGACATCCCGAAGGGCAAGCACATCGCGGTGCACGAGGGCGACTTCGTGCGCGCGGGCGAGGCGCTGATGGGCGGCTCGTCGAACCCGCACGACATCCTGAAGATCAAGGGCGAGAAGGAGCTCGCGAAGTACCTGCTCGACGAGGTCCAGGAGGTCTACCGGCTGCAGGGCGTGTCGATCAACGACAAGCACATCGAGGTGATCGTCCGGCAGATGCTGCGCTGGGTGCGCGTGACGGAGGTCGGCGACACCGACTTCCTGATCGGCGAGCAGGTCGAGAAGCACGTCTTCGACGCCGCCAACGCCCAGATGGACAAGGAGGGCAAGAAGCCCGCGCGCTCCGAGGCGATCCTGCTCGGGATCACCAAGGCGTCGCTCTCGACCGAGAGCTTCATCTCGGCCGCCTCGTTCCAGGAGACCACGAAGGTCCTCACCGAGGCCTCGATCTCGGGCAAGACCGACCGACTGCTCGGGCTGAAGGAGAACGTGATCATGGGCCGGCTCATCCCCGCGGGGACGGGCATGCCGCGTTATCGCTACATGGGGATCCGGATCGAAGGCGCGGACGAGGGGCTCGAGGAGGAGCCGTCCGAGTCGCGATCCACCTCGCGTAGCGGCGAGGCTGCCGAAGCCGGGCTCATGGCGCGCTCCGGAGGGGCGAGCGGGAGCGAAGGCCTGGAGGTCTGACGGAGCCCGAGCTTCGCTCCGCTTTCGCACCCGTTCGGCGCGGTTGACACTGATCGGTTTCCCAATATAATTCGCCCCCTTCCGAGCGGAGGACGCAGATCCCTGAAGGGTATGCCTCCGGGGAGCTCGCTCGGAAGGAAACTCCGCACACGAGTCGACGTCCACCGGGACAGATCGCAGGGGGGTGAGACTCCCTGACCTGCGACCGTCCAGCGGGCACGCCGACGTTTGCGCATACAGAGGCCCCGATGCCGACGATTCAACAGCTCGTCCGCAGTGGACGCGCGATCAAGCAGAAGAAGATCAAGGCGCGCGATCTGATGCAGTGCCCGCAGCGGCGCGGCGTGTGCATCCGCGTGTCGACGCAGACGCCGAAGAAGCCGAACTCGGCGCTGCGCAAGGTCGCGCGCGTGCGGCTCTCGAACGGGCGCGAGGTCTGGGCCTACATCCCGGGCGAGGGCCACAACCTGCAAGAACACTCCGTGGTGTTGGTGCGCGGCGGCCGCGTCAAGGACCTCCCGGGCGTCCGCTACCACATCGTGCGCGGCACGCTCGACACTCTCGGCGTCGACGGGCGCAACCAGGGCCGCAGCCGCTACGGCACGAAGCGGCGCAAGTAGGAGCTCGAGATGCCCCGTCGACGAGAAGTTCCCCGCCGCGACGCCGCGCCGGATCCCAAGTACGGGGACCGCCAGCTCGCCAAGTTCATCAACGTGTTGATGAGCCAGGGCAAGAAGAGCACGGCCGAGTCGATCGCCTACGGCGCCCTCGGCCTGGTCGAGGAGCGCGGCCAGGAAGAGCCCGTGCGCGTCTTCCGCCGCGCGCTCGAGAACGTGCGCCCGCGCGTCGAGGTGAAGAGCCGGCGCGTCGGCGGCGCGACCTACCAGGTCCCGGTCGAGGTCTCGCCGAGCCGCGGCTCCGCGCTCGCCATGCGCTGGGTCGTGCAGTTCGCGCGCGCGCGCGCCGGCAAGTCGATGCAGGAGAAGCTCGCGGCCGAGCTGCTCGACGCCGCCGCCGAGCGCGGCGAAGCCGTGCGCAAGCGCGAGGAAACCCATCGCATGGCGGACGCCAACAAGGCGTACGCCCACTACCGCTGGTGAGGCGGCTGGATCATGTCCCGGGACCGCTCGCTCGAACGCACGCGCAACATCGGCATCATGGCCCACATCGATGCCGGTAAGACGACGACGACCGAGCGGATCCTGTTCTACACCGGCCGCAACTACCGTCTCGGCGAGGTGCACGAGGGCACCGCGACGATGGACTGGATGGAGCAGGAGCAGGAGCGCGGCATCACGATCACGTCGGCCGCGACCACCTGCCACTGGCGCGACCACCGCATCAACCTGATCGACACGCCGGGCCACGTCGACTTCACGATCGAGGTCGAGCGCAGCCTGCGCGTGCTCGACGGCGCGGTCGCGGTGTTCTGCGCGGTGGGCGGCGTCGAGCCGCAGTCCGAGACCGTCTGGCGCCAGGCCGACAAGTACGGCGTTCCGCGCATCGCGTTCGTGAACAAGATGGACCGGATCGGCGCGAACCTGTCCGAGGTGGTCGCGCAGATGCGCACCAAGCTCGGCGCGAACCCCGTGCTGCTGCAGCTCCCGATCGGCAGCGAGGACCGCTTCGCCGGCGTGGTCGACCTGATCACGCTGAAGGCGATCATCTGGAAGGACGAGTCGCAGGGCGCGCAGTTCAGCGTCGAGCCGATTCCCGCCGCGATGGAGGCGCAGGTCGCGGAGTATCGCGACAAGCTGCTCGAGTCCGTCGCCGAGTACGACGAGACCCTGCTCGCGCGCTACCTGAACTCCGAGCCGGTCGGCGAGGACTCGATCCGCAAGGCGGTGCGCGAGGCGGCGATCCGGCTCAAGCTCGTGCCGGTGCTGTGCGGCGCCGCGTTCAAGAACAAGGGCGTGCAGCCGCTGCTCGACGCCGTGGTCGACTACCTGCCGTCGCCGCTCGACGTGCCGCCCGTGCAGGGCGTCGACGCGAAGGGCAACACCGTCGAGCGTCCCGCCAAGCCCGACGCGCCGTTCGCCGCGCTCGCCTTCAAGATCATGAGCGACCACCACGTCGGCCAGCTCGTGTTCGTGCGCGTCTACTCGGGCACGCTCAAGGTCGGCCAGAACGTCAAGAACTCCACGCAGGACCGGCGCGAGCGGGTCGGACGCATGCTGCAGATGCACGCGAACCACCGCGAGGACATCGAGTCGATCTCGGCCGGCGACATCGCCGCGATCGTCGGGCTGAAGAAGACGCTGACCGGCGACACGCTGTGCGCCGAGAACGCCTCGCTCGTGCTCGAGTCGATCGAGTTCCCCACGCCGGTGATCGAGATCGTGATCGAGCCCAAGACCAAGGCCGATCAGGAGAAGCTCTCCGAGGCGCTGGGCAAGCTCGCGGTCGAGGATCCGTCCTTCCGCGTGCACACCAACGAAGAGACCGGCCAGACGCTGATCGCCGGTCAGGGCGAGCTGCACCTCGAGATCATCATCGACCGCCTGCTGCGCGAGTTCCGGGTCGCGGCCAACGTCGGCAAGCCGCAGGTCGCGTACAAGGAGACGATCCTGCAGGCCGCGAAGGCCGAGGGCCGCTTCATCCGCCAGTCCGGCGGCAAGGGTCAGTACGGCCACGTCGTGCTCGAGGTGGAGCCGAACGAGCGCGGCAAGGGCATCGAGTACGAAACGAAGAGCGTCCAGGGCCGCGTGCCGCGCGAGTTCTGGAAGGCGATCGGGCAGGGCGCGCGCGAGGCGCTGCAGACCGGCACGCTGGCCGGCTTCCCGGTCGTCGACGTGCGCGTGCGGCTGGTCGACGGCTCGTTCCATGAGGTCGATTCGTCCGAGCTCGCGTTCAAGATCGCCGCCTCGATGGGCGTAAAGGACGCGCTCGACGCGGGCAGGCCGATCCTGCTCGAGCCCGTGATGTTCACCGAAGTGGTCGCGCCCGAGCTCGGCATGGGCGCGGTGATCGACGACCTGAACGCGCGCCGCGGCCGGATCACGATGGTCGAGCCGCGCGGCAACGCGCAGGTGATCCACGCCGAGGTGCCGCTCGGCAAGATGTTCGGGTACGTGTCGAGCCTGCGTTCGATCACACAGGGGCGCGCGACCTACACCATGAAGTTCCAGCATTACGCTCCCGCGCCCGAGTCGGTCTCGGCCAGCGTGGTGCAAAGCGCCTAACACCCGGCCAACGGCCGGCTCCTCTCGGGGGTCAAGTCGAAATGTCCAAGGAGAAGTTCGAGCGAACGAAGCCTCACGTGAACGTGGGGACGATCGGGCACGTGGATCACGGGAAGACGACGCTGACGGCGGCGATCACGGCGCGTCAGGCGACGAAGAAGCTGGCGCAGGTGATGCGTTTCGATCAGATCGACAAGGCGCCGGAGGAGCGGGAGCGCGGGATCACGATCGCGACGGCGCACGTGGAGTACGAGTCGCCGAAGCGTCACTACGCGCACGTGGACTGTCCGGGACACGCGGACTACGTGAAGAACATGATCACGGGTGCGGCGCAGATGGACGGGGCGATCCTGGTGGTGTCGGCGGCGGATGGTCCGATGCCGCAGACGCGGGAGCACGTGTTGCTCGCGAAGCAGGTGAACGTGCCGTTCATGGTGGTGTTCCTGAACAAGGTGGACATGGTGGACGACCCGGAGCTTCTCGAGCTGGTGGAGCTCGAGGTGCGGGAGCTCTTGTCGAAGAACGATTTCAACGGGGACGAGACGCCGATCATTCGGGGCAGCGCGCTGAACGCGGGCAAGGATCCTTCGGACGACGCGGCGAACAAGTGCATCGACGAGCTGATGGATGCGCTGGACTCGTGGATCCCGGAGCCGAAGCGAGCGCTGGACAAGCCGTTCCTGATGCCGATCGAGGACGTG
>Ga0187892_10011686_pt1 | contig 10661 bp, 12 predicted proteins | sample MA1701073metaG_FD_139345 | JGI IMG/M metagenome (GOLD analysis project Ga0187892, IMG submission 139345) | Bio-ooze microbial communities from a basaltic lava cave in the Kipuka Kanohina Cave System on the Island of Hawaii, USA - MA170107-3 metaG ...
ACCATGATGCCGACGACCATGGCGAGGCCGTCGACGGTGCGGAGCGTGGGACGGAGGGTGGTGGAGGCTGGTGGAGGTGGGTGGAGGATGGTGAAGGTTCGTGGAGGGCGCTGCTAATGCCGTACCTTCACCGGGGCCGCGGGCCGGGCAGGCGCCCGCGCGCGGACCGGCGCCGGGATCGATGGCCGCACGTCACGACCCCGAGGCGCTGGGTGCGAGCCGCGCCGCGGCTCGTACGCGCTGCCCCGGGATGCGCGGGGCCGCGGCTCGACTCGCCGAGCCGGCTCGCGCTCGCGCGGCATCAGGTAACCGGGTCTTCCCGCAGCCCGGGCGCGCCCAAAAGTGGTGGTGCGCGGATAGTAGTAGCCCGGGTAGCCGTACCCGAACGGATACGGATACCGCACGTCGAAGAAGAACGGGCTGCCGCTCGAGAACCAGTACCGGCCGTAGGGGCACATCCCCCAGGGTCCATAGAACGCCGGCCCCCAGCACCCGGTGGCTCCGTAGTAGCGATAGAACGGGTATCCGAAGTAGCCGTACGAGGGGTAGCCGAACGACAGGTGCACGCCGACGCGATACGGCGACGCGACTCCGCCGTCGTACGCGGTCGCGTCGCCCACGGCATACCGGACTTCGTCGTACTCGAACCGCGCGCCGCCCGCCATGCGATGCACGAGGTCGAGCAGCCCCGCCTCGGCGTCGTCGGCCACGGGACCCAGGAGGCGGTAATCCCAGTGATCGGCGCGCACGTACGCGGCGAAGGCGAACGTGTCGCGCGACCACGCGGCGAGCACGATCCCCATCCCATCGCGGTCGTCCACGAAGAACCCCGCGCGGTCGCCCCGGTCGCGCAGCTCGTACTCGCGGCCCCCGCGCACGAACGCGTCGTCACCAGGATCGCGCGGGAACAGCACGCGCACCCGGCCCGACACGTCCGCCCGGAGCACCACGAGATAGCCGTCCTCGGCGGCCTCGACCCACACGCGCGCACGATCGCCGGGGAAATAGCGGGCATCGGAGCTGAGACGCAGACGCACGGCGGGATCGTCGGCGGGGACGGCGGCGAGTGGAGCGAGCAGGAGGTACAGCGCTGGGAGCATGGGGACTGTACCCATCAATCTACACCGCGCGAGCCGGCGGTTCCAGCAAGGGAGCAGGGAGCACAGAGCAGTACCCTGCGGTGCACCCACCGGCCGCGCTGCGCCAGGAGGTACTGCTCCCTGCTCCCTGCTCCCTGCTCCCTGGTCCTCCTACCACCGATCGACCTTCCCGGCATCCGGAACGAAGAGCGCGCGCCCAAACCGGGCTTTCCCGAACTCCCCGATGATTGCCTGGGCCTCGGCGCCGACGAGGAAGTCGGCGAGCGCCCGGCCACCGGCGGCGTTGACGCTCGGCGCCCGCCGCGGGTCGACCTCGAGCACGTGGTAGACGTTATAGAGGAGCGAGTCGCCCTCCACCAGCGGGACGAGCCGCACCCGGTCGCGCCACACGAGATAGGTCGCGCGGTCGGTCAGCGTGTAGGCGTGCTTCTGGTCGGCCATCTGGAGCGTCTCGCCCATCCCCTGCCCCGACTCGATGTACCACGCCCCCGCGGGCGGCGGCACGGGGAGCAGGACGCCGGCCCGGCGCCACAGCACCAGCTCCAGCTGATGGGTGCCGGACCGGTCGCCGCGCGACACGAACGAGGCGCGACCCGCGAGCCGGCGCAACGCCGCCACGGGGTCGCTCCGGCCGGAGAGGCCCGCCGGATCGCCGCGTGGCCCGACGATCAGGAAGTCGTTGTGCATCACCAGGCGCCGCCGCAGGAAGAAGCCCGAGTCTGTCAGCAGGCGCTCCTGCTCCGGCGCGTGGGCCAGCACCACGTCCGCGTCGCCGCGGCGGCCCAAGGCCAGCGCCTGCCCGCTGCCCACGGCGATCACCTTGACGCGGTAGCCGCTCGCCCGCTCGAAGCGCGGGAGCAACGTATCGAGCAGCCCGGCGTCGCGCGTAGAGGTGGTGGTGGCGAGGAGGATTTCGGAAGACTGGGCGGCCCAGGACGGCCCAGGACGGCCGAGGACGGCCCAGGGTAGGACCCCGGCGATGACGAACGTAGCCCAACCTGGGCCGCCGTGGGCCGTCTTGGGCCGTCCTGGCTTACATTGAGCCCACATGAGCTCCCTGCTCGACGCCATCGCCGGGATCCCCAACGCCTGCGAGCCGCTCCCCGGCATCGTCACCGGCGGCCAGCCGGCGGCGCATCATTTCGACGCCCTCAAGGCCGCCGGCTGCGAGGTGGTGCTCGACATCCGCGATCCCATGGAGCCGCGCCCCATGGACGACGAGCCGGCCGCGGTGCGCGCGGCGGGCCTGGAGTACATCAACATCTCGGTCACGCACTCCGCACTGACCGACGAAACGCTGGCCCGCGTCCGCGACACGGTCGCCAACCTCGCGGGCGACCGCAAGGTGCTGTTCCACTGCGGCAGCGGCAACCGCGTGGGGGCGACCCTCATCCCCTACCTCATGCTGGATCAGGGATTCGAGGCAGAGGACGCGATCGCGCTGGCGATGCGGATCGGGACCCGGAGCGCCGAGTTGATCGAATGGGCGCTCGACTACGTGAGGCGGATAGGCGGATAGGCGGATGGCGGCATGGGTATCAACCATCCGCCTATCCGCCCATCCGCCTATCCGCCCTGATCTCTCCGGTGCCAGTACATCCTCATTTCCGCGATCTTGCCTTCCTTCGTCTCGCAGAAAATCGCTCCCCTCGCCTCTACGCGCTGTCCGGTGCGGCGCCGGCGGTAGGCGCAGTCGAACTCCGTGGCGAACCACGGGCCCGCCACGTAGACCTCGCCCGAACGGAAGGTGACCTCTGCCTGGTTCGCCGGGAGGTCCTTCCAGTAAGCGCGGATTGCGCCGGCCCCCTTCTCCTTCGGGCTGAACGGGCTCTCCTGAAACACGGCGTCGGGCGTGAACACGGCGAGGATGCCGTCGACGTCGCCCGCCTCCCAGGCGCGGCCGAAAGCGTCGATCAGCGCGCGGAACTCCTTGGTCACGCGGGCAATATAGTCCCAAAACCGGAGCCCCGAGCACCGGCGTACCTATGGATGTCGCACACCCTCAACCGGAGGCATCGAGCCATGTCGAAGCGCATTCTCGCGGGAGTCGCCCTGCTCGCGCTGTTCGCGGCGCCGCTCGCGGCGCAGGAGATGAAGGCCGGACAGCCGAGCGACGAGCGGACGATCACCGGCCAGGTAATCGACGTGAATTGCTACGTGGGCATGGGCGCCTCGGGCGCCGGGCACAAGGCCTGCGCCGAGGCGTGCGCCAAGGCCGGCGTGCAGCTCGCCATCCTCGGCAACGACGGGACGATCTACGCGGCCGTGAGCTCGAAGCCGATGGATGCCCAGAACGCCAAGCTCCTGCCGTTCGCGGAAGGCAAGGTGAAGGTCACCGGAACCCACCGCTTCAAGAACGGGCTGCACACGATCGAGGTGAAGACGATCGAAGCGGCGAGCTGATGCGGGCGCTGCCGGGCGCCGCGTTGCTCGTGTTGGCGGCGCTCGGCTGCCGTCCCGCCACGCCGGGCGGCTACACCCTCCTCTTCTTCCAGCGCGCGCCGGTCGCCGTGGTGGGCGACCGGTTCTGGGCACCCGACCCCGATCGCTCCCGCCTGGTGGTGCTCGACGACCGGCTCCGGGTCGTGCGCGGCGTGACGGATCCCGCGCTCGCGCTCCCGGTGTCGGCGGCGCGGCTGGGTGACCACGTGCTCGTCACCGAGGCGACGGGCGAGGGCGTGGTGCTGGATACCGGCGGCCGCGTGGTGCGGGAGTGGGAGAGCCCGCATCGCGCCGCCGTGTACGCGGCGGGCGCCGGGCGGATCGTGGCCGCTCGCTCGCCCTATCGGGTGCCGCAGTTCGCGCCTGAGCCGGACACCGCGCCCCTGCTCCTTGTGCTCGATACCCTGGGACGGCCGATCGAGCGCCTCGGTGTGGTGCGGGTGCCGGGGAGCGCGTTCCTCACCCAGCTGGTGAACGCCGGCGCGGTCGCGGTGGACGACTCGGGTGCGGTGTACTTCGCGCCGCTCGCCCGGGACGAGATCCGCAAGTATGGCCCGAGTGGCGACCCGCGCTGGACCACGAAGCGCGGGCTCTACCCGGTGGAGGCCGATCCGGAGTTCCTGCCCGCGCGCGGGCGCGAGATCGGCGTCCGCCAGGCGCTGGCCGGCGTCGCGCTCGCCGTGGGCCCGCGGGGCCGGTTGTACGCGCTGGGCGCCGCGGATTCGAGCGCTACGCGCCTGCGCGTGGACGTGCTCGACGCCGCGAGCGGTCGCATCCTCGAGACCCGTCTCCTCGACTCGACCGAGAGCGCCGTCGCCGTGGATCGTCACGGGCGGCTCGTCACGTTCGACGCCAGCCTGCTGCTCGCCGGTGCCGGCGCCGAGCCACGCCTCCCGCTCGAGCCCGGGTTCGCGCTGCCCGATCTCCGCGGCGACACGGTGCGGCTGACCGACTACCGGGGCCGGGTGACGCTCGTGAACTTCTGGGCCTCGTGGTGCGACCCGTGCCGGGAGGAGTTCCCCCACATGGCCGAGCTGTACCGCGAGCTCGGCGCGGGGAGCGGAGCCTTTGCCATCGCGGCGATCTCGGACGACGTGGACCGCCGGGCGATGCTCGGCTTCGTGCGGGAGTTCCAGCCACCGTTCCCGATCCTCGTGGGCGGCGGGCGGATGAAAGCGCGCTACCGCTACCGCGGCCTGCCGTATTCGGTGTTGCTCGATCGCAACGGTCGGGTGGTGGAGCGGATATTCGGGTTCGGCGGCGCCGCCGAATTTCGCCGGCTGCGCGAGACTATTGCAAAGGAGGTTGCCGCACCCTAGCCTTGGGGACGTGCGCCAGCCCGCTGCCACTACACCTCCTCCGTCCCTCTTCCCCCTTCCCGTAGTCATCGACAGCGATCCCGGGATCGACGACTGCCTCGCGCTGCTGCTCGCGCTGGCGTCGCCCGAGCTGGATGTGCGGGGAATCGCGGTGTCGTACGGCAACACGACGGTCGAGCGCGCGTGCCGCAACACCGTGGAGATCGTGCGGCGCGCGGGGCGCCGGCTGCCGTTGGCGATCGGGGCGCGCCGGCCGTTGAAGCGCGCGCTCGCTGTGGCGCTCGAGACCCACGGCGAGTCGGGGCTCGGATACGCGGAGGTCGCGCGGTCCGGGGTCGCGCTCGATTTCGCGCAGCCGCTGGAGCGGCTGCTGGAGCGGCAGCCGGGTCCGGTGACGCTGGTGACGCTCGGTCCGCTGACCAGCCTCGCCCTGGCGCTGCGGCGCGAGCCGGACGTGGTGCGCCGCCGCGTGGCGCGCCACGTCGCGATGGTGGGCGCAGTCGGCGTGCCGGGCAACACGACGGCGCACTCCGAGTTCAATGCCTGGTGCGATCCGGAGGCGCTGGACCTCGTGCTGCGGGCCGGCCTGCCCACCGAGCTGGTGGGGCTCGAGGTGACGCGGCGCGTGGTCGTGTCGGGGAACGAGATCGGACGCCTGGGACACGCCGCGGCCGAGGAGGCGCGCTGGCTGCACGACGTGCTGCGCTTCTATCTGGAGTTCCACCGGCGGCACGAGGGCCTCGACGGCTGCGTGGTGAACGACGTGCTGCCGATCGCGGCGCTGATCCGCCCCGACCTGGTCACCTGCCAGGGGCAGCGGCTGGTCGTGGACCTGGAGGATGGCGAGCGGCGCGGCCAGACGCGCATCGATCCGCAGGGCATGCCTGTCCGGGTGGCGACGTCGGTGCGGCCGCAGCTCGTGCGGGGGCTGCTGCTCGAGCGCGTGCTCCCCTGGCTCGGCGCGGCGGCCGAGGCGGCGGCGCGATGAGCGACCTGCCGCGAAAGGTCGCCGTCATCGGCACGGGCGACATCGGCTGCGGCTGGGCGGCGCTGTGCGCCGCGGCCGGCTGGCCGGTGTGGGTGTTCGACGCCAACGCGCGCGCGGTCGAGCAGGCGTTCACCGAGGTCCCGCGCCGGGCCCGCGCGCTCGTGGAGCTGCGCCTCGCCGCGCCCGGCATCGTCGAGCGCGGCCTGCTCGAGCTGCAGCAGGGTCGCAGCCTGCTCCAGGCGGTGCAGGACGCAGACTGGGTGATCGAGGCGATCCCCGAGGACGTGCTCGCGAAGCAGAAGCTGTTCGAGGCGATCGAGCAGGTGGCGGCGCCCGACGCCCTGCTCTCGTCGTCGTCGAGCGGGCTCGCCCCCACGGAGATCTTCGGCCGCTGCCGCCGCCTCGACCGCTGCCTGGTGACCCACCCGCTGCACCCGCCCGACTTGATCCCGCTGGTCGAGGTCGTGCCCGAGGGGCGGACCGCCCCGGCGGCGGTGCAGCGCGCGGAAGGCTACCTGCGCGCGCTGGGGCGCATCCCGATCGTCCTCCGGAAGGCCGTGCCGGGGTACGTGGTGGGCCGCATCGCGGCGGCGGTATGGCGCGAGAGCATCGAGCTGGTGCTGAGCGGCGTGATCGACGTCGCGGACCTCGACCGCGCCATCTCGCTCGGTCCCGCGCTCGGCTGGGCGGCGGCGGGGCCGCACCTCACCTATCACCTCGCCGCGGGCGAAGGCGGCGTCCCGCTCTTCGTGCAGCGCCTGCTGGGCACGTTCGAGGGATGGTGGGGCGGGCTCGCCATCTGGCAGAAGCTCGACCCCGAACGGCAGCGCGCGCTGATCCAGGCGATCCAGAAAGCGTATGGAGAGCAGGTGGAGGAGCGGCGGCGCGCGCGAGACGCGCGGCTCGGGGCGATCCTAAAAGCCGTGCTCGAACGATAGATAGAAGACCGCCCCGTCCTCTCCCCGGCTCGCCCCCACACCGATCGGAAACGACAGGCCCGGCACGATCTGCAGCCCGTTGGCGAAGTCGTAGGCCCAGCGAACCCCGGGATTGATGAACAGCTCCTCGCGCCAGACGGCGCTCCCGGGCGCGCGCACCTCTTCGCCCCGGATCCATACGGCCTCCAGCACGAGATTGACGGGCCGGATCAGCAGGATCGCGCTGGCGCCGAAGTTGAAGGCGCGGATCGTCGCCTCCTGCCCCTGCGCATCCCTGGCGGAGGGCGTGAGCGTGGCGCCGGCGTTCCAGTGCGTGGCGAGCCGCGCGCCGATCGCGACGCTCACGGGCAGGTTGACCTGGACACCCCACGCGCCCGCGCCGACACGCTGCTCGTAGTCACCCGTCGGCAGGAACAGCGAGAGCCGCGGCGCGACGGCCGTGCGCCCGCCCGGGCCGACCAGCTGATAGCGGTAGTTGAGCGCGATGTCGGCGACCCGCGTGAGCCCCGAGAGGTGCTGCACCGGGAGGGTGAAGCTGATCTGGTGGCGCGCGCTGCCGACGGGCCACTCCTGCGTGAACGCGTAGAGCCACTCGCCACCGCTGCGGGGCCGCACGAACGCGTTGATGTGCTGCACGACACGGGGCTCCTGATTGTATGCCTCCTCGATCAGGAACGAGTTGTCGCGGATGGGCTCCTGCCCGGAGAGAACAGACGGACAGTCGGACAGGCACGCCAGATAGACGCACAGGCGCGGCAGGCGCGCAGAAGGGGGCAGAGAATGGGCGGTAGACCTGTTCACGACCATCTGTTCACCATCCGTGCGCCTGTGGCGCCTGTGCGTCTATCCCTGTGCGTCTGTGCGTCCGTCATTACTGGGCCACCAGCAGTCCAGTGGAGTACATGACTAGAAGTCCCGCCGCCACGCCCAGCGCATTGATCGGCGTCCACATGCCGCCCTCGGTCTCGCGCCGCACGACGCGGTACAGCACACCCACGACCTGGAGAATCGCGCCGACCCCGATCCCGAGGCACAGCGTGGCGAGCAGGGGGGAGTAGGCGAGCCCGCCGAGCCAGGCGCCGGCGATCGTGGGCCCGCCGGCGATCAGGCCGGCGAGGGCCAGCGTGCCGAGTGACGGCGCATCCCGGGCGATCGGCGCCACGATGCCGAGCCCCTCGGTCGTGTTATGGATCATGAAGCCGACGATCAGGAACGCGCCGAGCGCCACGGCGCCCTGCGCGTACGCCGAGCCGATCGCCAGTCCCTCACCGAGGTTATGAAGGCCGATGCCCGTGGCGATGAGAAACGCGAGCCGGAGCCGCTCCGCGCTTCCCGCTTCCCGCTTCCCGCTTCCCGAGATCCCCTGCAGCAACAGCCAGCTTCCGAGCACTGAGAGCGCCACGAGCCCCGTGCCCTGGAACGCCCCGGCGACCCGGTCCGCGGTTTCGAGCGCCTCGTGCAGCGCCTCGGCCGCGAGGAACACGAGCAGGCCGCCGGTGAGGGCGAGCGCGAAGTGAATCCAGCGCCGATCGAGCTGCCGCAGGAAGGGCAGCCACAAGAGCCCGATCGCGACAGGCAGGACGCCCACGTAGAGACCCACGAGCGTGAAGCCGAGGTAGTAGCGGGCGTCGGGCTGCGGCGTCGCGGTCGCCACCGTGATCTCGTGATCGAAGGTGATCCCGTTCGAGCTGACGAGGGTGAGGCGATGCGGCTCGCCTTCGACCCAGGGGTAAGGGATCTCGATCGTGGCCCGGCCGAGCCGGGGAACGGTGCGGCCGGGGGTCATGGTGTGGGCCCAGAAGGCCTCGTCCACCATGACCTGGGCGACCGTGACCGGATCGGGACCGCCGTTGACGACCGCGAGCGTGATTTTCCCCGGCTCCAGCCGAGCGCGCTCCACGGTCAGCTCCTCGACCGGCGGGACGCCCCGGGCCAGAGACGAGAGCGTGCCGCCCTTGACGACGACGAGCGACAGCAGTCCCAGGAGCAGGAGTGGAATCCCGAACAGCAACCACTTGCGCGCGGTCATCAGTCGGCCGTCACCGGGCCGTCACGCACGTCGAAGACACCCATCCACCCCAGCTCGGCGAACTCCGACTGGTGGGCGTGGAACATGAACTTGCCGGTGCGCTGGTAGGCGAACTCGAGGATGTGACGCTCGCCCTGGCCCATGCTGATGGTGTCGGTGAACTCGTGCGACTCGAGCGACGTACCGGTGCGGTACACATGGAAGAAATTGGCGTGCACGTGGATCGAGTTCAGCAGGTCGAACTCGAGCACGTTCACGAGGTAGAGGCGGTTCAGCTCGCCCCGCCGCAGCGGGATCGGGTGGATCTGGTAGGCGAAGGGGACGGTGTTGACGGCGTACACCTCGTTCTCGCCGTCGAAGTTCACGTCGAAGCCATTCATCACCATGATCATCTCGCGCGCCGGAGGCCGCGGCGTCTTGGGATCCACGATGAACGCGCCGTAGAGCCCTTTGGCGATGTGGCGTTTCAGCGGCATCGTGTGGCAGTGGTAGAGGTGCAGGCCGAACGGTGCAGCCTCGAACTCGTAGGTGAAGCGCCCGCCCGGCGCGACCTGCTCGAACACACCGTCCATGTCGGCCGCGTGGAAGCCGTGGAAGTGGATCGAGTGCTCGTGGCTGCCGGCGTTGTGGAAGTGGACGCGCAGCAGGTCGCCCTCGGTCGCGCGCAGCGTGGGGCCCGGTACCCGGCCGTTGTAGGTCCACGCGGGATAGAAGAGCCCGGGTGCGATCTCGAGCGTGCGGTCGAGCGCGACCATCTCGTACTCGCGCACCGTGCGCCCCGCCTCGCGGCGGACGGTCCCGTAGTCGAAATCGGTGAGGAACGCGACGGGGTCGATGCCCGCCGCCGCCGGGACGCCGCCCGTCATCACGGTGTGGGGGTCCACGTGGGTGCCGAGCTCGGAGGCGCGGGCGAGCGCCGGAGGCGTCGCGATGGAGGCGACGCCCGCCGCGCCCACCAGCCCGCGCTTCAGCGCGTCGCGCCGCGATAGCCGGCTCATGACTGCACCTCCCGGCACCAGAGGTTCGAAGCCAGCTCGCGCCCGACGACCCGGGTTTCACCACCCAGGCGCACGATCGTTGCGCCCCCGAAGGGCTGTCGCTCGGTCACCGTGACGCGGGCCCCCGGCGTGAGGCCCTGCGCCGCGAGATAGCGCAGCAGCTCTGGGTCGTTGTCCTCGACCTGTCGCAGCTCGACCAGCGCGCCCACGGGTGCGTCGGCCAGCGCGCTCAGCTCGGCCTCCTCGATCTCCCCGCCAGCGGTGGGGATCGGCGCGCCGTGCGGGTCGTACGACGGGTCGCCCAGCGCGCGCGCCATGCGCTCGATCAGCTCGTCCGATACCGCGTGCTCCAGGTGCTCCGCCTCGTCGTGCACACTGTCCCAGTCGTAGCCCAGGCGCTCGACCAGGTAGACCTCGAGGACGCGATGACGGCGCAGCATGGCGAGCGCGGCGCGCCGGCCCTGCGCCGTGAGCTGGACGCCGCGGTAGGGCACATGCTCGATCAGCCCGGCCTCCGAGAGCCGCTTCACCATCCCGCTCACCGACGGCGGCGCGACGTCGAGCAGCTGGGCGATGTCGCTCGTCGCCGCGAAGCCGCCCTGGCCGGAGAGCCGGTAGATCGCCTTGAGGTAGTCCTCCACCGACCGCGTCAGCGAATGCGGCGTGTCGCGCAGCGTGGCGGGCATACTCCTATTCTCCCTGCCGCATGGGCATTCTGGAAGCTGTCAGCTGTCAGCTATCAGCTGTCAGCTAAATGGATTACGTGGGTATTAGACTAGCCTAAAGGCGTCTTGCTGTCAAGCGAATGCCAGATTTCGTTAATCCTACTGCTGTCTGGCAATCCTAG
>Ga0187892_10011688_pt1 | contig 10659 bp, 9 predicted proteins | sample MA1701073metaG_FD_139345 | JGI IMG/M metagenome (GOLD analysis project Ga0187892, IMG submission 139345) | Bio-ooze microbial communities from a basaltic lava cave in the Kipuka Kanohina Cave System on the Island of Hawaii, USA - MA170107-3 metaG ...
CCATTATTTTTGCCTCAAGGACGCCAATAGCCAGATCCAGGCGGTGATGTTCCGTGGCTCCAATCGCTTCCTCAAGTTTAAGATCGAGGACGGCCTCGAGGTGGTGGTGAACGGGCGGGTCAGTGTCTACGAGCCGCGGGGGATTTATCAGATCGTCATCGAATACATGGAACCCAAGGGTCTGGGCGCCCTGCAGCTCGCCTTCGAGCAGTTGAAGAAGCAATTGGAGGCCGAAGGGCTCTTCGATCCCAAACGCAAAAGGCCGCTTCCCCTCTATCCTAAGAGGATCGGGATAATCACCTCCCCGACGGGGGCGGCCATCCGGGATCTGATCCAGGTCCTCAAGCGCCGCTGTCCCACGATCCAGATCTTGCTTTGTCCGGTGAGCGTCCAGGGAGAGACGGCGGCCCCGGAGATCGCCCGGGCGATTGCGGAGCTGTGCCGTTTCGAGGATGTGGATCTCATGATCGTCGGCCGTGGGGGAGGATCTCTCGAGGACCTGTGGGCCTTTAATACGGAGATCGTCGCCAGGGCCTTGGCGGCCTCCCTCATCCCCACGATCTCCGCGGTCGGGCACGAGATCGACATCACGATCGCCGACTTCGTGGCGGACCTTAGGGCCCCCACACCTTCCGCCGCGGCGGAGCTCGCCGTCCCGGTCCTTGCGGAGCTTCAGCAGGGGATTGAAGAGCGTCGGGAACGTTTGATCGAGTTGATGAATGATGAAATCGCCGCACGGAAGGATCGGCTGGAATTTTTAAAGAGCCATTTGAAGCACCCTCGACGGCGCATTGAGGAGCTCTCTCAGCGGGCCGATGAGCTCCAAGACCGGATGCACCTGTCGGTGGTCCATCGCCTGGGTCTGTTCAAGGCGGAACTCTGCGCCTTAAAAAGTTCCTTACGCGCCCTTTCCCCGTTGGCGGTCTTGGAGAGGGGCTACTCCATCACCTATCACCGGGAGGGGAAGGCCTTAAGGCCCGTCCGCGACGCCCAAAAGGTGGAATTAGGTGAAGAGTTAGAGGTCTGGCTCTCCCACGGGCGTTTGGGGGCGAAGGTGACGAAGAGGGTTGACCAGTAGGGATTCACCTTGTAGGGGCGTATTGCAATACGCCCCTTCCCGTATTATGAGAGCCCATGCCTGACAAAGCCCCAAAATTCGAAGAGGCCCTCAAGAAATTGGAAGAGATCGTGAAGAAATTAGAGGAGGGGGAGCTGCCCCTGGAGGAGTCCCTCAAGGTCTTTGAGGAGGGCATGGGGCTCGCCCGGTTCTGCGAAAAGAGCCTCTCTGATGCGGAGGGACGGGTCGAGAAATTGGTGACGGATGGGGAGGGGAAGAGGGTGAGGGTGAAGTTTGAAGAAGAAGGTGAAAGGTGAAAAGTGAAAGGTGAAAAGTAAAGACCTTTCACTTTTCACTCTTCACATTTCACTATTTATGGTCTTCGATCTCAAAACCTACCTCGCCGAGAGAAAACAATGGGTCGAGCAGGCCCTCGAGAGGTATCTACCCGTGGAGGGGGAGTGGCCGGCCCGGCTCCATGAGTCCATGCTCTACAGCATCCGGGCGGGGGGGAAACGTCTGCGGCCGATCCTGGCCATCGCCGCCTGCGAGGCGGTGGGGGCCTCGGTGGAGCGGGTGATCCCGGTCGCCGCCGCCCTGGAGATGATCCACACCTATTCCTTGATCCATGATGACCTGCCGGCCATGGACGATGATGAACTGAGGCGGGGAAAACCGACCAACCATAAGATCTACGGCGAGGCCATGGCCATCTTGGCGGGTGACGCCCTCCTCACGGAGGCCTTTCGAGTGATGTCCCGCCACCGGCATCCGGAGGTGGAACCCCACGTTCTGATGGAGGTGATCGGGGCTATTGCCGATGCCTCCGGGTCGAAGGGGATGGCGGGGGGCCAGGTGGTGGACCTGGAGAGCGAGAAGAAAAAGATCAGCCTCCCGGAATTGGAGCGTCTGCACCGCCACAAGACAGGCCGTCTCATCCGCGTGTCTGTGGAGGCGGGGGCCCGTCTCGGGGGAGGCTCGTCCGGGCAGGTGGAGGCCTTAGGGCTCTACGGCGAGAAGATCGGGCTCGCCTTCCAGATCGCCGATGACGTGCTCGATATCGAGGGAGGCGCGGAGATCGGGAAAGACGTGGGCAGCGATCTGGCCCGGGAGAAATCCACCTACCCCAGCCTGCTCGGCATCGATCAGTCCAAAAACTTAGCGCGCAAACTCAGCGACGAGGCGACCGAGCTTCTTAAAAATTTCGATCAGCGGGCCGAGCCTCTGCGGGAGATCGCCCGGTATGTGGTCCAACGAAGGTCTTAAGGAAGCCCATGTCCTTCAAACACCATCAACTCACCTTGGAGACGAAGCAGCCCATCGAGATCCGGGAGATCACGCCCCTCGTGAAGGACTTTGTCACCGGCCTTCCCTCAAAGGATGGAATCCTGATCGTGGCCAGCCCCCACACGACCCTCGGGGTCGTCCTCAATGAGCGCTGCGAGGAGCTGCAGAAGGATATGTTGGAGTTTTTGCGCCGCCTCGCCCCTGCTGAAGGCCGTTATCTCCACAACCGCGTCGCCGTGGATGGACGCCCCAATGCCCATAGCCATCTCTTGTCCCTTGTGATCCCGAGCCAGGTCACATTAGTCGTGGCCCAGGGCCGGCTCCAGATGGGCGAGTGGCAGTCGATCTTCGCCGTCGAGATGGACGGGCCGAGGAGGGAGAGGAAGATTGAGTTGAGTTTTTTCTCCACCCTCTCCTAGGGGAGAGGGCCGGGGTGAGGGGAGAGGTGGACTCGAGTGCACATTCCCCCTCATCCGTCCCCGCTCCTTTTTGGAAGTAGATGGAGCGGGGCCACCTTCTCCCTCAAGGGAGAAGGGATAAGGTACCAAATGCTATCATTAGAGGACATCCCCGGCTTCTTCGCCGAAAAATCCCAGCTGAACCTCGAGGACTACGTCCTCCTTAAATACCTCTTTGAGACCGACCAAGACCCGCGCCTGGCGGCCGCCTCCCTCTGCTCCGAACAGAGCACGGCCCAGTGGAAGAGGCCGGGGCGGGAGGAGGATCTTCGGGGGCGCTTCGGGGCGAAGGTGGTGGAATTGAATGAATTAAAGGAGGGGCAGTCAGGAGTCAGGAGTCAGGAGTCAGGAGGGGGGAAGAATCCAAATCACCGAAAAATTCAGGTCACAATCGCACATCCTCATCATAATTTTGGTTCTCGACTTCCGAACCTTCTGTCGGCGGCGGCCGGTGAGGGTCCGTTTTATTGCCCGGGGATTGAGACCATCAAATGGATTGATCTGGAATTGCCCTCAACGTTTTTAAGGTCCTTCGAGGGACCTCAGTTTGGGCTGAAGGGTCTGCGTAAGAATCTTAAGGTCCACGACCGCCCCTTCTTCATCGGCGTGGTGAAGCCCAACATCGGCCTTAAGCCCGGGGAGTTCGCGGAGCTGGCTTACCTTAGTTGGGTGGGGGGATTAGATATCGCCAAAGACGACGAGATGTTGGGCGATATGGAATGGTCTCCCTTAACGACTCGGGCCCAGGTAGCGGGCCAGGCCAGGTTGAAGGCCGAGAGAGAAAGTGGCCACCCAAAGATGTATCTGGCGAGCATCACCGATGAGGTCGATCGACTGATCCCCCTTCATGATCAGGCGGTGGAAGGTGGGGCCAATGCGGTCATGGTCAATGGGGTCTTTACAGGGTTTTCGGCCTTGCGCCACCTCCGCAAAAAGGCCCGTGTGCCGCTGATGAGCCATTTCACCGGTACTGCCATTTTCTCGCGCCTCCCCGATTTTGGGATCAGCTCGCTGGTGGCCACCAAGATCCAGCGCCTGGCGGGGGCCGATATGATCGGGCTCGCCGGTTTCGGGGAGCGGATGAAGTGTCCCGACGAGGAGGTCGCGGCCAATATCCAGGCCTGTCTGGATCCCTGGGGGCCCATCGCCGCGGCCCTCCCCATCCCGGGGGGGAGCGACTGGGCCGGGACCCTTCCCAAGGTCTTTCAAAAGGTCGGACACACGGATTTTGGATTCATCTCCGGTCGTGGGATCTTCGGGCACCCGGCCGGCCCTACCGCCGGCGCCATGAGTCTGGTGGAGGCCTGGGAGGCGGTGAAAAGGGGGGTGCCGCTAGATTCTTACGCGAAGGATCATGAGGCCCTGAAGGTCGCGCTGGAAACATTTGGGGGGTAGGGGCAGGCCTTGTGTCTGCCCTCAATGTACGTCCACGCAAGAAAGGGCAACCACAAGGGATTGCCCCTACATGCATGAATCCATCATCAAAAAAATCCCGCATCGACAAACTCCTCACCGATCGGAAATTGGCCCCTTCCCGCGAGAAGGCCCAGGCCCTCATCATGGCAGGGGTGGTCTTCGCCAAATCACAGAGAGTGGACAAGGCCTCCGAGGCCTTTGCCGAGGACGTGCCCATCGAAATCAAGGGAGAAGACCACCCTTTCGTCTCGCGTGGAGGGGTCAAGCTTCAGGGGGCCTTGGATCATTTTCATGTGGAGGTGAAGGACAAGGTCTGTCTGGACGTGGGGGCCTCCACAGGGGGTTTTACGGACTGTCTTCTAAAAGGCGGGGCAAAAAAGGTCTATGCGGTGGATGTGGGGTATGGACAATTTCACTACAAGCTTCGGCAGGATCCGCGGGTCCTCCTTTTTGAGAAGGTGAATTTTCGCCATTTTGAAAGGGGGCAGGTCCCGGAGGCGATCGATCTGGCGGTCATCGACGTCTCCTTTATCTCTCTCACCAAGATCCTCCCCTTATTGCCTCCGTTTTTGAGAAAAGCTGCCGAGGTCCTCGCCCTAGTGAAACCTCAATTCGAATTGGGTCCCGGTGAGGCGAAAAAGGGGGTCGTGCGATCGATGGCCTTACAGAAGAAGGCGGTCATTAAAATTGACGCAGTTGCTAAGAGCATTGGTTTTGAGGTCTTAGGGGAGGTGAAGGCCGCGATTTTGGGCCCGAAGGGGAATCAGGAGTGGTTTTTATGGCTCAGGAATCCAGGAGTCAGGAGCCAGGAGTCAGGAGAAAATCATTAGAGAGTATCTTTTGCCTTCTCCTGGATTCTGAATTCTGGCTCCTGAATTCCTCCTTTTTTCCCATTTCCCCCCTTTTTTAGCGTGTTCAAATTGTGTTAGGATAAAAGTAAAGGAAGAAGGTGAATGGGACATTTTAAAATCCTTTCCATCATCTCTCTCGTGATCTTGGCCTTCGCCGGCTGTTCCAGCCGGGTTGCGGGCGGGCCCAAGCCTAACCGGCCGAGTTTTAACCCTGAAAAATTCTTTAAAGAGACCAAGACGCCCCATCACAGCGCGAAAAAATCGACAGAGGGGAATTCCTTCTTTTATTACGTGATCTCGAAGTTGGAAGGTTATGATGGCGATCTGGAAGATGCCTTGACGGATCTGGGAAAGGCGACGGAGCTCGCCCCAAAGTCCTCTTTTCTCCAACAGGAACGGGCCCGTCAAAACGTGGAGGCCAACCGCATCGATGAGGCCATGGCCTCCATCAAGAAATCCATCGAGCTCGATCCCACCAATCAAGAGGCCCACATTATCTTAGGAAAACTCTACTCGGCCCGGAAGCAATCCAAGGAGGCGATCGCCCAATACACCGAGGCGGTGCGCATCGATCCGAAAGATGAAGAGGCCTATGCCTCCCTCGCCCGGGAATACTTGGTGAATAAGGACTTCGAGCGGGCGATCCAGGTCATCGCCCAGTTAAAAAAGCAGGTCCCCGATTCCCTCACCGCCCCCTACTATCTGGGGACGATCTATTCGAGCTTTAAGAAGAACTACCCCAAGGCCATCGAGGCCTTTCGGGATATCCTGGAGGAAAATCCGGAAGAGATCCGTGCCCTCCAGGCCTTAGGTCAGATCTATCTGGAGCGGGATCAGCTCAAAGAGGCCTTGAAGGTCTACCAGGATCTCGATCGAATTGTGGCCGAGGACGTGGCCACCCAGCTTCGGTTGGGGCTGATCTATTATGAGCTGAAAAATTATGACAGGGCCGCGGAGAGCTTCCGCAAGATCTTGGAGACCAATCCTAATTCCGATCGGGTCCAGTATTATTTAGGGGTCGTGTCCCAGACCCAGAAAAAGGAGGACGAGGCCCTCAACTATTTCTCCCAGATCACCCCAGAGTCTTCTTTCTATAAGGATTCCATCCTGCGGCGGATCCTGATCTATCAAAATCAGAATCGGATGGGCGAGGCCTTAGACTTGGTCGAAAAAGGTCTCTCCGAAAAGAAGGATGTGCCTGAATTCTATGATGTCTTGGCAACCCTTTACTCCTCCCAGCGGGATTACAACAAGGCCATTGAGACCTTAAGCGAGGCCTTGAAGAAATTCCCCAAGGAGGAGAGGCTCTATTTCTCGCTCGGCGTGATCTACGACAAGAACGGGGATTTTGATTCCAGTCTGAAGATGATGCGTCAAGTCTTGAACTTAAACCCCAAGCACGCGGCGGCCTTAAATTACATCGGATATTCCTATGCCGAACGGGGGATTCACCTGGACGAGGCCTTGGAGCTGATCTCCAAGGCGGCCTCCCTCAAGCCAAAAGACGGATACATCCTCGACAGCTTAGGCTGGGTGCATTTCAAACGCGGGGATGTGAATCGGGCCGTCCATTTCCTCATCAAGGCCGATGAGATCTCTCCCGACGAGCCCACGATCCTCGAGCATCTGGGTGACGTCTTCCTGCACAAGGGGAGCCGCAAGAAGGCCCAAGACTATTACCAGCGTGCCCAAGAGATCCTCAAGGCCCAACTCAAGCGGGATGCGGCCGAGCAAGAGGTCTTTGTGCGGATCAGCCAAAAGCTCTTGGAAAAATTCGGTCTGAAATAAGTTTGGGGGTTCATGAAGAGGGTCGGGCGTCCATTTTTATGTGGGCGCCCTTAGTCTTTGCGTGGGGTTATGATTGGACATCATTTCACTTAAGGGCTTTTCTTCCAATTTCCGTTCTCTCTCCTTCCTTCTCGTTGTCTTGTTCTTGAGCTCCTGCGCGCCCAAGGCGCCGCCGCGCATCTCCGCCCCGGAGGAACAATCGAAAAAGGTCCTCGAGGACTTCGCCCTTGCCCTCAAAAGCCTGCAAAAAATCCAGTCCGCCCGGGGTTATGCGAAACTTAAACTCAAGGTGAAGGGACGCTCTGCAAACGTTGACGAGGCGGTCCTGATCCAACTCCCCCGCTCCTTCCGCTTCGAGACGGTGGATGATTTTGGGGGTCCCCGATTTCTCCTCCTCAGCGATGGAGAGAGTTTGTTTTGGCGGGATTTCTCCAGGAAAGAGGAGGGCCGCGAGGATCTCTCCGAGGCGGCTCTGAAGAAGTATCTTCCCATGGCGGCCGACTTAAGCGAGACCTTGGGCCTCTTCATGGGACGGATCCCCCGTGACGATGTGGCGACGGCGAAGGTCAGCCAGGAGGAGGGCTCGGGACTTTATTGGATCCTCACCCCACGGAGCGAGTCCCTTTGGGACCATGAGGCCCGCACAATCCTCTCCTTTGCCTCGAAAGGAGAAGATGGTAAGGTGGCCTACCAGTACAAGGCAGGAGAATTTCAAGGCCTCATCCCCCGGCGGATTTTTCTAAAAGATCTGAAGACGAACAATGAGGTGACGATCCATTACCTCGATTTCCAATTGAATCCAGCGATTCCCAGGGAGAGGTTTGAGGTGGAGTCTTCAATGAAGCGGTCGAATGATGTGGATTAAGGAAAAAGGGGAGTCAGGAGCCAGGATCCAGGAGCCAGGAGGGAAGGGCATGGGCAAGACTTTTTTGATCCGCCTCTCCTGTCTCCTGTCTCCTGTCTCCTGTCTCCTGCTCTTTCTTTCTTCCTGCGACGTCCGCGTCCCCAAAGATCCCCAATGGCTCATCTGGCATCTGGGGGCCGAGCCCGACACCTTAAACCGCATCACGGCGACCGACGCCTACGAGTCGCGCATCAACGGCTTTGTCTATGACAGCCTCATCGACCGGGACAACCAGACCCTTGAATTCATCCCCAAACTCGCCCACTCCTGGGAGATCTCGGAGGATAAGCTCAGCTTTACCTTCCATCTAAGAAGCGACGTGAAATGGCATGACGGGGTCCCTTTCACCGCCGAGGACGTGATCTACTCCTTCAACCAGATCCAAAATCCAAAGGTGGACGCCCCCCATTTGAGGGTCTATTACAAGGACATCAGGAAGCTAGAGAAGCTTGATGAAGACACGATCCGCTTCACGTATGCCCGGCCTTACTTTAAGGCCTTGGAGTTTTGCGGGGGCATCCCCATCGTCGCCAAGCATATCTATGATGACGGCAAGGATTTCAACACGAACCCCGCCGGCCGCGCTCCCATCGGGACGGGTCCTTACAAATTCGTCCGTTGGGATACGGGGAAAACGATCGTCCTCACACGCAACGAGGCCTATTGGGATGAAAAGAAACAACCCCAGCTGAAGGGCATCCGCTTCAAGATCATCAGCGACGACTCGGTGGCCCTGCAGGAGCTCAAAAAAGGGGAGCTCGATCTTTCTTCCCTGCGCCCGATTCAATGGGTGCGGCAGACCGATTCGGAGAAGTTCAAGGGCCAGTTCATCCGCCACGAATACTATGCGCCCGGCTACCGCTTCATCGGATGGAACCAGCGCCGCCCTTATTTCAAAGACAAGAGGGTGCGCACGGCCTTGACTATGCTCATCAACCGGGACGCGATCGTCGACAAATTGGAATTCGGCCTAGGCCAGGTGATCAGCGGCCCCTTCTTTTTCCAAGGATATGAATATAATCAGAAGGTTAAACCCCTTCCTTATGATCCCCCCGGGGCCAAAAAGCTCTTGGAGGAGGCCGGCTGGTCCGATCATGACGGGGATGGGTTCCGCGATCACGACGGGGTCCCCTTAAAATTCACCTTCCTGATACCCTCGGGCGCGAGATTTTATGAGCGTCTGGCCACGATCATGAAAGAGGATTTCTCCAAGCTGGGGATCGATATGGAGATCCGTACGATGGAATGGGCGGCCTTCATTGGGCGGGTGAACGGCCGGGACTTCGACGCCACCGCCTTAGGTTGGTCCTTCGGCTTCGATGAAGATCCCTATCAGGTCTGGCATTCCTCCCAGGCCAAGGAGGGTTCGAACTTCGTGGGTTTTGAGAACGCCGAGGCGGACCGCCTGATGGAAGAGGCCAGGCTCACCTTCGACAAAGAGGCGCGCACCCGCCTCTACCACCGCTTCCACGAGATCGTGGCGGAGGAGCAGCCCTATACCTTTCTCTACACGGGAGAGGCCCTGGTCGCCCGGTCCAAACGCTTTGAGAATGTGAAAATCTATCGTGGTGGCTTGGATGTCTTGGAGTGGAAGGTGACGGAATGAAGACCTATTTACTCAAACGATTCTTTCTCATCATCCCGACCTTCCTCGGGATCACGTTGATCACCTTTTTCATCATCAAGCTCGCCCCCGGCAGCCCCATCTCCATCAAGGTCCAGGCCGCCGAGGGGGTGAAGGCCCAGTCTGTTTCCAAGGAGATCATCGAGCAGATGAAGAAGCTCTATGGCCTCGATACGCCTCTGCCGGGTTGGTATGAGCACTTTATCCACCGGACCAATGCGCTCCTATTCGGGGTCACTGACGTAGAGCAGCGTAATCTCTTTCGCAAGACCGCCGAGTGGGTCGGGGAGAATTGGATCCAATACACCCGCTGGCTGAAACGGGTGGTGAAATTCGACTTCGGCGAGAGCTTCAAGGACCACCGTCCGGTGATCCAGAAGATCAAGGAGGCCCTGCCCATCACCCTCACCTTGAACGTCATCGAGCTTCTCATCGTCTATTTTATCTCGGTGCCCCTCGGGGTCTTCTCGGCCTTGCGTCGGGAGTCTCTCATCGACAAGGCGGTCATGGTCAATCTGTTCATCCTCTATTCCCTCCCGACCTTCTGGGTGGCCACGATCCTGATCATGGTCTTTGCCAGCGGGGACCATCTCAACTGGTTCCCCATCGTGGGCTGGGTGAGCGATGGGGCCGAGACCCTTCCTTGGTACAAATGGTTAGGCAACGTGGCCTGGCACCTGGTGCTCCCCGTCACCTGCATGGTCTACGGGAGTTTTGCCTTCCTCTCCCGCTTCTCCCGCGCCAATATGTTGGAGGTGATCCGGCAGGACTATATCCGAACGGCGAAGGCGAAGGGGCTCCCCCGGCGCACGGTAATCTGGAAGCACGCCTTCCGGAATTCGCTGATTCCCTTGGTCACCTTGATGGGCACCTTGCTTCCGGCCTTGATGGGGGGGAGCGTGATCATCGAGCAGATCTTCTCCATCCCCGGCATGGGAAAATTGGGCTTTGAGTCGGTCTTGGCGCGGGATTACCCGACGATCATGGCCATTGCCTCCATCGAGGCGTTGCTGACCCTCGTCTCCTTGCTGATCTCCGATATCGCGTATGTGTGGGTGGATCCGAGGATCTCGTTTGGGAAATTATAACGAAAATGACCGAAGATACTCTGAATAAAAAATCCCCCTCCTTCTGGACCCAGGCCTTCGGCCAGTTCTGGAGGAGTTCGCTCAATAAGCTGGGCTTTGGGATTATCCTGGCCACCTTTCTTGTGGCGATCTTCGCCCCATTTTTGGCGAGCAATGTCCCCCTTGTCCTTAGGACCGAAGACCGGA
>Ga0187892_10011689_pt1 | contig 10659 bp, 9 predicted proteins | sample MA1701073metaG_FD_139345 | JGI IMG/M metagenome (GOLD analysis project Ga0187892, IMG submission 139345) | Bio-ooze microbial communities from a basaltic lava cave in the Kipuka Kanohina Cave System on the Island of Hawaii, USA - MA170107-3 metaG ...
CGCCGGCCTGAACTACAAGATCAGCGAGAAACACACGTTCGCCGTCCGCGAGCAGTTCGACCTCGACCGCGGCGAGACGGCCGAGTTCAGCATCGCCTTCATCCGCAAGCTGCCGCGCTGGTATCTGGCCCTCTCGTTCGACCTCGACGACGTTGATGACGACTTCGGCGTCTCCGTCTCCGCCTGGCCCGAGGGCCTGCCCCGCGCCACCTTGGGTAGCCGCCGCTACACCGGCCTGGCCGAATCCACCGGCATCCGCCCCGAATAAGGCGACCGGACCGCGGGCGTCCTGCCCGCCCCTGGGACCGCGGCCATCCTTGGCCGCAAGCAGCCGTCAGCATCAACCCGGCGCGGGCGGGGCATCACCGGCTCCGCGTGTACCGCAACCCGACCGCGTTCAGAATGGTAGATCGCGGTCCCCGCCGTGGTGCAGGTTTGCGTGGTCGTCGGTGGGTCTGCCGGGCGGAAAGGTGGCCCACGCCATGTCACTGTCCCAGGGCGGGTTGAACTCGCGTTGGGTCGCGCGCGGCTCGCGCTGAGGCGGGTGAGCAGCGGCACGCAGCTTCGCCGCCTTCTCGGGAAACCGCCGCTCGTACAGATCGCGCACGAAGACGCTGACCGGCGCCTTCCATTGCTGGTGCCGGCTCGGTACGCACTTCATGAGCGACCTTGGCGAGAAGCCCAACTCCTTGGCCATCTGAATGGTCTGCATGTTGAGACGGCAGACCTTCTTCGCCTTGGCCCAATTCGCGTCCCACCCATCATTGTGCTTCTGCTTTTTCACGGACCGCCTCGCCGGTTCACCCGCCGGGCAGACGCTACCATCCCATCGATTTCGTGACGGTCTACCATCGCGATAGTGTACCACGGGCGAGCCTGTCAGGCATGGCGATCAAGCCCGGCAGTCAGACGACGGCGGGCCAGCAGCAGGTTGTGCGTGCAGATGGCGGCGCCGATGGTGCCGGTGCGATGTCGCTTCGTCGTATGGGGCTTTCAAGTCGTTCGTTCGCGGGGTCGCGGCGAGCCGGCTGCCGTTGCTTGCAGGCGGCGCAGAATATCGCCCCGACGGCAGCGAATGAACGGTTGTTGACAGGCGCCGCGGTCAGAACCCCGCCCGTCCCGACGCGCCGGGACGGGGCGCGTCTCGGCTACGGCTGTGCTTCGGCGTGGTGTACACACTCACGCTTGGCAGGGTGGGTTCTGACTCACCCGACAGTGTGCACGGGTTCACAGCTCGTGGCCTTTGAATAGTGGTCTAACGCTGCGGTCTGGGCGGTGTCCAGTCTGGCGGAAACGGCTCGTCAGGTTCGTTGCAAGGAGAAGGGTCATGCTCACCGCTCGATTCACGCGCATCCGTTCACACTTCGCCCGCCCGTTGTGCCTCGCGGTCCTGACCGCGTCCGCGGCGATGGCCGGCTGCAGCACTCCGTTTGCGCACCAGGAGCGCTTGACGCTCACGGCGCCGTCCGTGCGGTCGCTGGTGTTGCGCAATTGCGTGGGCGACGTGATCATTCAGGCCGATGGCTCGGCCACCCAAGTGCGGGCTGACGTCGTCAAGAGCGGCCGCGGCCTATCGGCCCAGCAGGCCGATGAGGCGCTGGGCGAGATCGAGCTGTCCATGGCGGTCTCGCCGGACCGGCCCGACACGATCGTGGCCGAGGGCAAGCACCCGGGCGGCGATGCGTTCCGCAGCCACTCGGTCGATTGGCGCATCACCGCTCCGCCGGGCGTCGTGATTGATGTGACCAACGACGTGGGCGACATTCACATCAAGGGCTTTGCGGCTGGGGCGACCATCCGCGGCTCCGTTGGTGACATCCACGTTCGCGGGGTCAGCGGCGGCCTGACCGTGCAGAACGAGGTCGGCGACGTTCACGCCCAGGCGTCGGGCACGATCAGCATCGACAGTGGCGTGGGCGACGTTGCGCTGACGGTCGGCGAAGGCGATGACGAGCCGATCACCGCACGGACCGAAGTCGGGGATCTGACCGTCGCACTACCAGCCCAACGCAAGGGCCGCCTGGTGGCCGATTCCGACGTCGGCTCGCTCCACATCCACCTCGATGACACGCTCCTACACAACACCCGGCAGCGCGCACATCACTTCGACGCGCAGTTGGCCGGTGTGTCCGAGCCGACCATCGACCTCGCGACCGAAGTGGGCGACCTGAAGGTCCGGTCGTATCGCACGCCGTAGCCCGATTTGCCGCTCGCCGCTGCCCGTCGCGGCCGATACATTCTGCGGTGGTTTGTTCCTTTCGGGTGAGCGAGCGGCGGGATCGTGGACGACGGCCTGACTGACGACACGTTTGAAGAAGGGCAGGTCAGCGAAGTCACTGCCTTCGCCTGTCACGGCGCCAACCAGGCGGTGTGCGCCTGCCACTTCGACGACGCGCTGGCCGCGCTGGGCGACCCCAACGTGCGCGTCTGGATCAACTTCCTGGCCCCGGACCAGGCCCACCTGCTCAAGGTGGTCGCCAAGCTCGGATTCCATGAGCTGGCCGTCGAAGACGTGTTCAGCCCGCGCAGCCGGGCCAAGATCGAGGAATACGCCGGACACCTGTTCTGTATCATGCCGGCGCTGAACCCGAACACCGAGGCCGACCCGTTCGACACGATCAATCTCAACGCGTTCCTGGGGTCCAACTACCTGATCACCGCCCAGCGGGCGCCGCTACCGGCCGTCGCCGCCCTCAAATACGAGCTCGAGCGCGGCTCGGCGTCGGTGCGCCGCGGGCCGGACTTTGCCCTGTATCGCCTGCTCGACGCGATTGTCGACGAATACCTGCCGCTGGCCGACGCGATCGGCGAGCGCATCGAGGCGCTCGAAGAGCGCATCTTCGAGCAGTTCGACCGCACCGTCTCGGCCGACATCTTCCGCCTGAAGCGCGACGTGGCCCTGCTGCGGCGCCGCATGGGGCCGCAGCGCGAGATCATCAACAGTCTGACCAACCGCCCGCACGAGATGATCAGCCCGGAGACTCAGATCTATCTGCGCGACGTCTACGACCACGTCTTTCGCATCAACGACAACGTGGACACATTTCGCGATTTGCTGCAGGGCGCGCTGGATTCATATCTGACGCAGGTCTCCAACCGCACCAACGAAGTGATGAAGCTGCTCAGCATCGTCGCCACGATCGTCTTGCCGCTGAACATGCTGACCGGTCTGTACGGTACGAACTTCGGCTACCTGCCCGGCGCCGAGAACCCCTACGGCTTCTGGATCTTCTGTGCCGGACTGCTGTCGGTGGGGCTGCTCGCAACGCTGCTCTTCCGCCTCCGCCGCCTGCTGTAGGAGCGGTCTCCGGCCGCGATTGGCAATCCCCATGCGCGACACTTTCGGAAACGCCACCATTCAGCGAACCAAGACCCACGCCCTGGGCGGGCGGGGTTCCGATCTGAGCGGAGGTGCGAGTCAGAACCCCGGCCGCCAAGGCCGAGGGTCGCGGGCGCTGAAGCGCTCGCGGGTCAACCCGGTGCCGATGGCGCGTCAGGAGTGATCGGACTAATTAACGGCGGCGGCACGCGCCCGGCCCCGAAAAGACCAAGGCGGCCGCTGTCATCCGGACAGCGACCGCCTTGGCCATCGCGCAACCAACGTTTATGGAAAGCAGCGTGCGGCTACATCGCGCGTGCGCCCGAGAGCTGCATCACGCTGAAATCGGCCAAATCGACATCTCCATCGGCATCCTGATCGGCCGGCGAGCAATCGCCCACCGTCGGAGCGGCCGAGGGCCCGGCGAAGCACCCGGTGAACTGCGAGACCGACACGGCCGGACGGCTCGCGACGGTCAACGGATCAAACGGAGTCACATCGTTGGAGCCACCCGACGGCACCTGCACCAGCACGGCGAAGAGGGCGACTGCCGCGGCGGCAGCCAAGCCCGCCACGCCGAGACGGAAGACCAGGGTGCGCGGCGATCGCGCCGCGGGCCTGAGCAGCGGCGGCACGCGCGATGGGCGAAACACGCCAGCCCGTTCAGCCTCTTCAAGCTCGACGAGCAGCGACTCGATCTGCTCGGTTGTGAATGGCTCGTTTCGTGACATACCCGACTCCCGGGCCGGCCGCTGCCGACCGCGTCCACTGAAGGAGTCGCACGCCGGCATGCACGGCGCGAAACGCCTCACATTTTTGACCTCATGCAGCGGCGCAGCTTTTCCATAACTCCTTGCCATCTCGAACGTAACGTCGATTCCGACATCCCCAGCCGCTGGCCGGCCTCCTGCCAGCGCCGATCAACTATTGCTGCAATTTCACCAAACAGGCGACGGCTCGGGTCGTCCAGCCGCGTCACACAGTCGCGTAGCCTGGCGAGGTCCTCGACCTGTGTGAGGGCCGCGAGCGGGTCGGGGGCATCAGCGGCGTCCGGGTGTGGCCCCTCGGCGGCCACGGGGTCGCGATCCGCCGGCTCAGGCAGCCGGCGGGCCGCGTCGACGCACTTATTGCGCGTAATCTGAATCAGATACGCCGTCACGCGCGATGCCGGCGGCGCCGATCCGCGCTCCACGGAGCCCAAGAAGCCCGTCCACACTTCGGAGGCCAGTCCGTCCAGCCACTGTGGATCCCGCAGGCAGTGCCGTCGCGCCGTCCGGAGGATGGTGTAACGCACCAGCCGGTCGTAGCGCGCCATCAGCGTGCGAAGCGCGTCCTCGCGCCCTGCGCGCACGCGGCCGAACAGCTCCTCGTCCGATGGTTCCGTCGCATCGCCCCGCAAGCGCACGCCCGCATTCTACCGCCGCCCGCGTGTGTGGCGATGCGTCGCGCACGCTGATCTTAGTCGATCGTGGCGGCGAGGTTGCGGCCGGAGTCGCCGGGTTCGAATAGGTGAAGCCGCGTGGCTGGAAAAGCGACCGGCACGGACGCGTCGACCGAGGCGTCCGTGTGGATCGGAACGCGGGCGATGACCTCTTTTCCCTCGGCCGTGCGCAGGCGGACGTCTTTGACGTAGCCGAGCGGAGAGATGACTTCGATCGTCATTGAAACCTGACCGGCGGCGGTGCCATCGCCGGACGTGCCCAACGAAAGATCCTCGGGCCGCACGCCGAGTACGATCGATCGGCCGCCAGCGGCTTCGACCGAACGCGCGGCCGGGTCGGGCAATCGCAGCTTACCCATCGGCGATTCGAAAACCATGGCGCCATCCTCGCTGCGGACGGTGCCGTCGAAGAAGTTCATCGGTGGTGTGCCGATGAACGTTGCCACGAAACGATTCGCCGGCCGTTCGTAGACCTCCATGGGCGTGGCACACTGCTGCACGACACCGGACTTCATCACGACAATCCGGTCGCCCAGCGCGATGGCCTCTTCCTGATCGTGCGTGACGTAGATGGCGGTGGTTTGCAGCTCACGATGCAGGCGTTTCAGCTCGGCCCGCATGTGCAGGCGGAGCTGGGCATCAAGGTTGGAGAGCGGCTCGTCAAACAAGAACGCGGCCGGGTTGCGGACAATGGCCCGCCCGACGGCCACGCGCTGCCTTTCGCCGCCCGATAGGGCCGCGGGCTTGCGGTCGAGCAGATGCGCCACGTCCAGCATCCTGGCCGCGGCGGTCACGCGCCGCCGAATCTCGTCCTTCTTGAACTTGCGCATTTTCAGCCCGAAGGCCATGTTGTTGTAGACCGTCATGTGCGGATAGAGCGCGTAGTTCTGAAAGACCATCGCGATGTCGCGGTCTTTGGGAGGCACATCGTTGACCACGCGCTCGCCGATGCGGATCGTGCCGGAGGTGGCCTCCTCGAGCCCCGCCACCAGCCGCAGCGTGGTGCTCTTTCCGCAGCCCGACGGACCGACCAGCACGACGAACTCGCGATCGGCAATGTCGATGCTGACGTCGTTGACGGCCAGCGCGGAGCGGTCGTAGCGCTTCGAGACATGTTCCAGCGCGACTCGGGCCATTCGGAAATGATAGTCGAGCGCCCTTCGCGCAGCAAAACCGCGGCCGCACGGGCGCGCATCTCGCGGACCCGCGCAGGCCGCGGTCGTGAGACCGGCGGCATTGGGCTGGTCAGTTCAGCAATTCGCAGGCCCCGACGTCGGCCCCGCTGGCAATTCCCTCAGCCGTACCGTCGTAGTAACCGACGAACGACCCTGATGTCGTCGAACCGAGCGCCGTCGGTGTGAACTGGAACACATCCTCATCAGCGCCGGACGCGCCGGTAACTGAGAAATTGCCGGTGGTCGACAGCAGGATCGTGCCCGCGGCCGTAGATGACGCCGCATCAACATTCTCGCCCGAGCTCGTCAGGCTCACGTCGCTGCCGTCGACGTAGAAGGCCAAGGAGCCCGAGGTCACCGAGCCAAGTGCAGTCGAGTTGAAGACGAGCAGGTCCTCGTCGGCGAAGCTGCTGACGCCGTTGACCGCGCCGCTGCCGACCGTCGAGATGACCAGGCGCCCGTCCGGCGCGAGCGTCAGGGCGTCGATGTCTTCGGAGTCGGTCGTCAGGCCGACGTCGCTGCCGTCGAAATAGAATGACCACGAGCCGGCGGTGTTGCTGCCCAGCGATGTCGGCGTGAAGCGGATGATGTCTGAGTCGTCGACACTGGCGCCGCTCGGACCGCCGGTCAGGCCGGCGACGGTGCCGGCCACGTCGAGGCTGATCAGCAGGTCGCCGCCGGGCAGAACCGCCAGCCCATCGATAGCGAAGCCCGACAGCCCGACGTCGCTGCCGTCGAAGTACAACGTGTAAAGGCCGCTGGCCGTGTCGAACGAGACGATGTCCTCGTTCTCGATGGTGCCGACGCCCGGAACGCTGGTCGAGCTGATGAAGGCCAGCAGCAGGTCGGCGCCGTCGGCGCACGGGTCGCCGCCCTCGCACTCGTCGGGAATGCCGTTGGGCTGGCAGTCCTGACTGGTGCCCGACGAGATGTCGCACGAGTCGGCATTGCCGTTGCCGTTGCAATCGGTGATCGCGCCTGCCTGGCAGCTTCCGGCGCTGCACACTTCGGCCCCGTTGCACGGATTGCCATCATCGCACTGGGCGTTGGTCGAGCACTCGGGCGTCGTGTTCACGGCGTTGAAGAGATTGAGACGGCCGGAGCCCAGCAGACCGACGTAGGACGGATTCAGCGCATTGATGTTATCGACCGTGTCGCGCACTTGTGCCCAGACTTGTGCAGCGCTCCAGGTCGGGTTCTGCGACCAGACCGAAGCAGCCGCCGAGGCCACCAGCGGCGTGGCCATCGACGTTCCGTCGAGCGCCGCGACGTAGTCTGACGCCGGCACGGCGTGGTTGTGCCACGAGCTGTAGATCGCGACGCCCGGCGCGGAGATATCGACCCACGTGCCGTAGCTGGAAAAGCTGGCTTTCACATCGCTCTGGTTGGTGGCCGCCACGCTGTAGCAGTCGCTGCGGCTATTCAGGTATCCGGCCGTCTGGTTGTTGGAGTTTCCTGCGGCGACAAAGATCAAGCCACCGGACGCGACGAAGTAGCTCACGGCCCCCGCAACGCCGCCCGAGTTGGACGAGCCCCAACTGCACGAGGCGATGCTGGCGCCATTGTCGGCCGCGTAGTAGAAGGCCTGGGCGGCGAAATCCATGCGGACGTAGCCGACTTCCTGACCCAGGTAGCTGCCCGACCAGCCCATGCGCATGGCCATCACCTTGACGCCATTGCCGGTGGGCTGCAGCGTGCCGTTGCCCCAGCCGCCGGCCGGGCTGGCGGTGGCGTAGCCGTTGTTGTTGATGGCCGAAACGTTGCCGGCGCAGTGCGTGCCATGGCCGTTGAAGTCGCGCGGATCGTTATCGACGGTGCTGCAGTCCTCACCGCTCCAGCACGGCGAAGCGCCGTTGACGAAGTCGTAGCCCACCCAGTCATCGACGTAGCCGTTGGCGTCGTCGTCGACGCCGGCCGAGCCGTTCTTCTCCGCCAGGTTGATCCACATGTTGCCGTCGGCCGCGGTCGGGTTGGTCGACGAGGCGTTGCTGCCGCCCAGGTCCTTGTGGTAGTAGCGCACGCCGGTGTCGAGCACGGCCACGATGATGGCCGGATCACCCGTCTCGATGTTCCACGCCTCGGGGGCATCGATGTCCTTGTCGTTCGCCTGATTCAGGTGCCACTGGCTCGGGTATGTGCCGTCGTTGGGTGTGGCGTACACCAGGTGGATGCCGATCGGCTCGACGCTGCGCACGTTAGGCAGCGCCCGGTAGGCGTTCATGACATCGTCCAGCTTGACGGCCGTCGAATCGAAACGCACCAGGTGAAATCCCGACAGGTCGGGCAGACCCCTCGGCTGGGCTCGCTGCGGCGTGGCCCCGACGAATTGCCTGCGAATCGCCTGCACTCGGAATTGCCGGGCAACATTGTCGAGCGCCTGCACGCCCATCATGGGCCCCTCGGCGACGACCCGCGCGTCGAGCGCCACCGTCGCTTCGGCATCGAACTCGACCACGAACTCGTCGGGCACCAGCGCCGCCGGAATGGCGGGTGGCGCCGGACGGGCGCCGGCAAACAGAGCCACGTCCTGAGCTAACAGGCGCGGAGCCATCACACACAGTACGCACACGGGGAGCACGTAGCTTTTCACAGACAGCCTCCTAAGGAGAAGAGAGATGCGGGAGGGCATCCCGACAGACCGACGGCCTGCGCGAAATTCCTGACATACCGTTCCACACCGACGCAAGAGTGGTGGCGAGCCTGCACGACCACGCCGGCATTCGCCCGACTGGAACTGCAGAATAACGAGCGCAGTGACCCAAGTCAATGTGGGGCGCGATCGTCGGCCCGCATCCCGGAATTACAGGAGGGCCGAACGACTCTGGACTGCCATCGATCAAAGTTCTCTCGCAGCGCGCGACACGAAGTGCCGACCCCGAAGTCGTCGCGTGGGTCTTGGCCCGGTCGACTCCGCCACGGCCATCGGCTACGATCACCGGAGAGGAACCCAATGACACCGGTTGCAACCAGGCCGGCCGTCGCAACGCCGCACCGGCTGATGACGGCCGAGGAATTCGCCGAGCGGTATACAGACGTGCCCGACGTTGAACTTGAACGCGGGAGAGTGATTCGCGTGCCACCAGCGGGCCCGGACCACAGTCGGACGACGACCAACGCCTCTTACCTTCTTGAATCTTGGGCGCGGCACCGCAAGATCGGCCGCGTCTTCACCGGCGAGGCCGGAATCATTACGAGTCGCGGTCCCGATTCGGTTCGCGGTATGGACTGTGCGTACTATTCGTACGCGCGGTTGGCCAAGGGCAGACTGCCGAGATCGTTCTTCGAGACCCCGCCCCCGCTCGTTGTCGAGGTGTATGGCAAGGGCCGCACGTGGCGTAAGCTATTGAGTAAGGCCGGTGAGTATCTGCGCATGGGCGTCGATCGGGTGTGGCGGCTCGATTCGCGTGATCGATCGTTGACCGTCTGCCGGTCCGGTGCCGAACCGGTCAAGTTCGTCGCAACGGACGTCATTCGCGACCGACAGATCCTGCCGGGCTTCGCGCACAAGGTGGCCGAGTTCTTCGAAGACTGAGGCGCGCGGCCCTCGGCAGCGGAGTGACGCGCCAACGACAAGTCTCGCGGCAGAGTAGGGAACGGCTAATGGGCGCGTCTCTTCCTCAGCGGCTGTGCGTCCAGATCGGCAGCCGCCCGCAAGCCGGTCGGTCTGGTGCCGTGCGTCGCTAGCGATCGGAATCGAGCATGTGGGAACCCGTGACCATCGGTGAGGTCCGAGCGTGGCGATCCAGTTTATTGAACAGCGCTGGCGTTGCTCACGCATTTACCGGGTCGGGCGGCAACCTGTCGGCGTCGCAGGGGCCGGGCGCGGAGCGAGCAACGACCCTCCGCCGCAGCATCTGCGCGCAGCTGGCACTCGGAGCCGAGCGGCTCGTGTTCGGCCAGCAAGTGCACGGGGCCGAGATCGCGATCGTGGGCGACGGACCGGTGGAACGTGGCTTCGTTTCGCCCGGCCAGCGCGTGCCGCACGTCGATGGGCTTATCACTGACGCCCCGGGCGTGCCCCTGATGGCGCTGTCGGCCGATTGTCCCGCGGTACTCGTGATTGACCCGGGCGACAAGCCAGCTCGAACGATGGTGCTCGGGATCGCCCATGCTGGCTGGCGCGGGGCCGCGGCGGGGATCGTCCCGCGGCTGGTTGGGCTGATGTGTCAGCGGTTCGACGGTCAGGCGAACCGCATGATGGCCGCCTTATCTCCGTCGGCCGGACCGTGCTGCTACGAGATTCGCGAGGACGTTGTCCGGGTCTTCGGCGCTCGCGGCGACGCTCCCGCGGCCTGCATACAGCGCTGCGACGGACGTACGTACCTCGACTTGTGGTCACTGCTCGATTCGCAGCTCGCCGAGTGTGGCTTGCGCGGGGCTCAGCGGGACATCGCCCGCTGCTGCTCGATTTGCGATGAGCGGTTCTTCTCATTCCGGCGCGACGGCGCCGCCACGGGCCACGCCGGCCTGATCGCCGGCATTCGCGCATGACTAGCCGCTGCTGTGAATCACAGTGCGAACCGCGCCAGTGTGGCCTGCCCAAGCGAACCCCAGGCATGACGGAACAGGGGACGTCTTCATGGCCGCGCTTGCGCTTGGCCATGCAGGGCTATCGCATCTAATTTCGGCCGCCGCTGATGACCTTGAGCAGGCAGGCGTCATCGAGGGCCGCCTTGAGCCGTTTTCCCTTCACGCCGACCTTGCAGGTTTTTTCGGTCCGCAAC
>Ga0187892_10011691_pt1 | contig 10657 bp, 11 predicted proteins | sample MA1701073metaG_FD_139345 | JGI IMG/M metagenome (GOLD analysis project Ga0187892, IMG submission 139345) | Bio-ooze microbial communities from a basaltic lava cave in the Kipuka Kanohina Cave System on the Island of Hawaii, USA - MA170107-3 metaG ...
CCGTTCAACGCGGACAGCGTGCTCTTCACGCTCCGGCGCGTGAAGGACAATACCAAGCTCATCAAGTCGTTCGTCTACCAGGACATCGAATCGGTGGAGAAGGACGGCGACCATTCAGTGATCGTCACTTCCCGTCGGCCGTTCGGGTCGCTGCCCGCCCACCTCACCATGCTCGGGATGTTGCCGCCCCACGCGGGCCAGAACGAGGAGGCCTTCTTCCAGAAGCCCATCGGGACCGGACCGTTCCGCTTCGCGTCGTGGACCCACGGCGACCACATCGTGCTGACGGCCAACCCGAGCTACTGGAAGCCCGCCCAGCCGCGGGTCGAGAAGGTCACGTTCCGCTTCATCCCCGAGCTGTCCACGCGGGCGGCGGGCCTGCGCGCGGGCGAGATCCACGTGGTCGATCGCGTCACCCCGGACCTGGTCGAGACCCTCAAGGGCAGCCGCGGGGTGAAGGTCTTCGACGTGCCCGCGGTCGAAGCCCAGCGCTGGATCTTCCAGCTCGCCAAGGAGCCGGTGAAGGACCAGCGGCTCCGGCAGGCGATCTCGCTCGCCATCGACCGGAACGTGATCATCAAGGATCTGCTGCTGGGCTACGGGCGGCCGGTGAACAGCCCGGTCCCGCCCGGGCTGATCGGCCACACCAACCTGCCCGCCAAGCCCTACGATCCGGAGAAGGCGCGCCAGATCCTCAAGCAGGCCGGCTACACCAACGTGACGCTCGACTTCGTGCTCATGAAGGATCTCTACCCGAAGCAGCTCGAGATCACCCAGGCGGTGGCCGCGATGCTGGGCGAGGTGGGGATCAAGGTCAATATCAAGAACCTCGAGATCGCGACCGCGCGCGAGCACCGGAGCGCGGGGACGTACGACATGTTCTTCTCGGGGTGGGCCCACATGCCGCACGATCCCGACTGGTACTTCGGGCAGTGGTTCACCCGGGCCGGCTCCGAGAAGCTCACCCGCTACAACAACCCGCGGGTGGAGCAGCTCATCGCGGAGGGGCGCGTGCCCGATCCCAAGGTGCGCCAGGCCAAGTACGAGGAGCTCGAACGCATCCTGTGGGACGAGGAGCCGGAGATCTGGCCCTACTACAGCGTCGCGATCTACGGGGTCAGCGATCGCCTGCGCAACTTCGAGCCGCGCCGGGACTACTACGTCCTGCTGAACGACGTCGCGATCGCGTAGCCCGGTGCCGCGCGCCCCGCAGGCCGGCGGCTAACCGGCGACGGCCCGGGACCTTTCGACATGAGAGCGTACGTCCTCCGCCGGCTCGGCCAGGCGGCCGTCACCCTGCTCGGGGTCTCGGTGCTGGTGTTCCTCGTGCTCCGCGTCCTGCCCGGCGATCCCGCCAAGATGCTGCTCCCCGAGGGCGCGCCCCAGTCCGCGGTCGACGAGCTGAACCGGCATCTCGGCCTGCGCGAGCCACTCCACGTGCAATACGCGATCTTCATCCGGAGCGTCTTCCGCGGCGATTTCGGCCAGTCCTTCCAGTACCGGGCCCCCGCCCTCCGGGTCGTCACCGAGCGGCTCGCCGCCACCGCCCAGCTCGCGCTGGTCGCCATGTTCCTCACCGGCGCGGTGGGGGTCTCGCTCGGCATCGTCGCCGCGGTACGGCGGGGCACGCGTTACGACTTCGCGAGCACCCTCTTCGCGGTGCTCGGCCAGTCGCTGCCGAACTTCTGGCTCGGCATCATGCTGATCCTGCTCTTCGGGGTCGCGCTGCGCTGGCTGCCCACCTCCGGCTTCGAGAGCTGGTGGCACCTGGTCCTGCCCGCGGTGACCCTGGCCGCCTTCCCCACCGCGCTCGTGGCCCGTCTCACCCGCTCCAGCATGCTCGAGATCCTCGGGCGCGACTACATCCGCACCGGCCGCGCCAAGGGCCTGGCCGAGCGCGCGGTGGTGCTCCGGCACGCGCTGCGGAACGCGGCGATCCCGGTGCTCACCGTGCTCGGGCTGCAGATCGGCACCCTGCTCGGCGGCGCGGTCATCACCGAATCGGTGTTCGCGTGGCCGGGCATGGGCAAGCTGGTGGTGGACGCGATCTTCTTTCGCGATTTCCCGGTGGTGCAGACCGTGCTGATCTTCTCGGCCACCATCTTCGTGCTGATCAACCTGCTGGTGGACCTGCTCTACACCGTGATCGATCCCCGGATCCGCTACTCGTGACCGACCGCTCACTCGAAGCCGCGCCCGCGACGTCTCACCATCGCCCCCTGAACGCGACCGCGATGATCGGCGGGCTCCTGCTCGCGCTCACCGTCCTCGCCAGCGTGCTCGCCCCGGTGCTCTCCCCCGCCGACCCGGTGAAGCCGCAGTTCAGCCGGCGGCTCGCCCCCCCGTGGGGGCTCGGGGGCACGCCGGCGCACGTCCTGGGCACCGACAACCTCGGCCGGGACATCCTCGCGCGCCTGCTGCACGGCGGCCGGATCTCGCTCGCCCTCGCCGCGGTCTCGGTCCTCATCGCCGCCGCGGTGGGCATCGTGGTGGGCCTCGTGGCGGGCTCCGGAGGCGAGCGCGTCGACGGACTGTTCATGCGCCTGGCCGACGTCCAGCTCGCGCTGCCCGTCATCATGCTCGCGATCGCGATCGTCGCGGTGGTGGGCACGAGCCCGGCCGCGCTGGTGGGCGTGCTCGCGCTGAGCGGGTGGGTGCTCTACGCGCGGACGGTCCGCGCCAACGTGCTCACGATCCGCCGCCTCGAGTACGTCGAGGCCGCCTACACCCTCGGCGCCAGCGACCTCCGGATCATCACCCGGCACATCCTGCCCAATACACTGGCCCCGATCCTCGTGATCGGCTCGAGCCAGTTCGCCACGATGGTCCTGCTCGAGTCGGGGCTGAGCTTTCTCGGGATGGGGATCCAGGCGCCGCGGCCGTCTTGGGGGCTCATGCTCGCCGAGGGCCGCGACTATCTCTCGAACGCGTGGTGGCTCGCGACCGCGCCCGGGATGACGATCTCGCTCGTCGTCCTGGGGGCCAACCTGCTGGGCGACGGGCTGCGGGATCTGCTGGACCCGCGGCTTGGCTAGCGCCCCCTCACCACCCGACCCCTCACCCTGCCCTCTCCCCCGAGGGGAGAGGGAGATCAGGCGCGGATGAGGGGGGCGAAGCGCTCCATCCGCTCCAGGCTCTCACCGAGGCTCTCGCTGCGGAAGTCGAAGATCAACTCGCTCACCCCGAGCCGGGCATAGGTGGCGATGTCGTCGGTGATCTCCTGCTGGCTGCCCGAGAACGGCCGCCGCTCGGCGCCGCCGTCCACCCCCTGGCCCGTGTCGTACAGCGGCGCCTTGTAGGAGATGGTGAGCTTCGAGGGATCCCGCTTCTTCGCCTCGGTGAGGCGGTACAGCTCGTCGAGCGAGGCGCGCAGCTCGGCCGGCCGTAGCGGGACGGCCGGGTTCGCGCCCACCGGATGCCAGCCATCGCCGAGCCGCGCCACCCGGCGGAGCGCGACCTTGCTGTGGCCGCCCACCCAGATCGGCGGATGCGGCTTCTGCACCGGATGGGGCAGGCAGCGCACCGACTCGAAGCGGTAGAACTCGCCGCGGAACGAGGCCGGGTCCTGGGTCCACAGGGTCTTGAAGATACGCAGGTACTCGTCGCTCACCGCACCGCGCCGGTCGAAGGACTGAGCCCCGAGCGCTTCGAACTCCTCGCGCAGCCAGCCCACTCCGACGCCCACCGTGACACGCCCGCGCGAGAGCACGTCGATGGTGGCGAGCATCTTGGCGGTCACCACCGGGTTGCGGTGCGGCAGGATCATCACGCTCGAGATCAGGCGCAGCGTCCGCGACTTGCCCGCGACGAAGGCCATCAGCGAGAGCTGCTCGAGCGCGTCGCCCTGGCCGGGGAAGGCGCCGCTCACCGTGTAGGGATACTTCGACGTGATCGTGACCGGGAAGACGATGTGGTCGGCGATCACCACCGAGGAGAAGCCGAGTGCCTCCGCGCGCGTGACCAGGGTCTCGAGCGCTTCCGGCGAGGCGGTCTGGCCGCGCGTGGGGAGGTAGAAGCCGTATCGCATGTCTCGGGCGCTCCTACTTGAAGTGCGGCATCAGCTTCTTGGCCATCAGGTCGATCTGGACCGGATCGTCCGTCACCGGCCCGAGCACGAGGTACTTGAGCCCCGCCTTCACCAGGTCGTCGATGCGCGCGTTGATGTGGTCGATGGAGCCGATCATGTACGACTCCTGCAGGTGCTCGTAGGTCCGGTGGGTGCCCATGGTCTTGATGAAGGGCGCCTTGGAGGCGGCCACCGCCTTGGCGTGGCTCGGCGTGTCCACCAGGTGGATGAAGTTGCAGTGCCCGAAGGTGAGCTTCTTCGGATTACGGCCGAGGGTCTTCGCATGCTGCTGGAGCAGCCCCCAGTCCCGCTTCACCCACTCCTGCGTGCCCGAGCAGCGCGAGAGCCAGTTGCCCGCCTTGACGATGCGGTCCATGACGGTGGTCGCGATGACCGGCACGTCGTGCTCGCCCGGATCGGGCACGCGCGAGCCGCCGGAGACCCAGATCTTGGGCATCTTCGGGGGTCGCGGGTCGATGGTGACGTCGTCGAAGTGGTAGAACTTCCCGTAGTAGCTCGCGTTCGGCTTGGTGAGCAGCAGGGTCACCGCCTCGATGATCTCGTCCGTGCGCTTGCCGCGCTCCTGGATTCGGGAGCCGGTCACCTCGTACTCGCGCGCGTACCAGCCGGGGCCCACTCCGAAGACGTAGCGGTTGTCGGAGAGGTGGCAGAGGGTGGAGATCTCCTTGGCCAGCAGCACCGGGTGGCGCACCGGCAGCACCAGGATGCCGGTGGCGATGTCCACCTTCGAGGTCAGCGCCGCCGCGTAGGCCAGCGAGCTCAGCGGCTCGAGCCACGCGTTGCCGTAGAGGCCGGGCGCGGACAGCAGGTGATCGATCACCCACACGTCGATGCCGTACTTCTCGCACTTGACGATGGAGTCGCGGATGCGGCGCATGTTCTTCGGGTCCGTCTTCTTGCCGCTCCACGCGTAGGTGGGGATCCACGCCCCGAACTTGAGCTTGGCCATGAGGCCTCCTTTCGAGTCGGGCATCACCCTAGGTGCGGGCGCGGGCGATGTCAAGGCCGCGGCGCGCGGTGATATACTCGGCGCGCTCCGGCCGCCATGCTGGCGGCCGGTTGCTCGGGAGCCCGTTGTTCCAGGAGGAAATGGCGATGAGACGGAGACGATTCTGGTCGGGTGCGGCGTTATGCGTATAGACCATGTTACAGACTGACACGTTGATCGAGGCGAACCGTTTTGAAGCGTCGCTTCGCTCACTTCCTCGCGGCCGCTCATTGGAGTTCTTAAGCTTCACGCGACGAAGCTATGACCTTTCTGCGTTCTTTCTTTAAGCTGGATCCCGTCAAACTCCTCGCGAAGGGCGACATCGATGGAATCATCCGAGCGCGCCGGCACAAGTACCCCGAGACGCGCTCTCTTGCAGCGGCTGCTCTCGGTGAGGCAAAGGGCGATCGCGCCAGAGACGTAGCGTGTTATCCGAGGCTCCCGCGCTGACTACTCGGTTCGCTGGCGGCCCCTTGCGTGCTACAGCCCTTGTCGCTCTAATCGTCTCGCAGCTCACGGAAGCGGTACTGCTCTTCCTCCCGAGTTCATCTGCCTGGTTTCGGGCACAGCGCGCTTGATGAGCAGGCGCCGCTGACGCGCATCGTCGGGTCGCGAGCGGGCGTCACCCTGTTTTCACCGATGCCAAGGGAACCGAAAGGGACAAAGGTGATCGCCAGCGCGTAGGCGGAGCCTACAGAGGCTACGGGAATCGCCTGTCGAAGGGAGTCGTGGTCTCCTAGGCGGAAGCACACCCCCCCGGGAAGTCGCCGCCCTTCGACGTACTGCACAGCGTGCTAAGCATTTCTGGTGAGGGACCAGGCTGCTTGACAATGGCCCCTCGGGATCCTAGACTCTCGCCCTCGGACCCAGTCGCCAACTTAGGGGGCACGCTCACTGTCCAGGATTGGATCGGCGCTTCCCTCCGCCACATTCGCTTGGTACCTCTCCGTCATCTCGCTCCTTAGCCTGGTCGGGCCGCTATTCATGATGGACGCGTCGACGGGCGCGGAGCGTATCGAGGTAAGCCCCACGCCTAGCGACGAGCAACGCGCTGGTTACTTCGTAGACAATCTCATTGTGAGTGCGACCAGCGAAATCGCGGATCCCTCGATAACGAACCCGATCAATCGGGTCCTTGCCAAGCTTCTCAGTGTATCTGAGAAGCCCGAATTGACTGTTACCCTCCGCGTCCTGAACGACCCGCTGGTCGTCAACGCCGGAGCGGGGCCTGGTGGTCACATCTATCTCTACACGGGCATGCTCGATATGCTCACCGCAACTCCATCTGAAGTTAATACTCCGCTGATGCATCAGTTGGCGCTAGTCCTGGCGCACGAGCTCGCCCATGCGGTTCACGGTCATCCGTGGACGGCGCTGCAGACGCGGCAGCGGCACGAGGATCTTGTCAATGGACTTGCCGTAGGTGGAATGGTCGTCGGCGGCCTGGTCGGCGCCGGCGCCGGCGCATACCTCGGCTCCAAGGCCCACCGCCGCTCGGGCCTGCCCTTCGACTTCTGGACGGAGCGCCTGATGCACGCCGGCGCCGCAGCCGGGGGCATCGCAGGGGCGACATTCTTTGGCTCAGTCGGCCAATTCTTGTCGATCGCATTCCAGCGCGGGTACAGCCGCGCCGACGAGCGTGAAGCGGATCGGACCGCCCTTCAGTACCTTGTGAAGGCCCAGTATGATCCGAACGCGATCTACTCTGTACTCCAGAAGTTTCACGCGCTCAAACGACATGACAGGCATAGCGCGGGCCTGGTCCATCACTTCTCGGCTGACGAGTATCCGTTGGCTGAACGGCTTGAAGATCTCCGCTCATCTGCTCACTCCTGGAAGGCACCGAAATGAGCGGAGTGTTAGGCCAACGACTGTTGGTGGTCATCGCGTTCTCTCTATTGAGTGCATGTGCGTCGGGGAGCGGCGATCTCAAGCGAGCGACAGATTCCGTGGGACAGCACCGCCTCATACTACCAGCCGCTATGGACCGGGTGTGGTCGGCCGCAATTAAGATGCTGGTGCTTGAGGGTGCGTACATCTCTCAGTGCGATATTGAGGACGATCGCGCGACGATCAGCTTCGTGACATGGTTCCGTGAACGTCCAACCGCGAGGGTGGATCTGCTGATCAGGCCCGCAGTGGCTGACCCGAGCACGACCGAAGTGGTCGCATCCGCCGCCCCGCCCCTGGCTGCGCAGGCGGCGGTTGAGAGGCTGCGAGGTGCCTTGAGGTTAGTGCGCTATGACTGGCTACGATAGCTGGCAGCAGTGGCTTGTTGCCACAATTTTGGTTGGGACTACTGCGGCGGCCGGCGGCTGCCAAACGGGTGGCGTCATGGCCACTCATCCGAGTCTCTCCGAGAGAGAAGAGAATGCAAAGCAGGTCATCGAGTCGCTGAGATCTAAGGGATCGGGAGGCAAGCAGGAAGAGCCTAGTGATCTCCGCAGATCGCGGTAGGGTTGGCTCTTACGTCATGCTCCTGCTGGTGTCAGGAGTAGTGATATCCGGCTGCGGCACGATGCGGGCGTTGCCGGAACCGGTCAAGAGGTCAGAGGTGATGTCTGTCCCGAGGGCTGAGGCCTGGCGGTTAGTCAAGCGTGTCATCCCATGGTCCGTAGAACTCGAGAGCGAGCGGGCCGGATTGCTCGTCTACCGTACCCTGTATGGGCGGAACGTCGTTAGAATCAGCATTCTCGTGGAGGCGGAGAGCCCAAGTTCGACGCGGATACACGTGCAGCCTACCTACCTTGCGGTCCCGATCGCGGAAGCAGGTGCCGCCGAGCGTGCCGTATTCGAGATGCTTTCGAAGGCCGTCCGAGAGTAGTGAGCACTCAAGCTGACTATGATGAGGTGAGTACAGGCGACGGGAGCGTTTGGAGCCCTGAAGGTGCTGTGAACCCCCAGTGGTCACAGCTGGCGATCGCGCTCTTGGGTGTCAGTCTCGCCCTGGCAGGTTGCGCGCAGACCAAACTCGCGAAGTCGGTATTCACACCCGCGGAGTTGAGAGACGGCAAGAGCATATCCGTCAGACACTTTGTGATGGCCGCACTCCCAAAGCTCGACAGCCAACCTTCGGACGATCCGCGACAGGAGCTAGCGTCAGCCTTTGCGAGTGCCCTCGCGGAGTCGCGTCTATTTGGCCGGGTTGTAGTCGTACCAGAAGGCGAACGAGTTACGACGGCTCTAGTGCTGGAGGGCGCCTTTGTCGTTCTCGACGACGGAGAGAGGGGGTCGCCGTTGGCCGAAGCATTCAGTAACAAGAGGCGACCAGAGAATCACGTGGCGATCGCAGTGAATCTTCGCATTGTCAGCGTTGGTTCGGGTACCACCGCCTATTCCGTGGGGCCTATCGCCGGGCACCTCTACCGTGCGTCGCTCGGTCCGACGGTCGACACACTCCGAAGCCGAGTCTTGCGAGGGATCGCGAAACGGGTAGTGGAGGATCTAGAGGCAGAACTGCGGTGACCGTTGTATGGTTTGGTCGGGGGTAGCCAAAATGCAGAGATGGCTGAGCCGGTGTCGAAAGCGCCGTTTTGACGAAGCGGCGCCGTCCTTCTGCCTGCTCGCGGTCGTGGTCCTTCTAGGTATCGGTTGTGCGGCCGCACGCCCTCACGAGCCCTTCGGGTCACTCTCGCGTGAGGTGATAAACACGTGGGTCAAGGGAAGTGAGCAGCTAGTACGCGTTGGTACCTATCCAACGAGTTCCGTCGCCCCCTCAGTTAGCCTACTCACTGGCGGTGTAAAACAGGATGAGTTCTTAAGCGGGTTTACCGCGGCACCGGTTCCGTCGGTACTGCTGCTCTCTGGCGAATCAGGGTCGCGGGGGCTTGGTGAACAGCCGCCACTATGGGGTCTAGGGCCACTGCTTGGCCGGAAGGTGGCGTTCGAATTGCTAGGGGGGCACCAGAACGCGCTGGCACGTTCACTGGACCGCATTGAAACGACTTATGATCGCATCCATTTTGCGTCCAACCTGTGGTCGGCCATGAGGCAACCGCCTTTGGAGCCGGGGGCGACACTAGACCAACGGATCGAGCGAATGAGGGTCGCTCACGACGTGATCGGAGGGGTACCGACCCTATTCAAGGCTGCTGACATACTGGGTCCCTCGATCCTGGTTGGAACAGAAGTCATTCAGCGGTACTGGCTGTACACCGGCCGCCTAAGCGAGCACACGTCGAGGACAATGCACGAGAACTTGCTCAATCAGGCATTCGCGGCGAGCCCGATCTACGGGGCTCAGATGCTTCCGAGGATGCAGGTAGTCGGCACGAGGGAATTCGTGGGACCCTTGCAAGGGTACTACCATGGTTCGTCTGTGGGTCAGTTGGGTGTCGGCCAGTACTACTTCCAGTCGACCTTGCGGATGCGGCATACCTACCCATGAACTCTCGTGCCTTCACCGTCGGTTCCCTTCGAGGAAGCGGAAGTCCCAGAGTGCGGTGCCTGCAGCTCGCGTTGAGTGCTCTAACCATACTCGCAGTGCTCGGTAGAGCGGAGCCGCTACTCGCACAGGAGCGGAAGGCCGAAGTAGTTCTGGTCAGCGTGTCGGGGGATGGCAAGGCAATGTTGAAGAAGGCCCGGACAGCTCTCGTAGTGCTATCCGGAAACGATTCGTTTTTGACGCGGCTTCTCGAAGATGCGGTAGCGATTCACTTAGCGAACTCTGGACTCGGCGTGGTTTCACGAGTGCAGGTGGAGCGAGCCTCTGCAGACGAATCGTCGGCGGGCAAAGGCAGCAAAGCAGAGTCAACCCCGAGCATTGCTGAGCTGGGTCGACGGCTTGGCGCTGATGCGATTGTGATTGGGACACTACTGGCAGCACTTAGTGAGCAGCGCGCCGTCCAGGTTAGGCTCGTGACCTTTGAGATCGCGGATGCTCAGACGGGGGCCCCACTCGTACGGGTCCTCCTTGAGTTCGACGGAGGGAAGTCGATTCCGAGCGTGGCGGAGGGATTTGTCAAGGTGATCAATGAGCTGCGGAAGTAGGCGGAGGATTGAGAGCCCAGCAATCCGTGGAGGGGGTGTCATGGTGGGCTTAGGCAAGAGATGGCTGCTCCCACTGGCTGGCGAGGTGGCGAGAAGCGTGCCCTACCATATGCGAACGTCGGTGATCATCGCAGCCGTGAGCCTGCTCGCCCTGGGCTGCGGGGCTGTTGCCGCGCCAGTCGTCGTCCGCGATGTCCAGGCAAGACGAGTGCCGGCGTTGCCGCAAGCGCTGGTTGTGTCGTCCGAGGCACCGGGGCAAGGTCGGCAAGGTCCAGTAGCGGTGCCAGTGTGTACATGGATGACAGGAAAACCCCGAGAGTATTGGGTCCGGACGGTATCCGAGTACAACAGTTCCGTTCCCAATGCAGCTGTACCGTTACCGCACTACACGGTGAGGGAGTACGATCTCCTTCTCAGCGTGACGAACGCTACTCCTGATCGGGAACCCGTAATTCGGGTGGTGGTTGATCCGGGGATGTCCCGGGCGCTGTTGAAATTGACAACTGAGTAGCGGCGGCTCCCTGGTGGGCCTGAGAATCGGGTTCGCCAGAACACGCGGTCCGCAGGACCGGGACCAAAGGAGCCGCCATGAC
>Ga0187892_10011692_pt1 | contig 10657 bp, 11 predicted proteins | sample MA1701073metaG_FD_139345 | JGI IMG/M metagenome (GOLD analysis project Ga0187892, IMG submission 139345) | Bio-ooze microbial communities from a basaltic lava cave in the Kipuka Kanohina Cave System on the Island of Hawaii, USA - MA170107-3 metaG ...
TCGACGCGGTCGGCTCGTCCGAGACCGGCTCGCAGGCGCAGAACGTGAGCACCCAGTCGTCGGGCGCCACCACAGGCACGTTCAACCTGGGCTTCGGCGCGTGCGTGCTGTCCGAGGACCTGGCGCGCGTGCTCGCGCCCGGCCACGACGGCATCGGCTGGTTCGCGCAGACCGGCCGCGTGCCGCTCGGCTATTTCGGCGACCGCGCCAAGACCGAGCGCACCTTTCCCGCGCTCGACGGCGTGCGCTACTCGGTGCCGGGGGATCGCGCCAGGCTGCGCGCGGACGGGGTGCTCGAATTGCTCGGCCGCGACTCGGTCACGATCAACTCCGGCGGCGAGAAGATCTTCGCCGAAGAGGTCGAGCACGCGCTGAAGTCGCACCCGGCGGTGTTCGACGCGGTGGTGTGCGGCCGGCCGAGCGAGCGCTGGGGCAACGAGGTGGTCGCGATCGTGCGCCTGCGCGAGGGCCAGCCCGCGAGCGAAGCGGACCTGCTCGAGGAGTGCGCGAAGCACATCGCGCGCTACAAGCTGCCCAAGGCGTTCCTGTTCCGCGACGAGATCGTGCGTTCGCCCTCGGGCAAGGCAGACTATCGTTGGGCCAAACAACAGGCGGTGAGCTGATGGACTTCGGGATCGCGTTCGCATCGTCGACCGAGAGCTGGCGCGCCGCGAAGCGCGCCGAGGCGCTGGGCTTCAAGTACGCCTGGTTCTACGACACGCAGCTGCTCAACCCCGACGTGTTCGTGTGCATGGCGCTGGCCGCGCGCGAGACGAAGAAAATCCGGCTCGGCACGGGCGTGCTGATCCCGTCGAACCGGATCTCGCCGGTCGCCGCGAACGGGCTCGCGACGCTGAACAAGTTGGCACCCGGGCGGATCGACTTCGGCGTCGGCACCGGCTTCACCGGCCGGCGCACGATGGGCCAGCGCGCGATCAAGCTCGCGGAGTTCGAACGCTACGTCGCCGAGGTCCAGGGGCTGCTCCGCGGCGAGACGGTCGAGGCGCTGCTCGAGGGCGAGAAGAAGAAGATCCGCTTCCTGAATCCCGACTTCGGGCTGATCAACCTGAAGTCGAAGATCCCCCTGCACGTCTCGGCGTTCGGCCCGAACGCGCGCGCGCTGGTCGCGAAGTTCGGCGCGGGCTGGCAGTTCTTCACCGGCTCGGTCGGCCCCGCGGTCGCGGCGCTCGGCGACATGCAGAAGACCTGGGCCGAGGCCGGGCGCAGCGAGAAGCTCTACTCGACCGTCTACACGCTCGGCTGCGTGCTGCGCCCGGGCGAGAGCCCGGCCAGCAAGCGCGCGCTCGCGCAGGCCGGCCCGATGGCGGCGGTCTTCTTCCACGACCTGGTCGAGCGCGGCACGCTGGGCGAGCTGGTCGGTGCGATGCCGCCCTGGCTCGCCGCCGCGGTCGAGCAGTACCGCAAGATCTACGAGCAGTACGAGCCCGCCGACGCGCGCTGGCTGTCGGTGCACCGCGGCCACCTGATGTTCGTGCGCCCCGAGGAGCGCCCGTTCCTGACCCGCGAGATGATGGAGGCCTTCACCTTCACCGGCACGCCCGACGTGCTGCGCGGCCGGATCGAGGAGCTGCGCGACGCCGGCTTCTCCCAGTTCACCGTGCAGCTCGTCGAAGGCCAGGAGGACGCGCTCGCCGACTGGGCGAAGCTGCTCGGCCCGCTCGGCTTGAAGAAGGGCGGCGGAAAGCGGGCCGCGAAGAAAGCGCCCGCGAGGAAGACCTCCGCGAAGAAGGCCCGCCGCCGCTAGCCCGGACCCGGCCGCAGCGCCTTGCGCCAGCGCTCCGAGTCCGCGGACGCGACACCGCGCAGCGACAGGTCGTCGGCGACCAGGAACAGCGCGCGCCGGAAGTCCGCGCGGTCGCGCTCGAGCGCGGGCGTGTGCGGGGCGCTCGCGCCGCCGAGCTCGAGGCTCGCGATCGAGCCGGTCTCACCGAACAGCTCGGGCCCCGACACGTCGGCCCAGAACGACTCGAGCTCGACGCGCATCTCCTCGCGCGCGGCGAGCGAGCGGACCGCGAGCGTCTGCGCAGTGTGGCCGTACTTCGCGAGCAGGCGCGCGAGCGTGTCGAGCGGCGAGTTCACTACTCCGGCCAGCCGACGCTGGTCTCTTCGACGATGCGCCAGCCGCCGTCCGGGCCGGGAGCGAACACGAACGCGAGCGGGCTCTCGGACGGATCGCGCGTGCTGCGCCGCGTGGCCTGGACGCGCACGCGCTCGCCCTCGACCGCGAAGCTCGGGTCGCGCCAGTCGACGGTGATGCCGGCGTCCTGGTGGTGGTCGATCGCCTCGCGCACGGCGAGCTTGTGCTGCGAGCCGGAGTGCTGCGCTCCGCCCGTGATCGAGATCGACGCGTCGACGGCGTAGCAGTCCGCGAGCTGCGGGTTCTGGCGGCGCAGCAGCGCCCGGCACTCGTCGAACAGACGCCGCGCGGTGTCGGCCGGGCTCTCGCCGGGCTTGGCGTGCACGAGCGCCGGGCGGTCGGTCGCGACCTGCGTCTTCTCGTGGATGCGCTGGTCGCGCTCGGCGTCGCGCGAGAGCGAGACCGGGAGCAGCAGCGTGTCCGCGACGAATGAGAGCGGCAGGTCGATCAGCATCAGGATCACCCAGCCGACCGACAGGTGCAGGAACGCCGGACCCAGGATCTCGAGGTCCTTGCGCACGCCGCTGTAGACGTACGGCCCCTCGTAGCCGCGGCCGAGCTGGGTGTCGATCGTCATGCAGCCCGGCGCGGCGACGAGCAGCGCGAGCAGACACGCGAGGCTTCGGGAACGCGACATCGGCTAGCGCTCGGCGGTCACGAGCCAGGCCGCGTAGCCGAGGCGGATGCCGTTGGGCCCGAGCAGCTTCGCGAACAGCGCGCCGAGCGCGCCGAGCGCCTTCTCGCGTTCGGCCGGAGTGATCTCGAGCAGCACGCGCGCGGCGGGCCCGAGCTCGCTCGCGAAGGCGACGGCCTCGTCGACCGTGCGGCCGAGCAGGATCTCGCCCGTGAGCGGCTCGTGCTTCACGGCGCGGAAGCCGGCGCGCTCGAGGATCCCGCGCACGCGCGCCTCGTCCGCGAACGCGAACGGCCCGGGCGCTTCGGGCGGCAGCGGCGGCGGCATCGTCACGTGCGGGGCCAACGCGATCACCGGCTCGCGCATCCACGCGTTCTGCCCCAGCCCCTGCCAGCACACGAAGGCGAGCCGGCCGCCCGGGCGCACGGCGCGCGCGAGATTGGCGAACGCGGCCTGCGGGTCGACGAAGAACATCACGCCGAAGCGCGAGAACAGCAGATCGACACCGTTCGGTGTGAGGGCGAAGGTCTGCGCGTCGGCGTTCTCGAAGCGCAGGTTCGCGAGCTTCTGGGCGCGGGCGCGTTCGCGCGCGCGCTCGAGCATGGGCGTCGAGATGTCGACGCCGAGCACCGAGCCGCTCGCGCCGACGCGCTCCGCGAGCTGCAGGCTCGTCTGGCCCACGCCGCAGCCGACGTCGAGCACGCGCTCGCCGGGCTTGGGCTGCGCGCGCTCGATCACGGCCAGCCCGAACGGCGCGAGCATGGCGTCGAGCCGTTCGTTCTGCTTCACCCAGGTCGGCGCGGCCTTCTCGTTCCAGTACTCGATCTGCTCCGCGTTCGGTCCCCGAGCCTCCATGCGTTCCTCCCGGTAAGACCCGGATTCTAGAGGGTTTTGCCCCACTTGACCGGGACACGAAAATAGAGCGAAAATGCCTTCGTGCGCTCGGAACCGGCGATCGCGATGGCTCCTACGGCCGCTTCGGCCGTCACCCGTACGGACAGACTGCGCGAGCTCGTGCTCGAGGCGGGCCTGGTCGACCGGGTGCGCGTGGGCGCTTCGTGCCCCCCAGCCGAAGCTCCGGCTCCGAGAACCCACCGCACGAAGACGAACGAGAGACCATCCACCCCCGGGGCGGAGGAGGCGTTCTCCCCGGACGCCCTCCTCCGTCCCCATTCGCGCGGCGCGGTGCGCGCGAACGAAGGACGGCTGATCGAGCTCGCGGGCGAGCGCTCGTCGGGCAAGACCGCGCTCGCCTACCGCATGGCCGCGGGCGCGACCGCCTGCGGCGAGCTGGTCGGCTGGATCGACCTTCCCGACGCGCTCGATCCGCGCTTCCTGCAGCGCGCGCGGGTCCGGCTCGAGGACGTGCTCTGGGTGCGGCCGCCCGATCTGCAGGCGGCGCTGCGCTCGGCCGAGCTCCTGATCAAGACCGGCTTCGCGCTGGTCGTGCTCGATCTCGAGGGCGCGCGCCCGCGCGAGCTCGCGCAGCTGGGCGCGTCGGTCTGGACGCGGCTCCTGCGCTGCTTGCGCGAGTCGCGCTCCACCGCGCTCCTGCTCGGCGCGCAACGCGCGGCGGGCTCGTTCGCGACGCTCGGCGTGTCGACCGCGCGCGAGCGCGCGCTGTTCGACGCGGGCCTGTTCGAGGGCCTCGCGAGCCGGCTCACGGTGCTGCGCTCGCGCGAGGCGACGAGCCGCGCGGAGCTCGAGTTCGCCCTCCAGCGCCGGCCGGCCTGAGCGGCCCGCTCAGACCACCGACGGGCGCACCAGCGCCGCCACGTCCGCGCCCGCGCTGCCGAGCTTCTCCTGCAGCGCGACCGGGCCGTGCTTGCGCGCGAACTCGGCCTCGGCGCGCGTGACCGGCACGAGCCAGATGAAGCGCACGTTGCGCGTGCGGTCGGAGAGCCACTCGAGCTCGGGATCGAACGCGGTCGGCAGCGCGACCAGCAGGTGGTCCGCGCTCGCGCCCGGCAGCCAGCCGTGGCCGACCTCGAGCGTCTGCCCGAGCGAGAGCGGGTAGCGCTCGTCGGCGTGCAGGTTCGCGACCATGGCCAGGAGCTTGGTCGCAAGCTTCTCGGGTCCCGGCGCGAGCAGCACGAACTCGAGCCCGTAGCCGTCGTCCATCGGCGCCGCCGACGCGCCCGCGGTCAGGTGGATCCAGGCCGTGGATGCGCCGCCCGCGTCCGGCGCCGCGCCCGAGGCGGGCGCGACGCGCACCACCGCGAGCTCGGGCAGGTTCACCACGATCCCGCCTTCGTCCCAGGCAAGCGTCTCGAGCCGCCGCCCGGGGAACACGCGCGCCGCGTGCGCGCGCACCGCATCGATCAGGGAATCGCTCATCAGACCTCGGCCGTGTACGGAGGCGCGGGATCGTACTCCATCGCGCGCTGCACCTGCCGCGCGACCGCGACGCCGTGGATCTGGCCGAGCAGCCAGAGCGCCATGTCGATGCCCGCCGACACGCCCGCGGCCGTGACGAGGTTCCCGTCGCGCACGTAGCGCACGCGCTCGAGCACCTCCGCGCCGCGCTCGCGCAGCGCCGGGATGAAACCCCAGTGGGTGGTGATGCGCCGATCCTTCGCGAAGCCCGCCTCGTGCAGGAGCAGCGAGCCCGTGCACACGCTCGTGACCCACGTGCAGCGCGCGCCGGCCTTGCGCAGCCAGTCGATCAGCACGGGGTTGTTGACCTCGCGGCGCGTGCCGATGCCGCCGGGCACGAGCACGACGTCGAGCTCGGGCGCGGCGGCGAACGAGTGGTCGGGAACGACGCGCATGCCCTTGGCGCAGCGCACCGGCTCGAGCGTAGGGGCGATCGTGACCACGCGGTCGTCGGGCTTGATGTGTCGGGCCATCGTGAACACCTCCCACGGGCCGACGAAGTCGAGCTCCTCCGCGTCGTCGAAGATCAGCATGCCGGTCGTGATGCCCATGGTCGTGTCCTCCTGTGTGTCGTCGATTCAGGCCGCCGCCGAGCGGAAGCGGCCGCGGTAGGCGGCGGGCGAGACGCGCACGCGGCGCAGGAACGCGCGCCGCAGCACTTCGGTGCTGGCGAAGCCGCAGCGCGCCGCGACCTCGTCGACGCTCGCCGCGGACTCCTCGAGCAGGCGCCGCGCCGCCTCGACGCGCGCGCGTTCGATCCAGCGCGCCGGCGTCTCGCCCACCTCGCGCGCGAACACGCGCGCGAAGTTGCGCGGGCTCATCGCGGCGCGCTTCGCGAGCGCGCGCACGTCGAGCCGGCGCGCCAGGTGCTCGCGCGCGAACGCCTGCACGCCGCGGATCGCGTCGTGCTCGGTGGCCTGCGCGGCGAGCTCCGCGCTGAACTGCGACTGCCCGCCCGGTCGTTTGAGGAACAGCACCAGGTGGCGCGCGACGGTCAGCGCGAGCTCGCGGCCGTGGTCCTGCTCGACCAGCGCCAGCGCCAGGTCCATGCCCGCGCACACGCCGGCCGAGCTCCAGTACTTGCCGTCGCGCACGAAGATCGGATCGCTCTCGACCCGCACGCCCGGATGGCGGGCCGCGAGCCGCGCGCACGCGGCCCAGTGCGTGGTCGCGCGCCGCCCGTCGAGCAGCCCCGCCTCGGCCAGCAGGAACGTGCCCGTACACACCGAGGCGACGCGGCGCGCGTGGCGGGCGCGGCGGCGCACGAAGGCGACGAGCTCGCGGTCGCGCAGCGCGTCGGCCACGCCGTCCCCGCCCGCGACCAGCAGCGTGTCGAGCGCGCCGCGCACGTCGCCGAACGCGCGCGCGGCCACGAGCTCGATGCCCGACGTGGTGCGCACCGGCCCGGCCGCGCGCGCGGCGATCTCGAGCGCGTAGCGCGCTGCGCGCCGGTCGCCCGCCTGGTCGAGGCGCCGGTTCGCGTTCGCGAACACCTCGAGCGGACCCGTCACGTCGAGCACCTGGACACCGGGGTAGACGGCCATCGCGATTCGCATCGCCGCAGGATGAACTCGCCAGCCCCTGGCTGCAATGACAAATGCCCAACGATTCCTGCCAATCTGCCACCCGTCCGATGGCCACAGCACTCTTGCGACACACAAATGCGTCGTGCTAGAATCCACGTGTTCCCCGAATCCGACCCCTTCCCTCACCCCGGGAAGGACCGCCGTGTCACTCTCGGTCTTCGCGCTGCGCGACGTTTCCGATCGAGTGCTGCTCGAGCGCCTGCAAGAGTGCTGCGCGCGCGACGCCGCGCTCGAGGCCGATCTGCTCGTCCACCTGGCCGAGGTCGACGCCCGCCAGCTCGCGCTGAAGAGCGGCTTTGGATCACTCTTCCAGTACTGCGTCGAGGTGCTCCGCTTCTCGGAGTCCGTCGCGTACCAACGTATCCAGGCTGCCCGCGCGGCGCGTCGTTTTCCGGAGATCCTGGAGCGCGTGCGCTCGGGAGAGTTCCACTTGTCGGGACTGCGGTTGCTGGTGCCGCACCTGACGGAGCACAACGTGCGGGACCTGTTGGACCTCGCGCGCCACCAGAGCAAGCGCGCGATCGAGCAGCGCCTGGCCGACCGGGCGCCGAAGCCCGACGTGCCGGCGCTCGTGCGGCGGCTGCCCGAGCCAGCGCGCGCCCATGCGCCGATCCCGGCACAGGCTCCGCCGGCGGCGGCGATGCTCCGGCGACCCGAGGCACAGCGCCCCTCGGCTGGGCCGCTCGGCGCCAGCCGCTATCGCGTGCAGTTCACCGCCAGCGCAGAGACGCACGCGAAGCTGCGCACAGCGCAGGCGTTGCTGCGGCACCTGATTCCGGACGGCGATCTCGCACGGGTCGTCGATCGCGCGCTCGACGTCCTGCTGTGCGAGCTGCGCCGGGGAAAGTTCGCGACCACCGAGCGTCCGCGCGCTCCGCGCGCGGACTGTAGCCAGGCGGGATCAGCCTCGCGCCACATCCCCGCGGGGATCCGCCGCGAGGTCGCCACGCGCGACGGCGAGCGCTGCACTTACGTGGCGGCCGACGGCCGGCGCTGCGGCGCTCGCGACGCGCTCGAGTTCCACCACCTCGCACCCTTCGCGCACACGCGCCGCCACCGGGCGGCCGAGATCACGCTGCGCTGCCGCGCGCACAACGCGTACGCCGCAACTCTGGACTTCGGCGCGACGCACATGAGCCGCTACCGGCGTGATCCCGCGGAGGCGACGACCTGCCCCGGGGCAGGTTCGAGTCCCCCCGATCCGCCGCCCGCGGGGCGCCAAGCGCGCTAGCCGCGCAGCATTCGGCGCAACAGGCGATCGCGCCACGAGGCGCTCTGGCCGCGCGCGGAGGCGCGGTCGGCGGCCCCGACCATCCCGAGGATTCCGCGCACGGCCAGGTAGCGCAGCGGCTCGGGCTCCCAGTCGCGGCCGGGCGGCGCGACTCCAGGAGTGGAGGGGCAGGAGCGTCCGCCTCGAGCGGCGCGCGCGGCACGACCGTCTCGGGCAGCGTGTCGAACCAGAGCGAGACGTCGCGATAGGCCGTGTCGGTCACCTCGGTCCTCCTCGTCGCGGGCAGGCGTCGCCGAAGCCGTCGCGGTCGCGGTCGGGCTGCTTCGGATCGAACACGTCCGGGCACACGTCGCAGCCGTCGGGATAGCCGTCCCGATCCCGGTCGAGCGCGGCCGGCAGGCAGCCCGGTGTCTCGCAGGGGGTGTCCTCCGCGCCGAAGCGGCAGACACGGTACGGTGTGGTCTCGAGGTAGCGGTCCCAGTTCACGTAGATGGCGCTGCCGATCACGAGCTTGTCGCAGTTGGGCAGCAGGTCCGGGGTGTGCGACGAGCGGCAGGCCCTCGGGTGCGGGCCCTCCATGCGGATGCGCGGGTAGAGCGCGCCGTCGCCGACGTGCAGCTCGGGCAGCTCGAGCCGGCACACGTCGCGGCCGTCGGCGGATCGCGTGCAGGCCGCGGCGTGGACGACCGCGCCGCGCGCGTCGACCAGCTCGATGCGGTCGAAGCGGCGCGTCAGCCGGGAGTCGCCGTTCGCGTTGCGCGGGTCGTTCAGCGCGAGCAGGCTGATCGCCACGCGGCCGTCGGGCGCGTCGACGAGCCCTCCCATCGCCACCCACGGCCCCGCTTCGACCGGGCGCATCTGGTAGCGCAGCCCGGGCCGCAGCGAGGCCGCGTAGTAGCAGCGGCGCGCGTGCATCGCGTCGAGCAGCGCCGCGCGCGTGCGCGCCTCGACCCAGCAGATCGTCGCGCCCTTGCGCGCGTTCGCGCCCTGGCGCACGGAGGTCGCGTCGTGGCTGTCCGAGCCGAAGGCCGGGAACACGCGGTAGCCGCTGCGCAGCAGGCGCTGGTACGCCGCCTCCCACTGCGGGTCGTTCTTCGACGAGCTGACCTCGACGCCCTGCACGAACGCGTCGGAGAAGCCGCCCGGCGCGTGACGCGGGTGGAGCGGGCGCAGGTCCATGGCGTCGGCGGGCCCGGGGTGCGCCTGGATCAGCACGCCCGGCGGCACGCTCGCGCTCGCGAGCCAGCGGTACAGCCGGTACTCGTCGCGGCAGTACTCGTCGCCGTGCAGCCGGCCGTCGGCCGCGCACAGGCCGCTGGTCTCGCCGGGCAGGATCACGATCTTGTGGCCGCCCTCGCGCGGCCCGACACCTTTCGGTGTGAAGGCGTGGTTGGTGAACTCCCGGCCCGTCAGCGCGAGGAAGCCGCCGTCGCCGTCCACGTTGTGCGCGCTCGCGATCCGCGCGAGCGCGAGCGCCTCGTTCGAGGGCGGCGAGACGAGCGCGCCGGACGGGCCGCTCGCGTCCGGGAACCCGGGCTGCTGCAGGTTGCGCGCGCGCCACAGGTACTTCGCGCTGCTCGGGTCGATGCAGATGTTCGCGCGCTGGCCCGGATGGTTGGTGTCGTGGTGCGAGACGGAGCCCCAGTCGTAGCCGCCGCCGCGCATCGCCTCGAACGCGTCGGCGGCCGAGCCGAGCTCGTGCAGCCCCTGCGCGAAGCCCGGCACGGGCGGATCGCGCGCCTCGCGATCGAGCATCGCGATCGTCGCCGCGTGCTGGTGGCTGTCGCCCGCGGCGAGGCTCATGCCGCGGTACGGATCGTCGGGGTTCGCGGGCTCGATCAGCGCCGCGAGCGTGTGCCAGACCACCGCCGCGACCAGCGACCGCGTCATTCGATCCGCATCGTCGGCGGCGTGCCTTCGCTGCGCTCGTGCTTGTTGAAGTTGCGCAGGTACCACGCGGTCCAGGGGCGGCACTGCTCGACGCGCTCGTCGACCCACTCCTCGCGCTCGGCGCAGCCGGGGGCGGGCTCGAACTCGGGCGGCGCCTCGCTGGCCTCTTCGTCAGCGGAGCGGTGCTCCGGAACGCAGCCGATCAGGAAGCCGTCCGCCCAGGCGATGAACGCCTTGGTGGCGCACGGGTGATCGAAGGGCGTCTTCGCCGTGTCGATGCGCCCGTTCCAGTCGGCGGTCCACTGGCCTCGACTCGGGTCGTGCGTCAGCGCGCAGGGCGCGAGCACCATCGAGAGCGCGAGGACCGGCGCGATTCGCATGGCGTGTGGACGTTCGCTTCGGAGGCGGCGTTCAGTCGATCGGATCGAGCGTGGGCGCGTCCTTGGTCGGCGAGAGCGTCCAGCGCGGCTTGCGCTTCTCGAGGAAGCTCGACACGCCCTCGCGCGCGTCGGCCATGCGGCCGAGCGCCCACAGCGCCTTCGCCTCGCGCTTCGCGACCTCGACCGGCGGCGGCCCGCCGAGGTGCTGCCAGATCATCTGCTTGGTGAGCGCGACCGAGACGGGCGCGCAGTTCTCGGCGATCTCGCGCGCGATCTCCCGCGCGCGCGGCAGCACGCGCTCCAAAGGCCAAGCCTCGTTCACGAGCCCGAGCTGCGCGGCCTCGGCGCCGGTCACGATCCGGCCCGAGAGCAGGAGATCGGCCGCGCGCGCGGGGCCGACCA
>Ga0187892_10011693_pt1 | contig 10656 bp, 12 predicted proteins | sample MA1701073metaG_FD_139345 | JGI IMG/M metagenome (GOLD analysis project Ga0187892, IMG submission 139345) | Bio-ooze microbial communities from a basaltic lava cave in the Kipuka Kanohina Cave System on the Island of Hawaii, USA - MA170107-3 metaG ...
GACGGGATCCCAGATCGCCACGCTTTGGGGTGTTACGTACTGCGTGGTCACGGCCGGTGGGTTAACCTGACCGGCAAGAAGCAGTGCGACGAAAAGCGTAAGCGTCCTCACGTCATCTCCTTAATCGTTCCTTGGGACCGCCGCCATCTTTTCGACTAGTTTATCGATGGCCTGCACAACGCGCTCGATCGTCCGCGAGTTGGTCTCGATCTGGGCGAAGGCTGTTGTCGATGTGCGATTGGTGGTGGCGAGCTCGGCTGTCATGCGCTCCATCTGGCTCACAAGCTGACTCATGGTCCGTGACTGCCAGTCGCCGGCACGCTCGATGTGCGCGAGGAAGATCCAGACGACGACGATAATCGCCGCCACGTACGGAGCCTGCTTCCCGAGGTTGAGGAGCACCTCTCTCATGTCGTCTCCTATGAACAGGTTCGCGTTTCGGGCCACGTCACCTACGGCCTCCGTCGTACTCTTTCGCCAACTCAAGCCTGATCATCTCACGATTCAAAGTCGCATCGAACGTCCTTGCCTTGATCTCTTCTTCCCAGACCCACACGAGGGCGCGCCCGTACTTCTCCCACTTGGAAGACCAGATCGTGACGGTTCGTGCCTCCACGCGCTCTTTGAGCCAGTCCTTCGATACCATGCCTGGTGCTCTTGTCTCCCCTCGCACCTCCGGGGCGTCGATCCCGTCGAGACGGCAACCGAGCCGAAGCGAGACGCGGAATCCGAGATCCACGTCCGCCTCGAACGTGTCGCCGTCGATGACGCGCACGACGCGCGCTTTGTAGACATAGAGATCCCCGATCATGCCGGCTTCTTCATCTTGGTGAAGAGCACTCCACCGAGCTTCCCGAGAAGGAGAAGGGCAGCCGTTCCGCCGGCGGTTACAGCGGCCCAAACGTCATCGCTCCGTCCTGCGGCAACCGCCTTCGCGGCTTCGCTCGCGATCTCGCCGACGGTACCCGTTGAGACCCCCGTGGCGAATCGCTCGACGACGGATCCGACCCCTTCGCCAACGGCTTGCAAGGCACCACAACCAGACAGACCAAGAAACCCAGCGGAAAGAAGGATCGATCGCATCACTGTCTCCTGTAAAAGCCAACACCACCAGCGAGAAACCCGCAACTCATGTAGAGACCTCCGATACTTTGATACCCACAGAGTGCTCTTTGCATTTGAGGGTAGCTTCAAAGTCACTGTAGGCTCCATCTGGAGTCAATATCCACGTCGAAAAGCGCCGGCAGCCATGGCACTTTACGACGAGACGCCCCACTGGAGTCGAATGGTATGAAAGAGTAGGAAAGAAGTCGAAAAGCGGCTTCCTCCTACACCAGGGACACCAAACTTTTGCATTCTCCATTGCATCTTCCACAATGGAATTCTCTGCCGGGAGTACGCTGGTGAGTCGCACCCCCGGCCGAGAAACACAAGGGTTAGAGTAGAGTCTTTACATGTAGTGTAATCGACCGCGATCTACGAGCAATCCGCAACACATCATGCCGTCGGCAGCACAGGCACTCCGCCGCGAACAAGCGAAATCCCGTAGGTGAAGCTCGGGGAAGTACCAGCAATGACGCTTCGCGCACGAATGAACTTCTTCCGAGTGCCAAGAACAGTGACGCCAATCGTGTGAAATTTGTTCGAGGCAGTCACCTGCGGAAAAGCAGCTCCGGAGATGTCCGCATAATTCGCATCGACATCAGTGTCCGACTCCTGGAACTTCACATCCAGAGTAGGAGTTGTGCCAGTAACAGCGCCGCAGAAGAGAATCGCAAGAAGCTCTCCTTGGACGCCTTTGAAGTTTGCCGCCGAAGAAAGATCCACACCGGAGGAGTTTTTCGTCACTGTCGTGGCGGCGATGTTTTCCACAATAACGCCGTCAGTAACTGTCATCCGCTTGAGCGGTGGGTAAGTCATGGTTCTTGCCTCCTTTCTTAATCAATGTCGGTCTTCGTGGCGATGCTCTTCTCCAAACGCACCGCGACATCAGCACGAAGAATCGCCCGGATCCAGGTCTCATCAGAACGAAACGCCGTGTCGCCTTGACTCGTCGCGTCAAGCGTCATAGCGGCCCACGTTCCGACAATCGTGTCCTGCCAATTCCCGAAGTAGATGGCGTCTGTGCCAGTGGGCGAAACAAGCGTGCTCACGTACACAGGGTAGCCGAGAAGGCGTTGTCGTGTGTCGTCCGAAGGATCGACTTGAAGGAACGGCCGATTGTTCGCATCCACGAGCTTTCCGATGGCCGCCCAGCTTACGGGATTCATCGCCCAAGCCAGACTCCCGCGAAAAGCCTTGTCGAGTCTAAGCTGCTTGAGGAAGTCCTTCAGAATGTTGAGATCTGTGAGCATATTGGCCGCGCTGGCGGTGTCAGCCGACGTCCAGGTACCCGCAATCGAAGTGATCGCCGGAGACCAATTTTTGAGCCCCAGCGGCTCTGCGAGCGTGCCAGTTCCGTTGAAGAATGAATCCTCAAACTTCTCCGCCATGGCTCGTGCGAGATCCTCTCGAACGATCCCTTCAACACCTGGATTTGAAAGAAGAATGAGATCATTTGAAATCGGAAGAAAGACACCAAGCTTGTGCGGTTGAAGCTGAAGCTGCCCAGTTGTGATGGAGCCTTGTGGAAGCTGCGCGTTCTCGCCAAGCCACGCAGCCGTTGCCCCTCCCGTCTGCTTTGGGATGACAACCGGAGAACCGATGAGGCCATCCATCATTCGCACGCCGAGACGCTGGATGATCAACTCCGCACGAAGAAGTTCGATCAACTCTGTCATGTGCTGAGGCGGAACGAGAGCACCGCCTTGGCCGAAGACACCAGCAAGAAGCTGCGCTGCCTTCGTTTCCATGAAAGCATCGATCTCACCCTTCTCGAAAGGCGCAAGAGCCCAGTCACGCCTCGCAGCAGCGGCACAAACACGTGCCCAACTCCACTTTTTCTCTGGAAGCTGCTCTTGATCCCTGCCTCCTTTGATGAGACGTTCACGAAGAGCATCCTCAATCGTCTTCTGCCTCTCTCCGAGGGCTTTGATCTCGGCCGCACTCGATGTACGGTAAACTTTGAAATCCTCGATGAAGGACTTCTGGAGCGCTTGAAGCTCCTGAATAGCCGAAACAATGGGATCCATTGATTTCCTCACTTTTCTGTGGTTTCGAGCAACTTCCTTCCAACTGCAATGTCAGCCATCACCTCCCGGAGATACCGTTCTGCCAAGCCCTCAGACGCCTTTGCGTCAGGTGTGGCACGATCTCCATCATCCTGGGGAATGATCTCGACAAGCTTTGTAAGGTTCTTTGCCGCTTCTTGAAGCTCTCGAACAGCCTGAATCTGTTCATTCAGACAAGCCATGAATTCGGGAGGGAAGCAGACAACGTGTTTCATTTCCTGTGCATCAAGCATCTTCAAACGTCCGATAACTGCCTTCACCCCTTCCTCCAGATCGATTGTGCGGAAGGAATTAGAATCGAAGTCTTCAGGATCTTTTTGACGAAGACGAAAACTGTCCTTTGTCTCGTCCACCTTGTCCGATTTGAAGTCATGATCAGCCGCCCATTTCTTGGCAGCCTCGGCAGTCTTGAACTTCTCTTTCAAGAAGATCAAGGTTTGAATCGTCGTAGGCGGACGTTCCTCGGCACGCTCCCTTGCGCTCAGACTGCTTCCTCCTTCAGGCCAGAATGTGAAGCCACGATCGAAAAGCATCTGGCGTTCGATAGAGTTCGACACCACGAGAGCATTCGGATTCATGGGAACGTTCACCACAGAAAGCTCCACAAGCTCCTGCTTTATGTAGTGATAGGAAGGAAACGGATCATCAGGATCATCATTCTTCAAGAACTTGGTCTCGATGGGACGAAATCCCACGGAAACAGCCTTCAAAAATCCCTGATCCACAAGATCCGAAACAAGACCGGCAAACGGATAAATCGTCTTGTCAGCAAACTCCACATCAAAGACGAGCGCCTTCCGTTCGAGATCTCGATTCACCTTGAGCCCACGACCGATAGGCGGATCACGATGCTGATGTGCCCAGAGAATCGTTGGATTCCGCTCCCATTCCTTCGTATCCCATCCATCGACTTCAATCACATCGCCAATCCTATCCTTGTCGGCGGTCGAGCCGATGAAACGATAGACACGCCTTCCAGGGTATTCCGGAAGTCCCTTCTCGATGCCGCAGGAAATCCGCTTATGAACGATGCGATCCATTCCTTCCCGTCCTTTCCTTGAGCCCAAGAATCCTTCCTACCTCCAGATGTGCAAGACGTTGAAGACTCGTCCTCCCAGCAGCCTGAGAGAAGACGCGCCGAACGCGCTCAACTTGCTCCAGAGACGATGCCGAAGCACAGAATGTCTCCAGATCCTTTCGAATGAAGCTATGAATCGCCTTGAGCCCCTGTATTGGATCTTCTTGATTTGTAAGCTTTGCAGTAGAAGTAATCTTCTCGATAATCCCAGCTACGCGACGGCGCAGCTTCTCATCCCAAGTGTCCTGATCGAAAAGATCTTTGATGCCACGCGAAGCAAGCGCAAGCTGATGCGCTCGAAGCCGCCGGATGTGAGCACGCAGCGCATCACGAAGCTGGACAGCGAAACCCTTCAGAGCAGATGGAACCGAGGGGGGCGGAGAGGAAAGTGGTTGGAGTTTGTTACACCTGCGGCGTCGAGATGTGGTCGAGAGACTCGGATACCGATCTCCCGGATTGATTGGCTCCGAACCCCCCTCAGGTTCCTCATCATCTTCACTTCCTCCATCAGGCACATCGTCCTCCTCGTCTTCAGGAGGCTCATTTGGACCTGGAACTGCCGGATGAAATGGCTTCCCTCCCTGCACCCCACCATCAGCAACCAGCACGTCAATCGGAACCAATGCCGAATTGACAAGCGCAGTATCGCCCCAATCAAGTTTTGGAAGCCCGAGACCGAGACGTTCATTGATCTGATTCGGCGTGTATCCAAGACGATAGAGAGTCAGAGCATCCTTGAGCTTGTAAGAAAATTCTTCCTGAAGAGCCGGGACCTGCACAAGATCGAAGATGATTCGTAAAGTCTTATCCCCAAGCGATCGCAGCGGACGCACGAGGTCCATATTGACGACGGCTTGAACGTTTCGAATCGTTGGAACAAGCGTCTTCTTCCAGAACCGCGCATCTGCCGAGAGGGAACTTGCGTAGTTCATTCCCTCGGTGATTCCCAACTCTGTCTTCGGCACGCCAAAAACCGCGCACAACTCATCTACTGTCATCTTCTTCTGTTCAACGAACTGCATCTCCTCGTGGCTCGGTGAAATCGATTGCCACTTGACCCCACCAGAAAGCATCCCTACACGTCTGGCATTTCCAAAACCACGATGCCGTGCCTCGAATTCACTCAGCATCTGCTCCCGCATCTCTTTATTGATAGCACGCTCCGCAATGAGAAGACCTTCAGGGACGGCAGAGTTCCCAAAGAATCGCTCTGAATAGATCGAAGCAAGCAGATCGAGACGCACCCCACGCCGCGCAGCTTCCAGCGGAGAAAGCCCCCAGAGCGGATGGTATGGGTTGAAGAATTTGAAGTGCGGAATCACTTGAGCCAGAGTAAGAGGAACTTCTTCAGTGCCGCCCTCCAGTCTATACTTCCAGCCAATGATCGAAAATGGGCTTCTGTTCGTTGGATCAGCATAGACCGGCGTCATGCAGAGCTTTCGAACAACATAAATTTCACGCGGCACATCCACAACAGTTTCACGATCAAGAATCCATACGGCCATACCGTCAAGGTTCATCAGAGCAACGGTCACTTCCCAAAGCTGATAGCTCGTCATGTGCGCGTTCGGCCGCGCAAACAGAGAAGCAAGTTGAGAACCAACATCAATCAGATCAGGATCATCACGATGCTCAACAGGATCTGCTTCAGACCCAGATAGAACACGCACGGGGACACCAGCGATGTTCATCGAGATGGATCGGGTGCACGCATACACCCAAGCATGAGAGGAAAATGGGCGAGGAACATCCTGCGCCTGGAGATCCCCGCCCGAAAGCCATGAAGAATCAGGAGCGAGACTGATCGGTCCGAGAATCGACGCGCCAGAGGAGTACCCCGAGCGATCGACCTTACGCCGTCTTCGTGGAACCCGAGACTTGACCGTCATCCGCTTGAGGCTCCGCTACGAGAAAGGCGTTACGATACTTTCTGGCACAACACGAGCAAACATCCAGCTTTCCAAGTGCAACTAAAATGTACCCGTAACCGTTGCAGAGAGAGCACAAAGATGATACCCACGGTTTGGGCCGCATCTCCCGATGGGTATAGAAGATCTCCATGGCTGGAAGGGTACCATCAAACACAGAAGAACTGCAAGAGCTTTTGTCCAGTTAGAAACAACACGCCAATCGGAAAGAATTCATCCTGAAAATTCCACTGTGGGTACACCGATAGCAGCATCCTCAGTCATGCGGTAAATAATCTCGGCTGTTGCATCGGCAAGATCGTCATGCCCACCAGGACGATGAGAAACCGTATACTGCCCACTCGCCGCAAGGAAGCGCCGATCAAGGCCAACAAGCTCTTCAATCAGATCATCTGACCGAGGAAGAGAAAGCATGTTTCGATAGAGCAGATTCGCCAGACGCCCATACTTAAGACGTTTGGTCGCTGCGGTCGTTTCCGCAACTTCAAAAGCCACACCACGCATATCAAGAAGCTTCCCGAAGGCATCCGCCTGGTGTACATCGCACCAGGCCGTAGGGATATGGTATTCCTTGTAGAGCGTTAAAACCCTCCGAACTCCAGCATCCACCAGGTCTTCGTTCACTCCTGGAGTGACAATCTCCACGATGTCCACGATGTGCTTCTGAAAGCCACTCTCTCCCTGGACGAGATGCCCAACGGCAACCGCAAAACGATCACGATCCCCAAAGGCTGAATCAAATGCCATGTAGTAGAGATGCTTGGGGTCATAGGGGATAGGAACAGCATCGGCTCGACAAGCTTTCAAGATTGCGGCTCGATCGAAAAGCCGCTTGCCGGCAGCCGTGAACTCGGCACCGAATTCCTGTGCATAAGAAAGCGGTGAAAGACGCCGCGCACGATCGAAGAAGTCCCTCGAAAAGTCGGTTCGCATCTTCCAGGTTGGAATTCGGATGCAAAGGTATAAATCACGACTAAGTATTCTGTCCTTCCACCGCGTCCAGACCAAACCGGATTCATCCGTTGGAGTAGAAATGACCCCCCGCTTCCCAAGATTGCTGAACTTCGCCATACGCGGGAGTACTGAGTCATACACCTCTTGATCGGAAGTAGCGTTCTTGCCAGGACGGCGATCCTCCTGAGAAACCCTGGCATACCAACCCGCCTCATCGAAAACAGCGCAGAAGGTAGGATATCCGCGCCCAACCCGTGCGGTGCACGGCATTGCCTTCACGGCTGCACCGGTAGCAAGAGATAGAATATCTCTTTTTGTCTTTGGAAGTTCATAGTGCGCCGCTTCGGCGGGGTCATCAATCACGAGGTCTTTTAAAATTGGACTCCCTCGAATCATCGAGAAAATCATGTTCCTGCCGATATCTATGGCCTGTTCTTGTCGAGTAGCAAAGACGAGACACCAAGCCGGCTCTCCGGGGCGCATCATTTCTGACCAGTTCCGAGTAGTAGATTCGTAAGACGCAATCGCCGCAGTAAGACGAGTCTTGCCTGACTGCCCGCCAAAGACGAGAACAAACTCCTCGTACTCTCGCCCATGGGTGGGAAAGCGCTCCCCGGTCAGATCACGGTAGAGATCACGCTGAGACTTCGATGTCGGAAGTCCGTAGATCGCCCTCAGCACCACTTCCTGCGTCTCCAGAAGTGGCAGGTTGAGGAGCTGCGGATCCCGGCAGAACTCCACTATGTTCGCCTTCTCGCGTAGGTTCTTGGGCCTGGATGACATGAGCTGGTGTCTGAATCACGTTTCCTTGACGATCGATGATCTCTCCAAGATCCTCCCTGGAAAGCGAATAATGAGCATCGATGTAGTCTTCAATCCCACGAAGCGGATTCTTCTTGGATGTCTGCTGGCGATCACCTGTCCTGAGAAGGCGCCTTCCACTCGGCGTGAGACCGTACTTCTCAAGTCCAGATTGAAGCTTCTCTTGAAGCCTGGTGTACTGGAGGTGCAAAGAACGAAACTCCATAGTTCTGATCTTTCGCCCATAGCGCTTTACATTAACAGAACCGAAGACACGAAAGTACTCTTCGGCAAGAATCATAGAAGCATGAATCGAAGCCAGAGAACGTATCCCAGGGTAATCCTCCGGGAGAATCCACGGGCACAAAAGAATCTGAGCTACAAACTCCGCTACCGCCTGAGAAGCCAATCGACAGGTAGCATCGGAATCATTCGAATGCCGGCAGCACTTATAAAGAGGACAATCCACGCAACGCCCGACAGAGACGTTGACCTCAAGAAGCGATGCCTGCATTCCACGAAGCGCTGTTTCCGCTCGATGTGCAACATCACTCATGCTGATCTCCGCGCGTTCCAGCGATCCTTGAGCATGAAAAGCGCTCTGGCCAGCCGCGAAAGATCCCCAAGAGACCGTGCAGCGTTAAGCGCATTCCAAATGGCCGTATAGACGCGACCATCTTGAAACCCATTGATAGGATGTGGAATCAAAATGAAAAGGCTGGACGCCACAAGACGGGGCTCAAAGAAACGCAGCGCCACAAGTCCAAGAAGCCTTGCTGCTTCTCTCCCCAAAAGAACGACACATGGCGGTTTTAACGCCGCAACAGCTCTCAGAAAATCATCGGCTTTCCGTTCGCGGTTACGTCGTGAAACGTCAAGAGAAGCAAGAAGATTCTGAAGATGGAAAGTAAGCCGCAGGCGAATGAGACTCGGTTCCTCAAACTGCCCAGGGTAAAGAATACGCGCAAGACGACGCCAAACCGCTCCCCCTGGAAGCTTCATCCCCTTCTTTGATGCTGCAAAACCGACGATCCAGGACTTTATCTCTACCTTGTTCATGCAGAGAAGATACCAACCAGAAGAGAAAGATTCCAGCCTGGAATTTCTCATCGTGAGATTAAGTCACTTGACAAAACGGAAGAAACGATGTAAGATATAGGTATATCAAGAATGAATCGCCAATGAGCATGACGATTTTCGAGGCGGTCTTTTGGGGTGGCGCGCTGTTCTTCGCTGGCGTCACCGGCGGGATCTTTCTTGCGGCACTGATGGCAGCGGCGAGAGACGGGAGCGAGGGAGGTGAGTAAACGCATGGCCAATATATATCAGTCTGTACAAAGCAACGCAGATCGATATATCGCATTCTGCGAGGCGCGATCTGCGGTTGACCCAAAAGACCCGCTCAAGAAGCGCTTGAAGGCAGCCATGCAGGCTACCAGAGACCATTGGATGTGCATTGATGATTATGGGCGCTTCGTCGCGGCATGTTGCGCTGCGGCTGTTACTGGACCAGAGGAGGAGAAGAACCAGATTCTCGAAGGGCTGAAGGCAGTGGATAGAAGTTTCCATGTTATTGGGGCACTCGCCGCCGGAGTGCCATTGAAAGCCGAAGCATTCGAGCTGTTGGACCCAAAAGAATCGATTGGCCTGTTGAAACTCTGGGAGAACGTGAAGGCAACACCATGAAGCTCATCAAACTAACCGACGAGAACGATCGCAGCCATGGAGACACGCAGTGGGGTAAGGGCGTCACGCACACGGCAAGCGGCCAAGGTAATCTGTGCAACTATGGATGGATTCACGCCTACGAAGATCTTCTCGTCGGGCTCATGCTGAACCCTGTTCATGCCAACTTTCGCAGACCGCACGCCTGGAAGTCCGAGGGCTCGGGCGAGGTCAAACGCGACCACGGGCTCAAGATCGGAGTGACAACACTTACGACGCTCCGACGGATCGCGGTGCCAGTGATCACGACAGAGCAGCGAGTACGCTTCGCCATCTTGTGCGCGGCCGAGGTCTATCTCGATTCAGCGTGGCGGAGGTGGGCGCAGAAGTGGCTTGATGGTTTCGGTCGTACAGGAGGCACCCGGGCGCTGACAGCTTCTCTATACCTCGACGAGCCATCGGTGGCGGCGTCGAAGGCAAAGGAAGCGGCTTTGTCAGCGTTGATGGCGGCGCGTGCATGGATAGAGGGGGAACCCGCGGCGACGGCGACGGCGGCGGCGCGTGCGGCGCGACTGGCGGCGGAGGACGCGGCGACGGCGGCGGCGCGTGCGGCGCGTGCGGCGCGACTGGCGGCGGAGGACGTGGCGGAGGCTGCGGCGGACGCGGCGGCGGAGGCAACGGAGGCGAGGGCGGCGGCGCGCGTGGCGGCAGTAGACGAACAACGAACAAACCCCCTCGATCTACCAGCACTCGCGCGCCTCGCGGTCAGCAAGAAACGGATCGTTTTGGCGAAGATGCCACGAACAAGGAATTCTCTCCGGCGCCTGGATCGCGACACCGTGACTTCCGCGCGGAGTCGTTCGCGATCCAAAGGAGACGCAGGCCGAGGAGCGCCCGTAGGACCCTGCCCCCGAGCGCGAGGGAGAAATCGCGGCACGAGAAAGCCTGGAGCCAGAAGGGAGTCGCGTGGACGCACGTGTTGACTCGCGCGCAGAACGGCTTGACTTCGCCGGGTGGAGAGCAACCCGGCACTTAGGAGCACAACGCAATGAAATTCAAA
>Ga0187892_10011694_pt1 | contig 10656 bp, 7 predicted proteins | sample MA1701073metaG_FD_139345 | JGI IMG/M metagenome (GOLD analysis project Ga0187892, IMG submission 139345) | Bio-ooze microbial communities from a basaltic lava cave in the Kipuka Kanohina Cave System on the Island of Hawaii, USA - MA170107-3 metaG ...
CGTGGAGGCGCCGGTAGTCGTCGATCGCCCGGAGGAATTCGAGCACCTCCTCCCCGAGTTCCTCGGCGGGGGCCTCCGCCGTCGCCGCGCCGGCCGTCGGAGCGGGGGTCGCGGGGGCGGGTTTCGCTCGCCTTCGGGGACGGCCCATTTCTTTCCTCGTCGTCTGCTCGCGCGCCCGGGGCACGCTCGGCCCTCGATCACGAGGGCGGAGCCGGCCCGCACGCGAGCCGGTCTCCCGCCCCCTCTTCCCCCTCCGGCTCCGGAGCCGGTCCCAAAACCCCGCCTGGCTTCGGCCGGCTGCGACGACGCGGTGCAGCGTCGCGCCTCCTGCGGCGTATTCCAGGGAATACGCCTCGTCGGCGCTCCTTGCCCCGCGGCGTCTCGCTCGGCCTCGAGCCTGCGCCGGAGTTTTCGGACCGGCTCAGCCCCTCCGGGGGCGATGCGCCCCGGCGAGGAGCGCGGTCACGCTCGCCTCGTCCGGGTGCGGGAGGACTCCCGCCTCCGTGACGAGGGCGGACACGAGCCGCGCGGGAGTTACATCGAACGCCGGATTGAAAACCTTTACCCCCTCCGGAGCGACGCGCCGGCCGCCGAGGAGGACGACTTCCTCGGCGCCCCTGGACTCGATCGGAATGGCCTCCCCCGTGGCCGCCTCGAGATCGATCGTCTCCAGGGGGGCCGCGACGTAGAAGGGGATGGCGTGCGCCTCGGAGGCGAGCGCGAGGGGGTAGGTCCCGACCTTGTTCGCGACGTCCCCGTTCCGGGCGATGCGGTCGGCGCCGACGAGGACGGCCGCGACCGTACCGTTGCGGAGCAGGCTCGCGGCGGCGGCGTCGGCGAGGAGCGACACCTCGATGCCGGCGCGCGCCAGCTCCCACGCCGTGAGGCGGGCCCCCTGGAGGAGGGGGCGCGTCTCGTCCGCGAAGACGCGGATCCGCTTTCCCTCCCGGGCCGCGCGGTAGACGATCGCGAGGGCGGTGCCGCTCGATGCGGTGGCGAGCGCGCCCGCGTTGCAGTGGGTGAGGATGGCGTCGCCGTCGCGCAGCAGCGCCGCGCCGGCCTCCCCGATCGCCTCGCAGCAGCGGCGGTCCTCCTCGACCGCCTGCATCGCCTCCTCGAGGAGGCCCCGGAGCACCGCGTCCGCTCCGCGGGGCGCCTCCGCGCGCGCGCGGCCGCGCATCCTCCCGAGGAGCCGGAAGGGGGCGAGGGCGGTCGGCCTCGCGGCCGCGAGGAGATCGGCCGCGGCGTTCGCGGCGGCGAGCGCTCCCTCTCCGTCGCGGGCCCGCGCGCTCTGGACTCCGAGGACGACCCCGAACGCCGCCGCGACCCCGATCGCGGGAGCGCCGCGAACCGCGAGGCGGCGGATCGCGTCCCGCATCTCCTCGGCCGTCTCGATCCGCAGATAGCGCTCCTCCGCGGGGAGGGCGGCCTGGTCGAGGAGCCGGACGGTTCCCGGCAGATCCCCTTCCCACTCGATCGTTCGGACGGGGGCGATCCCGCCACCCCTCGCCCGGTCCGTCACGGCGTGAAGCCCGTGAGGCGCTGCGCGATCTCGCGGTAGGCCTCGGCCGTCCGGGCGATCACCTCGGCGGGGAGCCGCGGCGCGGGCGGCCTGCGATTCCAGCCGGTCGAGAGGAGGTGGTCCCGCACGACTTGCTTGTCGAAGGACCGGGGCGCGCGCCCCGGGGCATGCCCGGCGGCCGGCCAGAATCGCGACGAGTCGGGGGTGAGGCACTCGTCGACGAGGAACAGCTCCCCCTCGACGAGCCCGAACTCGAACTTCGTGTCCGCCACGAGGATGCCCCTCTGCGAGGCGTACGCGGCGGCGAATCGGTAGAGGGAGAGAGCGGCCTCGCGGGCGCGGCGCGCGAGGCCCGCACCGAGGGCGCGCTCGACCTCCTCGAAGGAGACGGGCTCGTCGTGCTCCGCCTTCGTCGTGGGGGTGAGGATCGGATCGGGGAGCGGGGAGCCGTCGACGAGGCCCTCGGGGAGCGGGATGCCGCAGACCTCCCCCGTCTCCCGGTAGGCGGCGAGACCCGAGCCCGTGAGGTAGCCGCGCACGACGAACTCGAAGGGCAGCACCTCCGCGCGCCGCACGATCATCGTGCGGCCCCGGAGCCGGTCGCGGGTCTCCGCCTTCAGGCCGGGGAGGGAATCGACGTCCGTCGCGAGGAGGTGGTTCGGGACGATGTCCTTCGTCCGCTGGAACCAGAAGGCGGAGACCGCGGTCAGGACCCGCCCCTTCTCCGGGATCGCGTCGTCGAGGATCACGTCGAAGGCGCTCACGCGGTCCGTCGCCGCGAGCAGCAGGCGGTCGCCGTGCGCGAAGATCTCGCGGACCTTCCCCGAGCGCAGCTTCTCGAGGCCGGGGAGGTCGCCGCCGGTCCAGACGTCGGTCGTCATCATGCCGCCTCACGCTAGCGGGTTCCCCGCGCGCGCGCAACGCGCGCGGAACCCGTCACTCGAGGCTCCGGACGAGCTTCGCCCGCTTGCGCAGCTCGTCGTCCGAGTCGATGGAGAAGCTCCGGCCGTGGCCGAGGTCCTCGGCGAGGAACGTCGAGACGTCGGAGGCGGCCTCTCCGAGCCGTTTGCGGGTCGCCGGCTTCACCCTGTCGAAGCATCCGACGACGACCTTCTTCGCATCCGGGTCGTACTCCCAGAAGCCGACGACCTTCCCCTCCGCGACGACGGAGCGGAAGGACATATGGCGGACCTCGCCCAGCTTCTCCTTCTTGGAGCCGCTTCCCCAGATGGGGACGGAGAGCCCGTGGTGCGCCGGATCGACGAAGATCGCGGGCCCGCCCCGCAGTGCGAGAAGGTTGTCCTCGAAGGGGAGGAAGGCGACCGCGTCGTCCGCTCGGGGAGCCGCGAGGAGGCCGCGGCGCTCCGCCTCGAGAACGAAGTGCGGCGAGTCGACCCCCTCGATCTCGATCGGCGCGAGGGGGAGCTTCTCCGCGGCCGCCGTCGCGTCGCGCTTCGAGATCCCTGCCCAGGCGGCGAACGCGGAGAGGGTCCCGAGCCCCGCGGCGCGGAAGAAGACCTCGGCGAGGCGCGGCCAGAGACCGGCGGGGTCGTCGGAGAGCCGCGCCGACTCGAGAGGGTTCTTCCCGACCGCCCGCCAGAGGTAGCGCTCCGTGTCGAGCCGGCCTCCTTCGAGGGTGCGCTCGACCGACCCCTGGAACTCGAGGTGGCGCAGCGCCGGAGGGAGCGTCGAGGAGACGCCCACTTTCTTCCCCGCGTCTCCGAGGCTCCGGACGATTCCATCCGGGAGCGACTTGCGGATCGCGTCCGTCGTGAGCGGGCCGCTCTTCCGGAGGAGGGCGAGCGCCTCCTTCGCGACCTTCTCCACCTCGCCGCGACGGATGCCGGCGCGCTCTTGGTCGCGCAGCGCTCGGGCGCGCGAGAGGAAGTCCGCGGCGCGCAGCGCCACGGGGACCTCCTCGCGCGGGACGAGGTAGATGCACCCTCGCACGGAGGGAATCACCTGCGCCTCGTGCCGCTCGACGACGCGATCGAGGTCGGCCCGCGACATCCCCGGCACGCGCGCACGGACCGCGAGGTAGACGTCGACGCCCCCGAGCGTGCGAACGAACCCGGTTCGCTCGAGCGTCGGGACGATCGCGGGCTTCTTCGCGGGGGGGAAGCCCTGGGCGGCGAGGAAGGCGGCGCGGGCCTGGGAGAGGGAGATCGTGGTGGGGGAGGCGGCCTTCGGCATCGGGCGTCGAGCGAGGAGGGGCGGCGAGGCTACCACAGGGTCGACTCCTATGATGAGGCCGTGGTGCGAATCGACGCCGCGGCTCCTCTCGACGGGACCGTCCGGCTTCCCGGGTCGAAATCGGAGTCCGCGAGGGCGCTCGTCGCGGCGGCGCTCGCGCGAGGGGTCTCTCGCCTCGACCGCCTCTCCGATTCGGAGGACACCCGCCGGATGGTGGAGGGGTTGCGGCGCGCCGGGATCGCGATCGAGATCTCGGAGGGGGCGGTTCGCATCGAGGGACGAGGGGGGCCGCCCCCCGAGCTCGGCGGGGAGATCGACGCCGGGGAGACCGGCACGGTGCTGCGCTTCCTCCTTCCTTTCCTCGCGGCGGGGGAGGGTCGCGTGCGGATCGTCGGCTCGCCCCGGCTCGCCGGGCGACCCATCGCTCCTCTCCTCGAGGTGCTCGAGGGCCTGGGAGCCGTGCTCCATTCTCGAAGCCTCCCGATCGACCTCGAGGCGAGGGGGCTCCGCGGGGGCCCCGTCCGCCTCGACGCTTCGGCCTCGAGCCAGTTCGTCTCGGGGTTGCTGCTCGCCGCGCCCGCGATGGGGAAGGGGATCGATCTCTCTCTCGATGGGCCCGTCCGGTCCCGTCCCTACCTCGACCTCACGTGCGGCGTGATGGGGGACTTCGGCATCGACGTCTCGCGAGGGGATCCCCGGTCCTTCGCCGTCGCCCCCGGCATGTATCGCGGTGCAACGCTCCGGATCGACGGCGACGGGGGCGCAGCCTCCTTCCTCCTGGCGGCGGCGGCGGTGGCGGGGGGTCGGGTGCAGCTCGAGGGGCTCCGATCCGACACGCTCGAGCCCGACGCGCGCATCGTCGCCGTCCTCGAGGGAGCGGGCTGCCGCGCACACCGCGAGGCCGGGGCTCTCCTCCTCGACGGGCCGGCGACGAGCGCGTTCGACGTCGACCTCGCCGGCACCCCCGATCTCCTCCCTCCGCTCGCCGCCGTCGCGGCGACGGTCCCCGGCCGCTCGGCGCTCCGCGGCGTCCCGCACGCGCGGTGGAAGGAGTCGGATCGGATCGCGGCGCTGGCCGAGGGGCTGCGTCGCTGCGGCGCCCGCGTCGAGGAGCGGGAGGACGGCCTGCGGATCGACGGGGGGGGAGAATCGCTCCGCGGCGCCGAGATCGACCCCCGCCGCGATCACCGGATCGCGATGGCCTTCGCCGTCCTCGGACTTCGCACGGGGGACATGCGAGTCCGCGATCCCGCCTGCGTGTCGAAGTCGTTTGCCGGATTCTTCGAGGCGCTCTCGGCCCTGGGGGCGTCACTTCCCCGCGGCGCCTCGGGTCCGAATAATTCCCGGTCATGATCCTCGTCACCGGAGGCGCGGGCTACGTCGGGAGCCACGCCGTGCGGCGACTGCGGCGGGCGGGGGCGGAGACCGTCGTCGTCGACGATCTCTCGGAGGGGCACCGTGCCGCGGTCGAGGGGGAGATCGAGGAGTGCGACCTCGCCGACCTGGCGGCCCTGCAGGAGGTCTTCGCGCGGCGGCGGCCGAAAGCGGTCATGCACTTCGCCGCGTCCTGCCTCGTCGGGGAGTCGGTGGAGGACCCGGCGAAGTACTGGCGCAACAACGTCTCGAACACGCTGAACCTGCTGGAGGCGATGCGGTCGACCGGGTGCGACCGGTTCGTCTTCTCCTCGACCTGCTCCGTCTACGGGAATCCCGTCCGCGTCCCCATCGACGAGGAGCACCCCGTCGCGCCGATCAACCCCTACGCCTCGACGAAGGCGGCGGTCGAGCGCGCGCTCGAGGAGTACGAGCGGGGCTACGGGCTGCGATGGATCGCGCTCCGCTACTTCAACGCGGCCGGCGCCTCCGAGTCGGGGGGGATCGGCGAGGACCACGATCCCGAGTCGCACCTCCTCCCGCGCGTTCTCTGGGTGCCGATGGGGAAGGCGCGCGAGGTCGAGATCTACGGGCGCGACTACCCGACGCCGGACGGCACCTGCGTCCGCGACTACGTCCACGTCGACGACCTCGCCGAGGCGCACGTCCTCGCCCTCGAGGCGATCGACGCCGGCCGCGCGCGAGGGGTGTTCAACCTCGGGACGGGGACCGGGAACTCCGTGCTGGAGGTCGTCGAGACCTGCGCGAAGGTCACGGGGAAGGAGATCCCGAGGACGGATCGACCGCGCCGCCCCGGCGATCCTCCCGTCCTCGTGTCCGGAGGGGAGAGGGCGAAGAAGACCCTCGGATGGACGCCCCGCTACGCGACGCTCGAGGCGATCGTGCGCACGGCATGGGAGTGGCACCGCACGCACCCCGAGGGATACGCGAGCGGGAAGCCGAGCCGGGGGTGAGAGTCGACCTCACGATCCTCGGGAGCGGGACGATCGCCCCGCACCCGCTGCGGGGCCCCGCGGGGTACGCGCTCACGATGGAGGAGCCGCGCGAGACCCTCCTCCTCGATCCGGGTCCCGGGACGATCCGCCGCCTCGCACCCTGCGGGATCGACCTCGAGGAGGTCCGCCGGATCTTCGTCACGCACTTCCATCCCGATCACTGCCTCGATCTCCTCGCGATCCTCTTCGCGAGGCGCATCCCCCGGTTCGAGGGGCTCCCCGAGCTCGAGATCGTGGGACCGCAGGGGCTCGCGAGGCTCCTCGAGGCGGCGCGAGGGATGTTCGGCGGCTGGATCGCCGATCCGCGGGCGACGGTGCGGGAGGTGGGGGAGGGGGAGCACTCGTTCGGGAGGTTCATTCTCCGCGCGGCGCCGACCCACCACACGCCTCACGCGCTCGCGTACCGGTTCGAGTTCGCCGAGGGGCCCTCCTTCGCCTACACGGGCGACACGGACGTCCAGGCCTCCGTCGTCGAGATCGCCCGCGGGGTCGACCTCTTCCTCTGCGAGTGCTCGTTCCCGGACGACGCCCCCGTGCCGGGCCACCTGACGCCGAGCCGGGCCGCCGCCCTCGCACGAGACGCCGGGGCTCGACGCGTCCTCCTCACGCACTTCTATCCGGAGTGCGACGGGGTGGACCTGCGGGCCGCCGCGAGGCGGGCGTTCTCGGGGGAAGTGTGGCTGGCGAGCGAGGGAGACCGGTTCTCGATCTGACGGGCTCTTCCCCGAGGGGCTCGATCGGATTAAGACCGAGAGGTCCATCGCACCGGAATGACTTCCCGAACGCTCTACACGGAGGCGTGCGAGCGGCTCCTCGCCAGCGCTCTCGAGGACGCCGACCTCGGAGAGGAGTGGCCGGGCGCCCAGGCGGATTTCTTCGGAGCGGCGCCTCCCGCGGGAGGGTTGCCCGAGACCCGGGCGGCGGCGCGGAGATGCGAGGAGTGGTTCCTCCTCGAACGACCGAGCCGCCGCTACGGGCAGGTCCCTTACCTCACCTGCGTCGCCCGCGCTCAGACGGGCGCGCGAGCGGAGGTGCGCGAGTTCCTCGAGGAGATGGGAGGGAACCTGCTCGGGGCCTTCGAGGTGCTCGACGTGGAGACGGACGGGCGGCTCGAGCTCGTCGAGCTCTTCTCCGGTCGGGCGCTGAGCGTCTCCGGCGAGGCCACCGAACGCGGGGGGATCGAGACGGGGGACCTCCTCGTCGGGCGAGTCTTCCCGGTCGGAAAGGAGGACTTCGTCTTCTCCGATGCGATCGCCCGGTTCCGCTCGCCGAGCCTCCTCGAGGCCGTCCGCGAGGACCTCGCCCGCGCCCGGGCCGCCACCCCGACGGCGCGACTGTCTCAGCGGGAGCTCGAGTCGATCTTCTGGAGCGGTCGCTCTTCCGTGGAGGAGGACGGCGCGGGCGCTTCGCCCGCGGAGGAAGCGCGCGCCCTCCTCGAGGCGGCGAACATCCCCGGCCTCTCCTTCGGAGAGGTGCGCGAGGCCCTCTCCAAGACTTCGCGCGGGGGCGTCGTCATCGGCCCGATCCTCGATCGGCTCGCCTTCGGGTCCGCGATCGATCTGGAGAATGCGCGCCGTGTTCTCTGGGGGATGTGGTCGGACCTGCGCCGGGAGCGCCCGGTTGTGGCCGCGAGCGAGCCGGGCGAGGCGATCGTCGAGGTTCGGTCTCCCACGGAGCGGATCGCCTGCCGGTGTGGAAGCGGGAAGAGCTATGCCGCCTGCTGCCGATCCGTGGACGCCGTCGCGCGGTTCGAGAAGGGCCGCGCGCGGGGCGAGGATCTCCAGAAGCTCTTCGATCAGCTCGAGAGCGACCTCGAGATCGACACGGAGGAGGGGGCGGGCGAGGCGGGGGAGTCCTTCGACACGCCGGCAACTCTCGGCCCGGTCTTCGAGGAGTTCTTCTGGGAGGCGGAGCGGGAGGGCGGGTCGGCGACGCTCTCGCGGTTCGCCGTCCTGGGCGACTTCTCGAGATTCCTCCTCGAGGAGGTCGATCCTCCCGTGCGCGACCTCGACGGCCTCGAGGACCGTCACCTTACGGAATTCGTCGCCGGCCGGTTCTTCCCCGAGGCGCCGGTTCCGAGCCTGGGCCCGGAGGAAGCCGCGGCCTTCCGGACGTCGCTGCGCGAGTTCTGCGGCTGGGCGCAGACCGAGCAGGACGTCCCCCTCCTGCGACGCTTCGGGGCCTTCCTCGAGAGACTCGACGCCGATCTCCCGCGCGCCGTCGAGGCGAACGCTCTCCTCGGCCCCGCGAGGTCGAACCGGACCCGAGGGACGTCCACCTATCGCGTGCGGATCGGCCCGGTGAGGGGCCATCGCGAGACCGTCGTCGAGGCCGCCGATTCCGGCCGGGCGGAGGAGGAGGGTTTCCCCCGGTCCGTCCGCGTCGACGAGCGCCTCGCTCCCCTCGTCCGAGACGGCGACCTTCTGGTGGGGACGCTCGGCGAGGGGGACGAGCTTCTCGTGGAACGGCTGGTCCCGCCCTCGGCCCGGGGCGCGGTCGGCCCGAGGCCCTGACGCGCGGATGGACGAGCGGACACCCGTCCCCGCGCTCCCCGATCGCATCGGGCGGCTCCGCGAGCTCGCGGTCCAGCTCTGGTGGACCTGGCACGAAGAAGGCCGGCGCGTCTTCCGCCGCCTCGACTACAAGCTCTGGCGGGCGACGAATCACAATCCGGTCCGGATGCTGCGCACCCTGACCCCGGACCGTCTGGAGGCGCTGGCTCGCGACGCGACGTTCCTCTCGACCTACGACGCGGCGATCGCGGCGCTCGACGCGGTCCGTGGCGACGGGGAGACCTGGTGGGCGGAGTGCTTCTCCGGCGCGCGGGACCGGCCGATCGCATACGTGTCGGCGGAGTTCGCGTTCCACCAATCCCTGCCGATCTACGCCGGCGGGCTCGGGGTGCTCGCGGGGGATCACTGCAAGGAGGCGAGCGATCTCGGCGTCCCCCTCGTCGGCGTGGGGTTCATGTATCCCGAGGGGTACTTCCACCAGACGATGTCGGAGCGGGGCCAGGAAGAGGTCTACGAGACGCTCCGGTGGTCGGAGGCGCCGGTCGAGAGGGCGACGGCGGGGGAGGGCACCCCGGTGACCGTCGAGGTCCCGCTCGCGCAGCGGAGGGTGCGGTGCCACGTCTGGCGGCTGCGGGTGGGGGCGGTGCCGGTCTACCTCCTCGACACCCACCACGAGGGGAACGCGCCCGAGGATCGCGAGCTCTCCGCGCGGCTCTACGGGGGAACGATCGAGACGCGCCTGCGGCAAGAGATCGTCCTCGGGGTCGGCGCGGTCCGCGTCCTCCGCGCGCTCGGGATCCATCCGGTCGCCTGGCACCTGAACGAGGGCCACGCCGCGTTCGTCGGCCTCGAGCGCCTGCGCGAGGCGCTCGCGGGAGGGACGAGCCTCGACGCGGCGCTGGAGACGGTACGGCGGACGACGGTGTTCACGACCCACACCCCCGTCGCGGCCGGGCACGACGTGTTTCCCGTGCCCCTCGTCGCCGCGCACCTCGAGGGAGCCCCCGCGGGGGGAGCCGATCCTCGCGAGGCCTTCCTCGCGCTCGGGACGCACGACGCGGGCCACGGCCCGGCCTTCAGCATGACCGCGCTCGCGCTGCGCACGTCGGCGAGGGTCAACGCGGTGAGCCGCCGTCACGTCGAGGTCACCGGGAGAGCGTGGGAGCCTCTCGTGCGCGCCGGGGAATCGGGGGAGGTGCGCCTGACCGCCATCACGAACGGCGTCCACGTCCCCGGATGGATCGCCCCCGACATGGCCGCCCTCTTCGACCGCGCACTCGGCGCCGACTGGCGGACCCGTCAGGACGAGGTCTCCTTCTGGGAGCGCCTCGCCGACGTGCCCGACGAGCAGCTCTGGCGCGTCCGGCGCCGGCTGAGGAGCCACCTCTTCGGGTTCCTCCGCGAGCGCGCCCGGCAGCTCTGGACCGACGGCCACGGCAGCGCCGCGCGGGTCGCGGCGGCGGGAGTCCTCCTCGACCCGGAGGCGCTCACGATCGGCTATGCCCGCCGATTCACCGGCTACAAGCGCCCCGAGCTGATCTTCCACGACGAGGAGCGGCTGATCCGGCTGCTCGGCCGGCGCGACCGGCCGGTCCAGATCGTCTTCGCCGGAAAGGCCCACCCGGCGGACCACGACGGGAAGGAGCACCTGCGCCGCGTGTTCGCCCGCGCCCTCGACCCGCGGTTCGGCGGGCGCGTCGCGTTCCTCGAGGACTACGACATGCACGTCGCCCATTTCCTCGTCCAGGGATGCGACGTCTGGCTCAACACCCCGCGCGCGCCCCTCGAGGCGAGCGGGACGAGCGGAATGAAGGCCGCCCTCAACGGCGTGCCGCACCTCAGCGTCGGGGACGGCTGGTGGGCGGAGGGATACACGGGGACGAACGGGTGGCTGATCGCGGCCGACGCCGACCCCGCCGCCCTCGCGAGCCCCGACGGCGCGGAGGCGGCGGCGCTCTACCGGCTCCTCGAGGAATTCGTCGTCCCGGTCTTCTTCGAACGGGACGCGGAGAACATCCCGCGCCGCTGGCTCCAGGTC
>Ga0187892_10011695_pt1 | contig 10653 bp, 4 predicted proteins | sample MA1701073metaG_FD_139345 | JGI IMG/M metagenome (GOLD analysis project Ga0187892, IMG submission 139345) | Bio-ooze microbial communities from a basaltic lava cave in the Kipuka Kanohina Cave System on the Island of Hawaii, USA - MA170107-3 metaG ...
CGGTCGCACGGCAATCCCGACCAGCCGCTCGGTCGCCCGTGGACAAGGGCGTGGATAACCCTGCACCGCGGTTCGTCACCCTATTTCTCCGTGGCGCTGTTCAAAGAAGTGAAGCCACCTCTCAGTTGCCCCATGGCGTCGGCGTTATCGGTAGTTTCCTCGATTGCCGAAAGCGAGTCGCTCTTGTCACCGACCTTATGAAGGCAAGTCATTTGAATCCCAGCCTCATTCGCTAATTTCACCGCTTTATCGAGAAGATTGCGGATGACCTTATGACTGACGGCAGTCACGCCCACACGCGCGCCACTTCGAACGAGCTCGCAAATCATTTCGGCAGCCGTATGCGTCTTGCCAGCCCCCGGCGGTCCTTGGATCGCGAGAATTGTGTTGTCCAGATCCGTCGCAATTCGTGCCGCGAACGCAAGCTCAGACTCCTCAAGTCGTCGTTCGAACGCGCCGCTTCGAATCCTTGGAGGCTTCGCCTGCAGTAACTGACGCGCCACACGGAAGTCTGTTTCACCAACTATGCCGTGCCGGATCACATGATCCGCGATGCGCAGCAGCGCGTCGGCAAGTACCTTGGAGTTGATGACTGAATGGGCGAAAACTGCCGTCGGGTTCACCTCTGCTTGCGCACTGTGTTTCTTGACATCGACTGCTCGCGCCAGTCGGTCTATCGCTTCAACCTCCCCAAAGGGAATTCCGTCCGGTAGGTGCAGCGAATCTCGTTCGCGAACATCCGTTTCTTGCAGCGGATAGGTGTAGCGGTCGATTGGGCACTTTACAGTGCCGCCCGTGCGTTGGACGAAGCAAAGACCAGAGACTGCTGCCTTCTCTTCAAATAGTTCTTCATCGGACAAATCGCGCAGCCGAAAGAATTCCCACCATGGCGCCTTTTCCTCGCGCCGGTGCCAATCAAGCAGGTGTGCGAGCAGCCATTTCGCTTGCTGCTCCTCGCTTCGCTGGGCCCGTTCTGCAGAAACACCAGCGGTCAGTGCCGCAACTGCCGCTTGCACTCGGCGGGCTCGCTCGTCGAGTTGCTCCGAAGCGGCACCCTCCTTCGTCTGCGGTCGCGGCACTGAGGTCCCGCGCGCTACGACTGAGGCTCGCAACTCCTCTAACCATCTGCGCAGTTGCAGAGCAGAGAGGCAGTCGTCATGGTTGTAGCTTTCGACTGCGGACCGAACATCGGGTGTGATCGCATCCACAGCGCCGAGCTCGAGAGCCCGTTCAACCACCCGCAGATTGGTCCTGACGTCTGCGAGATCCAGCACCCGCTTGAACCCGTAGAACGGCTCAAGATCTTTGATCGAGTACCGCTCGACACTCGCGCGTATCGAGTGCTTCACGACGGCATGAAGGTCAACAAAAAGTTCGGCCCGGAGCATGCGGTCGACCTCAGCCTCGCGCGTGGCGTGGCGTCCCATCATGCGCTTGAACGCGCCCGTCTCGTAGGGTGCATAGTGATAAACGTGCATCGTCGGGTTCGAAGCCCAAGATCGCAGGATCTCATCGACCACACTCTCGAACGCGATGCGTTCCTCGGAGTCGGTGTAAGCCCACCAACTCATACTCTTCAGCCGCTTATCCTCCTGAGCGACAACGAGGCCAAACAAGTATTCGCGCCCACCGTCGCGGACGAAGGGGTCCCCCTCAATGTCCAGGAAAATGTCACCCTCGGACGGAGTAGGCAGCCGGGCCAACCCCGCCGCTCGCTCGATTGGGAGTAGCTCGTGGACCGGCGATTGCTGGGTGCGACCCAAAAGCTGAATTCGCGCCTGCTCCCTGACCCGCACATACGTTTCTATTGCTCCTCGTCGCGGAGTGAATGGCAGCGGCAGGGGCAGCGTTCCGAGCTGCGCCAACGTCGCCACCCCGGCGGCCTGCAGTTCCGTGCTCTGCAGCCGCGAGACACCGGCGACGAACGAGAGATGATCATCATCCCGCCTTCGCTTGTTGCAAACGCTCCACCAGCGACAGACCTCGCATTGCTCGACGGGCTCTGGGTAGTTGGCAGTAGCGATCGCGTCCGGGGCTTCCAGCGATGTCTCCTCCAACCGCCGGCGAATGAGGCGAAAGTACGCGCTGAAGTCATGTACGCGAAACGTATGGACGGGTGTCGTCGGATTAGGCGTCACTACGTGAAACGAGTCAGGGAGCACCCCCTGCGTGCGGCCCAGCATGTCGGAGTACAAGGCGAGCTGTAACACTGTGCCGCCTCGAGTCTCCTTCGCGAGCTTGGTATCGATCACCTCGTACGACCAGGCGCCAAGTGCACTCTGCATCCGCACTCGACGAAGCACGTCGGGTCTCCCGAACCAGCGGCCGTCGCGAAGCGCTGGCTGGAGAATGGCGTCGACCCCCGAACGTAGTGCTTCAACCGAGCTCGCGACGGCATCGTCGCCGGATTGTTCAGAGATGTCGCTGACCACGAGCCCCTGTGCACGAAGGGCATCCGCATGACTGCGCTCGTGGTCAAGTCCCCGTTGCTGGAGTACGAGGAGGACCGGGTCAACCCAAGACGGGGCGTCGCGCAGCCCAAACGCCAGCGCCATATCAAGCGCGGTTCGGTGCCGGCAGCCTAGGAACTGCGAGAGGTCCGAAGCTGAAAGCTCGAGCGTGATGCCTATCGAGCGCATCGGAGCATTTTGGCAGGCTTGACGGCCGTCGCTAGGGTTCCGATTCACATGCGGCGGCAGCCGCGTAGCTGGCGACCAGCAGCCCACACGGTGCAGCTGTGTCGCGCGACGCTCTCATCTTGGGCGAACGAAACCGGTGCATATAAACGGGCGCAGTTTTCCAAGGGGAGGGGCGCGCACTGCTGCCGGCCTGAGACGACTATCTTGACGGCAAGGAGCCGGTCCCAAACGTAGTCGGTCTGAAGTTGCGGTCGGCGTAGCGCAGATTGCTTGATATGCGCCATTGGCGTACTGTTGCCGGTGCACACGTTTGTCGAGTTACCGACATTTGCGAAGTACCGCGAGGACTACCTGGACGATGCCGCCTTCGCGGCGCTGCAAGCGCAGCTGATGGCGCACCCAACATCGGGTGACGTGGTGCCTGGAACGGGCGGTGTGCGCAAGCTGCGCTGGACGCGCGCCGGCATGGGCAGGCGCGGCGGATTGCGCGTCATCTACTACGTGCAGGACGCAATGGGCCGCATCTGGCTGCTCACCCTGTACGCGAAGAGTGCGAAGGAAAACATTGCGTCGGCGACGCTGCGCAAATATCGAGAGGTGATCGACCATGCCGAAATTGACTGAACGCCGGTTGCTGGCGCGCGACCGCAAGCGCGACCTGAACGCTGAACTACTGGATGACATTCGCGCGGTAAAGGCGGGGCGCATCGGCCGCGTGTGGAAGGCGGACGCGGGCGGCAACGTACGCGAGGTCTCGGCGGCACGCGCGCGTATCGCGGCGGCGATGTCGCAGACCGAGTTCGCGGCGCTGCTTGGCGTTTCGGTGCGCACATTGCAGCAATGGGAGCAGGGCCGGCGCGAACCGCGTGGTGCGGCGAAGACGCTCATCGCGCTGGCGGTTGAGCACCCGGCAACATTGCGGAAGTTCGCCAGGGAACGCGCGGCCGCTTGACCGCAGAGTCGGCGCACGACCGGGTAGCGAATGTCGTGCGTGATAACAAGATCATGCAGGCGCAACGGTCCCCGATCTCATCCCGCGCGGTGCCACCCGCTCACGTTCGCCCAGAACCACGGTCACTCGATGCGTGTGGCCATCGTCGCGCAGCGGAACCGCGCGCGGGTTGACCGCAGCGCCATCCATTTGCGCCTGTGCGATTCCACGACACCGCCGCTGCGGATTCGACACGGCGATCTCGTAGCGCGAGCGACCGAACTTCCAGACGATGGAGTACTCCGGCCACGACGACGGAATGCATGGGTCGATCTCGAACGTCGCGCCGCGCCGCCTTAGTCCAAGAATGCTCTCAAGGCCCGCGCGATACATCCAGCCGGCGGCGCCGGTGTACCAGCTCCAGCCGCCGCGCCCCGCATGCGCAGGATGCGCACACACATCACCGGCAAGCACGTAGGGCTCGATCTTGTAGCGCTCCACATCGGCGGCAGTGCGTGTGTGGTTGACCGGGTTGAGCATGTGAAAAATCTCAACCGCCTCATCGCCGCTGCCACGCCGGGCCATCGCCATCACGACCCACAGCGCCGCATGCGTGTACTGGCCGCCGTTTTCCCGCACGCCCGGTGGATAGCCCTTGATGTAACCGGGATCCTGCGCCGATTGATCAAAGGGCGGCTCCAGCAGCGCCAGCACTTTCGGCCCGCGCCGGATAAGGTGAGTGCGAACCGAATCGAGCGCGCGCTCCGCGAAACGCGCCGGCACCGCTCCCGACAGAACCGCCCACGACTGTGAGATCGAGTCGATCCTGCATTCATCGCTCTGGGCCGAGCCCAGGGGTGTGCCGTCGTCGTAGTAGCCGCGCCGGTACCATTCGCCGTCCCAGCTTTGCTCCAGCATCACGGCAAGGCGGCGCGCCTCGTTGCGATAGCGCTCGGCGCGAACCAAATCCGCGCGCGCCTCGCACAGCGGTGCAAAGTTGCCCAGGATGCTGTGCAGGAAAAATCCGAGCCAGGTGCTCTCGCCGCGACCTTCACGTCCGACGCGATTCATGCCGTCGTTCCAATCCCCGCTGCCGATCAGCGGAAGGCCGTGGGCGCCGGTCGTCATCGCCTTGTCGATCGCGCGCAGGCAATGCTCGAACAGGGAGCCGTGCTGTTCCGAGACGCGCGGTTGATCGTAGGCTTCATGCGCGTCGGCGGCGAGCACCGGGCCTTCCAGGTATGGCACGCGCTCATCCAGGACCGCGGCGTCGCCGGTCGTGCGCACGTAGTGCGCCGTCGCACATGGCAGCCACAGCAGGTCATCCGAGCAGCGCGTGCGCGTTCCCCGACCGCTCGGCACGTGCCACCAGTGCTGAACATCGCCTTCGACAAACTGCCGGTTCGCCGCTCGCAGCAGATGCTCCCGCATCAGATCCGGTCGCGCCAGTGACAGCGCCATCACATCCTGCAACTGGTCGCGGAATCCGAAAGCACCGCCTGGCTGGTAGTAGCCGGACCTTGCCCACAGTCGGCAACTGATGTCCTGGTAGAGCAGCCAGCGATTCATCATCACGTCGAAAGAATCGTCCGGCGTTCGGACCTGCACCGCGTCGAGCGTGTCGTTCCATCCGGTGCGCACCGCGTCGAGTGCGGCCTGCGCGGCCTGCACGCGGCCGTGGCGGCGCACGATCTCGCGCGCCGCCTGTGCATCGATTGCCTGGCCCAGCAGAAACACGATCCGGCGCGTTTCTCCCGGCGCAACGGCCAAGCTGACATGCAGCGCCGCGCATGGATCGAGCCCCGCACCGAAGCGGTTCGACAGGCGGTGACGGCGTAACGCTGCCGGTCGCACAAGAGAGCCGTTGCGCCCGAGAAAGGACAAACGATCCGCGGTGGCCGACTGCAACGGTTCGCTCGCGTACGCGAATGCGACGCGCCCGGCGAACTCACGGTTGTAGGTATTCGTCGCGAACAGGGCGCCGGTTTCGGCATCGAGTTCGGTGACGACGTGCCCGCTTTGACTCATCTACGGTGGCCCGAGAGCCCACTCGTTGTAAGCAACGAGACTCAGCCGGCGGACCGATGCGCTGTCGTTGGCGATCGTCAGCAGCGAGAACTTGACCGGATCGCTCGCATCGACAAAGACGTCAAGATCGAGTTGGATTCCATGCGCTGCTCGCGCAAAGTGTGTGATCCCGGCGCCATGCCGGATCACGCAGCGATCGCCCGGATGTTTCCTGGTCATCGGTCCCGGGGTCGGGCACCACGCTTCTCCCGTGTCATCGTCGCGCACGAAGAGTGCTTCGCCGGTGGGATCGGTGACCGGATCGTTGGCGAACGGGGTTAGGCGGTTCTGGCGGCTGTTTTCCGACCATGTGTACGCAGAACCGGACGCTGTGACCACGGTGCCGAAAACGGGGTTGGCGATGACGTTCGCCCACGGCAGAGGTGTGTGCCTGTCGATATCGAGCACGATCACGTAGTCGCGCCCGTCGTTCGCAAAGCCGCCGATGTCGTTCGCCAGAGAAAGTGGCGGAACCGCGGGAACAGCGGGTTGCGCCGGCGACGCGGCAACGGCGTCCAACTCTGAGGAAGGGACAAAATCTTCCGGCTCGTTCCATTCGGGATAGGGCAGGTCGAGCTGGTCGGCGAGCTCGCCCCGATCGCCGGTCAGAATGGCGCGCGCAACTGCGACCAAGAGAACGCGCTCGGCTTCGGTCATGCGGTCGCCGCGCAGCAGGTACGCGCCGCCGGGTCGGTGCTTCCAGGTTCGCCACGGCCCGTTGTCGAGCAGCGCCGCCAGTTGCGCGTGCATCTCGTCAAGGTAGCTGACCGGATGCTCGTTGAGGATCACAACGTCGGCGGCGAGACCCTTCAGCCGCCAGTACTCCTGCGCTTGCAGAACCTGATGCACCAGCGGCAGATCGTCCGGCTCGACCACGCGCACAAGAAGGATGGGGAGATCGCCGGAGATGCCGTGCGGCCACAAGCCGTCCTGGCCCAGCGTGTTGCGGGCGACGAGTTCGGCGTCCGCGCGCAGCGATACATCGGCATACAGCACGCGTGACGCCAGTCGTTCGTAGTACATCGCTTGATCCGCGGAGATGCCGAGGTGGCGCAGCGCGCTTTGCGCCTGTGCGAACGCGAGTGCAAAAGTCCGACCAGCCGCACCCGCGTCGTGATACTTCTGTGCAAGCGCCAAGGCCGTCTCACGCGACGCCGCCATTCCGGTGGCGAAAGCGAGTCGGATAAAGCCGCCGGGTGCGAGCCGGATTCGCTGACGCAGACTTGCGATGGGATCGAGCAGAACGCCCGTGGTCCCCGAAAGCGAACGTCCGTCGAGCGCCTGTGGATCTTCCGGCCCGCGTCCGCGCCCGAGAAAGCGGCCGCGGTCACTTTCCCATTCGACCGGTCCCTGCGGTCTGCCTTCAAGGCTCAACACATGCACCGCCCACGCCTGCACCTCGTCCGCGGCGCGCGGGCGCCGATGGCAGACGAGCGCGGCGCAGTCGGGCAGATACTCGGTCGCGACAAAGAGCTTGCCGAATGCGGGGTGCGCCAGATCGTCCGCCGGCGGCGCAAGCACGATTTCGGCGTAACTCGTGATTTCGATTTCACGCGGCCGGTCGCTGTGATTGGTCACCGACAGCCGGCGCACTTCAACGTCATCCTCGGTCGATACCGCGATATCGAGCTGGGTGGCGATATCGTCGTCGCGGCGGCGGAAGGTCGCCTTCTCCGCGAGGAAGGTCGCAAGGTAGTCGGTTGATTCCTGCGCGATGGGATGAAATGTGGCAGACCACACGGCACCGCTGCGAACGTCGCGCAGATAGATGAACTGGCTGCCGGGATCGCGGGTCGGATCTTCGCGGTGACGGGTCACCGCGCGTCCTCGACAGAAGCTGGCGCCGCCGCCCGCATTCGTGACAACGGTGGTGTAGCTGCCATTGGACAAGAACTGTGCGTGCGGGAACCGTGTGTGTGGAGAACGGAAGCGGCGCAGCGCGACTGCGGGCGCCGGTCCCGCCACGTGCGTCTCTTCGACCGGGCGCGGGCGCGTGATCGAGACTTGCCGCGGCAAGCGCTCCTGCAGCAGCAGCTCGGTGGCGCGCACGCGGGGATCGGCGTGAAAACGCCGGACCATCGGATCGCCGAGCAGCACGTTGGCAAGTGCGACCAGGCTCATGCCCTGGTGGTGTGCCATGTACGCGCGCACGACGGTGCCTTCGAGCCCCTTCGCTTTGCCTGCTCCACGCGCGGGCCCTTCACTTCTGTCGTGCGTGTAGTCGACCGACTCGTAGAAGCCGTAGTCGCCTTCGAGTCCATTGGTCGCAAGGCGCCGCAGATTGCTCGCTGCCTGCGTCGGGTCGACCATCGCCGCAAGTGCCGTGGCGTAGGGCGCAACCACGAGTTCGTCACCGAGTCCGCGTTTCAATCCGAGACCCGGAACACCGAAGGCCTTGTATTGATAGTTGTCGTGCTGGTCGACCAGGTTGTACGCGCACTCGGAAATTCCCCAAGGCACTCCACGATCTGATCCGTACTCCATCTGCCGCTGCACCGCCATCCGGCACGTATAGTCGAGCAAGGTTTCCGGATAGCTCTTCATCATCAAGAGCGGCATCAGGTATTCGAACAGCGTCGCACTCCATGACAGCAGGGTGGGCGTTCCGTCGACGCTCGTGATCAGGCGTCCGAGGTGAAACCAGTGAGCCTCGGGCAGATCTCCTTTGGCGATCGCGATGAAGCTCGCGAGCCGTGCTTCCGACGCCAGCAGATCGTAAAAGGATGCGTCCAGACGGCCCGGCCCGTCGGCATCCGCGAGGCGATAACCGATAGAGAGAATCCGCCGCTGCGGGTCGTACAGGAATCTAAAGTTCATCGCGTCTGCGAAGGCGGACGCGCGGCGCGCCAATGCTTCCAGCGAATCAGTCGGCGATCGCAGGTTCAGCTCGCGCAGGCCCTCGGCGAGCACCATCAGCGCGCCCGCGAGGTTGCCACTGTCGACCGTCGATACGTAGGACGGCGGCAGCGGCGCCAACGTCTGCGTGTCATACCAGTTAAGCAGATGCCCCTCGAAGCGTTCGAGCCCTTCCATCGTGGTCAACGTGGCGTCGATCCGGTCTGCCAGCTCGGCATCGCCGATAAAGCCAAGGTCGTGCGCCGCCAGCGCTGCGAGCAATCCCATGCCGATGTTCGTCGGTGATGTCCGGTGCGCGACCTTCGGCTCGGGCGTCTCCTGGAAATTGTCCGGGGGAAGCGCATGGTCCGCGGCGCCGACAAACGTATCGAAGTAGCGCCACGTCTTGCGCGCAACCAGATTCAGGAAGGCGCGGTCTTCCGCTTTGAGTTCGAACTTGCGCGCGCGTACTGGCTGACTGAGCGCGTACGCGATAAACGGAGCGGCGGCCCACAGTGCGAGTACCGGAATAGCGGTCACGATCGCGTCTGGACGCACCAGTCCGACGAGGATCAGACCCGCGAAGGCGATCACCGGACCAGGGGCCATCTCGACGAGGAACACGCGTACTCCGGATGCGCCTGCGCTGCCGGCCGCGCGCGCCGCGCTGGCAGCCGCGGTTTCCCACTGCAGAAGCAGGCGTTGTGTCCGCGTCAGGCGAACCAGCGTGACCGCGATGGCGTGCACGCTTTCGTACGCTTGGTTGGCCATGAACGTGAGCTGCAGCAATGTCTGCGCGAGCACGGTCCTGATTTCGGCCCACGCCGCGCGCAGGAACACGCGCAGCGGTTGTTGTGGTTGCGGTCCACCGATCGCGCCCAGCAGCTGCGGATACAGCGGAAACGCGAGCGCCGCGATGACCGCGATCGTCCAGAACGCAGGATGTCCGGGCAGCACCGTCCAGGCACAGAGCAGCAGCGCGGCGATTGCCGGCGCAAGCAGGCTGCGTCTCAGGTTATCGAGAATCTTCCACTGCGAGATCAGTGGCAGCTGGTTGCGTTCTGTGCCGGTGCGCGTAGGAACGAAAGGGAAGAGCCAGCGCAGGATCTGCCAGTCGCCGCGCACCCAGCGATGCTGCCGGCGCGCATGCGCGAGCACGTTGGAGGGATAGTCGTCCACCAGCTCGACATCCGTGACGAGCGCGGCGCGGGCATGAATTCCTTCGAACAGATCGTGCGACAGCAAGGCGTTCTCGGGCACACGCCCATCCAGCGCCGCCATGAACGCGTCGACGTCGAACAGACCTTTGCCGGTGAAAATTCCTTCGTCGAACAGATCCTGGTAAGTGTCGGACACCGCCGTCGTGTACGGATCGACACCGGTGTGGCCCGCGTACAGGCGCGCGAACAGTGAACCGGCCGCGCTCGCCATAGTGACGCTGATGCGCGGCTGCAAGATGGCGTAACCCTCGGTCACGCGACCCCAGCGGGGATCAAAGTGCGGGCGGTTTAGGGGGTGCGCCGTAATCCCGATCAGTCTTTTCGCAGCGTCACGCGGCAAACGCGTGTCGGAGTCGAGCGTGATGCAGTAGCGGACCGACGGCAGAATCGCGACGTCGCCGACCTGGATGCTGTAACTCGTATCGGTGGCGCCGCGCAGCAGCCGGTTGAACTCCTCGATCTTTCCGCGTTTGCGTTCCCAGCCGATCCAGGCGTCCTCGCCTTCGTTCCACTGGCGGAATCGGTGGAACAGATAGAAGCGATTGGCGTGCGCCGCGCCAAAGCGGGCGTTCAGAGCTTCGATACCGCTACGCGCCGCCGCGAGGATCGCTTCATCCTCCGGCATCTCGCGCTGTGGCGCATCGGCGAAGTCGCCGAGGATGGCGAAGTGGATGCAGGGGTCCAGATTGCCAAGCGCGAGGACTTCAAGGTGTTCGAGCAGTTGGTCAACCCCGGATACGCTCGTCAACAGCGTCGGCACGATTACCATCGTCCGCGCGTTCTCGGGAATGCCGGCAGCAAATTCCAGGCGCGGCAAACGGCTCGGCGGCACGAGATATGCGATCAAGCGCTGCACACAAGAGATCGCAACCTCGCTTGCCGGCAACAGTAGAAGCAGGGCGATGCCGGTGAGCATTGATGGCTGTGCGCCCTGAGTGTGTGCGTAGGCAACACCAAGGCC
>Ga0187892_10011696_pt1 | contig 10652 bp, 9 predicted proteins | sample MA1701073metaG_FD_139345 | JGI IMG/M metagenome (GOLD analysis project Ga0187892, IMG submission 139345) | Bio-ooze microbial communities from a basaltic lava cave in the Kipuka Kanohina Cave System on the Island of Hawaii, USA - MA170107-3 metaG ...
CTGCGCGAGTTCATCGCGACGTTTCCGAAGACGCTCGATGAGATCGACCGCGTCCTGACGCGCAACGCGATCTGGGCGGGCCGCACGCAGGGCGTCGGCGTGCTCACGGCGGAGGAGGCCATCAACTACTCGCTGTCGGGACCGATGCTGCGCGCGTCCGGCGTGCCCTGGGACATGCGCAAGGACCAACCCTACCTCGACTACGAGACCTACGATTTCGAGGTCCCCGTGGGCGAGCACGGCGATGTCTACGACCGCTACCTGCTGCGGCTGGAGGAGTGCTACCAGTCGAACCGCATCCTGGATCAGGCCCTGGACCGGCTGCCCGACGGGCCGATCAACGTGGATGATCCGCGCGTGATCCTGCCCTCGAAAACGCGGGCGATGAGCGACATGGAAGCCATGATCTTCCATTTCAAGCAGGTGATGGAAGGCGTGAAGGCACCGGTGGGCGAGGTGTACGTCGGCATCGAAAACCCCAAAGGGGAGCTCGGCACCTACCTCGTGTCCGACGGGACGGCCAAGCCGGTGCGCTGGCGCATCCGTCCGCCGTCGTTCATCAACCTGGCGTCGATCTCCAGGATGGCCGAGGGCCATCTCCTGTCTGATCTGATCGCGATCAATGCGTCCGTGGACATCGTGATGGGGGAGGTGGACCGGTGAGCGCGGCGTCCCCCCACGCCCCGGCCGGGACCGAGGCCTACGTGCCCGTGTTCACCGGCAAGACGCAGGCGGAGCTGGACAACATCCTCAAGCGCTACCCGAACAAGCAGGCGGCGCTGCTGCCCGCCCTGTGGATGGTGCAGCGGGAGCAGGGCTGGATCTCCGACCGCAACATGGCCGAGGTGGCCGACGTGCTGGGCGTGACGCCGGCCCACGTCAAGGGCGTGGTGACGTTCTACACCATGTATCACCAGCACCCGGTGGGGAAGCACTTTGTGCAAGTGTGCACCACCTCGCCGTGCAACCTGTGCGGGGCCGAGGACGTGGTGCGGGCGCTGCTCGAGGCCACCGGCGCCGGAGAGCTGGGCGCCACGAGTGCCGACGGCAAGTGGACGGTGATCGAGGTGGAGTGTCTCGGGGCGTGCGGGTTCGCGACTCCGATCCTGATCGACAACGACTTCATTGAGTCCGTCACACCGGACCAGGTGACGGAGATCGTGGGGAAGTACCAATGACATGCGATTGTGGATTGCGGATTGGGGATTGTGGGTTTGTTCGTGGGACCGGGCCACGTCTGCGAATCCGCGATCCGCAATCGACAATCCGCAATCGACGGAGACGATAGTGGGCTTCCCCCACAAGCCGCACCCGCGTGAAACGCTCCTCCTCTCCAAGCACTTCGGCGAGGCGGAGGCGCGCAGCATGAAGGGATGGAAGAAGCGCGGCGGCTACGAAATGCTCGAGAAGGCGCTGGGCATGGACCCGGCCGCCGTGGTGGAAGAAGTGAAAGCGTCGGGGTTGCGGGGACGCGGCGGAGCGGGCTTTCCGACCGGTCTCAAGTGGTCGTTCATGCCCAAGGAGAAGAAGCGGCCCCACTACCTGTGCGTGAACGCCGACGAATCCGAGCCCGGCACGTTCAAGGACCGGGAGATCATGCGCTGGACGCCGCACGCGCTGCTCGAGGGCACGGCGATCGCGGCGCACGCGATCCGCGCGGAAATCGCCTACATCTACATTCGCGGCGAGTTCACCGAGCCCTGGGCCATCATGGAAAAGGCGCTGGCCGAGGCGAACGACGCCAGGGTGTTCGGCTCGATTCGCGTGTATCTGCATCGCGGCGCCGGCGCCTACATCTGCGGCGAAGAAACGGCGATGATGAATTCGATCGAGGGCAAGCGCGGCAACCCGCGCATCAAGCCCCCGTTTCCCGCGGCGGCGGGCGTGTTCGGCATGCCGACCACGATCAACAACGTCGAGACGCTGGCCGCGGTCCCGCACATCCTGAAGCACGGCGCCGCGTGGCACCAGCAACTGTCGCTGTCGAGCCCCAAGAGCACCGGGACGAAGCTGTTCTCGGTGTGCGGGCACATCGCCAAGCCCGGGAATTACGAAGTCACCCTCGGCTTCCCGCTCAAGGATCTGCTCTACGATCTCGCCGGCGGGATGCGGCCGGGGCGGACGCTCAAGGCCTGCATTCCCGGCGGCTCGTCGGTGCCGATCCTCAATCGGGAAGAGACCGAGAACACGCTGCTCGACTATGAAGGCTGCGTCGCGCAGGGCACGATGCTCGGCTCCGGCGGCGTCATCGTCTTCGACGACTCAGCGGACATGGTCTACCAGATCATGCGCCTGGCGCGGTTCTACGCGCACGAGTCGTGCGCCCAGTGCACCCAGTGCCGGGAAGGGACCGCCTGGACGACCAGGATTCTGGAGCGCATCCTGGCGGGTCAGGGCAAGACGAGCGACCTCGACCTGCTGCTCGAGCTGTCGGAGAACATGACCGCCAAGACGATCTGCGTGCTGTCGGACTCGTGCGCGGCCCCGGTGATTTCGGGGATCGGGAAGTTCCGCGACGAATTCGAGGCCTATATCGCCGGAAAACGCAAACCGGTCATGGCGGCTTGATGGAGGCTCCTGAGGGCTGATGGCCGAGAGCCTTGTCAACCTGACCATCGACGACACGCCGGTGAGCGTCCCCGCCGGCACGCTGGTGATCGAGGCCGCCAAGCAGGCCGGGGTGCTGGTGCCGCACTATTGCTACCACCCGGGCTTGCCGGTGGCCGGCGTGTGCCGCATGTGCCTGGTCCACGTCGAGCAGGCTCCCAAGCTCGCCATCGCCTGCGCCACGACGGTGACCGAGGGGATGGTGGTGCGCACGCAGGCGCCGGAAGCCAGGAGCGCCCGTCAGAGCGTGCTCGAATTCCTGCTCATCAACCATCCGCTCGACTGCCCGATCTGCGATCAGGCGGGGGAGTGCGAGCTGCAGGATTTCGTCTTCCAGGAAGGCCGGGCGGGAACCCGCTACACCGAGTACGCCAAGCGCTTCAACCCGGTCGAGGATTTCGGGCCGGACGTCCTCTACGTGCCCAACCGCTGCATCCTGTGCACGCGCTGCGTGCGGTTCATGGAGGACGTGGCGCAGGAGCCGGTGCTCAACGTCTCGGAGCGCGGCGATCGGGCGTTCATCGGCATCCACCCCGACACGCGGCTCGATCACGCCTGGGCGGGCAACGTCGTCGACCTCTGTCCGGTGGGCTCGCTCCTGTCGAAGGACTTCCTGCACAAGGCGCGCGCCTGGGAGCTCGACAAGACGGCGTCGGTGTGCACGGGGTGCTCGCAGGGATGCAACGTCACGCTCGATTTGCGCGACGCGACGGTGGTGCGGGTTCGGCCGCGTCCCAACCTCGAGGTAAACCGCTACTTCATTTGCGACCACGGCCGCGCCAACTATCGCTGGATGAACCGGGCCGACCGGATCGAAGCCCCGCTGGTGCGCGACGGCGGCGCGCTGCGCGCGACGGACTGGGACGAGGCGCTCGACCGGGTCCTGAGCCTGCTGCGGGGCGCGCAGGGAAAGGCCGTGACGATCGCATCCCCCCGGGCCTCGACGGAAGCCCTGTACTTGGCCCGCCGCGCGCTGTCGCGCTTCGAGTGGACCGGCGGCTTTCTCACCGTGATGGGAGAAACGGCGCCGCTCGCCGGGGTGCCGAACCTGGCGTTGCGCGCCGAGCGCTCGCCCAACGGCACCGGTGCGGCGCTGCTGGGCTATGCGGCAGACCTCGATGCGGTGTCCGCGGCGGCCCGGCAGGCGGCGGTCGTCTTCATGCTGGACGAGACCGATGTCCCGCTCGAGACGGCGGGCGCCCTGATCTTCGCCGGCACGGTTCTGCCCGACCACGCCCGGCACGCCGAGGTGGTGCTGCCGCTCGCCAACGTCGCCGAGGAGGACGGGACGTTCGTGAACCGGGACGGGCGCGTGCAGCGCTATTTCCAGGCCAAGCCGGCGCCCGGGATGGCGCGGCCCGCCTGGTGGGCGCTGGGTGAGCTGGTCGCCCAACTCGAGGGCGGGAGCGCGCCCGCGTCCGCCGAGGCGGCGTTTGCGACGCTGGCGGGAGCGGAGGAGGCCTTCGCCGGGCTGTCCTACGGTGCGCTCGGACTCACGGGGCGCGCCGTGCGCGCGGGCGCGGGAGTCCCGGCGTGACGTTCTTCCTGATCGCCTCGATCGTGAAGCTGCTGGTCGTGTTTCACGCGATCATGGTCGGCGTCGCCCTGATCACGTGGCTCGAGCGGCGCGTGTGCGCCTGGATGCAGGACCGGATGGGACCGAATCGCGTCGGCCCGTTCGGCCTGCTGCAGCCGGCGGCCGACGGGCTGAAGAACTTCCTGAAAGAGGAGACCTATCCCGCCGCGGCGGACCGCTGGCTGTTCGTGCTGGCGCCGCTGGTGTCGTTCGTGCCCGCCCTGCTGACGTTCGCGGTGATCCCCTTCGCCGCCCCGCTGCCGACCAAATGGGGCGAGGTCCCGATGGTGGTCGCCGACCTGCCGGTGGGCTTCCTCTACATCCTGGCGATCAGCTCGCTCGGTGTGTACGGTATCGTGCTCGCCGGGTGGTCGTCGAACAACAAATACGCGTTGCTGGGCGGGCTGCGCGCCTCGGCGCAGATGATCTCCTACGAAATCGCCATGGGGATGAGCACCGTCGCGGTGCTGCTCCTGATGGGGAACGTCACCCTGTCGGACATCGTGGCCAGACAGCAGGGCTCGATCGTCCAGTGGAACGTGTTCCCGCTGGCGCTCGCCTTCTTCATTTTCCTGGTGTCGGCTTTCGCCGAAACCAATCGGGTGCCGTTCGATCTGCCCGAAGCGGAAGGCGAGCTGGTGGCGGGCTACCATGCCGAATACAGCTCCATGAAGTTCTCGATGTTCATCATCGCCGAATACTCGAACATGGTGACGGCCTCCGCCCTGATGGCCACCCTGTTCTTCGGCGGCTGGGATATCCCGTTCTGGGCCCGTGATAACCAGGGGCCGTGGACCCTGGGGCTCACCGTGCTCACGGGCTTGAGCTTTTTCCTCAAGGTCCTGTGCTTCATCTTCCTCTACATCTGGGTGCGGTGGACGCTGCCCCGCTTCCGCTACGACCAGCTGATGGCGCTGGGATGGAAAGTATTGCTGCCCCTGGCGCTCATCTATCTGACCGTCATCGCCTCGGCGATCTGGTACCTGCGCGATCAGCTGCACTGGACCTACGACGCGCGCTTCGCGCTCGTGATGCTCGGGGTGAACCTGGCGCTGGCGGTGCCGCTGTTCCTCGTGCTCGACCGCGGCCGGCTCGTGGCCGGCTCGGTCGAGCGGAGGCGGGTCTGACATGGCCATTGCCGTGAAGGTGATGCGGCGGCCGACGCGGCAGACGTCCTACCTGCGGGCGACGCTCAAGGGCATGGCGCTGACTTTCGCGCACCTGTTCCGCAGGAAGGTCACGATGCAGTACCCGGAGGAGAAGGCGACCGACGACTGGGCGCTGTCGTCGCGCTGGCGCGGCACGCACCGCATGCTCACCGACGAGCAGGGCCGGGCCAAATGCGTGGCGTGCGGCCTGTGCCCGCAGATCTGTCCCGCCAACTGCATCAAGCTGGTCCCGGGCGAGGACGAAGCGGGCAACCGCTATCCGCTCATCTACGAGATCGACGAATTCCGCTGCGTGTTTTGCGGCTATTGCCAGGAGGTGTGTCCCGAGGAGGCGATCCACGTCGGCGTGCACTACGAGAACTCGGAGTACGAGCGGGACCGGTTCGTGTACGACCTGGAGCGGCTGTGCGCGCAGACGCATCCCGTGTCCACGTTGTGGGATCCTTCAGACCCGAAAGGGGAGTGACGTGTCTCCCCTGCAGATCGCCTTCTGGGGGTTCGCGATCCTCGCCGTGATCACGGCGGGGATGTGCATCACGCGGCGCAGCCCGCTGTCGAGCGCCCTGTGGCTGATCGTGACGCTGTTCTGTCTCGCGGTGCTGTTCACGCTGCTCGACGCGCCTTTTATCGGCGTGCTGCAGGTGCTCGTCTACGCCGGCGCCATCATGGTCCTGTTCCTGTTCGTCATCATGCTCCTGAATCTGGGCCGCGCGGGGCCGGGCGACATGAAGGGCCTGCTGGGCGCCGCGATCGCCGCCCTGCTGGGCGTGGCACTCCTGGTGCAGCTGCGCGGCCTGGGTGACGCCGCTCCGCCGGCGGCGATCCAGCTGCCGCCCGGCACGGTCCAGGGGCTGCAGCGCCAGCAGGGCGTGGTGGGATCGGTCGCCGGGCCGCTGTTCGACACCTACCTCGTCCCCTTCGAAATCACGAGCGTGCTGCTGCTCGCCGCCGTCGTCGGCGCGGTCGTGCTCGCCAAGCGGAAACTGTGATGCTGCTCGGGCCGTCGCTCGCCGTCTCCGCCGTCCTGTTCGCGATCGGCACCGCGGGCGTGCTGCTGCGCCGCAACGCGATCGTGATCTTCATGTGCGTCGAGCTGATGCTCAATGCGGTGAACCTCACCTTCGTGGCGTTCGCCCAGCAGCTCGGCACCGGCGGGCAGATCTTCGTCTTCTTCGTGATGGCGGTGGCGGCGGCCGAAGCGGCCGTCGGGCTCGCCATCGTGCTCGCCGTCTACCGCCACAAGGAGACGGTAGATCTCCAACATATCAATCTGCTCAAGGGATGAGCCTCGTCTGGCTGGTGCCGGCCCTGCCGCTTCTGGGCTTCCTCGTGAACGGGACCATCGCCGTCGTCCGCCCGCGCGCCAAGGGCCTGGTCTCGGTAGTCGGCGTCGGCGTGCTGCTGGCCGCGTTCGGCGTCGCGCTCATGGTGGCGCGGGCGCTGGCGGCCGCTCATCCCGACGCCCCGGTGGTGTTCCGCTACTGGGACTGGATGCCGGTGGGCACGCTCGCCGTGAGCTACGCGCTCCAGGTCGACGCCCTGTCGGTCGTGATGATGCTGGTGGTCACGGGGGTGGGCTCCCTGATCCACCTGTTCAGCGTCGGCTACATGCGGGCCGACGCGGGATACGCGCGCTACTTCGCCTATCTCAATCTGTTCGTGTTCTTCATGCTGACGCTCGTGCTCGGAGCCAACTTCCCGGTCACCTTCGTCGGCTGGGAAGGCGTCGGCCTGTGTTCCTACCTCCTGATCGGGTTCTGGTTCTCCGACACGGTGAACGCCGACGCGGGCAAGAAGGCGTTCATCATGAACCGGATCGGGGATTTCGGCTTTCTGATCGCCATGTTCCTGATCTGGCGCTACACCGGGTCGCTCGACTACACGACCGTGTTCGAGCGGGCGCCGGACGTGCTGACGCTGGGCGGCGGCGCCGCGACGGCGATCGCCCTGTGGCTGTTTCTCGGCTGCACCGGGAAGTCGGCGCAGATTCCCCTGTACACCTGGCTGCCCGACGCCATGGCCGGGCCGACGCCCGTGTCGGCGCTGATCCACGCCGCCACCATGGTGACCGCGGGCGTCTTCCTCGTGGCCCGCACCAACGTCCTGTTCGCGCTCGCGCCCGTGGCGCAGGCGGTGGTGGCCGGCGTGGGCGCCTTGACCGCGCTGTTCGCGGCCACAATCGCCCTGAAACAGTGGGACATCAAGCGCGTGCTCGCCTACTCCACGGTCTCGCAGCTGGGCTACATGTTCGTCGGCGTGGGGACCGGCGCCATGGCCGCGGGCATTTTCCATCTCACCACTCACGCCTTTTTCAAGGCGCTGCTGTTTCTCGGGGCCGGGTCGGTGATCCACGCCATGCACCACGCCTACCACGCCACCCACGCCCACGACGATGCCCAGGACATGCGCAACATGGGCGGCCTGTCCCGCTTCCTGCCGTGGACGGCGACGCTGATGTGGATCGCCACCCTCGCCATCGCCGGCATCCCGCCCTTGTCGGGGTTCTTCTCGAAAGACGAGATCCTGGGCGCGGCGTTCGCCCGGGGCGCCGCCCAGCCGATCTGGTATCTGTTCTGGGCCCTCGGCCTGGCCGCCGCGCTGCTGACCGCGTTCTACATGGCGCGTCTGATGCTCTACACGTTCCACGGACCGAACCGCACCGGGGCCCGCGAGCAGGTGCATCTGCACGAGGCCCCGTGGGTGATGACCGGGCCGCTCGTCCTGCTGGGGATGCTCTCCGTCGTGGGCGGCGTCATCAACCTGCCCGAGCTCGTGGGCGGGACCACCTGGCTGCACCACTGGCTCGAGCCCGTCACCGCGGCCGGTGCGGCGCTGGCGCCCGCCGCCCATGTGACCCATCGCACCGAATGGGTGTTGATCGGAGGCGCCGTGACCGTCGCCGTCGTGGGAATCGCCGCCGCGCTGCGGGCACTCGATCTCACCGCCCTGGTGCCGGCGCGCTCGGCTCCCGCCGAAACCGGGCTGGGCAAGGTGCTCAACAGGAAATGGTACGTGGACGAGCTGTACGAGGCGCTGTTCGTGCGCCCCACCGTGTGGCTGTCGCGGAACGTCCTGTGGCGGGTCGTCGATGTGAAGCTCGTCGACGGGGCGGGCGTCAACGGTTCGGCCGCCGCGTCGCGCATCCTGGGGTGGCTCGGCGGCCGGCTGCAGACCGGCGAGCTGGGCTTTTATGCGACCGTGTTCGTGCTCGGCGTCGTGGCCGTCCTGGCTCGGGCGCTCAAATAGCCGATGTACGACCAGAGCGTCGTCACCGTCCTGCTCGTCTGGCCGCTCCTCGCCGCGGGGGCGTTGTGGCTCGTCCCCGAGCGGCTGGCCAAGCACGTGGCCCTGGCGGCAGCGACGATCGAGTTCGCGATCTCGATTCCCCTGTGGTGGCGCTTCGTCCCGGCGGGCGGCATGCAGTTCGAGGTCGTGCGGCCGTGGGTGGCGTCGTGGGGGATCAGTTATCACGTGGGTGTGGACGGCATCTCGTTGTTCATGGTGTTGCTGACCACGTTTCTCGTGCCGCTGTCGGTGCTGGGCAGCTATCACTACATCACCAGGCGCGAGCGCGCGTTTTACGCCCATCTGCTGGTGCTGACGACGGGCATGGTCGGCGTGTTCGTGGCCCTCGATCTGTTTCTCTTCTACGTGATGTGGGAAGTCATGCTGATCCCGATGTACTTCATCATCGGCATCTGGGGCGGGGAACGGCGTCTGTACGCGGCGATCAAGTTTTTCATCTACACGATGTTCGGCTCCCTGTTGATGCTGGTGGCGATTCTCGGATTGTATTTCACGGCCGCGGCGAAGACGGGCGTGCATTCGTTCGATTACGACTTCCTGCTGGCCAACGTCGGCGCGCTGGGCACGGCCGGCTGGTGGTTCTTCGGGGCGTTCTTCCTGGCGTTCGCGATCAAGGTGCCGATGTTCCCGTTCCACACGTGGCTGCCGGATGCGCACGTGGAAGCGCCCACGGCGGGATCGGTGATCCTGGCCGCCGTGCTGCTCAAGATGGGCACCTACGGGTTCCTGCGGTTCGCGTTGCCGTTCTTCCCGGACGTGGCGCTACACCCCACGGTGCAGGCGGGGATCGTGGTATTGTCGCTCGTCGGGATCGTCTACGGCGGGCTGGTCGCGATGGTGCAGCCGGACGTGAAGAAGCTCGTGGCCTACAGCTCGGTGTCGCACCTGGGATTCGTGATGCTCGGCATCTGGGCGCTGACCCTGCAGAGCGTCCAGGGCGCGCTGCTCGTGATGATCAACCACGGCCTGTCGACCGGCGCGCTGTTCTTCCTGGTGGGCATGCTGTACGAGCGGCGGCACAGCCGGCTGATCGAGGCGTACGGCGGCATCGCCCGAGTCGTGCCGCTCTTCGCCACCGTGTTGACCATCGTGTCGCTGTCCTCGATCGGCCTGCCCGGCACCAACGGCTTCGTGGGCGAGTTCCTCGTCCTGATCGGCGTGTTCCGGACCTATCCCGTAGCGGCCGGCATCGCGACCACGGGCGTGATCGTGGCCGCCGCCTACCTACTGTGGGCGTTGCAGCGGGTCATCTTCAACCGGCTCGACAAGGCGGAGAACGAGAAGCTGCCCGATCTCTCGCTCCGTGAATTCGTCGTGCTCGTCCCGATCCTCGCCGCGATCTTCTGGATCGGGCTCTATCCCAAGCCGATTCTGTCCCGCATGGAACCGGCGGCCCAGCAGCTGATCGACCGCGTGCAGCCGGCGCCTTCCCCCTCCGCCGCGTCCACCGCCGGGCGATGACGCTCGACCTGTCCACGACGCGCGACCTGCTGCTCGGGCTCCTGCCCGAGATCGCGCTCACGGGCTGGGCGCTGGTGCTGCTCGTCGTCGTCGCGTGGCGGCACAAGACGGCGGGCGATCTGCGCCTGGCCGGCTGGCTCACGCTCGCCGGCTTCGCCGGCACCGGGGTCGCCGTGTGGTGGCTGTGGTGGACGATGGCGCGCACCGCGGGCATCGCGCCGATGGTGGCGGTGGACGACTTTCGCTACGTGGCCGACTGGCTGTTCCTCGGCGCCGCCGGGCTCACGGTGCTGTTCTCCTTCGATTATCTCGAACGCGAGCAGCTGCTCGCCCCCGAATACTACCTGCTGCTGGTCTTCGCGACGCTCGGCATGATGCTGATGGCCGGCGGCGGCGACCTGATCGTGATTTTTCTCGGGCTCGAGCTGATGTCGGTGGCGGTGTACGTGCTGGCGGGCATCGATCGCAAGCGCGCCAAGGCCGCCGAAGCGGCGCTCAAATACTTCCTGCTGGGCGCCTTCGCCTCGGCGTTC
>Ga0187892_10011697_pt1 | contig 10651 bp, 9 predicted proteins | sample MA1701073metaG_FD_139345 | JGI IMG/M metagenome (GOLD analysis project Ga0187892, IMG submission 139345) | Bio-ooze microbial communities from a basaltic lava cave in the Kipuka Kanohina Cave System on the Island of Hawaii, USA - MA170107-3 metaG ...
AGGGCGGGAAGCCCGATGGCCCGGCCGCCGATGCGGGAGGCCAGCGCCTGCGCCGTGGCCGGGGTGCGGTTGGCCACCATGACCTCGCCCACGCCGGGCGAACCGGCCAGCGCCACGGCCATGCCCTCGCCCATGTCGCCCACGCCGAGGACCACGATGCGCCGCCCTGCCAGCCCGCCCAGGCGCGCCGCCGCCATCTCGACCGCCGCCTGGGACACCGAGGTCGTGCCCCGCCCGATGGCCGTCTCCGCCCGGGCGCGGCGGCCGGCGGCGACGGCATGGCGGAAGAGTGCGCCGAGCACCGGCCCGGCCACCCCTTCGGCGTCGGCCTGCTTCCACGCGGCGCGGACCTGGCCCAGCACTTCGCTCTCGCCCACCACCGCCGAGTCCAGCCCGCTGGCCACCCGGAACAGGTGGGTGACCGCGGCATCACCGTGGTAGCTGTAGAGGTGGTCGGAGAAGTCCTCGGGCGCTGTGAGGCCCAGCTCGGCCAGGAAGTCGCGCACGTCGGCCACGCCGCCGTGGAAGGCCTCGGCCACCGCGTAGACCTCGGTGCGCATGCAGGTCGACAGCACGACCACCTCGCCCAGGTTCTCCCGCCCGGCCACGTCGGCCAGCGCCTTGGGCAGCGAGCCCTGGCGGACGGTCATCCGCTCGAGCATCTCGAGCGGCACGCTGCGATGGTTCAGACCGACGACGATGACAGGCACGCCTGGAGGCGCTCCTTCGCTTGTTGGACCTGGCCGGCCCTGATGAGATCGAGCATGTCGGAGTCGAGTGCGGCCTGCCAGTTCAGGCCCTCGGTTGAACGCCCGGAACGACGGATCGCATCCCGCTCCTCGGACAGCAGCCGGGCCAGCACCTCGTGCTCCGGCCCGAGCTGGTCGGCCAGGAGCCGAGCCAGCCATCCGGCCAGAGCCGGGCTGTGGCCTCCGGTGGAGACCGCCACCGTCAGCGGGCCCCGGCGGGCGACGGCCGGAAGCGTGAACGAGCAGTGGGCCGGGTCGTCAGCCGCGTTGACCCAGATCCCGGCGGCCTCGCCGGCCGCCGACACCGCCGCGTTCACGGCCGGGTCGCCGGTGGCCGCGAACGCGAGGAGGAAGCCGGTCACGTCGGCCGGGTCGAAGTCCCGCTCCTCCCAGGTGACCCCGGGCAGGCCCCGGACCTCGGCGCCGACCCGGCGGGCCACGACGTGCACGTCGGCGCCGGCCGACACCAGCCCGTCGGCCTTGCGAGCCGCCACCGCGCCGCCTCCGACCACGAGGCACCGGCGCCCATGGAGCACGAGGCTGACCGGGTAGAGCGGGCGGTCGAGGGGCATGGCGCCTACCGGTTCGCCGGCTCGACCAGCAGTTCGGGCGTCCCGCGCTGCTGGTAGAAGGACAGGATCTGAAGCTCGATCGACAGGTCGACCTTGCGCACCGACACGGCGGCCGGCACGGTGAGGACGACCGGCGCAAAGTTGAGGATCGAGCGGACACCCGCCTCGACCAGGCGGTCGGCCACGTCCTGGGCGGCGGCGGCCGGGGTGGCGATGATGCCGATGGCCACGCCCTCCTCGGTGACGATCCGCCGCAGGTCGTCGACCGGCCGGACCGCCAGGCTCCCGATCCGCTCGCCCACCTTGCCGGTCGCCGCGTCGACCAGCGCCACCACCCGAAAGCCCCGGGCGGTGAACCCCCGGTAGTTGGCCAGCGCGTGGCCGAGGTTGCCCATCCCGACGATGGCCACCGGCCAGTCCTGGGTGAGGCCCAGCTCGCGATTGATCTGGTACAGCAGGTACTCGACGTCATAGCCGACGCCCCTGGTGCCGTAGGACCCGAGGTAGGACAGGTCCTTGCGGACCTTGGCGGCGTTCACGCCGGCCAGCTCGGCCAGCCGTTCCGACGAGATGGTGGTGGTCTTGGCCTCGGCCACCTCGACCAGGCTGCGCAGGTACAGCGGCAGTCGCGCCACGGTGGCCTCGGGGATGGTGCGGCGGACCCGGTCAGCGGCCATCACCGCAGATTCTACGCCCCTCGTGCATGTTTTCACGAGCGGCGGTGGCCCGCCCGGCGGTCCGGGCGCGGGCTCTCCTACGCTTCGTGGCCGATGGTGCACACCGCTCTGGCCACCGGAGCCGCCCTGGTGGCGCTGGCCTTCGCGCTGTCGACGTTCGAGCGCTGGCTCGACGGGCGCCGGCGCCACGAACTGGCGTGGAGCGTGGCCCTGGCGATGTTCGCGGTCGCCTCCTTCGCCCTCGCGGCCGGGGCCGCCCTCGGCTGGAACCAGCTCACCTTCCGGATCTTCTACCTCTTCGGCGCCATCACCAACGTCCCGGTCCTCGCCCTCGGCACGGTGTACCTGCTGGGGGGCCGGCGGCGGGGCGACGCCTGGGCGGTCGTCATCGCACTGGTGGTCGCCTTCTCAACGGGGGTGCTGGCCGTCGCTCCCTTTCGGGCCACCCTGCCCGCCGACGAGCTGGCGCAGGGCTCCGAGGTGTTCGGTCCGCTGCCCCGCTTCCTGGCGGCGACGGCGTCGGGTGCCGGCGCGGCCGTGGTCGTCGCCGGCGCCCTCTGGAGCGCGGCCCGCGCCCGCGGCCGGCGGCGCCTGGTGGCGGCCAACGTGCTGATCGCCGCCGGCACCGTCCTGACCGGCACCAGCGGGCTCTTGAACTCCGTGCTCGACGAGATGGACGGCTTCGCGGTGACGCTGCTGGCGGGGGTGAGCGTGATCTTCGCCGGCTTCCTGCTGGCCACGGCCGCCCCGCGCACCAGGCCGGTGCCCGCAGGCTCAGGCCCCGAGCCAGGCGCGCTACTGGGCGACGAACAGGAACTGGATCAGCGCCGCGGCGAAGATGCCGGCCAGCAGGACGGCCAGCACGATCGTCGTCCCTCGTCTCACGACGCCTCCAGGGTGACGGCGTCGCCGGTATTGAGCCGGAGCTCGTCGGCCGCCGACCGGCGGTCCAGCACGACCGACAACAGTCCGTAGGAATCGACCACCAGACCGACTTCGCCGACGTGGAGTTCGCCGTAGGTCGTGGCCCGGCGGGCGGTCCGGGCCTTGTCCGAACCCCAGCGCAGCGCCACCCGGTCCCCGAGGTCCTCGACCTGCTCGGGCCCCACGTTGAGTTGCGCGTTCCCGAAGCGGTCGACCCACAGCACTTCGGCCACGAGCCGCCCCTCCTCGGACCGGCTGAGGGGGACGACGCCCGGCAACAGGGTGAGCGGGTCGACCGGCTCGCCCAGCTCGCCCAGCTCGACGCCGTTGCACAGGTGGGCGGCCACCGGCGCGAACACATCTCGGCCGGCGAACGTGGGCCCCGGTGCGACGAGCTGGAACGCGGGGTTGGTCAACTCCACCGCCCGCACCGCACCGCCGACCATGGCCACCGCCGGAGCGAGCAGGCCGTTGTCCGGCCCCACGAACACAGCCTCGTCGTCCTCGCCGGCGCTGACGGCGACAGCCCGGCGGCCGGTCCCCACACCGGGGTCCACCACGGCCAGCACGACGCCGGGCGCCAGGTACTGCACGGCCCGCACCAGCGCCAACGCCCCGGCTCGGACGTCGTGGGGGGCGATGCCGTGGGTGATGTCCACGACGGTCGCGTGCGGGGCGACCGAGCGGACGACGGACCGCACGACGCCGGCGAACTCATCGTCGAGGCCGTAGTCCGACAGGAACGAGACGGTGTGGCGGAGGCGACCGCCCACCTGGCCCGTCAGCCGGCCTGGGTGTAGCGGTCGGCGAGGAACTTGTCCACGTCGTCCTCCCGGAGCCGGTACGACTTGCCGACGCGCACCGCCGGCAGATCGCCGGCCGAGATGATGCGGTAGACGGTCATGTTCGACACGCGCAGCGTGGCCGCGACCTCAGCCACCGTGAGGAACCGGGACTTCGCATTGTCTTCCCGTGGCAGTGGAATCACCCCTCTCCGCCCGGTGGGGACTGTACGCCAGTGGGGGCGATGTTGAAAATGGGGCGAACCGGACCACCGGCCGGGTGCCGCGCCGGCTGGGTCTCGGCCCGTCTACCGTGGCCGCCGTGGCGCGCTGGCCCTCCCCCGCGGCTGCCGGTCTCGCCGCAGTGACGGCTGGCGTCCACCTTGCCCTCGGCCTGGCCATGCGGGCACCGATCATCCATCCCGACGAGGCCGGGCAATTGATCGGGGCCCGGTTCCTGGCCGTCGGGGGGTCGGTGCCCGACGTCGACTCGTACCCCGCCTACGCCGCCTTCCTGGCCCCGCTCGCCCGGGCCGGGTCGACGCCGCTCGCGCTCTGGCGCGGCGCGCTGGCCGTGAATGCCGTCCTCGCAGCCGCGACGGTGCTCCTCGCCGCCGCCCTGGCCCGGCGCCTCGCCCCCGAGATGGGCGAGGGCCGCCGACTGGCGGCCGTCGCCGCGGCGACCGCGTACCCGGCCGTGGTGCTGTGGTCGAACCTTGCCATCGCCGAGAACCTGCTGGTGCCGCTGGCCGTGGCCGCCGCGCTGGTGCTGTGGCACGCCGTCCACTCCGCACGGCCGGGTTGGTGGCTGGGCGCGGGGACCATCGCCGGCGCGGCGGCCGGCACCCACCCCCGCGCCGTCGCCGTGCCGGTGGCGCTGCTGGTCACCGCCCTCCTGGTCCCGGCCGGGCGGGGCCGCTGGCGGCCGGCGGCACTGGTGGCGGCGGGCGCCCTCCCGGTGGTGCTGGCCGGGTGGCTCGTCGCCGATCGGGCCGGGGGCCAGCTCGGCGCCCCGGCCGCGGCTGGTCGCCTGGGCGACCTGCCGGTCGAGATCGCCGGCCAGATCTGGTACCTCACCGTCGCCACCTGGGGCCTGTTCCCAGTGGGGATGGCCCTCGCCCTCGGCGGGACGGTCGCGTTGCTCCGGCGCTCCAGTGCCGGGCCGGTCGCGCCCGCTGCCGCCGCCCGGGCTTCGGTCCGGTCCTTCGTGGCGGTGTCCGTGCTGGCCATGCTCGTCCTCGGCTCGCTGTACGTGCGGGAGGACGGCACCCTCGACGCGTTCATCTACGGCCGGGGCGTCGAAGGCCTGCTCGTGCCGGTCCTGCTGCTCGGCCTGCTCGGCCTGCTCGGGGCGGTCGGGCCCGTCCCCCGCCGGACCGGCGGGGCGCGACCGCTGGCCGCGGTCGCCGGCACCGCCGTGCTGGCCGGGGCGGTGCTGGTGCTCGGGCGGGGCGCCAACGAGGTCGATCTTCCGGTGGTCCGGGTGAACACGCTCGGCCTCGACGGCCTGCTGGCGTGGCACGACACGGCCCTGTCGGTGGGGCTGTTCACCGCCGCCGCGCTGGTGGCCGCCGCCGCCGTCGCGGCGACCGCCCGGCGCGCGCCGGTGGCTGCCGCCGGGCTGGTCTGGCTTCTCTTCCTCCCGTCGATCGTCACCGGCCAGGCGTTCATGACCGCCGGGTCGCGGCAACGGGCGACCGAGCGGACGGTGGCCGACGCCATCGCCGCCGTCCAGGCCCGCCTGGGTGGCGTCCCCGGCAACTGCGTGGGCTACGACCGCGCCGGGTCGTCCGCCTGGCACCGGGCCAACTACGCGCTGTTCCTCGACGGCATCCGGGTGCAGGACTTCGCCTCCCGGCGCGGCGAACAGCCGTGCTCCTTCCTAGCGGTTTCGGGCCGCCGTGACTTTCCGGCCGCCTTTCCGGGAAGTCGGTCGGTGATGCTCGAGAACGCCTACGAGCAGACGCTGTGGGCGCTGCCGGGGCCTGCACAGGACGAGCTGGCGCGAGCCGGCTGGCTGCTGCCCCGACGCCTGTCCGCTCCCGTTCCCGTGGTGGACCGCCGCTACACGATCGCGCTGGCGCACGACACGGGCGAGCCCCGCGCCATCGCCATGCGGCGCGGCGGCCGGCGCGAGGTGGAGGTGACGGTGACCCATGCCGGGACCTCGCAGCCGTGGCCCAACACCCATGGTCTGCAGGACTTCGACCACGCGGTCCGCGTCGGGGTCCGGTGGTACCGGATCGGCCAGCCGGGCATCCCCGACGGGCACCCGTCGCTGGACATGACGAGGGCCGAGCTGCCGCGCACGCTGCTGCCCGGTGGGCGGGCGACGGTCAAGGTTCCCTTGGACACCCGGCGGTGGAACGGCGTGCCGCTGCGGGCCGGCACCTACGAGGCCCGGGTCGAGGTCCTCCAGCACGGCGTCGCCTGGTTCCGGCCCGTCGGCCCCCCGCTGATCATCGAGGTCGTGGTCGTGGGCCGGGTGTTCTGAGGGTCACAGCGACGCAGCGTCGACCTCGGTCCGGGGTTTGTTGAGCTGGACGAGAAGGTCGGAGAGCAGGCCGATCATGAGCATGACGAGGCCGGCGACGAGCACGACGATGGTGTTGGTACCGACCCGGAGGCTCTTGTCGACCAGGTCGTAGACCAGCTTGGCCCCGCCGGCCAGCAGGAGCGCGGCGGAGAGCGGCCCGAACACCTTGAGCGGGTTGTAGAGCAGGACCATCCGCACGACCTGGAGCAGGTAGCGCCGGCTGTCGGCCCACCAGTGGAACTTCGACCGGCCCGCCCGCGGGAAGTACTCGATCGGCACGTAGCGGACCGAGTAGCCGTTGGCCAGGAACGTCATCGTCAGGGTGGTGACGCACGAGAACCCGGCCGGCAGCAGGTGGAGGAACTGGGCACCCACGTCACGGCGGAAGACCCGCAGCCCCGAGTTGAGGTCGGGGATCCTCGTCTCGGTGAGGAAGCTCGCCAGCCGGCACATCAACCACTTGGCCGGGGCCCGGAGGAACCGGGCGGTGCCCTGCTCGCTGGTCCGGGCGCCGACCACCTGGTCGTGGCCCTCCAGCTCCTTGACCAGGCGGGGGATCTCCTCGTTGGGGTAGCTCATGTCGACGTCGGTCCACACCACCACCCGCCCGGTGGCCGCCCTGGTACCGGCCCGGCGGGCCGAGCCCGAACCGCGGTTGGTGGGGAAGCGGAGCAATCGGATGCCCTCGACCCGGCCGAGCACCTCGGCGGAGCCGTCGGTGGACCCGTCGTCGACCACGATGATCTCGTAGGTGTAGGAGGACGCATCCAGGCCGGCTCGGATGCGGTCGATCTCGGCTTCGAGGTGGCCCAGCTCGTCGAAGACGGGGAGCACCACCGAGACGTCGGGCGCACGAGGCGTCATGGCGGCGGCGCCACCGCGCCGGCGCGGGTCGTCGGTGGCGTGGGAGGCACGATGGTGGTGCCCGGGACCAACGGGAAGGGAAGGAGCGAACCGGGGCCGGCCGGTACCGGGATGGCCGGCACGGCCGGCGGCACGGCGAGCACCGGCGGCGCCGGTGCCGGCGCCTCCTCCACCAGGTAGGGCCCGGCCGGCGTCTCGGTCAGTGGTCGGCGGTCGCCCGGGTCGAAGCCACCGCGGGCGTCACGACGCAGAGCCGACGCCAGGTCGGTGATGGGTGGCACGTCGGAGAAGTCGGTGGGCGGCACCGACGCCAGACCGCTCTTCATGAAGCGCTGCCAGGTCCTCGCCGGCAGCGTCCCGCCGAAGACCTTGTCCACGCCGCGGATGCCCCGCAGCGGCGTCTTCTGGTCGTTCGAGTAGCCCATCCACACCGACGTCGACAGCGTCGGCGTGTAGCCGACGAACCATGCGTTGGTGAAGTTCTGCGCAGTGCCGGTCTTGCCCGCCGCCGGGCGGCCGATGTCGGCGGCACGGGCGGTGCCACCGGTGATCGTGCCGCGCATGACCTCGTTGACGGCATCGGCCACTATCTCCTCCAGCACCCGGGTTCGCGCCGGCTCGGAATTGTCCTCCAGGATGCGGCGTCCCCCGCCGATCTGCCGCTCGACGACCTGCAGCACCGGGGTGGGTTCCGCCCGCTCACCGCGAGCGGCGAAGACCCCGAACGACGATGCCATGTCCAGGGGCGACACGTCGATGACACCCAGCGCATAGGTCCCGCTGCAGGTGTGGAAGCCGGGGCTGTACCAGGCCGACGTGAGACCGAGGTCCCGCGCCATCCGGGCCGTCTCGGGGCAGCCGACGTCCCGAACCAGCTGGGCGTACACGGTGTTGATGGACCGGGTCGTCGCCCGCTCGATGGTCGCCTCGCCGCCACCGCCGCCCTCGTTGTTGGAGATCGTGCACTTGTTGGTGGCCGTCACCCGGCACTCGGGGATCGTGAAGGTGGACGGCGCCGGGTAGACCTTGGTCGGCTCGAAGCCCCGGGACAGCGCGGCGGCCAGCACGAAGGGCTTGAAGGCCGAACCGGGCTGGCGGCCGAGCCCGCCGCCTTCGACGGTGGGCTGCGTCCAGCAGCTGGCGGCCACGTCCACCTTCACGTCGTTGCGCTGGCGTGGGCAGCCGCCGAGCGCGAGGTTGACCTCGGAGGCGTTGAAGTCGCGCCCGCCCACCAGCGCTTTGACGTACCCGGTCGGGGGCTCGACGGCGACCAGCGACATCTCCAGCGGGGCCGAGGTGCCCTGCAACGTGTCGGCCACCGCCGCCTCCGCCTGCGCCTGGAGCGCCGGGTCGAGGGTCACCACCACGTCCAGGCCGCCCCGGAAGACGCGCTCGTTCCCGTACTTCGCCTCCAGGTAGCGGCGCACGTAGTCGACGAAGTACGGGAACCGGGTGTTCTGTTGCGGAGCCGGGTGCACCAGGGTGGCGGGCCCGGTGGCCGGGCCCTGCGCGACCAGCCAGACCCTCTCGGCCATGGCCCGACCGTGCTCGGCGGGTGTGATGTACCCCTCGCCGAGCATGGCGTCGAGGACGATGCGCCGCTTCGACTCTGCCAGCACCGGATTGCCACGCGGCTCGTACCGGCTGGGCGCCGGGACCAGTCCCGCCAGGAGCGCCGACTCGGACAGGGTGAGCTGGTCGACCGTCTTGCGAAAGTAGCTTTCCGCCGCCGCACCGACGCCGTAGATCCCCTCGCCCAGGTAGATGTCCGACAGGTAGCGGAACAGGATCTCCTCCTTGTCCACCTGCCGGTCGAGCTGGCTGGCGAGGATCGCCTCCCGGATCTTGCGCATGAGGGTGCGCTCCTGACCCACGAAGGCGTTCTTCACGTACTGCTGGGTGATCGTCGAGCCGCCCTGCGCCAGCCGGCGCCCACGGACATCGGCCCACAAGGCCCGGAGGCTGGCCCGCGGATCGATGCCGCCGTGGGAGTAGAAGCTCCGGTCCTCGGCCGAGATGACCGCCTGTTTGAGGACCGTGGGGATGTCCGCCTTGCGCACCGGGGTGTTCTGCTCGAACTCACGGAACAGCGCGATCTCCTCCCGGTTGCCGGCCGCGTCGATGGCGTACACGTGGGTGATGCGCGAGGCCACCGTGGGCCGTGGCTCGGGGAGGCTCGCCGGCAGTGGCGCGAACAGGAACGTGGCCAGCACGGTCACCGCGGCGGCCACCGGGACGCCCGCGGCACAGGTCAGGAACAGGGCGAGGCTGCGCAGCACGCTGCGCACGATCGCCCCCGGACGGGCCATCAGGGGGCGCTCAACTGATGCCGGTGGCCACCAGCAGGAACGACCCCATCGCCACGACGGTGCCGAGCAGGCCAACCAGCATCGTCCGGCTCTGGGCGGTGACGGCGGCGTTCAGCTCGGCCCGGAACGCCGAGGTGATCCGGTGCTCCATGGCCTCGAGCCGGTGGTCGAGGACCTCGAAGCGATGGTGGACCTCGTTCAGGTCCCCCTTGGTGGCGAACCGCTCCAGCTCCTCTCTGGTGGGGAACCGCTCCAGGTCGGCCTTGGTGGCGAACGGCTCCAGGTCGGCCTTGGTGGCGAACCGCTCCAGGTCGGCCTTGGTGGCGAACCGCTCCAGGTCGGCCTTGGTGGCGAACCGCTCCAGGTCGGCCTTGGTGGCGAACGGGTCCAGGTCGGCCTTGGTGGCGAACGGGTCCAGGTCGGCCTTGGTGGCGAGACGGTCCCAGCGGTCCGGCGGGAGACATGCCATCAGCGTGGCCGCCGGCTCTCGGCCGAGGACCTCGCCCAGCTTTTCGGACAGCTCGTACCGTGCCTGCTCATCCATCTCCGTCGCACCTCGTCGTCGCGCCGTCGGCGTTCCCAGAGGGGCGGTGTGCGTGGGCCGCGCCCGAGCCCGGCCGTAGTGTACGGCGTCGTGCGCCCACCGTCGGTCGACGCGCTGGCCCGGCAGCTGGCCGGTACCGGCCTTCCCCATCCGCTGCTCGTCGACGTCGCCCGCCAGGCCATCGCGGCCGACGATCCGGCGTCGGCGCCGGCTCGGGCCGAGGCCATGGCCCGCTCGCTCCTGCACCCGGTCGTCAACGCCACGGGCGTCCTGCTCCACACCAATCTGGGCCGCGCGCCGATCGCGGTCGCCCAGGAGCGCGGCTACGCCAACCTCGAGCTCGACCTGGGAACGGGACGGCGAGGATCGCGGAGCGGCCACGCCGCCACCCTGCTGGCGCGGGCGGCGGGCGCCGAGGCCGCCCTGGTCGTGAACAACGGTGCCGCCGCCGTCCTCCTGGTGCTGGCCGCGCTGGCCCCGGGCCGGTCGGTGGTGGTCAGCCGGAGCGAGCTGGTCGAGATCGGCGGGGGCTTCCGGGTCCCCGACGTGCTCGCGCAGTCCGGCGCCCGGCTCGTCGAGGTCGGTACCACCAACCGGACCCGGCGGCACGACTACGAGCATGCGGTGGCCGAGCACGACCCCGCACTCTTGCTGAAGATCCATCAGTCCAACTTCCGCATCGTCGGCTTCACCG
>Ga0187892_10011698_pt1 | contig 10649 bp, 15 predicted proteins | sample MA1701073metaG_FD_139345 | JGI IMG/M metagenome (GOLD analysis project Ga0187892, IMG submission 139345) | Bio-ooze microbial communities from a basaltic lava cave in the Kipuka Kanohina Cave System on the Island of Hawaii, USA - MA170107-3 metaG ...
TCTTGCAAATTCTCAGCCTGACTTTGTTCGAAAGAAGGCTGATTTTACAGGTGCTTTCAGAGATTCAGCCTCTACCTGCTGAGTGCCCTATGAGCAACCAACTGAACTTATTCCACTTATAGTCGGACACTAGTGATTCCTAAGTGCAAAAGGAAGTGTATCGGTAGGCGTCAATCAGGTGTGGCTTGCATTGACTTATTTGGGTGAACTTGAGATTTACTGCTTTGACGGGCCGGAATCGATAATGGAACGAGCCAATCCTGCCAATACCATGTTCGGCCAACGATATGTCGAGTATTGGTCGAGAGATTAAGTAATTTCCTCCAGTCTCGATCTGTTAATATCTGAGTTCAGGCCAAAGCTGCAAAAAACAGGAGTATCGTGGCAGGGTACGGACTCAATCACCTCGTTCCACAATTCTGCGGGCGTAGTGCTCCCTCACCGACTTCCTGCTCAGCCTGACCGACGCGTACTCATTCGTGGCCGTCACTTGCTTCAAACCGAAGTCCATTTTCGACAACCACAATACGGCTACGCATTCCAGCAATCGCAGGGCAGGGCCCCAAGTCATAAGACCTCCGGCAAAGCCGGAGGCTTGGTGTTGTGAACCGCTCAAAGCGGTTTGGGTTTTGGAGCCACTCGAAGTGGCTACTTGCTGAACATGCTGAGTTGGTCGATTCTCTGGTCTTCCTGCTCTTGGTTCTTGATGTACTCGCGGATGACCTTCTCATCGCGCCCTACCGTCGACACGAAGTATCCCCGGGCCCAGAAACTTTCACCCGTGAAGTTTCGCGGCTTGCCCATGAACGTCCGAGCAATGTAAATGGCACTCTTCCCTTTCATATATCCCACCACCTGCGCCACTGAATATTTCGGTGGTATTGAAATCAGCATGTGCACGTGGTCCAACATCAGATGGCCCTGTTCAATCCGGCTCTCTCGTTGCCCGGCCAACTCTCTCAACAAACCTCCCATTCGTTGGCGTAAGGTACCATACAACGCTTTCTTCCGGTATTTCGGGATAAACACAATGTGGTATTTGCATTCCCACCGAGTATGTTTTAGGCTTTCCAGGTCGTTCAATAAAGTCTCCTTTCCGTGTGACTTTGAGCGGTTCACGGATCGGAGACTTTCTTTTTTTCACCCCGCAAATGTCAAACTTCTGGAGTCCCCCAGCCTAGCTGGGGGGTTTCCTATGTGAACTAAGATTTGCTCGTGTGCACGAATCGCTCGTACTGTCACTTGGCTGGCAGGTGGGACTGATCCTGCCACATCGAACGGGAAGTCGTCTTTGCAGTCGAAGTTACTTCATCCGTATATTCTGTACAGCGATGCCCGAAGCAGGGGTGCGTGTCAGAGGACCATCCGCGGTGAGAAGGCTTGCATCGTAGAGTCGGGCGACTGCCAAATAGAACGCGTCGTACGCGCTGACGTTGTGGCGATGTCGCCAGGCCTCTTGGACGAGCGATGCATGCGGAATGCGCTCGACCGGCCAGTCGATAAGATCTTCGAGGACTAACGCCGCGCGATGCTCATGGAGTTGTTGACGTAGGACTGCTCGCCGCAAGACTGACAGAACTTCAACATCAAGAAGTTCCGGAGCCAGCAAGAAGGCGCCCTCAACGGCGTCAGCGAGCTTCAGGCCGAGCGGTGTACGGAGAAGATACTCCACCGCAGCGGAAGCATCGATTACGTAGCGGATCATCCTAGATCGCTCTCACGCTGCTGTCGCTCCTGCTCTAGGAGCGAGGCCGCCGAAACTCCAAGCTCCGTTGTTGGGCGACGTGCAAGACGCTTGGACCATTCGCTTCGAGCCAGTTCGCGTTCCACAGCGGTCAGCACCACCTCGCCGAGAGTGCACTTGTGCTCTCGTGCGTAGCGCTGCAAGCGTTGACGCAACTTGTCGGGGATGTTTTTGACTTGTAGACTTGCCATAGCACGAATGTGGCATGCTTCTGGCATGCTGTCAAGATTCCTGGGAGGGGAGATATGGCCAGTACGCCAACATCTTCGCCTTTTCTTTGCTCAAGTTCCAGTCGCGGTTCTAGTCGCGGTTTGTTTTGTATTTCAGTGCCCTCAATCGCTCGAAGGTGCGACTCGTTTCGAAGCGTGATTCTCCCCAGCAACTTCAGTCAATAGAATGGCTTTGCTCAATGGTGCTCGGTGACTAACTACTGTGCAGATCTAGGGAGAATCCATGCAAAATCGCACTTCGAATCCGCAGGTCGCCCGTTCGAGTCGGGCCGGGCGCACCAACTTTTCAATAGGTTAAAGGCGTCTCCTTTCCGTCAGTTTTTCTTGGTACCGGTTTCTTTGGTCGGTAAGTCCACCCCTCGTTTCGAATATCCGGTGCGAAATGCGCGTATGCTCCGTCTGATTTTCACAGGTTGATGTGTTGACCGATGATTTCGCCTCCTAAGGCTGAGATCAGGGATATGAACCACACCATTCAGTTGATGTCCAAGCGTTGGGTGTGAAGGCAGGATCTATCCACGAAAGTGAGTGGCAGCATTAGGGAACCGAAAGAGAGCGATTGGCGGCGTAAGACTGAAAGACGTGCTCCTCATCCTGACTGCCCCACTATATAATCGCTGCCATGGCCGAGAATCCGATACTCATCCCGCCTAACGAATGGCTCAGGCGCTATCAGCTGTCTCGGAGCGTCGAAGGCGATCAAGGCAAGTCGCGACCTTACCTTGGTATCCACAGCATCATCGTGCACGTCCGCGATCAGGATGAAAGCCTCAGGTTTTATGTCGAAAAGTTGGGTTTTGGGCTTGTCGGAGACGCCCCAATGGATGCCGAGAGCCGCTGGGTCGCGGTGGTTCCTCCAGATGGTTCCGTCATGCTTGCTTTGCTCAAACCGTGGAAAGGCTCTGAAGAAAGTTCCAAAATCAGATCTCAGACCGGCGTAGCGCTGGAGACGGAGGATATTGCATCCAAATTCCAGGAATGGTCGGCTCGGGGTGTGCGCTTTAACCAAGCCCCGACGCCAATGCCCTGGGGCATTTTTGCGACGTTTCTGGATATAGACGGCAACGAGTTCGCGTTGGTTCAAGGTCCCTGGCTTGGAGATCTTTTGAAGGCCCACCAACGCACAGTGGAGGAACGAACAGAGGCAAAGCGCCGCGCGGTTCATGAGATGGAAATTGTCAAGCAGGTGCAAGCCCGGCTATTTCCGCAGAGACAACCGCCTCTCAGAACCCTCGAGTACGGAGGAACCTGCGTGCAGGCTCGTCAGGTTGGCGGCGACTACTACGATTTTCTGGACTTGGGACTTGGTCACCTGGCATTCGTTATCGGTGATATCTCCGGGAAGGGGATTGCAGGTGCCTTGCTGATGGCCAATCTGCAGGCGAATTTGCGCAGCCAGTCCGCAATGGCTCGCGCGGATCTATCCGGGTTCCTCGGATCCGTGAACCGGCTGTTGTACGAAAGCACACCTGAAGTTGCCTATGCGACGCTGGTCTTTGCAGAGTACCAAGACACAACGGGTAGTCTGCGCTACGCCAATTGCGGACATCTGCCCCCACTCATTCTACGCAGAGATGGAAGCCTCGAGCGTCTGGATCATGGCTCCACAGTTCTCGGGATGTTCAGCGACTGGCAGTGCGCCAGCGGGGAAACGGAAATGGCTCCAGGCGACACCTTGCTACTCTTTACCGACGGTATCACAGAAGCGACAAACAAGGATGGTGAGGAGTTTGGCGAAGCAGGACTGATCGAAGCCGTTCTCGCCGGGCATGATCTCCCGATCAATCGATTGCAGGACAGAATCCTGGAAAAGGTAAGCACCTTTAGCGGCCGTGAACAGGAAGACGATATGACATTGGTGGTAGCAAGAAGTCGCCTCGCCGATTGATGAAAAAGACAGAACGTCCCTCCACTCTTTCGGCGGCTGAGTGCTGCCTAACGGGCGCGTTGTTCGACGCTGTCAATCCCGCGGGAGTACGGTTAGTCTTTGGCTCGGGCGGAAAACATCATGACTGTCGAACCGAGGCGGAACTCCGACATATGCTGGAGTTCGTGAGTTTCGATCTTCTCATCGTCCACGAAGGTGCCGTTCGTGCTGCCCAAATCTGCCAACACAGCTGACGTTCCGTGCACTTCAAGCGCACAGTGTTTGCGGGAGATCTCGGAATCCTCCAGGACGATGTCCCCCTCGCAGCGGCCGAGCAACACTCTGGGTTTGACTATTGGAAAGACTTGCCCCTTTAGAGGCCCGTCGATGACCACCAGTGAAATCACCTTGCCCCGGGCCAGCCAGGGTCTGTTGTTACCCCTTATCATGGTGGCTTTCAAAGGATCCGGTGAGGGTGCGGGTGCAACAGTCCGAAGTCTCTTGTTGAACTCATCATGCTGCTGAACGGGAACAGGCCGCGCACGCATGGGTCCCGCCAATGTCGGAAGCGGGATGGAAAAGGCCTCTCCGCACTTGTTACACCGAAACTGCAAGCTCGGCTGATCGACAACAGATTTGTCTTCCAAGCGAAAGTTGGTCTGGCAGTGTGGGCATTGGATAGTCATGGTCCCAGGTTCCTTCCTTTTCTAACGATCGTGTTTAGTAAATCGGCATGGACTCGGTTTGGCGTTAGAAGCGAAAAGCTGGGACATGTATGCCCGGCTTGATCGACCTCATTCAGAAATCGCTATCACTGGGATGAAATGAAGATCGGTCCCGGCGCTCCGGCGATCAAGGCAGACCAAGGTTGGCTTTCCATCTATCCCGGAGTTTTCAAAACCATCGATGGCTCGGTTTATCGGTTGGGCGTAGCTCTACACGACCTGCAGAACCCGGCCAAGGTTGTCGGTGTTGGCGACTCGTGGATACTGCAGCCAGACGATCCTTGGGAGATCACTGGATATGTCCATAACGTGGTCTTTACTTGTGGTGCTGTCGCGGAGTCAGATGGAACTGTGAAGATTTATTGGGGAGGCGCAGACACGGTCATGTGCGTGGGTGAAGCGAACGTCTCTGATCTGGTCGCACTATGTCTTCATCACGGCAGACCGGCAAAGTAAAGGGACACTACCTCGCAATCCGGATGTCCTCGAGTTCGTCCTCGCCAAGGAATCCGTGGGATCTAGATTTCTCATCCTCTAGATCCCTGCGAGTGACTACTCAGACTTGCGGCTTATGGTTCCCAGAATAGTCGCGCTTCTTGGGATAATGACCTTGGATGTAGTCTCTGAGTTCGTTAGCGGATACAGTCATCTGCAAGGGAGGAACCCGCTGCTCTGTTTCAATTGAGAGCTCGTTTTTCAGCATTGAAAAGCAGAGATCGGGTAAGTCTTGAATTTTGAATTCATACTCTTTTAATAACGGAATCTTCACGCTCAATTCAAACTGACGCTCCGGTTGTACCGTATTAAAAACCCGAAATATGCAGGTTCGCGCACTGTAGTCTTCTTCGTAGCCCAAGTACTGGATCATCATGGAAGGGTTCTCTCCGCGACTAGTCTGCGTTTCCCTGGCAACTCAGTTGAGACCCTTTCTCAGAGACTCAATCTCACGAATGAAGAAGCTCGGATTAGATTTTCACGACGTCTGCGGCCTGCAAGCCCTTGGGGCCCTTGGTGACCGTAAACTCAACCGCCTGTCCCTCATTAAGAGATTTGTAGCCTTCTTCCTGAATTGCGCTGTGGTGGACAAACACATCGGATCCAGAATTGCCCTGGATGAATCCATAGCCCTTCTCATTGCTAAACCACTTCACGACACCTTGTTCTTTCATACTTTTCCTCTCTTGAAATGAATCTTGTTAGTGTTACTGAGAGTTTCTCCCAACAGCCTAAGTGGGAAACTCCAGTGCGTTCTCAGCCCGCCATCTTCCAAAAACAAAAAGGCCACAGAGTCATCGATTCTGTGGCCTTTCGTTCTATCCTGAGATCACAAAAGCAGAATAACGCAAGCCGTAAGGTAGCGCTTAGTGTTGCGGATTGCAACGAAATTATCGATCGCAATTATCGATTTCCAGCACAATTTCCCGGGCGGATTGCCAACATCGCCGCACTAGGGTTAAACTCGCTCCGCTTCAAACTCGACTTCGAGGCGAGGGGCCCATCGCGCAACTTGGGAGCCGAAAGACTTCCGTCCCTGGGTTGTAGCCTGGGCGATACCCTCGAAAATCCACTCCAGGAAGTAGTCCACGTGCTGGTTTTATCCTTCACGTGGGGCGAAAGGAAACGAGAATGGGAAAGCAGCTGCCACCAGCTGGAATACGTGTGATTCTCGCAACACTTTGGACACCTCCAACGAACACCGATCCGTTTGGGAAGATGGATCTTCACGCAATGGCCGCGCAAGCCCGGCGGATGTATGACTCGGGCCATCGTGTGTTCATCACCACGGCAGGTTCCGGCTCTGGCTTCGACATTCCGGTGGGACAGGTCATCGTCGCTGCGCGCGCGATTTCCGAAGCGCTCTCCGACAAGACAGACGCCTGGATTTACGTGGGCTGCGTGGCAGGACTCGAACAGTGTCTGGAAGTCGCGAACCGTGTCCGCACCCTGAAGAATGTCAAGGGACTTCTCATCCTTCCGAATCGCCATCCCCACGGAGACCCGAAGGGCGACGGCTGGCTGGAGTTCTACCAGATGCTCAGCCCGGCCATGCAACTGCCCTATATGATCTATCACGTCCAACCAGGTATTACGATCCAGCAGTACGTCCAACTGGCCCAGGATGCCAGCTTCGTTGAGCTGAAATGGGCTCTTGCCACGCCAGAAGCGCTCGACCATCTGCGCCAAGCCGTAAAGGCTCTCGGTTCCGGCGTGAGTGTAGTGTGTGGGCTGGGCGACAAGAACGGACCCGACTGGATCCGCGAATACGGCGTGCGCGGCTGGACTTCCTACACCGTCAATCACGCGCCCCGGCTTTGCAAAGAGATTGAACTCGCCAGCCTGACGAATGACACGGCTCGAGTGCAGGCGCTGCAAGGCCCGGTACTGGCGTTTGAAGACCAACGCTTCGGCGACAAAGTTCGCTTCAACAACCGGCTGGTGGTCGCCGCATTGCAAGGACGTGAGTCATTCTTGCGCCCACCCAACCGCCGCTACGACGACGCGGAATGGCGCGAGGCTGCTGAGGTCATTGCCCGGCTGGCCACAGCCGAGGCTGAAACCGCAGCCCGTTCCTCCGAGTCGACCGAGAAGCGCCAGTCCCCCGCCGGCGTTCGCAGCTGATGAAGAAAGGGAGCCACCAAGAAACGACAATATCGGTGGATTCGACAATCGGGAAGCTTCGAGACATTTCACTTTTCTTGACCGGAGCTTGCGATTGCGAGCAATTCGCCCTTAGAAAAGGGGCAGCGCCAAGGGCGCAGGGGTTGTCCAACGGTTCACCCCACCGAGCATCGCCAAGGGCGCTATGCACTGCTTAGCTCTCAAGGGCCGGGCGCTTCCACTATCTTCACTCAGTCCGTTTCTGACGAAGCGCTATCATGGACATTGCAATTCGAAAAGTCGCGGAGGCAGACCTTGCTTCAGTGCTGAGGCTCTACGCCCAGCCGGGCATGGATAATGGGCGCGTTCTGACAGTCGAGGCTGCGGCACAGATCCTACGACGTATGGCGACCTACCCAGACTATGCCGTCTACGCGGCTACGGCAAACGATGGTTCGGTGGTGGGAACATTCGCGCTGCTGGTGATGGACAACCTGGCTCATATGGGCGCGCCCTCAGCAGTTGTGGAGGACGTTTGCGTCGACGAACAACTGCGTGGGCTAGGCATCGGAAGAGCGATGATGCGCTTCGCAATGGACTTCGCCCGCGAGCGTGGCTGCTACAAGCTCGCTCTCTCCAGCAACACTGCGCGGGAGCGTGCCCACGCATTCTACCGCTCGCTGGGGTTCAAGCAGCACGGCCTCAGCTTCCATGTGCAACTCGGGTAGTCAGAGGGCTTTCAGCCCAACGCTGCGTGCCCGATCGCAAAAGCCCTGAGACTCGCTATATCAACCCGCATCGACTGGTGTGGGACGACATTGCCTGCATGCTGGGAGAGCAGGGACAACGTAGGTTTCAATGACTGGCCAGAATCGCGAGTGGCTGAACCCTGAATATCGATGCAACCTGATCTTGTGCGAAGGCGATCAGGGAAGTCCTGGGAGCTGGGTTTGGATTGGTTTTGGGTGACGTCGAGACTCTCTTCGCAGAGTATCAGAAAAAGGGAGCGAAGGTGTGGGATCCGCCGACGAACTATCCGTGGGCTTGCGAAATGCAGATCGAAAACTCTGACGTACACGTGCTCCGGATCGGCTCGGACGAGAAGAAGGACCAGCCTTTCGGCGAGTGGCGCGACATGTGCGGCGACCTATGGACGATGACGCCTGCCGGCGGATGGGCGCGAGTCGACCGCTGCGGGCATCCGTGAAATTCGGAGCCTGACCAAGGCTCTGGGGGAAGAACGGTCGAGGAGTCAAAATGCGGATTGCCGTATTCGGGGCTGGAAGCGTAGGCGGATATTTCGGTGGCCGGTTGGCGCAGGCCGGCGAAGAGGTGGTGTTTATTGCGCGCGGTGATCACCTCAAAGCCATTCAGCGGGAGGGCCTCCGGGTAGAGAGTACCGAGGGCGATTTCGTGGTCCAACCGGCACAGGCCAGCGATGATCCTGCGGTGGTCGGCCCTGTGGACACAATCCTCGTGTGCGTCAAGGCATGGCAGGTTCTCCAGGCCGCCGAGGCTTTACGGCCCATGATTGGGGCAGAGACGCTTGTAGTGCCTTTGCAGAACGGCGTTGAAGCTCCCTCGCAGTTGGAGGCAGTGCTGGGTCCGGACCACGTGCTGGGCGGGCTGTGCCGCATCATGAGTTCCGTCGTAGCGCCGGGGCATATTCGGCATGCTGGCATCGACCCGTACGTCGCTTTCGGCAGACTGGACAAACCGCAAAGCCGGGGGGTAGAACGCTTACGGGACGCGTTCGCGCGGGCCAAGGGTGTCCGCGTAGAAATTCCCGCAGACATTCGTGTCGCGATATGGCGAAAGTTTCTGCTCATCGCTGCATGGAGCGGCATGGGCGCATTGACACGCGCGCCCATCGGCCTGATTCGAACGCAGCCGGAGACTCGCGGGTTGCTGCAGCAGGCCTTGAGGGAAATTCATGCCGTTGCGGTAGCGCACCACGTGGCACTCCCGCAGGAGGCAATTGTTGAAACACTGGCATTTATCGACAACCTCCCCCCGCTGGGAACAGCATCGATGCAACGAGATATCATCGCAGGACGTCCGTCGGAACTGGGGTCGCAGAGCGGAGCGGTGATACGGCTCGGAAGGGAAGCCGGCGTCGAGGTTCCGGTGCACACTTTTATCTATCAGAGCCTTCTGCTACTCGAAATGCAGGCGCGGGGTGAGGCACCGATCTCAAATTGAGCTGGGCGCCCTACTTGGTTGAGTCATGCTTTTTCGCTTCTTCGCCGACGCCACGGTTGCTCTGCATCTCGGTTTCGTCTTGTTCGTCGTCCTGGGAGGCTTGATCGTCGCCCGCTGGCGGTGGGTTACCTGGATGCACCTTCCGGCGGCAGCTTGGGCCGCATGGGTGGAATTCGCCGGCTGGGTTTGCCCCCTTACTCCTCTGGAAAACTGGCTTCGACAGCAAGGCGGTGGAACTGCCTACGCCTCCACCTTCATTGAGCATTACCTCCTACCCATCCTCTACCCCGAGGCGCTTTCCCGCGAACTTCAGTGGGTGCTCGGTGGGACGGTGCTGCTCATCAACGCCGTCGTGTACGTCGTTGTTTTCCGTCGCAATGTAATCTGGAGGATCCGATGAGTGTCACACGCATCAACGATTTCCGGGCGAAGGAAGGTAAGGCCGAGGCACTGCGAGCCCTTCTCGGGCAGGTGATCCCCAGCATTGCGTCATCCAGTGGTTGCGTGTCCTGCAAGCTGCTTCAAAGTCAGGACAACCCGGCCAGGTTTGTGGTTCTTGAGGTCTGGGACAGCATCGGGTCTCACAGGGCGGCGGTGAAGGATATCCCGCCAGAGATGTTCATGAGTGTGATGGAACTCCTGGATGGCAGGCCTTCCGGAGAATACTTCAACGAGTAACGTGCATCACCGGCGCAGAGACTGGTGATCGTAGCTAATCACTCGTGTGATCTTCCAAACGCCGTCTTTGCTTTGCCAGAGGTGAATGAATTTCGCTTCTCCGACCGGCTTGTTCGGATCCACTTTGGGCTGGTGGAAGCGATGAACACCCATCTCGACGGCACCGTAACCACGCATGGGGTAGACCTCAAGGGTCCCCGGGACGAGTTCCCGGCGCACTTTGCCGCAGATGTTTTTCTTCACAGACTCGGCCAGGTTCTGTCTGCCAAGGGTCACTCCACTCTGATCGTGATAGAACTCCACGTCGTCGATGAAAAAGGTGCCGAACTTCTCCAAATCGCACTGGTTGTAGGCATGGAAGAGGGCACTGTCGAGGGATGTGATGGTCCGAGCCAGTTCGTCCGGAGGCGCCGTTTTGTTGGGAGACTGGGCGGGTGTACGCAGGATTGAAGTGGACAATAGAAGTACGGTCAACAGCATTCTTCCTAGCAGCCTGTCGGACTTAAGTTCGGCAGCTGCGATGTGTCGGTAGAAGGAGCCGCCGAATCGAAGTAAGCTCGGCACAGCGTCTCGGCGACAAGCAACGTTTCGTTTAGGCAGCTTCA
>Ga0187892_10011699_pt1 | contig 10649 bp, 7 predicted proteins | sample MA1701073metaG_FD_139345 | JGI IMG/M metagenome (GOLD analysis project Ga0187892, IMG submission 139345) | Bio-ooze microbial communities from a basaltic lava cave in the Kipuka Kanohina Cave System on the Island of Hawaii, USA - MA170107-3 metaG ...
ACCCCAGGAGGTGCCGGTACAGCTCGACGTCTCGCATCTTCTGACCCTCAAGACCCTCTCCTCTGAGTCCGCTCGGCCTCTACCGGCACCCTACTCCACCCACGGAAAACCCGGAACAACCCTCTAACTAAACTAACCAAAGGGGTTCCGGAGCACGCTTCGACTTCCAACCCAGCAGGCTTGAGCCGCACTGGTTCCCTTGTAGGATCAGATCGGCTCCAAGCCCAGTTCCTCGATGGACTTCGACTGCTCTGCTTGGTACTCTCGCGCCACGAGGGTGCCTCCTCTCTTCGGTGGGGCCCTGAGCCCCGGTTCTTTCTGAAGCGCCGAAGAGTGCGTGGCACCCTTTCCTGTTTCCACCCATCATGGGACTGGCCCGGGACCAAGGCCCTTGTGGCCGATCCCGCCCTTTTCGTGGACCGCCGGACGGTGACGAACTGTGACGAACCGGGCGGCGTCGAGCTCTTCAGACCAGGCGCGGACGCGCCAGACCGCGTCCGACGGCAGGCTCGAGGAGCGCGGCGAAACCTCGCATCGCGGCCGGCATCTGTGAGAACAGATATGAACGAGAGCGATCGCACGCGGTCCAGCACCCGCGGCCTCCTCGGCGCGGCGGTCTTCGCCGTCCTTCCGTTCCTGGCCGGCTGCCTGTCGCTCGACCGCGATCCGAATGAGCTCGCGGTCGGCGCCACCGCGCCCGACTTCCGCCTCCAGAGCGAGGAAGGCCGCGCGGTCGCCCTCGCCGACCTCCGCGCCCAGGGCCGGCCCGTCCTCGTCTTCTACCGCGGGGACTGGTGACCCTTCTGCCGCAAGCAGCTCGTGCGGCTGCGTGAACGAAGAGCCGAGATCGCGGCGGCCGGCGGCGTGCTCGCCGCGATCTCGGTCGATCGCCCCGAAACATCCCAGGCGCTCGCCCGGCGGCTCGCGGCCGACGGCGGCCCGCTCGGCTTCCCCCTCCTCAGCGACCCCACGCGCGCCACGATCAAGGCCTACGGCCTCCACGACGCAGCCCACGACATCGCGCTCCCCGCCGTGCTCGTCCTCGGCCCCGACGGGCGGATCGCGTGGAAACACGCCGGCGAGGGCGTCACGGACCGCCCGCCCGAGGACGACGTCATCGCCGCCCTCTCCCGCACGACGCGGTAGCGGCGCCCTACATCGGCACAAAGTAGTCGCAGTACAAGGGCCCCTCGGCGGTCGCAGCGGCGAACTTCTGCCGAACGCCCGCCTGGACCTCGCCCGCTGCCGGCAACCCCGTGTCGGCCCGGATCACCCGTCCCTTGGTCCGCTGAGTCAGCTCGCTCAGCAGACCGGGAAACGGCATCTCCCATCCCTTCACGTCGTTCGCGAATTTCTGATTCACGGGGATCATCGCCACGAGCTCTTCGCTCTTCATCAGTGCGAGCCCCCTCTGCTTGAGCGTGGCGTTATGGCTCCCGTGATGCCCGACCTTGTACAGCACGGTGCGTCCGAGGAGATCTTCCGCCGTCACGTTCACGTTCGCGCCGCTGTCCGACTTGGCCTTCCAGCTCCGCGAATGCCACGACAGCCAGTTGCCGACCTGCGCGTCGGCGGCCATGAGGATCACGCGCCGAGCACTGCCCACTTCGATCGCCAGCGCAAGGCTCGAGTTGTTGGTGAGGGAATCGAGCTGCAGCGCGAGCGTCTCCGCTTCGGTGAGCCAGTTGTTGTCGATGCGCCGCCACGCGTCGGCGTCCTTCTTCCCGAAGCCATAACGCTCGGCGAAGAACGGGCCCCCTTCCGCCATCGCTACGCGGCCCCGCGACGCGTCATCCGGTCGCCCCGGAGGGCGCCACGTGCGCGCGGCCGCGCTGGGGATCCGCCAGCGAGTCTCGAAGGGGAGCGCCATCGTGGTCGCGTCGTCCGCATCGGCGCCCCGGTCCGCCCCCTCGATTCCCAACGTCATGAATGCGGGCACGCCAGCGAGCGAAAGTCCCGCGTGGTACGTCTCCGGGTCCTGCTTCGTGTCGTTCATCTGGCGAAAGAAGGCCTCCTTGAGCGGAGGGCCCAAGGGATACACGCGGACGCCGGGAAGGAGCTCGATCGCGTCCCCGTGCGGCTCCGGGAATCGGACGTTCTGCGTCACGTCATCCCTCAGCCAGCGCTTCACGACTCCGAGCTGCTCCGAGTAGTCGGCCGCGAGGGGGTTGCCACCGAACTCCAGCACCTGCTGGAGCCGTCCGGCTTCCCCCGCCAGCGCGGGATCCGCGAAGGCCTGCTCCAACGCGAGCCGCAGGCCGAGCTTGAGCTTGTTCTCGATCGCTCGCAGCCATGCGGCGCGTGGATCTCCGGGCCTGTCGACCCAGGGCAGCCACACCTCGTTGATGGTCATGCCTTCGAAGACGTCCTTGGCATGCTTGAAGCCGATGAGGTGGTCGTAGTGTTCGTGCGTTCCCACCACGAGATCGATGGTCTTGTTCGTCTCGTCCCGGATGTGGGCGGCGATGTCCCGCATCCGCTGCTTCTCGTCCGGAAACTTGTAGAAGACGCCACAATCCACCAGCATGTGGAAGGGCGCCCCCTGCTTGCGCGGAAAGGTGAGCAGAAAGCAGTCGCCGAGTCCGCTGCGGTACATGCGGACGCGCGCCGATCCCTTGTGGGCCTTCTTCGGTTTCTTCGGAGGCATGACCGATTCCCCTTTCCGACGACTCAGACCCCGCGGTGCAGGAACGCGAACGGCTCCGCGTCCCTGTCGCGCAGCGGATCGCCGAAGTACGTGGCGCGCAGAGACGCGCCGACGCTCCCTTGCAGGAACTCACGCTGCCGGCGGATGCGATTCTCGCTCGTGATGCGCTTGCGGATCGCGTACTGCAACTCGAGCGTGTCGAGATCGAGGATCACGGTGCACCCGCCCCGGAAGAGGAAGCTGTTCTCCTTGCTCATCGCACGCGACGGGTCGATGGGGAGCCGGCGCCACTGCCCGATCGTCACCACGATCTGGTGCAGGCTGTCGCCGTCCGGACCCACACGACGCGCGGGGCGTGCGGAGTGCACCTCGAACACGGGCACCCCGGTCTCCTTGCTCTTCAGCCCTTCCGGGATCCGATCGGGGCTCAGCACCAGGCCCGTCGTTTCCTCGAACTGGTCCATCAAGGCCGGATCCTGATCCTGGATGACGCCGTGGAGCTTCGCGCAGATCTCGCGTTCCTGCATGAAGACGTCATGCCGGTTGCGACTGACTCCGATGGTCTGCCGGACGAAGTTCTGCAGGTGCTGTCCGATGCGCTCGAAGTGCTCGCGGGAAGCGTCCTTGTCGGTCACCTGCTGCCAGCGCAGGCTGTCCACGGAGAGCGAGCGGACGTCGCGCGGATAGATGCCGCGTCGCCGGAACGCCTCGATGAACGCGAGGCGATAGTTCCGGTCGTCGTCCGGCACGAGATCCACGTCGGCGGTGATGATCGCGCGGAGGTACTCGCCGAACGTGAGATCCACCGGCGGACAATAGTCCAGCGCCCGGATACACATGTTGAGGACGTGCTGCGCGGATTTCGCGGCCTCTTCGGAGAGGCGCTCAACGAGGTCGGGGTGGATGGCGCCGGGCGGCAGCTCGCCGGTCCCTCCCGTGGCCAGCCGGAAGAGGTCCGCGACGCGAGCGCGATAGATCGACAGGAAGGCGTCGAAGACGGCGCCCACCAGGATGGCGCCGCGCTCGTGCGGCTCGAAGACGGACTCATAGTCCCCAGGATCGGGCTCGGCCGGCCGCCATTCGTGCCGGTCCCGGTCGATGTAGCCGCCCAGGGCGGAGCGCAGCGCGCCGCGTCGACCGGTTGCGCGCCCGAACTCCTGGGCCAGTTCGCCCAGCAGGCTCTGGCTGGCCAGATCTCCGCGCTTGCGCGCGATCTGGTGCTTCACGACTTCCGGGAAGCTGAAGTGCTGGAAGAGCGCCACGATGTCCGCGATCGCTTCGTGAAAGGCGAGCAGGTCGGGGTGCGTCGGCTCGATGAAGCGGCGGTGCATGCCGTCGAGGAGCGCGTGCGTGGTCTCATGCGTCACGATGTCGTGCGATAGACACGTGAACACGGTGCCGCCCGGGAACTGCGAGCCGACATCGACCGGTTCCGCCGGGAAATAGCCGAAGAGCAACGCACGCTTCGTCGGACTGTAGAACGCGTTCGCCTGCCGCATCGCGTGGGGGTAGATCCGGAGCTTCTCCACGAAGCCGATGCCGTCGGGGGCGTCGTTGCGGCGCGACCAGAAGGCGCGTCTGCCCAACGCGCGCTCGAAGTTCGCGACCGTGGTCATGGCCACCGCGTACGCCATCTGTTGATGGAATTGCGGGTTCCCTTCCGAGGGAGGCAGGCCGTCCTGCGCCAACAGATAGGGGTCGTTCAGGTCGACCGGAGGGTAGAAGCAGTCGCTCGCCGGATCATGGTCGATGACTTCGAGGTATTCGCCGATGGGGCCCGGGGCGAGAGCGTCTTCCCAGCGGACCCGCAGGGTCACCTCATTGATGAGCGCCGTGTCCATCGCCGTGGAGGCTCCCGGATCGAGCGCATACGCACGCAGCCGGCGGAAGGGCGGACGCCGATCGCGCCTGGAGACGTCGCTGTCCGGGGTGGCGGGCCCGGGTTCCCGAACCACGGCAGGTGGTCGAGGAACGGACGACGTGCGCCGATCCAGGTTGCCCACGGTCGTGTCCTGCCTTCCCGTCCGCTTCTTCCTCATCGCTTCCTCCGGCCAAGCAGCCGAACTCCGGTCGGTCCTCCCAGACGAATCGGATCACTCCTCCCGAGGGCGATGCGTCTCGGGACGTCCACAGAGCTCATAGATGCTCAGGAGCTCCTTTCTCGTGCTGGGCCGCGGCACATCCGTGCCGTCTTGTCCCTCCCCGACGCCGTCCTGCCCGGAACCCGTCCCCTCCAGGTAGAAGGGACAAGGAACGCCCGCCCGGAAGTGACAGATCCCCGGTCCATTGGATTCCGGGTGCAGGCTTCCTTCGGAGCCCCCGGAGGACTGGCCCAGCTTCGCGCGGTCCGCCCCCCAGGCCTCGAACCAGTCTGCGTGCCCCGCTTCCACCAGGTCTTGGAACCGCCTGATCGTCGTCGCGCATCCGTGGGCGATGCTGGCCGCCTGCTGCGCCCGCCGGAAGCCGAGCATCGGATGGAAACCAAAGGTGCTGCACAACCACCGGGGCTTGGCGATCACGACCTCGAGGTCCAGCTGGTTGCGATCCATCACGGCGCCGAACTTCCGATGGATCGCACGGATGTCGCCCTGCAGCGTCGCATAGGCATCGACCTTGCGGTTGTAGCCGAACTCCTTGGCCCTGCGACCCAGCTTCGGCCACAGGTCCACCGTCTCCTGAACACCCTGGTCGTCGAGGACCGGCGTTCGGATCTCGAGCGACGCCGTGAAGACCAGGTGCGGCACCGGACGACCCCCGCGCTCCGGCCGGGGCGCGATCAGTCGTTCGCCCGTTGCCAGGTCCAGGAAACGCGCCACCTCGTCCAGAGGGAGATTGTCCATCACCCCGCCGTCGATGTACTGATCACCGTCGACACTCTCGGGCAGGACCTCCCAGGACCAGCGCGGCCGGAAGACAGCCGGAAAGGCGCTGCTGGCCAGGAGGCAATCCAGGAGCCGCGCCCGTGGACCAAAGGCAGTCGGGAAGTCGAGGCGCCCCCTCGTCAGATTGGTCGCCGTCGAGAGGAACTTCAGCCCCTTGCTCTCGAAGATGTCGGCCGTCGTCGCCCGCGGGTCGGACAGGGACGGATCCAACCCCTTCAGCACGAGGTGCGTGATCAGCAGCTCGAGCGGTTCGGCGCCGAGCAGCTCCATGCCGATTCCGCTGCGGTCCAGCCAGACCTGGAGATGGTCCCGGAGTTGCCGGTACGCCCTCCCCGGGGGCCCATCCGTGATCGCCTCGGCAACCCTCCTCAATTGATAGGGGCTCATGGCCGAGAGTCGCTCGAGGCCCGCCAGCACCTGCCGCAGGTCCCGGGAGAAGGAGCCCGAACGCCCCCGGTCGTAGGTACGAAAGACATGATCGAACTGCCGGGGAGAGAACCGCGTCTCCGCTCCTCGAAGGGTCAGATTGCGGACCGAGTCCGCCAGCCGGTCGGTGAGGATCAGCCGATCGAGGGCCATGAAGGTCGCCGCGACGTCGCCGATCCGCCGTCTCCGGAGAGCGGGCTCCTGGGTGAAGATCGCGGCTGCCATCGCTGCCGTGATCGATCCGACCGACGAGCCGGCGACCAGATCCGGCTGGAGTCCCAGCTCATTGAGTGCGTTCACCACGCCGACGAGGTAGACCCCGCGGAAGACTCCGCCACTGAACAGGAGGCTCACGATCGGGCGCCGATCCACCAGCTCCCCTTCCCGAGGCATCGGCCAGCGTCGTTCCGGAACCTCGAGAGTCTGTCTCAGCGCCCTTTCCGGCTCAGAGTTCGAGCCATTTGCGTTCCGTGGAGCCTTCCCGGGCTTCGGCCCGGTCGGCTCGATCACCCGAAGCACGCGTTCCGCCGTGGCCTCGGGCCGCCGCCGGAAGAGCACGCACACGTCGCATACCGCCGGAAGGCCCGGGCCCCCGGTCTCCTTCGAGCCGGGCAGCAGTCCGTCGGGGCCCACGTGGTGCTCCACTGCCCTTCGACAGGGAACCGACACCAGCGGGCCATTGCGTCCTCCCTGCCCTTCCCGTGCGGACACTTCACGAACCGCCGGCTGGATCATCGTCTCGAGAGTGGCACGACAACCGTCCGCCACGGATTCCAGGATCAAGGAACGACGCTCGGGGTCTCGCGCTGCTCCGAGCAATCGTTCGTTCAGGTTCAGAGGCTGTTCGGCCTCGATCGGCTGGACCTCGACCTTCAAGAGCCGGCGGCCCTCGATGTCGAACACGGCCTTGCTGCCCTGCGGCAGGCTCTTGCTGATGATGCTCGTCATCTTCCGGTCGAGCGTCGCGTCCCGGAAGCGCTTCAGGTGAAAGGCCCGGATCGCCAGGTCGACCAGCCCGGTGTACTCCTTTCGAGGACCACCCAGCTCCGATTGGCTGAGGGGCAGAGCCACGACGGGATGCACGACGACCGCGGCCGTATCGGGATCCAGGCGGGTGCGGAGATAGTTCAACGCGAGCGGCGTGGGCTGGTGCGTCACCGCTTCAGCATCGATGTACCACCGACCATCGTGCGATTGCGCCGGGAAGAGAGGTGGAACGCTGGTCGCCGCGAGGAGCGCGTCGACGACGGGCATCGTGTCCGGAAGGACGTCGACCTTCCCCGTCTTCACGTCCGTTGCGACGGGTCCCACATGGATCGATGGTGTTCCCGTCGAGTAGTCCTTGAGGAGCTTCTTCTGCGACGGGAGGTGGGGCGCATGGTCCTGGTCGCTCAGGGACTGTTCCACGACCACGCCCAGGTCGACCTTTCCGTAGTACCGGGGGTCGAAGATCCGCACGAGGCGCTCGCGGAGAGGGTGGGGATCGAAAATGCTCCGGCGCAGCTCGTATCGCGAGAGCAGTCGACCGAGATAGCGATAGAAGAGCGCCTTGGGTCGCCTCGCGGAGTTTGCGATCGCGAACCAGGCCAGGAGAAGGAGAGCGATCACGACGCCGATGGTCAAGGTCGCCAGGGCCAGGGACCACCCGGTTGCGTACGCGAAGGCCCGCTTGGCCGACCGCCACAGCCGATGGGGGAAGATCAACGCCCCGGCATCGCCTCCCGAGGCCTTCGCCTCACCGAAGTTCGCGAGCAACAGGATCCAAAGGGTCGGGGCCAGGCGGTTGATGTTGGTCGCGAGCGTCCACCACAGACGGAGTCCTTCCCTGCATCGGGCCAGAGTCCGTTTCCAGACGGGACGGAGCTCGGCGGCTGCCCTGAGACCCAGGCCGCACCGGAGCAGGCGGGTCGCAGTGCCAATCGTGATCCGCACGTCGAGGACATCGTTCGCCAGGGCGATCAACCCTGCGCAGCTCCGCATGGATTCTTCGCGCTGCCGCCGCTCGTCGCCACAATGGATGGGCGCCCGGTGCGGTCGTAGGGGACGCCGCGCTTCCACCTGGTAGAGGTCCGGGAGCAGGGCCGAGGCGAGCTCTCCGGGGGCCTTGCGGAACTCCTCCAGGATCTCGTTGAAGCGAGCGACCCGGGCGGCCCGGTCCGGTCCGGCTTGAAAGACCTCCGCCAGAGCCGTGGCATTGATGGCCCCCGCCGAAATGCCGACCACCACGTCCGGCGGCTCGGCGTTCTGCACGAGGAGCGCATGGATCACGCCGATCTGGAAGGCGGTGTCGTAGGCGCCTCCCGCAAACGCGAGGGCGACCACCGTGCGCCCCCGACCCCCGATCAGGGGTCCGGAAGAACGAGGGGTCGCTCGCCGGGTCGGCTTCCCAGTGCGTCTCGCACCGGGAACCGCTCGCGGCCTGGCCTTGCGCTCCCCGGTCCTGGGGGGGGCTTTCTCGCCGATCGGAGAACGGCCCAGGCTCCCCTTTTCTTCCTCGCCGGCTGTGTTCATGAAGTCCTCGGTAGAGAAAGGAATCCCTGCCGCGGCTGGAATGCGGCTGTCCATTCCCGTCCAACCCGAAGCGAGACAGTGAATTGGCCGATTGCCAATCCGCGTTTGGCTCAGCACCTCGAAGGCGATGGATCCGCGAACCCCACGAGCTTGAACGAAGAGTCCCGGGAGAATGAACGCAGAGTCCTTCGAAAGCGGACACGAGCTCTCGAGGACCCGCGGATGCCCAGGCTCCCGAGGCTTCGGAGGGCTTGCCGCAGAGCTGGCACCGGTCGCCCGGCCACGTCGCGCAGCAGGTCTGGACTCAGCGGCATTCTGCCAGAAAGCGCCTCTGGCCCGGTGCCCGCACGAAAAAGGCGCGGCCGACCTCCGGTCGAGGCCGGCCGCGCCGCCCGCGCGCGATCCGCTGCTTCCGGGCCCTACAGGTAGAGCCGGAAGATTCCGCGGTTCGAGAGGAAGTACCGGCCCGACGCGTCCTGGCTCACCCCCTGGGAATGGACCATGAGCCCGGGCGCCACGTAGGGCTGGATTCGGGGGATCGTCCACTCCACGAGGCCGTTCCCGTCATGCACGGCGTTCGCCACCACGAGGACGGGGAGGGTGAGCAGGAGCCCCTCGACCCCCGGGATCGTCGTGGGCGGGAGCGGGTCGAGACCCAGCGCGATCAGCCCCACGTCTCCCGGATCGCGTCGCAGCGAGACCCTGGTGACGGGTTGGGGCTGCCCCAGCGGCGCGCTCCGGTAGATCGGAGGCACGCTCAGCTTCGGATGGAGGCGGTCCGCCCGATGGATGGCGCTCCCGATCAGGCCCGAAGTGCGGGCGAAGTGGAAGAACCCGTCCGGAACAACCCCCACGGCTGCCCGAGCCCGCCCCGGCGATACGTCCACCAGTCAGGGCTCGTGCCTCCCAGGGACCTCCGCGCGAGCATGAGCCGCGTCCCGTCCCCGGAGACCGCCGGGGAGCCGTCGTCCAGGGGCGGGTTCACCTCGGAGACCGGTCCCGGAGCGCCCCAGAGTTCCGTCGGCAGGCTCCTCGTCGAGACCCAGATGTCCCGGTCCGCCGGGCCGGCCTTCGTGAAGTAGAGCTCCAGCCCGTCGGCCGAGAGCGACGGCTGGTGCTCGTCGTCGATGCTCCGATAGATGAAGGGCAACGCCGGCCCCCAGGGGCTGCTCCTCGTCGCGCGGGTCGCCACGTAGAGGTCCAGCCCGCCCGCCCCGCCCGTCCGGTCCGACATCCACCAGATCGCGAGCCCCGACCCGTCCAGCTTCGGGCTGGAGTTCCGAGGTCCTCCAGGCCGTTGAAGGAGGGCACGAGCCCCCGGACGTAGTGGCGGAGGTGCGTCACCCAGTGATAGGCCGACGCCTCGGCCGTCTCGAACTCGCCGAAGGGGAGCGGGTTCAGGACCACGGTCTCCGGCGTCCCCGGAGTCGCCACGCGGTTGAAGGAGACGTTCCCGTTGCCCGAGAGGTCGGTGACCGTCGCCCATCTCCTCCCTTCCGGACGGGGAGCCATCGAAGGGGCTGAAGACTCTGGATGAGCCGTGGCTTGGCGACCGTCGTCCGTGCTCCGGCGCGACCCCTGGATTCTGGTGGGGGGCTCAGGGCTGGAGCGTGACCACGATCCCGTCGGAGAGCCGATAGCAGCCGGCGGGCTCGAGCGACGTCCCCTGCACGCAGAACGACTGCCCGACCAGCACGGGCTCCGCCGGGAGGAGCACGCACAACGAGGCCGGGCTCCCCGGGAACGGCAGCAGCACGCGCGGCGCCGGATAGAGGAACCCGGGCGCGCACCAGACGGGCGGCCCGAGAGGCAGCGGAGGCGACACGCACGGCGCCGAGCTCAGCACCAGCCAGGCCGTCCCCATCGGGCTCGGAAGCGACAGACAGAACGCGCTCCCGATGCGCGGCGGCGTGGCGCAGGAGAGCGAGGGTCCCCCGCCCCCCGGATGGCCGGGCCCGATCGAGTCGCACGGCACGGCCAGCTCCCACGTGTCGAAGAGCGGCCGCTCCGACGTGCAGAAGCGGTACTTCGGGGTGCAGGCGCAGAGATAGCGACGCCCCCCGAAGAGCAGGAGGCGTCCCCGCGCGCCGTCCCAGGCCATCGCGTGCCGGTCGCGCGCCGGGGGGCGGACCGCGGCCGACCGCGCCGTCCAGTTCGTCCCGTCCCACTCCCAGTGATCGTCG
>Ga0187892_10011700_pt1 | contig 10649 bp, 9 predicted proteins | sample MA1701073metaG_FD_139345 | JGI IMG/M metagenome (GOLD analysis project Ga0187892, IMG submission 139345) | Bio-ooze microbial communities from a basaltic lava cave in the Kipuka Kanohina Cave System on the Island of Hawaii, USA - MA170107-3 metaG ...
CAACCGGGCGCGCTACTATGACCCGAAGCTCGGGCGGTTCCCGTCGGAGGATCCGATCCGGCTCGCGGGCGGGATCAATCAGTATGCGTACGCGGGGAATGATCCGGTCAACCGGTCGGATGCGAGTGGGCTGGATGGGATCTGTTTTGGCTGGCTCGTGTTCGAGCGCCTCCGCGATTCGGATGAGCCGTGGCGATTCGTGGGGATCGAGTGGGGTGGATGCTGGGACTGGAATGTCTGGTCCGACGCGCGCTTCAACTGGGCCTCGTATGGGGGCGGGTTCAATCCCGAGTGGTGGGGCAGCGACTTCAACCTCGGCATCTATGATTACTGTGACGGGGCGTATCGGGCGGCGGGGACGTGCGCGAGACAGCCCCTCCAGCCTCAGGACCCCGATCCCCGCTGTAGCCGGGGGTTCTTGAGAACTGAATGCGAGCGGATCAGCGGCACCCTTACGTGGCTTCGCAACCATCCGGACGCTGTCTGCCGGACCTACGGTGCAAGCGCGAGTCGTCGCTTTGGTGCCGGTAACTTTGCCTTCGCCCCAAACCCGCTCCAAAGGATGGGCGACGGTCGCCTCGCGTATTTGACAGGTTACGTTAGCGAGGGGGACCCCACGACGTATCTGACGGGTCTAGCGTTCCGGCGCGGTAGGCTGGCTGGTACTATTGTGGAGGAAGAGTATCACCATCGATTTGGTTTTACGAGCGAGGTCAGCGCCGGTTTCTGGGGAGACACCTGCGGTGGCCCGTGACGGACACGGTAGGCGTTGGTCATGGAACACACCAGTAGGAGTACACGATGCGTGCGTCGCTGCTAGCGTTCAGCCTGTTACTGACAAGCACATGGCAATCGCCCACTGATTCTGGCATTGGCTCAGTTCTCGCGGTTCTTGTCGACGCTGCCACGGCGGATGCGGCGAAGAGCCTGCCGGCTGACATCGCCCGCGGTCCGCTCTTGGTCGATACTCGATCGTTCATACTCCATGGTAGCATGGCTGCCGATCGGGAACTGACCACACACGAACTGCACTCGGCCATTAGGCGCCCGTTCAGACCAGCCGCAGCGTCAGATGCGATCCGATGCACGTCGCGAACCCCATCCGGAGAGGCCGACCACTGCTTAGTGATCGAGAACGGCCTCTACCTAGAGTTACTCTGTCTCAGTAGGACGCGATCAGGTTACCAGGCGCTCCTGATGTACGAATGGACCCGCACGTGGGGCTCTGGGGATTCGACCATCGGTGTTCGACAGCTTAGAGTCTGGCTGACCGGCTCAGAAGGTCGCTGGGTGGTCAAGGAGACAAAGGTCGTGATGGCGACATAGCGCTCCTCGCTCGATGTTGGCGCGACCGCAGCCGCTCCAGCCGTACACCGTTCGCTGTTTGGGAACAGCATGACTCATGTCCACGCTCCGCTAGGGTCACACCGTGGTCCTCGCCGATTCACCCCGCCTGCGTTCACCGGGGACGTCCTTGAATGTCCCCATCTGTATCTCGGTGCCTGCTTCCTGCTCACTATAGCGTCGCTGTCGGCCCCGCCCGCCGCGTACGCCAGTCAAGACAGCGCGACGCGGGTAAGCTTCACTCTTCCGTTCAGGATTCCAGCGCAAGTGGGGTCTCTCCGACTTGCGGATAGCACCATGGTTGGTGAGGCCGTCGTGCTCAGTTATGACGGCCCCAATGTCGCCCAGCTGCACGTCTTCGTGTACGCACCGCTTCGTGACACGAGCCAGGCTAGTGTGCGCTCGGCTCTGATGGACGAAGTCGAGTCCTTCAAGCAATCTCTTCCCGTCGGCCTCTCTCGGGGCTGGTACGATGTCTACCGCTTCGCCTTCGAGAGTGAAAAGTCCATTCGCGCGGGTGACGTCGTCGTCCCGGGTCACGCTGTGGCGATAGCCTTCGCGCGAGGCGAAAGCACTTTCGTTTCCTTGGTTTACGTACACGCGTTTCGGGGGATGCTGATCAAGACCCGTCTCACCATCCCGGAGGCGGGGTGGGATACGAACGCCGCCTTGACCTTCCCGGGCCAGTTCATTGAGCAATTAGCCTCGGTTCGATAGGCGTCTCCTTAGCGCCTACCGTGGGACGCACCCGCGACGGGGGCGCTCCAGCGGCACTACACCTCCTATCCGGGCACCGACCGGCCGCACAGCCTGGGCACGGCGCCCAGTGTGCGCTACTACTTCCTCACGGATGGACGCAGCAACGTGGGCGGCCTGATGAACTCCGGCGGCACCTCGGTCGTCGCCCAGTACCGCTACACCCCATTCGGTGACTCGGCGTATGCGAGCGGCACACTCTCAAACACGATTCGGTTCGCGGGGCGGGAGCTCGATCCGCACACGAGGCTCTACTACAACCGGGCGCGTTATTATGACCCCAAGCTCGGGCGGTTCCTGTCCGAGGATCCGATCCGGTCGCGGGGGGGATCAATCAGTATGCGTACGCGGGGAGTGACCCGATCAACCGGTCGGATCCGAGTGGGCTGGATGGGATCTGTTGGGGCTGGCTCGTCTTCGAGCGCGTGGATGGCGGGTCCTGGGAGTTCGAGGGTATCGAGTGGGGTGGATGCTGGGACTGGAATGTCTGGTCCGACGCGCGCTTCAGCTGGGCCTCGTATGGGGGCGGGTTCAATCCCGAGTGGTGGGGCAGCGACTTCAACCTCGGCATCTATGATTGCTGTGACGGGGCGTATCGGGCGGCGGGGACGTGCGCGGGAGTGGGTGTGGGCCAGGAGCCGCCACCACCACGATTCGACTTTCCACCCTATCCGAACCCCAAGGACACTCCTTTTCGCACCTGTCCGTTGCGTGTGAACGGTTCGTTCCAGTCGGGACGCATAACGGGACAGGACGGAACAGTCTCCTATGCATGGCTCGATGTGGATGCATACCTCTGGCATCTGGGCGTTGATAAAAACCGCACCATCGTGGGGTCATACAAGGGTCGCATAAACGCCGTGGCAATGGGCGTGGCGGATCTGTTCTGGGCTGGGCCGGTGCGCGGGAATGCTAATTGCAACGGGACAGGCAACGCTCCGCGGTGTCCCTGCTCCTGGGCAATAGTCGTGTAAAACCTGCGGTTGACGAGGTGGACAGTGACTGGACAAGAAGGCGTTAACCGACGGCTGGTGCCTGGAATTGCCCGGCTGTCATATGCTATTCTTCTCGTTGCATCTCCCTTAATCACGGCATGCGAGACAGTGGAACCAGATATGTCAGGGACTGCGTCCTATTGGGCGGCTCGCCTAGCCATTATGGCTCTTGGCGTCAACATGCGTCGACAAGGCGGTGATCCATTCACCCACGTTTCGGTGAATGGGGGAGATCCGGTGACGGCTGAATCGGCGGCGCGAAGCCTCATGGCGGTGCCCAAGCCGATACTGTGTCGTGCCGAGCAAGGAGGCGAAGTGCTGCGGGTCAACTGTATGGGGCTTACTGGGTCACCATTCTCGTGGCTTCACCAAGACCGGCAAGACGTGGCGCGCAGCTGGGATGAACAGGTTCGCACGCTAGCGTCGGTGGAGTCGAGTGATCCCGTGATCCGGGTTGAGGTCCATAGCGAGGCCGTGGCGATGCCGTTGAGCGGTCTTAAGACGTACTTGGCGGAGTATCGGATTCATGCAGCGTTAACCCTGCACCGAGCCAGCGCTTCGGCCCGGGCGGAGGGCATATGCGCGGTCATTCGGGTGCTTCCGGAGCCGCATGGCGTAGAGTTGCACGACGTGCGTTGGGGCCCGAAATGAGGTCAGGTCCTCATTCTTCTTGCAAGAGTCTCCGCCGCGTGACCTCTACGGCCTACGCGACGGCGGTCGTCGCATGTTGCCCTTTCCGGAGCCGGGGCAAGGCCAAGCGCTGCTGGGGGTTCAGGTCGCCGCGAATTCGGCTGGCGGGACGGCGCCGAGCGCACTGTGCTGGTGCTGCGTGTTGAAGTTCGCGTGCTGGACTGCTCCCGCTTTCTTGTCCAGCCTCATCCTGGTGCCTCCACCGGCCTCCCCGCCGCTCTTGCCACCTCGTAACCCTCGATACCTGATTTCCATGCCAGAATAGGAGGCGTCGTCGACCCCGACGGGCAACCCTTTGCTCACGCCACTCCTGCCTGTAACTTTGCCTCACCTCGCACTACCGGAAAACACGATATCGCCATGCGCCCCAACGCCAGCGGCACGAGCGCGTCCGGCCTCCTCCGCTGTCGGGGAGCTGGGGCCAGGGCTGACGATGCTCTCCAAGATCACCGTCGTCGGCGCGGGCAACGTGGGCGCCACCACCGCCCACCGGCTTGATGACGGGCCCACGCGCGTACGTGAAAAGGTGTCAGGATAAAGGCCCTGTCACGGAACGCACTTCGGTTGAGTAGATTCGTGGCTAACTGCGTGAAATCGAGGGCCACGTGATATCGCGAATCGAGGCCCTGGGCTACCGATGCCTCCGTTACGTAGGCCAGGACTTGCTGCCATTCCATGTGCTCGTGGGTCCGAATGGGAGCGGAAAGAGCACCTTCCTGGATGTCCTCGCCTTCGCCTCCGATGTGGTGTTCCTCGGACCGATGGACGCGATCAGACAGCGCGCTCCCGACCTCCGTGACCTTGTCTGGATGCGAGAAGGGTACTCGTTCGAACTCGCCGTGGACGTTCCGCTTCCGGAAAGCCGCCGGGGTCGCTTGAAGAATGAAGGATTTGATGGAGCACGTTATGAACTGAAGCTCGGGCTGAGCCCAGACTCCGACGAGGTTTCTCTTCTTTCAGAGACGTTCTGGCTGACTTCGCGGGAGGAGGCTCATGAGTCGCGTGCGAACGTCCAGCGGACTCTCTTTCCACAGCCGCCACGACCACCAGAGATAATCGTTCACGCGGCCGGCACAAAGGCCCCTAAGGGGTGGAAGAAGATAGTCACTAAGGTAGCGGAATCGGGGAACGACTACTTCTCTTCGGAGACGTCAGGGTGGAACAACCTGTTTAGGCTCGGTCCTTACAAGTCTGCCCTCGCGAATCTACCCGAGGACGAGACCAAGTTTCCCGTGGCCACGTGGTTTAAAGAGCTGCTGCTCACTGGCGTACAGAAGCTGGCGTTGAACAGCGAGAGAATGCGTCAGCCTAGCCCTCCAGCTGCGCCCAAGTTCTTCGTGCCTGACGGATCGAACCTGCCTTGGGTTGTGGAGCAACTTGCTAAGAAGCACCCGCAGCGTCTCGATGAATGGCTTCAGCACGTGCGGACCGCTTTGCCGGATTTGAGGTCTATCCGGACCGTCGAACGTAGTGAGGACAGGCATCGCTATCTGGTACTGGAGTTTGAGAACGACCTACAGGTTCCGTCGTGGCTGATATCTGACGGAACGCTTCGGCTGCTTGCCCTTACGCTGCTCGCGTATTTGCCAGACGTGGAAGGCGGGGTCTTTCTAATCGAGGAGCCAGAGAACGGCATTCATCCTCGCGCTGTGGAGACAGTCTTCCAATCACTGTCTTCTGTGTACGACGCACAGGTTCTGGTTGCCACTCATTCACCGGTGGTTCTGAGCATCGCCAAACCACAGCAAGTTCTCTGCTTCGCAAAGGCGGGAGATGGCGCGACCGATGTCGTGCGAGGTTCGGAACACCCGCAACTCGATCAGTGGAAAGGGGAAACAGACCTCGGTACGCTGTTCGCCAGCGGCGTCCTCGGCTAGATGCCCAATGATCTGGTGCTCCTGGTCGCCGACAAGAACATCGAACAGACGATAGCAGGCCTGCTGTCTCGACCGACGGCGCTGGGGATTACGGCTCTCGACTCGAAGACCTTCATCCACCCACGGCGGGACCCCGGTTGCGTCAGGGAGGCACCGGATTTTCTGCGACCCTTCCACCGTAACTACGGACACGCCTTGGTCGTTTTCGACCGATTCGGGTGTGGTCGCGAGTTGCTTTCAGCTGACGCGCTGGCTGGCGATGTCGAGCAGCGACTGAGTGCCAACGGTTGGGAGCAACGGGCCAAGGCTGTGGTCCTCGATCCTGAACTTGAGGTTTGGGCATTCGCTGACCTGCAGTGTGTCGCGAGATGGCTCAACTGGCGCCGCAACGATGGCGATTTGCGACGATGGTTGCACCGACGTGGCTTGTGGGAGACTCACGAGCCAAAGCCGCGGGATCCACGCGAGGCATTCGAGCGCCTGCTCGGTCAAGTCCAGCGCCCAAGGTCGTCGGCTACCTACAGGCGTCTCGCGGAGACGATCGACTTCCGCCAGTGCATCGATCCTGCCTTCGAGAAGTTCAAATCGGCACTCGTCGATTGGTTTGCCGCGAAGGCTCCTCCGTGATGCTGGCGTGGGGCCCGCGGAGTATGAGCCCGCAGTGCCGGCCTAGGGACGTGCCCGGAGGACGTGGACGCTGCGATGCAGGCGATCGACGCGAACGGGACCTGCACCGGCCCCCGGAGGCCGGACGGGCCAGCGGTCCAACCCCTTACCCTGGTCGTCCGGCACGCCGAGGCGGTGGGCATCGCGGCGGCGTTGGCGCAGGCGAACGGCGATCGTGCGGCGGCGGCTGGGCTGCTCGGGATCAGCGTTGCCACGCTGCAGCGTCGGGTCGCTACGCTGCGCGCACGCGCGGAGCGTCGCTGGGCGCCTGCCGCGTCGGGAGCCTCGACGATGTTCACCGATGCCCTGGCGGTGGCCGAGGGCGAGCGGTTTCGGTGATCCTGGTCGATGCCAACCTGCTGGTGTACGCGTTCGCCCGCGATCTGCCGCAACATTCGGCCGCGCGCGCCTGGCTGGACGAGCGGCTGAACGCGAGCGATCGCGTACGCGCTCGCGATCGGGCACGGGCTCCAGCTGTGCAGTACGGATCGCGACTTCGCGCGTTTCCGCGGGCTGCGCTGGATGAACCCGCTCAAGGGATAGGGCCTGCCCGGTCCCTCTCCGCCGTCCCTTGCCGCTCCCCGGCGCACGGCGTAGAATCCTCTCGTCGTTCCAGCGAACGGGCTTCACGGAAGCCGGTGTAAGGCCGGCGCGGCCCCGCCACTGTAACGGGCAGTCATCGCGGCTCATCGCCACTAGGAAACCGGGAAGGCGAGCCACGCGCCCGGAGCCAGGAGACGTCCCCGTTCGCGCCACCTGCATGTCCCTCGCGGGAGGGGTGGTGGCGCTGCGCGTCCGTCGCTGCCCTCGCCCATCTCCGCTCCGCCGGGGATGGGCGTCGTGCTATGCGCAGTGCATTCGCGGCTCTGCTTCTCACGCTCCTCGGCGCCTGCCCGCGCGAGGCCACTCCCCGCACCGGGCCGATCACCGTCACGGACGACGCGGGCCGGCAGGTCACCCTGGCCCAGCCCGCCGCGCGGATCGCCGCCGGCACTTGAAGGGCCGATCTCGACCGCCAGGTCCTTGACCAGCTCGACCGTGGATTCGGCGGCGCTGTAGATGCGCCTGATCGCGTCGCGCAGCTCGTCGGGGGGGGTGGAGACCAGCTCGAGCGGCAGCCCGAACGACACTTCCAGATCCTCGAGCACCTCGACCGCCGGCTCGCCCGTGACGGCGACGCGGAGCCGGTCGCCCGCGACCTCGAGCGGCAGGATCCCCCATTGCTCGAGGTACTCGGCCGAGAAGGACTCGGGCAGGGGAAGCTTCGACGCGAGCGGGTGGTCCATGGTCACTCGCACCATGGCACCGAGTGTGCCGCCGCGACCGTCACAGGCTCGGGGGCTAAGTCCTTATGCCGCCGAGCGGCAATGGGGCCGCGCCACGCGCGGCCGTCACAATCCGTCACAACGAAGCCCGCGCTGCGCACGACGCTTTTGTGACGGCGGCTAACGCGTCTCTCGGGAGCGGGTTGGACGACGGCCGCGGCCGAATCCCCCGTTCGCGTGCTCAGGCTGTTTGTGATGGCCGCGAGCGCGCCGCGCGACAGCCGCGGCGGTGCCAACTCTTGCTACCGTCACAGGATGCAGTGCTGCGCCGAGGATTCCGTCGGCGCGGCACGATGAGTGCCTGAGGCGGGGGCATCTATCCCCTGGCCCGGAGCCTCCCGTGGTCGCTCGCTCACTGTCGTGCGCTGTCACTGTTCGTTGCCTTACGACTCGGCGTCTCCCGCTCCGTACCTTGGCGCTACTCGTCGGGGCTGGGGTCATGCCCCACGAGGCGGCCGCGCAAGAAGGTCCCGGTGCACCCTTCTGCGTCACGGTGACGCCGGACGCGAAGGCGATCAATCGCACCGTGGGCGCGCAGAGCGACACCTTCTGGGTGTGGAACTGCGGCACCACGAACGCCACCTACGACCTCACGTGTACCGCGACGGGCACGATCACCTGCACCGGGCTCTCCCAGACGACGGTGGCAGTGTCGGCCGGGGCCACGACCAGCATCCTCGCGTCCTACTCGGCTGGGGCGGGCTCGGGGCAGCTCACGCTCACCGCCGTGGGGTGGGCGGAGGCGACGAGCGACTCGGGGTGGTACGCGATCACGGTGGGCGCGCCGCTGGTGGACGCGACGCCGTGGCACCCCGCGCTTCAGAGCTATGCCCGCTGCGCGCAGAGCTGCTTCGCCGCCACCTACGCGCAAAGCACGGTGCCCTACATCTCGCTCGATGCACCCCGCAACGTCACGCTCGTCTACAACGGCGACCGCCCCAGTGCCAAGCCCTTCGTGCACGTCAACGTCACGCCCGATCCGGGCACCAGCCCTCCGTCGGAGTACCAGCTCAAAGTGAAGGTGAACGGCGCGTTCGTGACGTTCCTGAACGGGGAGCAGACGCTGCGGTTCAGTTATCCTGGCACGGCGCCGCATCGTCTCGGCGGGCAGTTCAACGCCGCGAGCTATGCCACGGGCGTCTACGTGATGGAGATCCACGTCGCGGGGCTCTTCGGGGCGGCACTGCGGACGGCGGTGGTCAATACGCAGTTCGTGGCCGTGGACACGACCTATCAGGTCGCGCGTGGGTGGCGGCTGGGCGCGATCCAGCGGCTGTTTGCGCAAGGGGACGGCTCGCGCTTGATCGTGGAAGGCGACGGGTCGGCCGTGCTGTTCGCGGCGGGGACCTATGCCCCGCCCGCGGGTGAGTTCTCGGCCCTGAAGAACGGGACGCCGTCGGGCGGGGCGGGGTGGACGCGCGCCTATCCCGACTCGACCAAGGTCGTGTTCAACTCGGCCGGCCGAATGACCGAGGTGCGAGACCGGTTCAACAACATCGCGACGGTCGTCTATGACGGCTCGAACCGGGTGTCGCAGATCAAGGATCCCTTGAATCTCGCCATCACGCTGGGCTACACCGCCAACGGACTGAGCACGATCACGGACCCGATGGGCCGGGTCACGAACGTCACCGTCGATGGGAGCAAGAAGCTGACCCTGATCCGCGACCCCGACAACGTGAGCACGACGTTCGGCTATGACGCCAGTCGGCGGCTGCTGACGATCACGAATCGGCGGGGGCATGCGACGACGCTGGCCTATGACGCGCAGTCGGGGAAGCTCGCGAGCGTGACGGCGCCGGCGGACACCCTGGCCGGCACGAACGGCGCGGACTCCGTGCTCGCGCCCGTCGCGTCGCAGACGGCGTGGCAGAAGGTCGGGGTGCCTTATGGCTCGACGAACCCACCCGTCGCGCCGCCCAAGGCCGACACGATTCGGGCGAGCGTCACGGAGCCGGGCGGAACGGTCACCCGGTTCACCGTGAACCGCTGGGGAATGCCCGTGGCGACGACGGACGCATTGGGGCGAGTGACCACGGTGCTGTATGACGCGACCGGGCTGCTGCGACGCGTCCAGTATCCAAACGGCGGCGTGGACACGACGGCCTACAACGCGAGCGGGCTCCCCACGTTCGTGCGTTCCGCGGGCGATACGGCGGCCACGAACATCCGCTATGCCGCCTGGGGGATCGTGGACAGCGTGTGGGGCTTCGGTCAGCCCGGCGTGCGGCGGTTCGTGACCGCGGGCAACGTGGACTCGGTGCGCGTAGGGGCGACCGCCCAGAATCCGGCCGGCTACGTGACGCGCATGCGCTACGACAGCCGGGGCCGCGACACCCTGGTCACGGACCCGATGGGACACCTGCTCGGCAAGAGCTGGTACGCCGGAACGAACGGGAACCGCAGCAAAGACTCGGTGCCAGGCGGGCGGGTGAGGACCTATGTGTACGACGCCTACGGCCGCGACACGTCAGTGAGCGCGACCGGGCTCCCGACCCGGCGGACCCAGTATGACGTGCTGAACCGGGTGACGGCCGCTTACGACGGTGTCAACCCGTTGCCCACGAGCTATGCCTACGACTCGCTGTTCTTGAAGAGCGTCACGGACCCCAAGAGCCAGGTGTATGGCTTCACCCGAAACAAGCTCGGCTGGCTCACCAGGCGGACCGACCCCGCGGGCGCGGCCGACCGTTACCGTTACACGCGGGACGGCGATCTCCGCAAGTGGACGAACCGGCGGACTCAGGTGATCGAGTTCGCCTATGACGCGCTCCATCGGCAGGTGAAGAAATGGAGCGCGCAGACGGCGACGGACAGCGTGCAGTACTCGAGCGACGACCGGGTTGTCACGGCGCTGAGCTACAGCATGACGCCGACGTTCGTCGAGACGGCCTATCTGAGCGTTTCGGGCCGGGCCGACTCCGTGCGCACGGTGCTGAACGGCTGGACGTTCTGGCGGCGGTTCGGCTACACGGCGGCGGGGCTGGTGGACAGTA
>Ga0187892_10011702_pt1 | contig 10648 bp, 9 predicted proteins | sample MA1701073metaG_FD_139345 | JGI IMG/M metagenome (GOLD analysis project Ga0187892, IMG submission 139345) | Bio-ooze microbial communities from a basaltic lava cave in the Kipuka Kanohina Cave System on the Island of Hawaii, USA - MA170107-3 metaG ...
CTGCCGCCTCTCAACACCACCCGGCTCGAAACCGGTTTCTCGCTCCCGATCGAAGGGGCCCTCGACTACCAGGTGATGAGCGACCGGCTGACCCGGAAGCTCAAAGGCAAGTCGGTGAAAGCGGTGGGGGGCGAATTCCGCATCCTGGAAGCCACGGCCTACGGGATTGGAGCGGGCAGACTGGCGGTCGGAGTGGAGTTCGAGGGTACCGCCAGCGGCAGGGTTTGGCTGGTGGGAACGCCGCATTACGACCAGGAATCCGGGATGATCACCGTGCCCGACCTCGATTTCGACGCCAGCAGCATGGGCCTCCTGATCCGGGGGATCGCCTGGATCAAGGGGGGAGCGATTCGGGAGTATCTGCGGGAGCATGCCCAGATCTCCGCTGGCGAGCTCCTCGACCGACTCCAGTCGCTCGCGGCCAAGGAAATGAATCGCGAGCTGGCCAACGGCGTGGAACTCGAGGCCTCGATCGGGGCGTCGGAGCCGGCCGCAATCGTGGTGGGATCCCGCCACGTCCTGGTGCGGGCCCGGGCCCTCGGCTCGGCGCGCCTGCTGATTGGACCGGAAGTCTTCGGGAAAGCTGCGCCGAATTACGGCTTGCGACGGGCCGGAGGTAAGCGGACGGCCAACAGGTAGCTACTGGCTTCTGGCTTCTGGCTTCTGGCTATTGGCCATTGGCTATTGGCGTATGGGCTACTGGCTAATAGCCAATAGCTAATAGCTAATAGCCATCACCGGCATTTCCCCGCACGTTGTGCCTCTGTCAACACCGCGTCGATGTCTGCCTGGAGCTGGCGCTCGGCCCGACGAATCTCCTGCTTGATCCCCTCGGCCTGGTGCAGAATCGCCTGGATCTCCTCCCGACTGGCCCCGGCCTGGGCAGCCTCGTGGGCTTCCTGGACGATCTGCCTGATGCGCACCATCGCCTCACGGACCTGATCCACGAAGGCTTCCTGAAGCGCCCGGACCTGCTGCTTCTGCTCGTCGGTGAGCGGAGGAGGTCTTTGAGTGCCGCAAGGGGCCGGTCGATGCGCCTCGATCCACGCGCGCTGCTCGGGAGTGTAGACCTCCCAGATGGCTGCCTTGAGCTCCGCGAACGCCTGATGCAACCGCTCGAGGATCGGACGGGCCCGTTCCAGGATCGCCCGAATCTCTTCCCGACTCTGCCCGGCCTGATGGGCCGCGCGGGCCTCCGCCTCGATCGCGTGAAGGGCTTCGATGTCCGCCGCCGTCGCCTCCCGGAATTCCTGATGGAGCGCGGCGACGGCGGCCTTCTGTTCAGCGGTGAGGGCGATGTCCTCCGGGAAGCGCGACCCACCCACCCCGGCCGCATCCACTTCCACGGCACTGCTGTTGGCGAAATCGGGTACCAGAATCAGGCTGTCGCTCTCGGTCGGGCCGGTGGTCTGGCTCGAGCAGGCGACGAGGAGCGCAAGTGCCGCGATGGTAATCCGCTTCATGCGAGCCATAGGTCTGGGGGGTCGAGGAACCCGGCAAAAGTCTGTCGTTTCCGGCCTATCTTGTCCCGCTGCCGCACTAAGTATGACGTTTGAGCGGGGCATTCGTTAGATGTGGCGGGTTTTCCACCTCCCTCGCCTGAACAGGATAGCACTCAGCAGGGCCAGCGTCGAAAACGCGACGGCGATCGCTACGAATGCGCCATTTGCCCCGAGGACGGTCTTCTGGGACAGGATCCAGGCGAGCGGGATTTCCCAGAGCCAGAAGCAGATGAGGTTGAGGCGGGTGGGGGTCCAGGTATCTCCCGCCCCATTGAAGGCGCTGCTCAGCACCATGCCGAAGGCATAGAGCGGAAATCCCAGCCCGACGATCCGCAGGCAGGCAACCGCGTACCCGGCAACCTCCGGATCTCCGGTGAACAACCCCACCAGGAGCGGCGCGAACACGACGAACACCACCCCGATCCCACCGAGAAACGCGAGGTTGTAGCGGCAGGCCAGCCAGACGGCCTGCTCGGCCCGATCCGGCTTCTTGGCGCCGAGCGCCTGCCCCACCATGGTGGCCCCGGCGTTGGCCATGCCCCACGACGGGAGAATGGCGAAGATGATGATCCGGATCCCGATGGTATAGCCCGCTACGACCTGGCTGCCGAACAGCGAAACGACTCGCACCAGCCCCACCCAGCTCGTTGTGCCGATGAGGATCTGGAACATGCCGGTCCCCGAAAGCCGCAGCAGCGACATCGCCGTCTTCGGTTCGAACCGCCAGTCGGAACGGTGAATCGTGAAGCGCTTGCCGGGTGCCGCAAGCCGGTAGAACTGGTAGAGGACGCCGATCCCGCGCCCGATGGTCGTCGCGACCGCCGCGCCGGTGACCCCGAGCTCGGGAAAGGGACCGATCCCGAAGATGAGCAGCGGGTCGAGAATCAGGTTGCAGAGGTTGGCGATCCAGAGGGATCGCATCGCGATCGCGGCGTCGCCGGCCCCCCGGAAGATCGCGTTGATCAGGAACAGCAACATGATGATGACGTTGCCCGCGAACAGGATCCGGGGATAACTGGATCCCGTAGCGATCACCTGCTCCGACGCACCCATGAGCCGGAGCAGATCCGGGGCGAATCCCGCCCCGATCAGGGCAATCGGCACCGACACCAGCACGCCGATGAGAATCGCCTGGACCGCGGCGCGCGCGGCGAGCTCGGGCTTTTTCTCCCCGATGCGGCGCGCGACGGTCGCGGTCGCCCCGATCCCGAGGCCTATGCCGACCGCGTAGATGATGCTGAACATCGCCTCGGTGAGCCCGACGGCCGCGACGGCGTCCGGGCCGAGCCGGCTCACCCAGAACACGTTCACAACGGCAAACACCGACTCGAGCGCCACCTCGAGGACCATGGGGACCGCGAGAAGGAACAGCGCCTTCCCGATCGGGCCCTCGGTGTAGTCGTGCATGTGAGCCCCCCGGACCGCTTCCTTCACCGCGGCCCAGACAGAGGGCGGAGGTGGCTCGATCACCGGGGCGTCGGGAGGCAGCGATGACATGGGAATCAGAGGGGGAACAATACTTGGCTATTCGCTCTTGGCTGGTATTGGCAGTCGGTCGTCGCCAACGGCTTTTGCCAATAGCCAATAGCCAATAGCTAGTAGCTTCCATAATGACCTTCTCCACCTACACGAACTTCGAGAGAGCGGACTGGGCGGCGCTGCGGGCCAGCACGCCCCTCACCCTCTCGGAGTCCGATCTCGTCGAGCTCCAGGGGCTCAATGAGGCGCTCTCCATGGACGAGGTGGTGGAGGTGTATCTCCCGCTCTCCCGCCTCCTCAACCTGCACGTGGCGGCCACTCGGGAGCTCGAGCGGGTGACCGACCGTTTCCTGGGGAAATCCGCGACGCCCAGCCCCTACATCATCGCCGTGGGCGGCAGTGTCGCGGTGGGGAAAAGCACCACCTCCCGCGTGCTGCGGGCGTTGCTCGCCCGGTGGCAGGACCACCCCCGGGTGGATTTGGTCACCACCGACGGGTTTCTTCTCCCGAACAAGGTGCTGCAGGAGCGGGGGCTCATGGAGCGAAAGGGCTTCCCCGAGAGCTACGACGTCCGCCGGCTGGTGCGGTTCGTCGCCGATCTCAAGGCGGGAGCCGCCGCGGTGTCGTCCCCGGTGTACTCGCACCTGGTGTACGACATCGTCCCGGGTGAAGAGGTGATCCGGCAGCCGGATATCCTGATCCTCGAGGGATTGAACGTGCTGCAGGGGTCCGGAGGCCGGGACCAGACCGGGGCCGGTTTCGTCTCCGATTATTTCGATTTTTCCCTCTATGTGGACGCCGAACCCGGGTTAATCGAGCAGTGGTTCCTCCAGCGCTTCCGACGGCTCCGGGAGACCGCCTTCCGGGACCCCCAGTCCTACTTCCGGAAATACGCCGATCTCTCCGAGGAAGAAGCCACGGCGTTCGCCTCCCGGGTCTGGAGCCGAATCAACGCCAGGAACCTCCGCGAGAACATCCTCCCGACCCGGGAGCGGGCCCATCTCATCCTGGAAAAGGGGGAGAATCACCGGGTGGAGCGGGTGAGATTGAGGCGGCTGTAGCTGGCTATTGGCTATGGGCTATCGGCTATTGGCTGGGAGGAACAGCCGCTCTGCCGCACTGCCGCACTGCCGCACCTCCCAGCGAGAGTAGGCGCTCTCCGAGAGGGAAAACCCGGCGTTCCGGGGAAAAAACGCCCTTTTCCGAGGGAAAAACGGCATTTCCCCTATTGTGCCCCGAGGGAAGATGCTCTAACTTCGGAACCAGTAGTTTCCTCGCACCGCCCGGCAGTCCACATCTGGACCCTCGACAGGAGACGGCTCGATGGCGAAGAAGGCCAAGAAGAAGGGTGGCAAGCGGAAGCCCAGCGCAGCGTTCATGAAGCCCATGCGGCCGAGCGCGGCACTGAGCGCGGTGGTCGGGAGCAAGGCGATACCGCGGACGGAGGTCACCAAGAAGCTGTGGGCCTACATCAAGCGGAAAGGCCTCCAGGACAAGAAGAACCGCCGGAACATCAACGCCGACGCGAACCTCAAGGTTGTCTTCGGCGGGCGCAAGACCGTCAACATGTTCGAGATGACCAAGCTGGTGAACCGGCACCTGAAGTAGGCCGCCGGAGCGTCGGTTTGAGAGAGGGACCGGTGCTGAGCCGGTCCCTCGTCGTTTTGGCTAGTTCCTAGTCCCCAGTCCCCAGTCCCTGAGGGGTTCGATGAAACCAGGGACGGGCCTGCTCCAACTGGGACGCCAGACGGTACAGCGTCGCCTCGTCGCCGTATCTCCCCATGAAATGCATCCCGATGGGAAGTCCACCGCTCCAGCACAGCGGCACCGACATCGCCGGCTGGCCGGTGGCGTTCGCCAGCGGGGTCCACGGGATGAAATCGAAGACCTTCTCCGCCATCTGATCGATCAACCCGGCCCACCGCATCGGCGCCCCGGTGCCCAGGCGTCCGAGGGCGGTGAGCAGCGTTCGCTCCCGAGACGTGGGCTGGAGCGTCCCGGTCTTGACCGGAGGCTGGCTCAGCACCGGCGTCAGCAGGACGTCATACCGCTCGAAGAACGGGGCGACCGTGCGGGAGGTCGTATGCAGCAGGCGCACCCCATGACCGTATTCCGAAGCCGGCATGGCCTTCCCCAGGAGACTCATCGCCCAGGTCGCGGGCTCGAATTCCGATGGGCGAGCCCGTTTCCCGAGCGCCGCCTCGAGATCGTCCAGGTCCATCCGCAGCTCGGCGCAGATCATCTGGAGGAATGCCTTCGCAAATCCCCGCCCGTCGAACTCGGGGGAAGCCTCCTCGACATCGTGGCCCAGGCTCTCGAGCAGAGCGGCGGTCTCTCGAACCGCGGCGACGCACTCGGGATCCACCGAGTGCCCCAGCCACGGCCTGGCGGTGAACGCGATCCGGAGCCGGCCCGGCGGGCGTCCCAGCTCGCTCACCCAGGTTTCTTCCCCGGGAGGAGCGAAGTAGGGTGCTCCCGGGTCGGGGCCCGCCGTCGCATCGAGAATCGCGGCGCTGTCGCGCACTGAGCGGGTCAACACGTGTTCCACGATCGCGCCACGCCAGGCCTCGCCGAGGACCGGCCCTACCGGGGTGCGTCCTCGAGTGGGCTTGAGCCCGAACAGGCCGCAGCAGGAAGCCGGAATCCGGATGGACCCACCCCCGTCGCCGCCGGTCGCCACCGGGACCATGCCGCACGCGACCGCGGCAGCGGATCCTCCACTCGATCCTCCCGTGGTGCGACTCAGATCCCACGGATTCAGCGTGGGTCCCGAAAGCGCGGGTTCGGTGAAGGGAGTGAGTCCCAGCTCGGGGGTGTTGGTCTTGCCAAGGAAAACGAACCCGGCCCGGCGATACCGGGCGATCAGCTCGCTGTCCGCCGGAGGGCGGTAGCCCCGCAGGAATGCGCTCCCGCATTGGAACGGCTCGTCCCGCACCAGCAGCATCAGGTCCTTGATGAGCAGCGGCACCCCGCGGAATGGGCCATCGGGAAGGCTGTACCGCGCCGAGGCCCGGGCGCTCTCGTCCATCCGATGAATGACCGCGTTCACGCGCGGATTGAGCCGCTCCACCCGCGCGATCGCGGTCTCCACCAGCTCATGCGGCGCGACCTCGCCTTTCCTGACCAGCGCGGCTAGCCCGGTCGCGTCGTGGTTCACATATTCGGATTCGGTGAGCATGGCCGGGTTGGGTGGAGGTCGGTCGGTTAAGCTAACGCGTCTCGGGAGGAACGATGCACCCTGGTTTTCGCCGGGTCCTCGGCGTGCTCGCCGGGCTCGCCGTGGCCCTCGGAGTCATTTTCGCCGTCGAGGCGGTCAACGGGACGATCTACCCGCTTCCACAAGGCACGATCGTCAGCAGCAGAGAATCGATGCGGGCCGCCCTCGCCACCCTGCCGGCGATGGCGCTCGTCATCGTGCTGGTGGGCTGGCTGATTGCCGCGGTGGCGGGCGCGTACGTGGCGACCAAGGTCGCCGGCAAGGTTCCCGGACCGGCGTGGGTGCTGGGCGGGCTGTTGCTGGCCGTGACGATCCTCAACCTGATGTCGGTGCCCCATCCGGTCTGGTTCTGGTTCCCGGCGGTTCTGGTGTGGCCGCCCGGCATCGCGGCGGGCGTGAAGCTGGCCCTTCGCTGAGTCAGGCCTCGGGTTGCCAGCGGCCCAGCTGCCAGAGCAGGAAGGCGTAGTCGAGGGCAATCTCCCGCAGCCGGTCGTAGCGGCCCGACGCGCCGCCGTGGCCGGCCCCCATGTTGGTGACCAGCAGCAGGGGATTGGCGTCGGTCCGGAGGGCCCGTTGCCGCGCCACGTACTTGGCCGGCTCCCAGAACATCACCTGGCTGTCGTGGAGCGAGGTGCGGACCAGCATCGCGGGATACGGCCTGCGGGTTAGGTTGGTGTAGGGACAGTACTGCTTGAGCCAGCCATACTGCTCCGGGATCGCCGGGTTCCCCCATTCCTCGAACTCCCCGACCGTCAGCGGAAGCGACGTATCCAGCATGGTGTTGACCACATCCACGAACGGGACGTGCGCCACCACGGCCCCGAACAGTTCCGGCCTCCGGTTGAGGGCTGCGGTGACCAGAAGCCCGCCCGCGCTGCCCCCCTCGATCGCCAGGCGCCGGGGTTCGGTGAAGCCGTCCCGGATCAGCGCCTCCGCCACGTCGGTGAAGTCGCTGAAGGACCGGTGCTTGAACGCCATCCGCCCGGCATCGTGCCACCGTTTGCCCAGCTCGCCGCCGCCCCGCACATGGGCCAGGGCGATCACGACACCGCGCTCGAGGAGGGAAACCCGGTTCGACGAAAAGCCGACCGGCAGAGGAATCCGGTACGCCCCATAGCCGGTCAGGAGAAGCGGCGCCGGCCGGGGGACCGGCGGGTCGCGGCGATAGACCAGCGAGACCGGGATGGGGGTGCCGTCCTCGGCGGGAATTGCGAGGCGCTCGCACCCATAGCGCGCCGGATCGAAGCCGCCGGGAATCTCCCGCTGTTTGAGCAGGACCTTGGTCCCGGAGGCCAGATCGTAGTCGAAGACCGACAGCGGAGTCACCGGGGATTCATAGCCGAAGCGGAGCACCGGCGTATCCCACTCCGGGTTAGGACCCGGACCCGCCTCGTACACCGGCTCATCGAGCGGCACATAGCGCGAAGTCCCCGAGAGCCGGTCGGTCACCCGGATCTGGACCAGACCGGCCGACCGTTCCCAGGCGACCCAATAACCCGCGAACGCATCCACTCCTTCGACACTGACCTGCTCCCGGTGCGGCAGCAGCTCCACCCAGTCGCTCTCCTGGGCATCCTCCCCGGGCAGCAGCACCACCCGGAAACCGGGGCCGGTGTCGTTCACCCGAAGCAGCCATCCCTCGCCCAGGTGATCGACCTCCGCTTCCCGCCCGGCCACCCGGGGAACCAGGAGGCGGAGCGGCGTCCGGGGCGCTGCGGCGGGAAGACAGTGAATCTCCGTGGTGGTGTGGCTCTCGCTCTCGACCAGGAGGTGCTTCCGGCTGCGGGTTGGGGCCACGTGGACCCGGAATCGTTCGTCGCGATCCTCGAAGACCAGCTCCGGTGTGCTCCCTCCCCCCACCATCGTCCGCCAGATCTGATGAAACCGCTTGGCGTCATCCTCCACCGCGTAAAACAGCGTCGCGTTGTCGGCCGCCCAGGCGATGGCGCCGGTTTTGAGGATGGGCCCGGCCACCTGTGCGCCGGACTCCAGGTCCTGGACAACCAGGGTGAATTCCCGATACCCGGTCGTGTCGGTCGAATACGCCAGCAGGCGGCCATCATTGCTCACGCTCATCGCGCCGAGGGAAAGAAAGGGATGCCCTTCGGCAAGCTGGTTGAGATCGAGGAGAACGAGCTCGGGGGCGTCCAGGCTGGTCCGCTTCCGGCAATAGATCGGGTACTGGAGACCTTCCTGCGTACGGTGGTAGTACCAGAAATCCCCAAACCGGTATGGCACCGACACATCGGTTTCCTTGATCCGGCCAAGCATTTCCCGATAGAGTTGTTCCTGAAGCGCCTTCGTCGGGGTGAGGATGCCGTCGGCGTAGGCGTTCTCGGCGGCCAGGTAGGCGGTGACGGCGGGATCGGCTCGGTCCCGGAGCCAGAAGTAGTCGTCCTCCCACCGGTCGCCATGCAGCTCGGTGACGTGGGGACGGCGCGGCGCAACAGGCGGAATGAACGGGCTCACGGCGGCGAGGCTTGGGGGCGGGAAGATTAGTCGGTTGGCCACGCCTCGGAAAGCAGCTCCGGGAGAATCCGGGAGGCGGGCCCGGCCAGATGATGAACGCCGGGGCCGCGACGTTGCCCGTCCATGGTCGGGTTGATGACCAGGACCGCGGCACCGCGCTCGGCGGCGATCCAGCGCAACGAGGCGGCCGGCTCGACCAGGTTCGACGTTCCCACCGAGAGGAAGACATCGGCCCGGCGCGCCGCCTCCAGCGCGCGGTGGAGCGCTGCTTGAGGAAGGAGCTCGCCGAACCACACCACATCGGGCCGGAGCAGGCTGCCGCAGCGGGCGCAACGCGGGACCGCTTCGGTGTCGGGGAATTCCGGTGCGAGGTGCCCCGCGTCAAAGCATCTGACCCGCGTCAGGTTCCCGTGCAGCTCCACGACCCCGGTGCTGCCCGCCCTGGCGTGCAGCCCGTCCACGTTCTGGGTGATCAGGGTGAGCTGGGGGACCTTGTCGCTCAGCGTGACGAGGGCCCGGTGCCCCGGGTTAGGCTCCGCATCGCGCAGGCGGTGGCGCCGCTCCCGATACCAGCGCCAGACCAGCTCCGGATCCCGCTCGAACGCTTCGGGAGTGGCCAGATCCTCGGCCCGGAACCGGGCCCAGTACCCGCTGAGCGCATCGCGAAACGTCGGGATCCCGCTCTCGGCGGAGATGCCGGCGCCGGTGAGGACCGCGACCCGGCGGGCGCGCTTGAGGAGCGTGGCGGGAGTCGAGATTGGTGCCACTCGGTGAAGGGGAGGTCAGCGCACCTTGGGCCGGGGAAGGGCCTGCAAACGCTTGGATGCCTCGCTCAGCAGCTCGAGCGTCTTGCAGAAGGCAAACCGGGTGAAGCGCGACCCGTCTTCGGGCCGGCTGAAGAAACTGGTCCCCGGAACCGTGGCGATGCCGCCCTCGATCGTCAGCCATCGGGCGAACTCCGGCGCCGGCAGGTCGCTGAGTCCGGAGAAATCGGCCAGCACGTAGTACGCGCCGTCCGGGGCCACCGCGCGGAAGCCCGCTCTCTGGAGCGACTCCATCACCAGATCACGACGAGCCCGGTACTCGCCGGCCAAGCCCTCGTAGTAGTCGCGGCCCACCGTTTCCATCGTGACCGCCAGGCCCTCCTGGAGCGGGGCAGGGGCCCCGACCGTGAGGAAGTCGTGGACCTTGCGGATCGCGTCGGTAATGCCCGCCGGCGCCACGATCGTCCCGATCCGCCAGCCGGTGATGCTGAAGGTCTTGCTCGCCCCCGAGATCGTGATGGTGCGCTCCCGCATCCCGGGCAGCGTCGCGATGGGAATGTGCTCGCCGGCGTACAGGATGTGCTCGTAGATCTCGTCGGTTACGGCCCAGGCGTCGTGCCGACGGCACAGCTCGGCGATCCCTTCCAGCTCCGCGCGGGTTAGAACACGACCTGAAGGGTTCCCCGGCGTGTTCACCACGATCGCCCGGGTCCGGTCGGAGAACGCGGCTTTCAGCCGGTCGAGGTCGAGCGGCTGGCCCGGCAGGAGGGGCACGAACACCGGCTTGGCGTCGCACAGGATCGCGTCCGGACCGTAGTTCTCGTAGAACGGCTCGAAGACGATCACCTCTTCACCGGGGTCCACCAGCGCGAGCAGCGCCGCCGCCATCGCTTCGGTGGCCCCGCACGTGACCGTGAGCTCGGCCTCGGGGTTCACCTCCATGCCGTACCAGTCCCGGTACTTCGCGGCCAGCGCGTTTCGCAGCCGCTTCGAACCCCACGTGATGGCGTATTGATTGATGTCGGCCTGGATCGCGGCCCCCGCCGCGTCCTTGAGCACCTGGGGCGCGGGGAAATCCGGAAACCCCTGCGCGAGATTGATCGCCCGGTGCTCGGTCGCGAGCCGGGTCATGCTCCGAATCACCGATTCGGTGAACGTGTGGGTGCGCTTGGCCTGTCGCATGGAGGGAACCTAACCAGTAGCCAGTAGCCAGTAGC
>Ga0187892_10011703_pt1 | contig 10646 bp, 10 predicted proteins | sample MA1701073metaG_FD_139345 | JGI IMG/M metagenome (GOLD analysis project Ga0187892, IMG submission 139345) | Bio-ooze microbial communities from a basaltic lava cave in the Kipuka Kanohina Cave System on the Island of Hawaii, USA - MA170107-3 metaG ...
CAGCATTCCCCCGCTGCGCACGCGGCGGGCGGATGTGGGGCCGATGGCGGAGGCGTTCCTGTCGCGGGTGGGGCGGGGGAAGCGGTTCGCTCCGGACGCGCGGGCGGCGCTGGAGGCGTACGCGTGGCCGGGGAACGTGCGGGAGCTGCGGAACGCGGTCGAGCGCGCGGCGGTGCTGTCGGAGGGGGCGGAGATCGGGGCGGCGGACCTGCCGCCCGAGGTGACGGCGGCCGCGGCGCAGGCGCTGACGGGGGACGGATTCCACGCGAAGGTGGAGACGGAGCGGCGGCGGATCGTGGAGGAGGCGCTTGCGAAGTGCGGGGGGAACCAGACGAAAGCCGCGGAACTCCTCGGGTTGCAGAGAACCTACCTGGCGAGGCTGATCAAGCAGATGGGGTTGCAGGAATAGTCGTCAGCCATGAGTCGTCAGTCCTTAGTCGGATGACTCACCCATGATCCGTCGATGGCTCGCGCTGCTCGACTCGCTCCGCGACGTCGCGCCTCTGATGCTGCGGATCGTCGTCGGCGCCGTGTTCATCGGCGCGGGTTGGGGCAAGATCACCAACTACAGCCAGTCGGTGAGCCAGATCGCAGGGATGGTCCCGCTCGGCAGCCTCCTGGCGTGGTCGGTGCCGATCGTGGAGTTCTTCGGAGGGCTGCTGCTGCTGCCGGGGGTCGGGACGCGCGTCTGGTCCGCGCTTCTCGCCATCACCATGTTCTTCGCGATCGCGTTCGTCCACGGGAAGCAGGGCTTCGCGATGCACGGAGAGATGATGGACTTCGGGGGCAAGCAGATGCCCGTCCCCGCCGGCTGGGCGTTCCAGGCGACGCTGCTTGCCGCGTGCCTGTCCCTGGTCTTCCTCGGCGCGGGCCGCCTGTCGATGGACCATGTCATCCGGCGCCGCGCCGAGAAGCCTCCGCAGTAGCGTATCCGCCGCGATACGCGCCTGCGAAAATCCCTGCGCCTGCCGAACGGCCGGCCGTTTGCTGCCGTTCTACCGAGTAGGCTCTTGCTTTCGGTCGGGACGGCCGACGGCCGACGGCCGACGGCCGACGACCTGATACGTGCTACTTGATACGTGATACTGCCCCTACCCCAAGGAGAGGACACACTATGCGCACTATACCCGCGATCGGCATCCTTGCGCTCGCCGCCTGCGGCCAGCGGAGCGGCGGCCTGAAGGGCGACGAGGCGACCGCCAACGAGGCGATCCGCCAGTACGTCGAGCGTGGCGAGGCGGCGATCCCGGAGCTGAAGCGGGCCGCGGCGGACGAGGACCCACTCGTGCGGCGCCGCGCCAAGAGGGCGATCGGCCGCATCACCGGGCAGTGGGGCGGGGAGGCAGGGATCGTCTGGAAGCGCTCGATCGCCGACGCGCTCGGAAAGGACCGCCCCGTGATCCTCCTGCACCTCTTCGGCGAATTCGACAAGGAGTTCTGCTGAGCGAACGGCAAGCTCGCGAGAACCGTGACGTTCTCGGACAAGCGGGTCGTCGACCTCATCAACGCGAGCTTCATCCCCGCGTGGGAGAGCGTCGCGCCGGTGTCAGTCGCCGTCTTTGATCTCGGCGACGGCCGCAGCGTGCGCGGCACGATGGGGGGCGAGATCGCGCTCTACTTCTGCCGGCCCGACGGCAAGGTGTTCGACATCCTCCCCGCGCTCCACTCGCCGCACGCCACGTACTGGGCCATCAAGAACGCGCTCGACTTCTACGCGAAGACCGGCGCGACCGACGAGGCGATCGTCGCGCACCACCGCAAGCGGTTCGGCGAGATGAAGGCCGCCGGCCAGGGGGAGCTGACGCCCGGCATCGTGCGCTCGAAGCACGTCATCGGCGTCCGCCGCGGGGCGAGCGACCGCGGCACGCGCGCGCTCGGCGAGATGCTCGGCTCGAAGTCGGGCGTCGGGACGCCCGAGCCGGTCACCGTGGTGGAGCCGGGCGGCCTCGACTTCTACAAGCGGCAGATCCACGAGATGCTCGGCGGCGCCAAGCCGCGTACTCCCGCGGAGTTGAAGGAGACGGTCTTCGTGAAGATCCTCGAGATGGAGCTGAAGGGCGGCGAGTTCAAGTACGACGTCGATACGCTCGCGCCGATCGACATCCTGGAGGATTGATCCCGACCGGCCCGCAGGGGCTATAATCTGCGAAGTGGGAACGGACGACCCCATCGACTGGTCGGGCGGCGGCAAACCGCCGACGCCGCCGACGGTCGAGGGCCCGTCGCGGCCGGCTACCCGCCCGTCCGAGGTTGACGCGGCCGAGCGCAATCCCGGGAGCGCGTTCGGCCACTTCGTCCTCCTCCGCCAGGTCGGGCAGGGCGGCATGGGCACCGTCTACCGCGCGTGGAACCGCACGCTCAACCGCATCGTCGCCCTCAAGATGATCCCCGGCGGCGACCCGGAGTCGGTCGCGCGCTTCGTGCGCGAAGCCCAGATCGCGGCGCGCCTCGACCATCCGGCGATCGCGAAGGTCTATGAGGCCGGCGAGGTCGGCGGCCGCCACTACATCGCCATGCAGTTCATCGACGGCGTGCCGAGCGACCGCACCCCGCGGCCTCTCGACCGCACGCTCGCGCTGATCCGCGACGTCGCGCGCGCCCTGGCCTACGCGCACGAGCAGGGCGTGATCCACCGTGACATCAAACCCTCCAACCTGCTCGCTTCGCCCGACGGCGCGGTCTACCTGACGGACTTCGGCACGGCGAAGGAGGTGCAGGCGGACCTCGGCTCCCACCTCTCGCTGACCGGCACGATCATCGGCACGCCGCAGTTCATGCCGCCCGAGCAGGTCAACGGCAAGACCCGCCACGTAGATGCGCGGAGCGACGTGTACGGCCTCGGGGCGACGCTCTTCGCCCTGCTGGCCGGCCGCCCGCCGTTCGACCACCGCAACATCGGCGACCTGCTGATGGCGGTGACGAAGAAGCGGCCGCCGCGCGTGGGGACCTTCAACTCGGCCGCGTCGCCCGAACTGGAGGATTTCATCGACCGGTCGCTGAGCAAGGATCCGGCGCGGCGCCCGGCAAGCGCGACGGCGTTCGCGGACGAGCTGGACCGCATGCTCCGCGAGAAGCGCTACACGGGACGGTACGGCCTCGCGCGGCTCCTCGTGCGCCGCTGGGCGCCGTGGGCCGCCGCGGCGGTCGTCCTCGGCGTCGCTCTGCGCTACGGAGGAGCGCGGCTGCTGGAGCCCGATCCACGCGCCGCAGACGGGTCGCTCACGCCGGCCGAGCGGTACCGCATCGCCTCGCAGAATCTCGCCTCGATTAGTCGGAGGTCCAACCGCTGACGACCAATGACTAACGACTACTCTTTGCGCCGTCTCGCCGTCTCCCCGACCTCGACGCGCACGACCTCGTAGATCGCGACCGGGTCGTTGAAGCCCTTCACCATGATGGGCGGAAGCGGCTTCGCCTCAACCTTGGGGCCGGCCTCATCGAGCGTTGCTTTGCTGATGAGGATCTGCCCCGCCTTGGCGGCGGAGCAGAGGCGGCTGGCGAGGTTCATCGCCTCGCCGATGCACGTGTAGTTGAGCTGCTGCTCCGAGCCCATGCGGCCGGCGACCACCTCGCCGGTGTGGATGCCGATGCCGATCGTGAGCGGCTTGTCGCCCCGCCCGGCGCGCACCTCGTTGAGCTTCGCCAGGCATTCGCGCATCCGGTAGGCGGCCTCGACGGAGGCGAACGCGTCGTAGCCGTACGACAGGGGCGCGCCGAAGAGGGCGATGATCGCGTCGCCGACGTACTTGTCGACGATCCCCCGGCACGCGAGGATCTCCTTGTGCATCGCGGTCATGTACTCGTTGAGCATCGCGATCACGTTCTGCGGCGGCATGCCGAGGGTCATCGGGGTGAAGCCGCGGATGTCCGCGAAGAGGAGCGACGCGCGCACGAGCGTGCCGCCCAGGTCGACGCCTCCCCTGAGCAGTTCCTCGGCGACCTCCTTCGCGACGACCTTGTCGAGCACCGCGCGGACCTTCTCCTTCGTCGCCAGGTCCTCCGCCATGCGGTTGAAGGCGACGGCGAGGTCGCCCAGCTCGTCGCGGGAGCGGGGGACAAGGCGGTGGGAGTACTCGCCGGCGGCGATCTTCTTCGTGCCGTCGACGAGGTCGCCGACCGGCGAGGAGACGTCGCTGGAGATCTTGACGCTGAGGAGGGCGGCGATGCCGAGCGCGGCGAGCGCCATGAGAACGAGCATGGAGCGCATGTCGCGGCGGAAGTCGACGAGGCTCTGGAGGGAGACGACGAGGACGGCGACGATCGGCTCGGGCGCGTCGGCGTCCTGGAGCGCCTTGAGGTCGATGTGGTACGGGCGGCCGGCGATCTCGAGGTCGAACGACTTCTCCGCGCGCGGGCCGAGGCGCGCGATGCGGTCGCGGAGGGCGGAGGCGATGTCGGCGGGGAGGCCGATGATGCGCCCGCCGATGACGAAGCCGGCGTGGTCGTCCTTCGCCTGGATGATGCGCTTCATGAACTCGTTGCGGATCTCCTCGCCGAGGAGGAGGGTGCCGAGACGGCGCCCGCTCTCGATCGGGTGCGGGACGACCTGGTAGAGTCGGCCCTCGTCGACGAGGAAGCGGTCGAGGTCCTGCGCGCCCTTGTCGAGCTCCTCGACGAGGTGCGCCTCGGGGTAGCGGCGCGCGGGGTCGATCTTCGTGGCGGCGCCGTCGCGAAGGCGGATGAGCGGACGGCGCTCGCGGTCGGCGACGACGAGGAGGTCGGCGGTGATGTTGCGCAGCTCGATCTCGGCGGCAGCCCCGTTGGCGAGCTCGCGGGCCGGGTCGGCGGCGTCGAAGCCTCCGACGAGGCGCGCGGAGATGGCGAGCCGCTCGGCGTTGCGCCGCAGGCTCTCGTGAAGGGCGGCGATGTTCTCGTCGAAGTTCTCGTGCCCCTGGTGGACCTGTCCGGTGATGAGGGCCTGGACGCGGGAGGCGTAGGCGCGCTCGACGGCGGCGAGGAAACCGGCGAGGAGGAGGGCGACGGTGGCGGTGAGGGCGAGGAGGATCTTGACGCGGAAGCTGATTCTCATTTGCGGAGGTCGAAGTCGGCGCGGGCGGCGGCGCCCTTCTTGACTTCGACGGTGGCGGCGGCGGCACGGAGGGGGTCGGCCTTGGGGTCCTTGGGTTCGACGTCCTCGTGGAAGGCGTGGACGGTGTAGGTGCCCGGCGGCACGTTCTCGATCTTGAAGCGCCCCTGGTCGTCGCACGTGGCGAAGAAGGGGTTCTCGAGGACGAGGATGACGGCGTGCATGTTCGAGTGGATCTCGCAGCGGAGGCGGACGAGGCCGGGGGAGTCGAACGTGACCTCCTTCGATTCGCCGCGGCCGTAGCGGCCGAGCTCGAGCTCCTTCGCCTTCGAGCGCGAGAAGACGTTGTGGTACTCGTCGTCGCCGTTGGGGAAGGTGACGGTCGTGCCCCTCAGGATCGGGAGGGCGAGCGGCTTGAACTGGCGGTTGACCTGTTCGAGCGTGACCTTCTTGTCGGGCTTGTGGTCGCCGGGGACGGAGGCGAGGAAGACGACCGCGGGGCCGCGCAGGTAGTCGCCCGGGGGTTTGGCGCCCGGGTAGCGCGGGGGCTTCACCGGCTTGGGGGGCAGCTTCTCGGGGAGGAGGACGGTGCCTTCGATCGACCCCGTGTCTTGTGCGCGCGGCCCGAAGGCGAGCCCGCTGGCGGCGAGCACGGCCAGGGCGAGTCGCATGGCAACAGGGTAATCGATTTTCCTCAAAACGGCCAGCAGACGATGGGGAAGAGAGGGCATGATCAGCACCCTCGCCCTCGCGGCCCTCGCGGCCTGCGCCCAGGAAGTTCGGTTCGCCGCGAACGACGGCAAGAGCGCCGCCGCCGAGTTCTCCGCCGACGCGCTCAAGTCGCTCGCCGTCACGTTCGCCATCCCCAAACTCGCGCGCGAGGGGGGCTACGACGTCATCCGCTTCTGCCTGGACGACGGCGAAGGCAACGCCGACTTCGTCGAGTACCCGAAGGCGGGCTTCCTCAACCGCTTCAAGGACGCCGCGGAAGCGACCTACGCGGTCCTCCGCGCCGACGGGAAGGCGGGCGACTTCGGCATGAGCGCCGGGGAGCTGATCGTCGGCCATCAGCTCCACGGCCTGCGCTCGGTGAAGCTGCGCGCGTCGATCGTGATCCACATCAAGACGGGCGAGGAGAAGATCTGGGACGACGTCGCCCGCAAGTGGATCCCCAGGCCCATCTACGACGAGGGACAGGAGCTCTGCGCCGGCTCCTGCACCCTCGCCCTGTCCGACCGCATCGCCCATCCCGACCTTCCGTTCTCCGTCCGCCTCGGCGCGTCGATGCGCGGACACATCATCCGCAGGAAGGACTACGACGAGAAATGCGGGACCGTCGCGGTCGGCGGATTCGGCTTCAACGTGCCGATGGGGAAGATCGGCCGGGCCGAGGTCGGGTACGGCGGCATGAAGCTGCTCGCGCTCCAGAACGACCCGCTCGGCGCCGCGCCGCTCGACTTCGCGAAGGCCGACCTCTCGAAGTGGATGTGCGCTGGCGCCGCATGTGGAGGCGGTGAAGTAGGGGCTACTTCTTCTTCACGGGCTTCGTCTCGAACTCGCCGATGATCGAGTCGATGTCCTTTGCGAGCTCCTTGAGGTCTTCCTCGCTCCCGGTGATAGCGACCTTGAACAGGTTGTCGTTCTTTGATGATTGGAAGATCCAGACTCGCCAGACCACCTTCTTCTGTTCCGCGTCGGTGAGCTGGAGATCGAGCGAGTACGCCTTCTCCTTCGTTTTCTTGCTTGCGAACTCCTTGCGGGCGCTCCACTTCACCTTGCACTCCTTGTGCGACTCGCTCTCTTTCAGCTCTTTCACGAGTGCGTCTGCCGCTTTCTTGAGGTCGACGCCCGGCTTGGCCGCCTCCGCGGCGACCTCGATCGAGACGTCCTTGGCCTTGAAGACGACAGCGGCGAGGGCGTTCTCGAGCCTGACCCCCTTGGTTCGCATCTCCCACTGCTCTGACTTCCAGGGCTTCATCAGGAAGAAGCCCATGTCCTTGTTGGTGATGCAGTCCTTTCCCTCCTCCATGAGCTCGAAGCCCTGGAGGCAGAGGACGGCGGTCGCGAGACACAGACCTGTCATATCGATCCTCCCTGCGCGCGGGCCCGGCGCCGGCTGAGCCATCGTGCCATTGCAGACGCGGCGATGCAAAAGTCGTATAAAGAGGAAACATGAGTCGGTTGCTTGGGTTGGTTGTGCTGGGTGGGGCGTTGCCTGTGCTCGCGCTTGCGCAGGACGCGCCCGACGAGGCGAAGGGGCAGAAGGCGCTCGACGAGCGGTTCCTGCCGGCGCTGGTGGAGCTGGCGAAGCTCTATAACGGCAAGGGGGATCCGGAGGCGTGTTGTTTCTTCTGCGAGTGCGCGCTGGGGTTCGGGGCGGGGGACGCGGAGGCGCTCAAGGGGCTGAAGAAGAAGTGGGAGGACGAGGTCTACTACGGGCGGGTGCGGGGCGGGGTCGTGCTGAAGGACGCGGCGCCGATCGAGAAGGCGATGGGGGGCTTGGGGAAGGAGTATCGGGCGATCGTGGAGGAGCTGCTGAAGAAGGGCGCGTCGAAGGAGGGGCTGACGGACGCGCAGAAGCAGGTGATGTGGGCATGCGTGGTGCGGAGCGAGCTGGCTCGGGGCGCGCACGAGTATGTGCAGGCGACGCAGCGGTTCAACGAGCTGCGGCGCTCGATGAAGCTGCGGGCGATTCTGTGGGACTTCGAGAACTCGTCGAAGCTGATCCTGGGCGGGTGGTATATGGGGGAGACGGGGGATTGGCGGGGGGAGGATACGGACAAGGCGGCGGTGTCGTACACGGCGAACGTGGAGTTTGCGAAGAACGAGACGAACCTGCTTCCTCGGGGACAGGGATCTCGTAGCATTGACTACGCATTCCCGGATCTCGCGGATGAGATCCGAGCACTAGCCCTGATTCGAATGTCGTTATTGAATCCGGATGCGCGTCGACTCTGGTTGGCCAACTGGTCCGGAGGCAAGAAGGAGTGGACTGAGTGGATCCGAATGTACTCAATCCCCCGGGGTGTTTACAGGCCCGACATAGCGACTCCGTCGAGACACTATGGCCGAGAGACGGTAGCTGAGGAGAAAGATCGCTGGACTGACCTCGAGGAGCGCATCAGAATCGGCGGGAAGGACTTGGTCCTTTCAAAGTACCCGTATGAAGGCGAGTCGGATGCACCTTGGTCTTATGGCAGCGGCATCGAACTAAGCTGGAATGATCCCAAGCCAGATACATGGAGGTGCGGGCTGCCCATAATGATCCGCTTCTTCGTCGAGGCCGAACTCACCGACGTCGAAACGGAACTACGCAAGGACAAGGGATGGCCCGTGGGATGCCGGCGCTACCTGACGGGTGACGAGCGCGTCGACCTCAAGCCCTGCGCCACCATCCTCCTCATCCCCGAGAAGCGCCTCGACAAGGACACCAAGTACCACATCACAATCAAGTGCAAGGTCGGCGGCACTCCTTACGAGAGGAAGTGGAGCTTCACCACCCGCGCGAAGTAGACATCCCGATCCAAGCCTAATTAGAAGCTGTACGCCAGGAACGAGAAGTCGATTTGCGGCTGCCAGCGCCGGAACTCGTACGCGTCGATGTTCGACCCCCAGTCCTCGAAGCGGATGCTGATCGTCGGCGCGAAGCCGAGCGCCGGCTCGAGGCTCCGGATCGCCAGCGTCAGCGTCACCGCGATCCGGCGGTCGCGCCGCTCGTCGGCGAATCCGGTCAGGCTGTTCGGCTCGTCGAAGTCCGCCCACACGTGGCTGAACGCGATCGTCGGCCGCACCCCGAGAGTCTCCGGCAGCGCCAGCAGGATGCCCGCCTGCAGCTCGACCCTGTCGTAGTCCGCCCCGTCGGCGTCGTAGTCCATGTAGGAGACCGTGGGCGACACGCTCCAGCCGCCGCCGATGTCGTAGATGCCCGTGAGACCGATCTGCTGGTACGAGCCGTCCCGGTCCTGCTCGGCCGGCCCGTTGAAGTAGTAATCCACGTCCCCCCACTCCGCCCAGAGCCGGGCCTCGAGACCGGTCGCGATGCGGACGAGAAACGCGGGCGCGGCGGTGCGGAGCGTACGGAAGTGCCCTTCGTCGGAGAGGAACGCCTCGGAGAGCGCCACGCGGGCGTGGAAGCTCAGCCAGTCCTGCAGCCCGACGCGGCCGTTCACGCCCACGAGGTTGTCGGTGTACGAAAGGTCCGGCTCGCTGGAGTAGACCCGCGCCGAGTTCTGATACTCGACCGAAGCGAAATGCGCGCCCTCCTCGAGGATCTTGTACTTCGCGCCCAGGACGACGCCGTAGTAGACGCTCTCGAGGTCCACGTCTTCGGCGAGGAGCGCGTCGTCGTTCACGCCGACGATGTTGGTGTCGTAGCCGATCTGCGGGCGGACGCGCAGCTCGAACCGCTTCGCGCTGTCCTGCCGGCGGCGCCACCGCTGCTCGAAGAGGTCGAGGGCGTCGGGGCTCTCTTGTAAGAGCTTGCGGACCTCGTCCATCTCCTGTTCCGCCTCCTGCTGCCGCCCGGCGGCAGAGAGCGCGAGCGCCCGTTCGAGATGGAGCTCCGGTCCGGCGTATCCGACACGGCGCGCCGCTTCGAGGGCGACGAGCGCCTCCTCCGGGCGGCGCATGCGCCTCAGCGCCGCTCCGCGCAGGAAGTGGACGTCCGCGAGCGTCCGTCCCGTCGCCTCCAGGAGGGCGCGGTCGGAGAGGACGACGACGTCGGCGTCGCGCTCCTCAGCGAACGCGGTGCGGATGGCCGGAACGGGGTCGTCCTTCGCGGCGTCGATCGCGCGCGGTCCGGACTGTGCCAGGGTCATCAGGACAAGCATCTGGATCATGGCATCCTCCTTACGGACGGGGCGGCTGGCCGCCCTGCTGTTGCTGCGCCGATCCGCCGCCGACCGCGGCCCAGGCGTCCTCGAGCAGCCGGTTCATGTCGGAGAGAGACGTCCCCTCGGTGCCGATCCGGCTCAGGTCGGTCTTGAGCCGCGCGAAGTAGATGTAGGAGGTTGTCCCTGCCATGCGCGACCGCAGGATGCGGGCCTGCTCGGCGAGTTCAAGGATGGCAATGGGTGCGTTGTACAGTCCGCGGTCCATCTTCGCCGACGCATTCAGAACCGCGAGCCGGTACGTCAACGCGGGGTCATTGAACGGCTGCGTCGGCCCGCGCGAAGACGTCGAGTCGTCCGCTCCGGTCTCGTCAGGCTCGGCAGGCCGATAGCCGCCTCCCTGCTTGGGCGGGTCGATCTTGATCTTGATGTCGTCTAGCCTTGTAGCCGGATCCTTGACCTTGCCGGGTCCATCATCTTTCTTGTCGCTCTTGCGTTGTTCACACGGCCCAAACTCCACCACAACCGGGATCTTCCCCCGCATGAGCCGCATCCCGTACCAGAACGAGACGATCAGGTCCCCTACGTACGTGGGCGTGTGGCACGGCACCGTTGCACCCTGCACCTCCCGGAAACCGTAGTCTGCGATCTCAATCCGCTCCCCATTCGGGCCCACGACGTGGGTAATGCCTGATGTGATGCCTCTCATCAGCTCGGTGAGCAGGTACGAGTGCGCGTCGCACGCGCACGCGTCGTTCTTGAACCAGCAGCCGATGCACCTGAGCATGACC
>Ga0187892_10011704_pt1 | contig 10645 bp, 9 predicted proteins | sample MA1701073metaG_FD_139345 | JGI IMG/M metagenome (GOLD analysis project Ga0187892, IMG submission 139345) | Bio-ooze microbial communities from a basaltic lava cave in the Kipuka Kanohina Cave System on the Island of Hawaii, USA - MA170107-3 metaG ...
GGTCAAGCGCGGTGTAGGGACGCAGGGCCGAGGCCAGGGCGATCGGCAGCGACAGCGCGATGGCCAGGACGAGTGAGACCACCGCCAGCAGCAAGGTGGGCGCGAGCGCTTCAGGGATCATCTCGATCACCGGCCTCCGTTCCCGGAACGAGCGCAGTTCGCCGGTGGCGAGCGCGCCCATCGTCGCCACGTACTGCAGGGGCAGAGGCCTGTCGAGCCCGAGCTGCGCGCGCAGAAGTTCGATGTCGGTGCTCCCTATCTGTTCCGGCGAGACCAGCAGCGTGACCGGATCGCCCGGCGCAGCAACGAGCATGCCGAAGGTGATGACCGTCACCCCGAACATGATAGGGATCGCCTGCAGGAGACGCCTGACGATGTAACGATGCATTCAGATCGGTCGGCGTGTATGGACCGCGTGGCCGGCCACAGGACGCTTCACGCCTGGCTGCCGCCCAGCCCTCCGGGTAGCAGGCGCTGCGTCTCGTCCTCCAGGCGTTTGCGATCGACCTTGTTGGTGCCTGATACCGGCAAGCGGTCGATAAAGAAGACGCGCCGGGGGTGGGCATAGGCCGGCCCGCGCGCCAGGAAGTGGCGCTTGAGGTCCTCCTCCGTCGCACTCCCGGGCTGCCGTAGAACCACCCAGGCCACGGGCGCCTGGCCTTTCATCCGATGGTGAGCAGGAATGACACAGACTTCAGCGACCGCGGGATTGGTCATCAGGATATCCTCCACTTCCTTCGGGTAAATATTCTCCCCGCCACAGTTGATCATGTCGTCGACGCGGCTAATGATCGTGAGATATCCCTGATCGTCCGCGCGCACGAGATCGCCGGTGCGCAGCCAGCCATCGCGGGTGAACTTCTCCGCGGTTGCCTTAGACTGCTTGTAATAGCCCAGGGCGTTCGCGGGCGAGCGGGTCCACAGCTCGCCGACCTGCCCCGGCGCGCAGTCGCGCCCGAGATCCGCCGGGTCGACGATCCGGATCTCGACCCCCGGCACCGGCAGGCCCGCGCTTCCCAATTTCTTAACTCCCCAGCGTGGTGTGATGACATTGGCGCCGCCTTCTGTGAGCCCATAGCCTTCGACCACATCACAGCGGAACTGCCGGATCAGACTGGCCATCAACTCGGCTGAGACGGGCGCCGAACCGCACGACAGCAGTCGTAAGGAGGAGACGTCGTGCTCGCTGGTATCGTACCGGGCGAGCAACTGGCTGAACATGTTTGGAGTGCCCGAGGTAAACGTGGGTCGGTACCGCTCGATGGCAGCCAGCACCGCATCCGGCTCGAACCCCGGGAGAATCGCCACGGAGCCGCCAACGAGGAGCATGGGCAGCAGGCACATCCAGAGCGCGTTCGCATGGTAGAGCGGCCCCATCACCAGGGCCTTGTCGCTTTCGTCCAGCATCAGGGTCCTGGCCGACGACTGTGCCTGCCACCACTTGTTGCCGTGGCTCAGCAGGCACCCCTTGGGCCGGCCGGTGGATCCTGACGTGTACATGATCAAGGCCACGTCGTTCCGCCCCACCGGGGCCGTCTCAAAGCCTGCCGGAGTGTCGGCCAGCCGGTCGTCGTACACCTGAGCGCCAGATCCCTCATCGTCGGCGATCAAAACGTGTTGCAATCCCGGCGCCGCTGCCCGGACCGCCATAGCCTTATCGGTCAGGCTCGCGTGTGCGATGAGGACCCTGGCGTCGCAGTCGCCGGCGATGAATTGCAGGGTCTCGGTCCCTAGTCTCACGTTCGCGAGGACGGCCGCGCCGCCGGCACGCAGGGTCCCGAGCAGACACTCGATCAGGCGGAAGTCGTTGGGGAACATCAGCAGGACTTTGGTCTCATTGCTGACGCCCAGGCTACGCAGGAGCCGGGCCGCTCGCTGGGTGCGTTCCTCGAGCTCCGTGTAGGAAAGCCGGACTCCGTCCTGTTCGACCACCACTTTGTCGGGATACAGCCGGACCGCACGCCAGAAGAGCTCGCCGAAGTTTTCCGTCATCGCGCTCACGCCGACCGTCATGGCGTGATGATGACCTTTCCCACGACTTCGCGCTCTTCCAGCAGGCGGTGGCCCTCGCGTACCTGCTCCAGCGGTAACACGCGGTCCACGATAGCGTGCAGACGCCCCGTGCGCACTGCGTCCAAGAGCGCCAGTAGGTCCTCTCGCCGCCAGCCGTCCGCTCCGATGATCGAGAGTTCTTTGGTCCAGATGAACCGGATGTCCGTCCGCGGGTCGTAGCCAGCGGTGGCTCCGCAGGTGAGCAACCGTCCCCCGTGCCTGAGGGATTTGAGGCTCTTCACCCAGGTCTCGCCGCCGGTGTAGTTCACGACGACATCCACCCCGGTGCCATCGGTCAATTTGCGCACATGACGATGAAACTCTGGCTGCTCCGTATAGTTCACCAAGATGTCCGCGCCGAGCTCCGCCAGCCGCGCGAGCTTGCCTGCCGTGCTCGCAGCGGCGTAGACCACACACCCGTGCATTTTCGCGATCTGCACGCACGCTACGCCGACTCCACCGCTGGCCCCGAGGATCAGCACGTGCTCGCCGGGCTGCACCCGGCCGCGCGAGACCATCATGCGCCAGGCCGAGCCGTAGGCGATTGGCAGGGCGGCGGCCTGAACGAACGACACATCTTCTGGAAGCGGAATCGCATTCGCCGCCGGCACTTTGATGTACTCGGCCAAACCTCCAGTGGTGTGCTCGCCCAGCGCGCCGACCCGCCCATTGGGAGCCACGATCGTCGGGTCAAGGAGGACACGCTGTCCGAGGGACAGTCCGGCCACTCCGTCGCCAACCGTGTCAATGACGCCGGCAATGTCACCCCCGGTGATCCGCGGAAGCTCGATGGGAAGCCCCGGCATCCCGCGCCGCACAAAAATGTCCAGATGGTTGAGCCCACAGGCCTTCACCGCGACGACGATTTCGTCGCGGCCCGCCACCGGCCGGGGAACGTCCTCGAGCATGATCTTGTCACGCCCCCCGTGCTCGTGGATCACCGCCGCTCGCATTCGCGTTCCCGTTGTACCGGTATCCTGTTTGACCGACGTCATCGGCCGGCTGGTGGGGTCTGCCGCTGCGGCGCGGCGGTCGAGAACGTGCCCCTGGCTACGGCGACCACCCGCCCGTCTGAGGCGCGGACTTCCACGTCAGCAAGCCCGACGGTCCGGCCGGCCTTCACCGTCCGGGCGACAGCAGTCAAGCTTTCGCCGGGACGCGCCATGCGGAGATAGTCCACGCGCAGATCCACGGTGGGGGCGTCGTGACCAATGGCGCTGATCACAGCGAAGCAGCCGGCAATGTCCGCGAGCGTCGAGATGATGCCGCCGTGGATGTTCGCGCCAGCTTCATCCCCGAGGAACTCCTCGCGGTAGGGCAAACGGACTTCGACTTCACCGCCCTGCGCGCGGACCAGCTCGACGCCAAGCCACCGATGGTATGGTGCCGTCCGCATCAGCTCAAACAGGTCCACCGATGTTCGACCTCCGGCGGCCGGCGCGCCCGATCCTATTGCTGGACCTTCCAATGGGGAATCGAGCGGAAGAAGTCGGCAAGCGAACTCACCCGCGGAAGGGTAATGCGCTTTTGTACCGCCCACAATTCGTCGGGGCGGAACGTCATGACGCGGGGCACATCTCGCAGAATGATCTCCTGGACCCGGAAGTACACCGTCCGGAGCGTCCCCCGTTCGGGAGCGGTGGAGGCCTGCTGCAGCAGCGCGTCGATCTCGGGGTTCGTGTATTGAACCAGTCGCGCGGTGAATCCCGTGCTCAGGAAGTTCGTTTCGAGCTCGGCCTGCGTGGGGAGGATCAGGTTGAACCAAGCGAGACCGACCATCTCGAGGTTCGGGCTGTTTGCCATCGTGTAGTATCGACCGAAAAAGTCGCCTCGTTCCAGCGGCTCGAGCGTAAGGTCGATACCGACCTGTCTGAGGAACTGCTGGATCATCAGGCCCTGATCTTGATAACGCTTCTCCGAGAGAAACGTGTAGCGGGCGCGGAACGGTCGGCCTTCCCGCTGCAGAATGCCGCCGGCACCCGGCGAGAAGCCGGCTTCCCGCAGCAGCGTGCGGGCGCGCTCCGGATCATGGGTATATCCCGCGAGCGCGGCGTTAAACTGCCAGAGGCTTGGGTGAATCGGGCTATTCACCACCCGCCCGTACCCCTTCTGGAGCGTCCGGACCATCGTTTCGCGGTCGAGGGCGTGATAGATGGCCTGCCGGACGCGCTGGTCGCGGAAGAACGGGTGCTGGTGATTGAACGAGAACCAGAACGAAACGTCCCCGGGCATGCGCAGAACTTGCAGCCGTTGATCGCGCTGAAAGTTTTCGAACTCGTCGGGAAGAATCTGCCCGGCATCCACATTGCCCGCCCGGACCTCGGCCATGACCGTCGCGGGCTCGGGTACCAAGCGGATTACCAGGCGCTGGATGTTGGGCCGGCCACCCCAGTATTCGGGAAAGGCCTCGAAGATCATCGCTTCCCGCTCCCGCCATTCGACCAGCCGGTACGGACCGGCACCGATCGGCCTGCGGGCGTATGGATGCTCCAGGATGCGCCCTACGTCCGCGCCCGCGAGCGCGTGTCTGGGTAGGATGTAGAGAACGCCGCCGAGGATTTGGTCGACAAAGAAGGCGTACCGGCTGGTGAGCGTGAACCGGACGGTCCGTTGATCGACGACGGTGATGCCCCGTACGTCGCGGGCCTTCCCCTGTTTGTAATCCTGCGCGCCATCGATCTGGAGCAACCCGGGGGGCGTCGTCGGGAACTGGGGATGCAGGTAGAACTCGTAGGAGAACTTCACGTCGTCGGCCGTCACGGGCCGGCCGTCCTGGAACCTGGACTGGCGCAGGGTGACGGTGTAGGTTCGGCCGTCGGCAGACCGATCCCATTTCTCCGCCAGACGTGGCACTGCCCTTCCAGTCTCGTCGGTGCGGGCCAGGACGTCGTGGATCTGCAGGAGCACATAGCCCGCCACCGCCTCGCTGGATCCGACGAGGCGTGTGGGCAGGCCCCAGATAGCGATGACGACCTGGTTTCTCCGCTGCGCCTGGATACTGGCTCCCGACAGCAGGGTAAGGACGAGCGCGCAAACAAGGCCGATCGCGATCTTCTTCACTGAAGTCTCCCCCCTCCAACTGGACGGCCCTCGGACAGGATCAGCGCAACGCGCCGAAGCGCAGCGATGTCTTGGGTCGGGTCGCCTTCCACGGCCAGCAGATCCGCGGTCTTTCCTCGTTCCACGGTCCCCAGCCGATCCCTCATACCGAGGGCCGCGGCTCCGTTGCGGGTGGCAGCGATGAGCGCGTCGGTGGGAGTCATGCCGGAGCCGACCATCGATTCTAGTTCCTCAGCGAGCGACTCGAACCTGGCCAGGCCGAAGAACATGTCGGTCCCGGCGGCCATGGTCACACCGGCGGCCATGGCGATGCGAAAACTCTCCACATGCCTCTTCGCGCGGACTGGAATCGAGCGCATCATCGGGATGGCTTTGAACTCCTCCCACCGGTCCATGATCAGTTTGGTCACGAGCAATGTCGGCACCATCGTGATGCCACGATCAGCCATCTGCCGTGCCGCGTCCTCGTCGAGGTCGCAACCGTGCTCGACGGTGTCGACCCCCGCGCGGATCGCCATCCGTGCGGAGCCGAGGATCGATGCGTGACACGCAACCCGGCGCTCGCAGCGATGAGCTTCATCCACCAGCGCATCAAGTTCCTCCTGAGTAAACTCCACGACGTTGAGTGGCCCATTGGTTGTTACCTTGATGCAGTCGGCGCCCGCTTTCACCTGTTCGCGCACCGCCTTCCGACAGTCTTCGACGCCATCGGCCTCGCGCGCCATGCCGGGCGGAGCCGGAGGCTCCGAGCCGTGGCCGCCCGTCATGCAGATGATCTGGCCGCAAGGCACGACGTTGGAGCCCGGGACGTCGCCGCGCTGTACGGCGTCGCGCACGGCGATTGCGATCCCGTTGGCGGTGCCCACGTCACGGATCGTCGTGATGCCCGCAGCCCTCGCCGACCGCACGTTGCGCGCGGCGCGCAGAGCCATGGCCGCATCGCCGTCGCGGGCCACCCGCGCCCCCCAGCCGAGGTGCACGTGCATGTCGATCAAACCTGGTAGGAGCGTGCACCCTGCCAGGTCGATGACCCTCGCCGAAGCAGGATGACCCACGTCGCCGTCCGCCAGCACGTCGGCGATCCGGTCGTCTTCGATGACCACGGCGAGACCCGCCTGCGGCGGACGGCCGGTGGCATCGAACAACTGCGCGCCGCGCAGGATCAGACGCTCCATGGGCTAACCTCGTAGACCTCTACTGTATCGCGATGACACGGCTGGAGGTATTCACCTCAACCGCCAGAACGCCGCTCACGGGAGCTTCTTCGACCTCAAGGCTCACGCCATCCCCGAGCAATGCGTGGAGCCTGTCGGACGCAGCAGCCGGATGAGGGTCGCCGAGGCGAACCAGGCGAATACCCTGCGCGTTCGACGGGTGGTCAACCGGCATCTCGGCGGGATGCATCCCTGGCGGTAGCGACCACTCAATGACAAACGGCAACACGCTCGGATCGTACGCCGGTACGAGGACCTGAGTGCGCCAGCGAAGGGTCACACCATCTGGGCGGATTCTGGCGCCTGGGTTCGGCGCGGGCAGCGCCCACCCAGCCGCGAGGAGGTGCTCGCGCAGCGCGTCGAGGTTATCCGTGCGCACCGCCCAGGTGGCGAATGTACGACCTTCGGCGATCGCGCGCGCAACGCGTCCGGCGGTGGGCGCGCGGCTGGCTTCTTCAGGGTCGACAACCGCAATCAACTCCAAGTAGGCGGATCCGAGGGGCACGATCATGTTCGCCGTTCCAACGCCGGGGTGCCGGCCTCCCTCCAGCGCGCGCAGGCCGTACTCCGTTTCGAGCCGGCGCGCGCCCGCCGCAAGATCGGCGACAGCTATCAGGACATGGTCGATGAAGAGCGGCTCCGGTGTCATTCACCCTGCCCACGCCGCCATGGAGTCGCCTTGAGCAGTGGCGCGTAAAGATCGTCCTCAAGGGGGATCCTCAGGTCGGCCAACTCTCGTCGAACGGGGTTTCGTCGCTGGAAGTCCACGAAGGCAACGTCCTCGATGACGGCAAGGGGGATGCGTTCGCTCCCTTCACCCATGACGAGGACCGCTGCGGCCGCAAGTCCGTCTAAGATGTTTGCCTTGGTGACTTTCAGTTTCCGCCCAAAAAGGTCCGGCTTCCCGATGTAGCTTCTCAGGGCAGCGAAGCCGCTGTGCGCGATGGCCACCCCCGTTGTACCGCGCCGAAGCGGGGTGGTTTTGCTGTCGGTGATCATGACCCCGACCGCTTTCAGCTTCCATTGCCTGGCAAGATGCGCCCGCACTTGGTTCGCTACGCCCTGCGGGTCGTCTGGCCAGAGTATGTAGTAGCCGCCGCCATTCGACTCATCGATGCCGGCTGCGGGGATCAGGAGGCTGTCCTTAATGGTGAGCGTGAGATGGTACCTTGTCTTTCCAGCCAAAAAGAAGTCCGCCTCCCTCTCAATGAGTTCCTGCTTCTTTACTTCTCCCATCTTCACCATTCGACCCTGACTGATCGAGACCAGTTTGGAAGTGATAGCGACAATGGACCCTTCACGCAACTGAGCCAGGGAACGATTTAGGAGGGCGAGGAGATCCGTAAAAGGACGAACTTTGGCGATTTTGATGGGTATAACGTGCATGGTGTTCTAGTCTTTCCTCCTTAGACGGTAGCGAAGATAGACCTCGTCTTCGACCTGCCTTATGGAAATAAGCTGTAACCGTTTGACCTGATCAGGTGCAAATAGGGTCCCTTCCACCATGGTGAGCGTTGAGTTGTTCCTGCTGCCAATGATCTTCGGTGCAATGGTAACGAACAGTTCATCGAGCACGTCAGCCGCCAGGAACGAGGCAAGGAGCGTTGGGCCGCCTTCGAGCAGGATCGTTCGGTGCCCCTGCTCGCGCAAAAACCCGCTGAGGGCGTGGAGGTCTACCTGGTTGTCTCCAAACCGGACGACCTGAGCTGCAGCCGCAACGTCAATGGGAACGGGAGCGTCGCGAGTAGTGATCAGCAGAGAAGATGTTCCGGAAGGCGGATTTTCTAGGTACGGCGCGAGTGTCCCGTCGGGGTGGGCGCTAGTGATGCCGTAGAGGATCGGGCGATCCTTACCGAGGGTACATCGGCGTTCCTGGAAGGCGCGTGTGCCCAGCTTATCCAAGTGGCGAAGGAAGACGGCGGTGTGTTTCCCGTGGAGCAACACGTCTGCGTGTGCCCGCAACTGGAGCAGTGTTTCGTGGTCGGTCTCACTGCCCAGTGGCCAATAGGCGCGGGGATCGGCCAAAACGTTCACCTTGCCGTCAACCGTCTGGACGAAGTTGGCGAAAACGTACGGCCGTCCGGCCAATGTCGGAAAGGCGAGATCATTGTACATCATGAATCATCCGGGGATTTTTCGACGTGAGCCACCGGACACCCAAGTAGACGAACGGCGTTTCGATGACCGAGATGCCAGACTTGAGGAACCAGTAAGGAAGGATGATGCTCCACAGAAAGCTTACATTGTCTGCGAAGGGTTTGTTCATGGCATAGAAGGCGAGGGTTATGAAGATCGTCGTGTCAGCAAACTGCGAGACGACGTTTGAGACGTTGTTTCGGAGCCATAGCGCCTGCCTGCCTAGCCGCTCCCTGATCTTGGAAAAGATCGCCACGTCCAAGAGGCCGGCCAGGATAAAGGCGGTGAGGCTGGCCGCGGCAATTCGGGCGGACCGGCCGAACACTTCGTCGTACGCAGCCTCTGCTTCTTGGAACCGGACCGATGGAGGCAGCGAGACGGCGAGCAGGGAGAAGAGCAGGATGAGGAAGATGACCAGGAAGCCTGACCAGACGACGCTGCGCGCCCGCGCCTTTCCGTGGACCTCGATGATGATGTCGTTGATGGAGAAAAGGATCGGAATGGTGAAGATAGCGACACTGGCGTTCAGCTTGAAAGAGCCGATCGAGAATAACGGGAAGGTTTTCGATCCCATGAGTTCGGAGACAGCAATGCAGAACATGTAGAGGCCGATGAGGACATCCATTTTCTCGATTTTGACCATGCCCGTAGCTCTCTAACACCCTATATTCGATTCTATGCAAATGCAAAAGGATTAGCTACGCCAAGTATTCATCGCCGAAGGGCTTAGACCGCCTATTTGCGCGGGGATAGGATGCGGGCAGGCTCACCAGAGCGTCAGACGGAGGTTAAGGCCTCTTTTCAGCGCTGCTTGGATAGGCTTTCGAACGTCTGCGCCAACCCGTTCGGCCCAGGTGCGGCCTGAGGACGCCACTAGAGGCCGATCGCGCACCCGTCGACGCGAGGGTCAGAGGCACCCACAAATACGTCGCGGATTGGATCGACCATGATAGCCTGTGCGCCACTGCCCTCTTCTGCCTCGCCCATCGACTTGAGACGGTGCCCGCGCCGCGCCAGCTCGGTCAGGGTGTCGGCCGGATAGCCGTCCTCGATCCGCAGTTCGAACGGTGTACCTACCGTGGCCGGATCGGTACCGGGGAAGCTGTGCCATCGGGGGGCCTCGATCGCCTGCTGCAACCCCATGCCCGCGTCGACCAGGTTGAGAAACATCTGCAGATTCCACTGCGGCTGGGCGTCGCCGCCCGGGGTGCCCCAGGCCAAATACGCGGCGCCGTCCCGGAGGGCCATGTAGGGACTCAAAGTGTGCATTGTGCGCTTCCCCGGCGCAATACAGTTCGGATGGCCGGCGGTTAGTTCAAACCCACGCCCGGCGCGGTTGTTGAGCACGACGCCCGTACCTTCAATAACGTCGGCGCATCCGAACGAATCGGACAGGCTGGCGATGCACGAAACCAGGTTGCCTTCCATGTCTGCGGTGCAGAAATACGTTGTGTTGCCCTGAACCTCTGCCGGCAATCCGCCCGCCCGTGCTTCGGCCGACCTAGCGGGGTCGATGTGGACGCGCCGCCGCGCCGCGTAATCCTTGTCGATAAGCTCGGCCACAGGGCTGCGCACCACGCGAGGGTCGCCCAGGTACGCCAGCCGGTCGGCGAACGCCAGCTTCTTTGCTTCCACGCCCCGGTGCACCCAGTCCGGCGTGCCCCAGGCCGGCGCCCCGAAGCCCTCAAGGATGTTTAGCATCTCCAGCAGCAGGAAGCCCTGAGACGGGGGCGCTGTCGCACATACGGTGTATTCGCGGTATGTGGTCTGCAAGGGTTCGTGGATCTCCACCGCGTACCCCGCGAGGTCGTCCGCCGACAGCAGGCCGCCGTGGCTGCGGCTGTATCGGGCAATGGTCTCGGCGATCGGGCCGCGATAGAACGCCTCGGCGCCCCCGGCCGCGATCGTTCGCAAGGTAGCCGCCAGGGCACGCTGGACCAGGATCTCACCTTCCGCAAGTGATCGCCCATGCGGCAGAAAGATCGCCGCCGATGATGGGAACTGCGACAACACGGGCGCAGCGTTGTGCATCCAGTAGGCCATCTTGGGTGCCACCGGCACGCCCTCTTCCGCATACTGCACGGCGGGCGCGAGCAGCCGCGCCAACGTAAACCGACCGCTGCCCCAATGCTGCAGGGCCGTATCCATGGCCGCCACTGCGCCGGGGACAGAGACCGACAGCA